>Ga0182011_10002296_pt1 | contig 16229 bp, 15 predicted proteins | sample 711E1DmetaG_FD_120481 | JGI IMG/M metagenome (GOLD analysis project Ga0182011, IMG submission 120481) | Permafrost microbial communities from Stordalen Mire, Sweden - 711E1D metaG | ecosystem: Environmental > Terrestrial > Soil > Wetlands > Permafrost | place: Sweden: Stordalen | collected... | reverse complement strand
TCGAAGTCGCTGAGCGCGTTGATGACCGGAACGCGCGCGTTGGCGGCCATTTCGGTGATGGTGTCGTGCGCATAGGTGCGCAGCACGATCACATCGACCCAGCGTTCGACATTGTGCGCCACGTCGGCGATGGACTCGCGCTCGCCCAGCGGCGAATTGGTCTGATCGACGAAGATGGCGTTGCCGCCCATGGTATTGATGCCGGCCTCGAAGCTGAGCCGCGTACGCAGGCTGGCCTTCTCGAACATCAGCACCATCTGTTTGGCGTCGAGGGCATGGCGGTACTCGCGGGGATTGCGCTTCACATCGTGGCCGAGCTTGAGGATGGCGCGCACCTCGCCGCTGGAGAGATCGGCGATGGAACACATGTCCTCGCCGGCCAGCCGCGCCGCCGCGGCCAGAATATCGGGGTCCTTCTCGACGGGCACGGCGGCTGCCGGGCTTTCAAGGATTGCTCTGCTAACCATGAATATCTCCTCCGGCAGCTTGGGCTGCGGTTTGAGCCGAACTTACCGCGCCGGCATGTTCCGTGAAGATTTCATCCAGCGCCTGGATGGCGGCGTCCACATGCTCGCGCTCCAGAATGTACGGCGGCAGGAAGCGCAGAACCGTATCGCTGGTGCAGTTGATGAGGATGCGGCGCTTGAGCATCTCGGCAACTGCGAGCTTGGCCAGGTCGGCTGAATCGAGTTCCGCGGCCAGCATCAGTCCTTTGCCGCGCACGTCGACAATTGCATCGTGGCGCTTGGCCAGCGAGCGCAACTGCGCCTGGAAGTAGTCGCCGACCTCGGTTGCATGATCCAGCAGATTCTCGTTTTCCATGTAGTCGATGACCGCGATGGCCACGGCGCAGGCCAGGGGACCGCCGCCAAAGGTGCTGCCGTGCATGCCGGGGTGAAAAGCGCGCGAGACCTCTTCGGTACACAGAACCGCGCCCATGGGAAGGCCTCCGGCCAGCGGCTTGGCCAGCGTGGCGATGTCGGGCTTCCACCCCACGGGCGAAGACCTGTCCGTGGGGGCCCCGGGCTGAATGCCGTAGTGCTGGTAGGCGCACCACTTGCCGGTGCGTCCCATGCCGCACTGGATCTCGTCGGCGATCAAAAGCGCGCCGGTGGACAGGGTGAGCGCGCGAGCCTCGTCCATGAACTCTTGCGTCATGGGACGCACGCCGCCCTCGCCCTGAATGGCCTCGACGAGAATGGCGCAGACATCGTTCGAGAACTTGGCGCGCAGGTCGGCCAGATCGTTGAAACGGACGAACTCCACGCCGGGAACAACCGGGGCGAAGGGCTCGCGGTACTTGGCCTTGTAGGTGGTGGAGATGGCGCCGAAGGTGCGGCCGTGGAAGCTCTGATCGAGGGCCAGAAACTTGGTGCCGACAGGCTTGCCCGCATCGCGCAGCAGGCCGGCATGAGCGCGCGCCAGCTTCATTGCGCACTCCCAGGCCTCCGCGCCGGAGTTGCAGAAGAAGGCGCGGTCGAGGCCGGTCAGCTCGGTGAGGCGCAGAGCCAGCTCCGCCTGACCCTCGTGATAGTAGAGGTTCGAGGTGTGGATGAGCGCGCGGCTCTGGCGGGCGATGGCCGCTTCGATCACGGGATGGCCGTATCCGAGCGCATTGACGCCGATGCCGCTCAGCAGGTCGAGATAGCGGCCGCCATGTTCGTCGATGAGATGCACGCCATCGCCGCCGGCAAAGAGGACGGGGTTGCGGTCGTAGGTGGAAAGCAGCAGCCGCGCTTCAGCGGCTTGAATTTGATCGAGTTTGGTCAATTCCATCTCTCCTGGTCCGTTTTGTCCTGCGGACCGCTAGGCCACCATCACTTCGGTGCCATGGGCTACGCGAGTGCTGCACAGGCCGGGCAGCGAGCCGGCCGCCTCCGCGGGTAGAATTCGTACGCGCTTGACGCCGTTCAATAGAGCTTCACGGCAGGCGCTCAACTTAGGCAACATGCCGCCGGTAATCACGGCCGTCTTGGCCATCTCGGCGATCTGGTCGATGCTCAGCCATCGGAGCACCTCGCCGTTCACGCCTTTCACGCCGGGAACGTCGGTGAGAAAGACCAGGGCGTCGGCGCGGCAGGCGATGGCGCAGGCCGCGGCCATCTCGTCGGCGTTGATGTTGTAGTACTGTCCGTCGAAGCCCAGGGCCATCGAGGAGATCACCGGCACACCGCTCAACTGCCAGATAGCGTCGAGCCAGCGCGGATCGCTGGCGGCAATCTCGCCCACGAAGCCGAGGTCGGGAGCGGTGCGCTTCTTGCGCGCGCGGAAGAGCAGGCCGTCGCCGCCCGAAAGGCCGATGGCGGGCACTCCAAGAGCGCCGAGAGCGGCAACCAAACCCTTGTTCACCTTGCCGCCCAGCACCATCAGCGCCACGTCGCGGGTCTCCGCATCGGTGACGCGCAACCCGTTGATGAACTCGCTTTGCTTGCCCAGCGCCTTCAACATGCGGGTCAACTGCACACCGCCGCCGTGGACCACGGCCACCTGGTTGCCGTCGCGCACCAGGTCGGCGATGGCGCGCGTGCAACCGTCCAGCAACGCAGGAGTCTCCAGGCCCGCTCCTCCGAGTTTGACGACGTACCTCATTCCAGCCCCTCCGCTTCGCCCCAACCGAGCATGAGATTCAGATTCTGCACCGCCTGGCCGGAGGCGCCCTTCAATAAATTGTCCAGGCAACTGACAAGGACGGCGCGGCGCCCATCGGCGGCGAGCTGGAAGCCCAGATCGGCGTAGTTTGTGCGCACGGAATACTGAATCTGCGGCAGTGTCTTGTCGTAGAGCCGGACCAGGGGGCTGTTTGCAAAAAACTTGCGATAAATGCGCAAAATACTTTCCGCCGTCTGCGCCTCGCGGAAGCGGACGTAGAGCGTGGAGAGTATTCCGCGCGGAATCGGCAACAGATGGGGCGTGAAGGTGATCTGCTCCGCGCCCAAGCCGATCTGCTCCAGCAATTCGCCGGTGTGGCGATGCGTGAAAGCTCCATACGCCGAGAGATTGTCGGCAGCATACATGAAATGCGTCTTGGCCGTAGGCGACTTGCCGGCCCCGCTCACGCCGCTTTTCGAGTCGGCCACGATGCCGCAAGCCAGATCGACGACGCCAGCGGCCACCAGCGGACGCAGCGGGAGAATGATGGAGGTCGCGTAGCAGCCGGGATTGGCCACCAGGCGCGCCGAGGCAATCTGCGCGCGATGCAACTCGGGCAGTCCATAGACGGCCTGCGCCTGGATGGCGGCGGCCTGCTTGGAGCCCTCATCCGCGAAGGCGTAGACCGCGCGGTTGGCCGCTTCATTCAGCCGCCAGGCTCCGCTCAGGTCGATGACCCGCAAGCCGCGCTTGAGCGCCTCCGGAACCCATTCGCGCGACTGCTCGTGGGGAGTGGCGAGAAACAAAACCTCGACACCGCGGCCGGCCAGCAGCTCCCAACTGAATGGCTCCTGCTTCAATGCGCCATGGCCGGCGCTGTCGGCTAACGCGGGATGGATTTCGGCCAGGGGAATGCCGCCGCGCGCAGCGTCTTTTTCATCCATGCGCCCGGCAAAGACCGGAGGCGCGCCATTCAGGCGGGGATGATGCAGCAGCAGCCGGGCCAACTCGGCGCCCGCGTACCCCGTAACTCCCACAACCGCTGATTGAAGTTTTTTCGTCATGACTCCAGAATCTTTCTCAACCGGGCTTCCACTTCGACTGCCCGGCGCGCATCGGGACAGATGACCAGGACAGTGTCGTCGCCGGCGACGGTGCCCACCACCTCCGGCCACCCCTCGCGGTCCAGGGCCGCGGCCAATGGCTGGGCTCCGCCCATCACCGTGCTGACAACTACCTGATTCATCGCCTGGCGCACACGCAGGCCGAAGCTCGCGATCATCTCCGCCAGGGCGGGGGGGGTGTTGTCTTCTACTGTACCGCCCGCGACCTTGCCGTTGGGCAGGGAATAACCGCCAGGGCCCTTGGAGAGGCGCAGTTCGTGAATATCGCGCGAAAGCGTCGCCTGGGTCACGGCAAAGCCGCGCCGTCGCAGCTTGCGCCGCAGCTCATCCTGGCTGGTCACCGGCGCGTTTATCACCAGAAACCGTATCGCGTTGTGCCTCTGATCCTTCATCGCCTCTCGCTGACGGCTCGATCGCCGATACGAACAAATCGAATGCGCGCTCGCATTGCCGCGTCTGTATAAATATACACCAGAGTGAATAAGTATGCAATCTTTCCTCCCGGGAAGCGCAAGAACAACCTGCCCGCCCTCGATCGAGCCGGCCGCCGGCCAGGAACAAGACTTCCCTGGCGGCCTGCGCCGCGCTATTTGCCGGGAGCCGGCCCCGCGCTGTTACACTCTCGTAATGTTCGCGGCTGAGGTAACTACGCGTCCCTATACAAATCAAATGACACCTATCGCGCCGATTTCCACCATCAACGACCTTTTCTGCCGCGTGGCCGCGGCCGCCAACCCGCGCGCCATCCTCTGGCTGGACGAGTTTGGCCTGTGGCAACCCATCTCCTCGGATCAGATCTACCAGCGGGTGAGGGCGCTGGCCCAGGCCTTTCTGGGCTGGGGCGCGAAAAAAGGCGACCGCATCGCCCTCGTCAGCGAGAACCGCTGGGAGTGGGCCGTTACCGACTTCGCCGCGCTGGCCATCGGCGCCGCGGATGTGCCCATCTATCCCACGCTTACCGGCGAACAGGAGGCCGCTCTGTTGCGCGACGCCGGCTGCCGCATCGCCGTGGTATCCACCCGGCAGCAGTTCGACAAGTTGAATGCCGTCCGCGGCCAGACGCGGTTGGAGCGGATTCTGATGATGGATTCCGCCGCTGTTCCCGAGGGCGCCATCGCCTTCAGCGAAGTGCTGGCCGGCGCCGATGCCCTGGGCAGCGAGCGCGATCCGGTCTTCGACGCGCTGGTTCGCTCCGTCGAGCCCAGGGACCTGGCCACGCTGATTTACACCTCCGGAACCACAGGCGAACCCAAAGGAGTCGCGCTTACCCACGGCAACATCGCCGCCAACCAGAACTGCGCCCCCACGGGTTTCCACTTCGATGCCTCCGATGCCCTGATCTCGTTCCTTCCTCTCTCGCACGTCACGGCGCGCGCCCTGGATTACATCATGTACACCTTCGGGGTGCAGATGGCCTATTGCTCGAAGTTCGACAAGCTGCCCGAGGCCATGCGCGAGATTCGGCCCACCGTCTTCGTGGGCGTGCCTCGGGTCTTCGAGAAGATACGCCAGGAAGTGGAGCGCCGTGCGGGCCTCTCGCCGGTGAAGAAGCGTCTCCTCGCTTGGGCCGTGGGTGTGGGCGCAGGCCATCGCGAGACGGTTTACGACGGCCGCCGGCCCGCCTCGCCGTTATGGAAGCTGCTCGATAGGCTGGTCTATTCCAAGGTCCATGAGGCCTTCGGCGGCCGGGTGCGGGTATTCGTATCCGGCGGCGCGCCGCTGGGCATCGACACCGCCAGTTGGTTTGCCTCGGTTGGGATCGCTCTCTGGGAGGGCTACGGCCTGACCGAGACCTCGCCGCTGATTGCCCTGGACACGCCCATCACCCACCGCATGGGTTCCGTGGGAAAACCATTGAGCAACGTGGAGTGCAAGCTGGCTCCTGACGGCGAGCTGCTGGTCCGCGCCCCGTCGGTCTTTGCCGGCTATTGGCGGAAACCGGAGGCATCGGCCGAGTGTTTCGACGAAGAGGGATGGTTCCGCACCGGCGACATCGGCCATTTCGACTCCGACGGCTTCCTTTACATCACCGACCGCAAGAAGGAACTGCTGAAGACCTCGGGCGGCAAGCTGGTCGCTCCCCATCCGATCGAGAACAAGCTGACCAACAACTCGATGGTGGCCCAGGCCGCGTTGATCGGTGACCGGCATAAGTTCATCTCCGTGCTGATTGCGCCCAACTTTGCCTCGCTGGAGCAGTGGGCCCGGCAACAGGGCGTCCAGGCGAACTCCCGCGCCGAACTGGTCGCCGACAGCCGGGTGATTGCGCTCTATGCCGAAATTGTCCGGGAAGTGAATGGCGGCCTGGCCAACTTTGAAACCATGAAGCGCTTCCGCGTGGTGCCCGATGAGTGGACGCAGGAGACAGGCGAGATGACGCCCTCCATGAAGCTCAAGCGGCGCGCGGTTACGGCTCGATACGCGGAGCTGATCGCCGAACTCTACGCGGACGAAGCAACCGCGCGCGGCGAATAGGCGAGATCAGCTTGCCGCCGAAGAGGGCGCGCTTGCCCCACATCCGCTGCAGCCCGCGGAAGAAAGGCGCGCCCCAGGCGCCCACGCCCAACAGGCCGCCAAAGAGAATGATGGCGTCGATATTCAGGCGTCCGGCTCTTGACCAGTAGGCATCCGGCTCCAGGTTCAGCCACAGGGCAAACTCGTCCAGGGTGAGCGCCGCGCCCACGCCATAGCTGACCGACATCAGGCGGCTGAAGAAGATCGACAGCGGCGAGTGCGACCGCCCCAGGTCGAGCAGCCAGCCGTAACCCACCAGCAGCAGAATGAGAATGCCCCAAACCAGGTGGTGAATGTGCGTCCCATGAATCATCACCCACTGGAGGCGTCCCTCATGGTTCACGATGCGGTGGACCAGAATCCGCACGCCGACAAAGGTGATCAGGAAGGAGACCGAGGCGATGAACATGCGCCGTCGCGGCCGGTCGGGGATGGTGGCGCGGACCAGGTAACCCAGCCGGGTCAACTGGAGCAGCACCAGTAACACGGCGGCGACCAGGCTGGCAAAGGCCAGCAACAGCAATGCTCCGGTTCCGGGCATACCTTATTGAACCACTGCCGAGCGCTCTTCCCAAGAAGGAAATGCAGCCGGGAGATCTTCCAGGAACGTGCGCACGGTCACGATTTCGCTTTACAGCGGAGGGGTACACTGGTTAAGGCGTCGAGACTGGGCCATATGGCGGGTCCCGGCGCACAGTTCAGGGACATGCTTCCGGCCGTCAATTCGCGCATTTGAAACGGCCGCGCAGATACCTTCAGGAGATTCTTACCATGCGAGTTGCTTTGTTGACCGGCGGCGGAGACTGCCCCGGGTTGAATGCGGTGATCTATGCGGCCGTCAAGAAGGGCATCAACCACTATGGCGATGAGTTCATCGGCTTTCTCAACGGCTGGAAGGGCGTGCTCGACAACAACTTCATTCCGCTGACTCTGGAAAACACCGACGGCATCCAGTTGAAGGGCGGCACCATCCTGCACTCCTCGCGGACCAACGTGAAGAAGATTCCCGGCGGCATCGAGAAGGTCCAGGAGGTGCTGAAGGCCAACAAGATCGACGCCTTGATCGCGCTGGGGGGAGACGATACGCAGTCGGTGACCCTCTTCCTGAGCGAGAACGGCGTGCCCAGCGTGGGCGTCCCCAAGACCATCGACAACGACATCAACGGCACCGACCAGACCTTCGGCTTCGACACCGCCGTCATGATCGCCACCGAGGCCGTGGACCGCATCCACACCACCGCCGACTCCCACAACCGCGTGATCGTAGTCGAGGTGATGGGCCGCGACGCCGGCTGGATCGCCTACGCCTCCGGAGTGGCCGGCGGGGCGCACGTGGTTCTGGTTCCCGAAAAAGAGATCGACATCGACCACGTCTGCGCGCTGCTCAAGTACAACTACGATCACGGCAAGCACTACGGCGTGGTGGTCGTGGCAGAGGGCTGCCATCTGCCCGAGGTGGGCCAGGTGATCAACGAAAACGCCCAACTGGACTCCTTCGGCCATGTCCGTCTGTCGGGCATCGGCGAGGCGCTGGCCGACCTGATCGAGAAAAAGACCGGCTTCGAGACCCGTTCGGTCAATCTCGGCCATACCCAGCGCGGCGGCGTTCCCACCGCGTACGACCGCCTCCTGGGCCAGCGCTACGGACTCCACGCCATCGACATGGTGCATCAGAAGAAGTGGGGCCGCATCGCCGTGCTCAAGGGCCTGGAGATCACCGACATCCCCATCAAGGAAGCCATCGCCACCAACCGCCGCCTCGATCAGCGTTTCTTTGACGTGATCGCCGACCTGGAAGCGAAGGTCTAAGAACTCGTAATAGCCCGATAAGTAGAAAGCCACCCTCGCATGGGGGTGGCTTTTCGCTTTGCGCATGTACTAGAGTGTGTCTGTGCTTTACCGCCCCTACAAGCCAGAGGACTTTGCCGCTCTCTACGCCATCGAGGAGCGTTGTTTCCAGCCGCCCCTATCCTTCAGCCGCAGGACCATGCGCCAGCTTGTGAACAGCCCCCATGCGGCTACCTGGATCGCGGAGGACGACGGGCGAATGGCCGGCTTCGCCATCGTCGAATGGGCCGAGGATGCGGGCCGTCTCATCGCCTACATTCAGACCATTGAAGTGGCTCCCGAGCAACTTCGGCAGGGGATAGGCGGCGAGTTGCTGCGCCGCATGGAAGGCTCCGCGCGCTTGGCGGGCGCTCAGGCAATCTGGCTGCATGTGGATGCCGCAAACGCCGGCGCCATCCATCTGTATGAAGCGAACGGCTACCGCGGCGAGGGCCGAGAAGAGAACTACTACGCACGGGACCGGGCGGCGCTGATCTATGCGAAGCCGCTGGGGGCCGAGCCGGCATTTTCATAGCGAGTGTTCAGTTCTCGACTTCGCTGCGCTGCGCTCGGAAATAGATGACAGGCCCTAAGGCCTGGGATGCTGCAAATCTCAACAAGGAACTCGCCGATCGACAGCCTCGCTACTCTTCGCGCAGCACTTCCAGAGGCCTTAATCCCAGAATCCGGTAACTCGCAATCCAGCCCGTGGCCGTGGCCAGCACCGCGGTGCCCGCCAGCGCGATCAGCGTGGCGGCCCATTCGATGTGGAAGCCGACTTCGAGCTTGCGCAAGAGCACCCGCGTGAGCAAATTGGCAAAGACCACGCCCACCGAGCCGGCCAGCAGTCCCAGCACGCTGAACTCCACGCTGAAGGTGCGCACAATCCGCATCCGCGTGGCTCCCAGCGTCTTCAACACCACCGCCTCCCGCATCCGGCGGAAGCGGGTGCTGGCGATGCTCGAGGCCAGGATCATCAGCCCGGCGAAGATCGAGAAACCGGCCAGGAAGCGCACCACAAACGTGATCTGATCGACAACGCTCTCAATCCGCTCCAGCACATCGGCGATGTTGATGACCGAGACCGTGGGATAGGCTGCGAAGAGCCCCCGCTCCATGGCCGCCACCTGCCTGGGATCGATGTGTGCGCCGCCGTACCAGGTGGCTGGCAGGTTCTTGAGCTGCCCCGATGGCAGCACAAACGCCACGCGAGCGCCCAGATGCTGCCCGTCGGCGCGATAGATGACGGAGACCTTCAGATTGCGCGTCGTCCCGCCCGCCTCCAGCTCGACCGCGGAACCCACGCCCAGGCGCAGCCGCTGGGCCACGCCTTCGCCGACGGCCACTTCCGCGGCGCCCTCATCCGTCCACCACTTGCCCTGCGTCACCTTGTCGCCGGGCGGGGGCGCGTCTGCCCAGCTCAACTCGGCGCGCTCCAGCATGTGACGCGGAAAATGCTGCACTTTGAGTTGCTCCAGCGTCTGGCCGTTGAGCGAAACAAAACGCCCCTGCACCACGGGCAGCAGCTCCAGCGCCTGCGTGACTCCCGCCTGGCGCTGAAAGAAATCCTTCACCCCGGCAATCTCATCGGTGGTCACATCGACAAGGAATATGTTGGGCAGCTTGGGCGAGGCGGTCTCGCGCAGATCGCGCAAGAGCGTGGCCTGCATCAGGTAGACCGCCAGGATGAGCATGACGCCCGTGCCCAAGGCGGCCAGCACCGCGGCCGACTGATTGCCGGGCCGGTAGAGGTTGGACAATCCGTGGCGCAGCGAAGACGGCAGCCGCAACCGGACCCGGTTGAGCGCGAAGCGCAGCGTCCGCAGCGCTACCGCCGCCAGCACCAGCAGAACCACCAACGCAATGGCAAAGAGCACGGCAAACCATGTGCCCACCTTGGCCGAATCCGAGAGCGCCCAGGCGATTCCGCCCAGCGCCAGCACCACCAGCACGGAGATCCCCAGTTGCAGCCGCCGCGCCCACCAGCGCGCGAACCATCCGGCGATGCCTTCTGGCCCCGGCTCTACCAGCCGGCGCAAGACCAGCACAGGCCTGACCGCGCGCACGTCCAGCAGCGGCGGCAAACAGAACAACAGCGTCGTCAGCAGCCCCGTTCCCAACCCCGCCGCCACCGACCGCCAGGGAAATTCGAGCGTGGCGTGAACCGGCAGCAGCTTGCCAAAGACCGCCGGCAGCGCGGCCATCACGCCCACCCCGGCAGCCACGCCCAGCACCCCTCCAGCCAGCCCCAATCCCATCGTCTGCAAGAGAAAAATGCGAAGCAGGTCAGCCGATCCCGCGCCCACGGCCTTCAGAATGGCCAGCATGTCCATCCGCTGTTCCAGATGCGCGTGCATCGCCATGGCCACGCCGATGGCTCCCAGCACCATGGCCACCAGGCAGATCAGGCTCAGGATCGCGGCTGCGTTGTCTAGGCCCTGGCTGAGCGCCGGGTTGCCCTCGCGGAAGTCCATCACCTGCGCGTCGGGCAGCGCCGCCTCCAGTTGCTTGCGCACCGAAGCCGCATCGACGCCTGCCGGCAACTTGTCCGGCAGCTTCAGCAACAGCCTCTCGCTGGCCCGGCTTCCCGGCGCAATCAGAGCGGTGCGCTCCAGCGCCGCCCGCGAGATCATCACCCGCGGCCCCAGCCCAGCCCCGGCGCTGATCCGGTCCGGTTCCTGCTTGAGCACCGCCGCGATGCGGAAAGTTCTGCCGCCCAGCCGCAGCGTCTGGCCGACATGCGCATTCAGGCGAATGAGGAACTCGTCGGCCACCACCGCCGAGTCGCCGTCCAGAGCCTGCCGCAAGCTCATCTCCGGCTCCAGTTGGGCTTTGCCGTAGTAGGGATACTCGCCGGGATCGACGGCCTTGAGCGAGACCAGAATCGGCACTGGATCGGGCGGCGCCGAAGCCATGGAGATGGTCTCCGTCACCCAGGTCCCGCGGAGCCCCTGCCGCTCGATCGCCGCAACCTTGCTCTCTTCCTCGGCCGCCGGCTCGCGAAAGATGCGCGCGCTCAGGTCCCCGGCCATCAGCGACCGCGCCTCGGAGGAAAGCGTCCGCCGGAAGCTCTCGCTGAATCCCCGCACGCCCACCAGCGCGGCAACACCCACGGCCACCGACAGCACCACAAAGCCGAACTTGCCCGGCGCGGATTTCAGGTCGCGCCAGCCGATGGCAGCGGCCCGCTTCCAGCTCAATGCGCGCTTAGCCATGCTGCGCCTGCTTCGCGTCCGCGTTCACCACCGCAACCGTATCCGGCGCCGAGTAAGGCAAAGTGTCCTCGACCACCAAGCCATCACGCAACACAATCTTGCGGTCGGCGCTGCTGGCCACCTCCGGATCGTGCGTCACCAGCACCAGCGTTGTGCCCGCCTTCTTGTTCCGCTCCAGCAGAAGCTCCAGCACCATCCGCCCGTTGGCGGAGTCCAGGTTGCCCGTCGGCTCGTCGGCCATCACGATCGGCGGCTCGACGACAAAGGCCCGCGCCAGCGCCACGCGCTGCTGCTCCCCGCCGGAAAGCTGCACCGGATAGTGATCGACGCGCTCCGCGAGGCCCACCTCGCCTAACAGCCTCCGCGCCTGCTTCACTCCGCTGCCCTCCACGTTCAACTCATAGGGCAGCAAAACATTTTCCAGAGCCGTGAGCGTAGCAATCAACTGGTAGGACTGGAAGACGAAGCCGATCTTCTGCCCGCGCACCGCGGCCAGCTCCGCCTCGGCCAGGTTGTGAATCGGGACGCCATCCAGCCAGATTTCGCCGGAGCTGGGCGTATCGAGGCCGGCAAGCAGGCCCAGCAGCGTACTCTTGCCGCTGCCGCTGGCGCCCACGATGGCCACAAACTGGCCGGCTGGAATGGTCAGGGAAATTCCCTTCAGAATCTCCACCCGCCGCGCGCCGTTCTGAATCCACTTCTTCGCATCCCGGACTTCAATCACCAGCAGACCTCCATGTTGCTTCAATCGCTCCTGATCCCTGACCCCTGTTCCCTGATCCCTGTTCTTCGCTACACTGCTTCTGTGGACGTTCGCAGCAAGCTAATCGTTTCGCTTTGGCTTTTGCTTCTGGCCGGCCCTCTCCTGGCCGCCGGCCGGCCGCTTCTGGTCTGCTATGGGGACAGCATTACCGCCGGCCACGGCCTGCAAGCCGGCCAATCCTTCCCCGACGCCCTGCAAAGGGAGCTAGACCGCCTCGGCTACCGCTACGCAATCGACAACCTAGGAACCAGCGGCGCCACCACCAAGGACGCCGTCGCCGGCCTGCGCTCCATTTTGCCGCTGCGCCCGGAGATCGTCATCGTCGAGTTCGGCGGCAACGACGGCCTCCGCGGCCTGCCCCTGAGCGAGACTCGCCGCAATCTCGACCAGGTGCTGACCACGCTCGAAAGCGCGCACATCAAAATCCTGCTCGCCGGCATCACCCTCCCGCCCAACTACGGCGAGGAGTACATCCGGCAATTCGACCAACTCTTCCGCGTCCTGGCCGCCAAACACCGCACCGCCTTTGTGCCCATGATCTACAAGGACCTGGTCCACGTTCCCGGCACAATCCAGCCCGACGGCATCCATCCGACGGCTAAAGGCTCGGAGATCATCGCGCGGACGCTGCTGCCGGCGCTTAGGCCTTTACTGCGCAAGTAACAGGGAATAGGGGGTAGGGAACAGGGAATAGCGTATAAAGCCCAGTGCCCCATCCTTCCCGGGCATTTTGTGGGAGGGTGGGATCGCACAAACTCCATATCACCCTGTAACAGAAGAAACTCGCATTACCGCAGCACCAACTGATCCCTGATCTCTGACCCCTGTTCTCACCCCATCACCACCACCGGCTGAAAGAGCGTACCCGCGACGCGCTTTGCAATCCCCACCAGCTCCCGCTGCCCGGCAAAGACCTTCACCAGCGCCGCCTGCGAAAACTCCGGCAGGTTGGCCTGCGCGCCGTTTCTGAGCCGCCCCAGCGCCATTGCGTCGCCAGTGACCGCGGGCATCTCCGGCAGCAGGCTGCGCGGATGGAGACACAACTCCTCCAGCGCCTCCACATTCCCCGCCAGCGGCTCCAACTCTTCGAGCGTATGAGCCTCTTTGAGCGTGAAGACGCCCGACTGGGTCCGGCGCAGCCGGCTCAAATGCGCTCCGCAACCCAGTTCCTGGCCCATTTCGTGAGCCACAGCCCGCACATAGCCCCCGGCGCTGATCGTCATTGTGAAGCTGGCCTCGGCGCCGTCGAGCGCAACAATCTCAAAGCGGACAATACGGATGGAGGCCGGCTTGAGTTCCACGGGCTTGCCCTCGCGGGCCAGCTTGTAGGCCGGCTTGCCGCCGATCTTTTTGGCAGAGTAAGGCGGCGGCATCTGCTCCATCTCACCGTGGAAGCGGCTGGCGGCCGCGCGCAGTTGTACAAGCGTCAGCGCCGGATTCACATCCGGCCCCTGCGCCTCGCCCTCGGCGTCATAGGTGTCTGTCGCAAAGCCGAAGCGAATCGCCCCGGCATAGGTTTTTTCGGAGGTGGAGAAGTACTGCGCCAGCCGGGTGAACTTGCCCAGCAGCAGCGGCAGCACTCCTGTGGCCATAGGGTCAAGCGTGCCCAGGTGGCCAATCGACTGCTCGCCCGCGATCTTGCGCAGCCGGCTTACCACATCGTGGCTGGTCATGCCGCCCGGCTTGTCGATCACCAGTAGCCCGTTCACCTAATCACTGTAGCCGACCAGACCAACTCGTCACACTCCGCCGGCCGGCTGCCGCACCAGCGAGAGGAACTCCAGGCGCGTCTCTTTCTGGCGGAAGCAGCCCAGCATGGCCGAGGTCACCGTGGAGGAGTGCTGTTTTTCGATGCCCCGCATCATCATGCACAGGTGGCGCGCCTCGACGACCACCCCGACGCCCTGCGGCTCGATCACCTTTTGAATGGCGTCGGCAATCTGCCGCGTGAGCCGTTCCTGCACCTGCAAACGACGAGCAAACACTTCAACTAATCGCGGTATCTTGCTCAGACCAATCACTTTGCCCTTCGGTATGTAGGCCACGTGCACCTTGCCGAAGAAGGGCAGCAGGTGGTGCTCGCAGAGCGAGAACATCTCGATGTCCTTGACGATCACCATCTCGTCGTAGTCCACGTCGAACATGGCGCCGCGCAGAATCTTGTTCGGGTCCTCGTCGTAGCCCTTGGTCAGAAAGGCCATGGATTTTTCCACGCGCGCCGGCGTTGCCAGCAGCCCGTCGCGGTTGGGGTCCTCGCCCAACCGGCTCAGAATCTCGCGGTAGATCTCCTGGGTGCTGAACTCGCTAAGCCCTTCGTCGATTCCAACCGCCCTGCGAACGGTCTTGCTCAATGCAATCGGCTGCGCCATGGTCCTTATCCTCCCGCCCTGGGGAACAGGGCGTTGCTTTCACTCGGCCTTGCACTCAAAAAAGTTGTTCTCCGTCTCTTCCACGCGCACAGACTCCAGTTGACCGGCAGGCAGCGCGCCCTTCAACAAATCGTAAACCGCTCGACACAAATTCTCCGTGGTAGGAATCCGATTCTTGAAATACGGCTCCAGATTCAGATTCATGTGGTCAAACCGGTCTATCACTCTGGCGCGCACCGCTTCGTCCAGCGCAGCCAGATCCACCACCATGCCGATCTGCGGGTCTACCGGGCCGCCCACCAGCACCTCCAACCCGTAGTTGTGGCCGTGGCCATGGGGATTGTTGCACTTGCCATACGCAGCCCGGTTTTCTTCCGCCGAGAGCGCTTCGCTGTGCAGCCGGTGGCTGGCGCTGAGCATATACCGGCGGCCAAAGTAGGCCTTCACGCTTCACCTCGGTACTCGGCGAAGATCTCCGGCGTCTCATAGACCCTGACCCGGCTCAGCTTTGCCCCTCCCGCCGCCGTCACCGCCGGCTCCAGCCGCTTCCACGCGGCAATCGCAATGTTCTCCGTTGTCGGAATCATCTTCGACTCGGCGAACTCGGGAACCTCCAGGTTCAGGTGGCGATGATCGTACGCGGCGAGCACCTCCCGCTCGATCGCGTCCTTGAGCCACTTCAAATCCACGACAAAGCCGGTCACAGGATCGGGCTCGCCGGCCACCGTCACCTCCAGCGTGTAGTTGTGGCCATGCCCGGTGCGACGGGCGCAGCGTCCGAAGACCTGCTCGTTCTTCTCCGCCGTCCAGGCCGGGTTCCAGTAGTAGTGCGAAGCGGAAAACGTAGCCCGCCGCGTCAGGAAGATCATTCTGACCCCTCAGTGGAGAAGATGCTTGTGCACACGCCCAGGCTTCACGCCGATCAGTCCTTGTTTCACGCAATCAAAATCGGCCGGCCGGCTATGCGGTCCTGCTGCAACCGGCCTCACGCCGCGTAGCTGCGTCCCTTCCAGCTTACCCTCTTCAGAATCCTGTGCTGAAACCAACTGCGGCAGAGCAGCACGATAAAAAGCGGCAATCCCAGCGGCGACAGGACGCAATCCAGAAAGGGAAAGTTTGATTTGGCCACCCGGCCATAGAACCGGAAGAGGGTGCGCAGCCACAAGAGGGCCAGCACCCATCCCGCGCCCAGCCACTGGAGCGAGTGCGGGGCAAATCGCCCGTTCCATAACCAGACCGCCAATACAGGCAGCCCCACGAGCAGAGCAATATCCAGCGCCCGCCACGCCGCCAGAGCCAGCGTGTTGTCAAAGAGCAGCGCCAGGTTTTTGGTCCAGCCCTCGATCATCGCCGCCGTGGAGCGGTACATGCGCGCGGCCAGCGCGTCTTCGGCATAGCGAAAACGCAGCGTGACTTTGCGCCGCTTGGCCAGGAAGGCCAGTTCCACGTCTTCGAGCACCTTATCCGCTACGCTGGCGTGTCCGCCCAGCCGCCGGTAAGCCTCGCGCTCGACGAGCAGAAACTGCCCATTGGCCGCGGCGATACGCTCATTTGGGTCGGAGACTTTGGCGGGCGGATAGGCAAGCGCCAACTCGCAGAAGACCAGCGGCATCAGCGACCGCTGCACAAGCCCGCTCGCCATCTGCCGCGGCGAATAGCTCAACATGCCCGCCTTGTGCTTTGACGCCTCGTGTATGGCTCGGCGCAGGTCGCCCGGTTCGTGCATGGTGTCCGCGTCGGTGAAGAGCAGCCAGCGCCCCCGCGCCCGCTTCGCCGCCGTCCAGAGAGCGTTGTTCTTGCCCGTCCACCCCGGCTCCAGTTCGGCCGC
>Ga0182011_10002295_pt1 | contig 16233 bp, 13 predicted proteins | sample 711E1DmetaG_FD_120481 | JGI IMG/M metagenome (GOLD analysis project Ga0182011, IMG submission 120481) | Permafrost microbial communities from Stordalen Mire, Sweden - 711E1D metaG | ecosystem: Environmental > Terrestrial > Soil > Wetlands > Permafrost | place: Sweden: Stordalen | collected... | reverse complement strand
TCCTCTCGATCTGGCTTCGGGGATTAAGATCAACGGATTGTCGGCGGCCGGGGAACAACTCATCGCGCTGGAAAACAAGGATGCGGTGGAATTCCTGCATGGCGTGGATTCAGACGAAGTAGGCGTGGCTTCAGGCGGGGGGTTGGTCAACTACGTGACCAAGCGCCCCGCGGGTGTTCGGACCTTGAACCTTGCCACCGATCAGCGTGGAACCCTCTACGCCGGTGTTGATCTTGGGGGCTTCCTGGGCGCGCAGCAGCAATTTGGCATTCGCACGAATTTGGCCGGCGAAGACATACGATCCTATGTGCACGGCGCGGATGGAACGCGGGAATTCGGCGCGGTCGCGGCGGACTGGAAAATCACTTCCAACACGTTTCTGAAAGGCGATTTCGAATACCAGCACCTGGTGGAGCGATCCGTGGGAGGCTATCAGTTGCTCGGGGGCACCACCGTGCCGGTGGATGTTTCGCCCGACGTGATGCTCGGCTATCAGTGGTGGGCCAAGCCGAACACCTTTGACGTGTTCAATACGAGTCTTCGTCTGGACCACAAGCTATCCACGAACTGGAGGTTTTTCGTTGCCGCGGGCCTTAGCCATTCGCTGATTGACGACAACATTGCCTGGCCGTACGGCTGCTACTACGCGGCTTCCTGCGCAAACAGCAGCACACCGTATTTCTTCAGCCCCACGGGGGACTATGACGTTTACGACTATCGAAGCCCCGGCGAATTGCGGATCAACGATCAATTTGAGGCCATTTTGCAGGGGCAGGTGAAAACCGGGCCGGTGACCCACGATGTCGCCATCGGGACAAGCTTGCAGCGGCGCAGCGTGAATCTCGGGTTGACCAATCCGGCAGTGGCTGCGGACACGGGCATCGTCTACAGCTACGTCGGAACTGAAAATATCTATCAGCCCGAACAAGTCTTTCAGCCGGCGCCTCCCACCGATCCATCGACGCCCGGCCCTGCGCTGCTCGCGGAAGATACACACCAGTACGCGCTGGTCGTCGCGGACCATATCCATCTACCCGGGCGCATCGACCTAAGCGTCGGCGGTCAATACGACACTCTTCACGACCACAACTTCTCCAACTTAAACGCAGACGGCACCGCTTTGACGCTGCTTAAAACGGAAAACGGCATCTGGCTTCCACAATATTCGGCTTCGTGGCGCCCTGTGAAGGACGTCCTTCTCTATGGCAATTACAGTGTCGCGCTCTCGCTGGGGTTGCAGGCGCCTTTTTGGGCGACAGTCAATCCCAACGCGTTCTTGCCGCCCTTCTTCACCCGGCAAGTCGAGGCCGGCATCAAGTATCAGCCTGGAGCACGCATTCTGTTGACCGCCGCGGTATTCCGCATGCGCGCGCCATTTTTCTATCCGAAGGTGTGGGACAGTGGAGCCGACATCGACTTTGTCTCTGATGGCCATGAAACGCATCGCGGCTTAGAGCTGAATGCTCAAGGCAAAGTGAAAGAGTGGCTGCGGCTCACAGGAAGTGCGACGCTCTTGCGCGCCGTGTCTTCGGGGAGCAGCACGCCGGAGTTCAACGACAAGCAAGTCATCAACGTGCCGCGCTTCCGCACGTCCGTGTTCGCGGACATCGACGTTCCCTTCATCACCGGGCTGCATCTTTTGCCAGGATGGAGCTACACCGGGCCGAAGGAAGCGACGCGGGACGATGCGGTCAGTGTGCCGGGCTACAATTTATTCAACATCGGCGCGCGGTATACGCCGAGCGGAGAATGGAAAAAAGTGACGTTTCGTCTTTTTGCCGACAACGTCCTGAACAAACGCTACTGGAAAGACACGGGCGCGAGTTACGGCGATACGTTTTTGCATCTCGGCGCACCCACGACCGTGCGGCTCTCCGTGCAATACAATTTTTGAGGACAAGGCAAACGGCCCCGGCGTGCGAGGTTTGAGCAGGGAGCAAAATGGAAATCGAGTCGCGGGTGGCGGCATGAGCGGTGAGGTGAAAGCGCACGGCCTCCAGGGAAACCTCGTCGAGCCAGACTGGCCGGTCCTGAAGCTGGATGAATTGGATGGGCTGCTGCGGCGCTTCCCGCAAGCGCAAGAAGCGGAGCGCATCCTATCGTTCAGCCCACGTCCCTTTTCGGCGGCCAGCGTTGTGGAGACGCCGCTTGGGAACGTGTTTGTGAAACGTCATCATCGCGCGGTTCGTGACAGGAATTCACTACTCGAAGAACATCGCTGGCTGGACTATTTGAGCCGCCGCGACACCCTGGTGAAGAAGCCACTTGAAGATGGGTCCGGGGAAACCGCTGTGGAGATTGGCGATTGGACCTACGAAGTCCATCCTGTTGGTGACGGCCTGGACCTGTATGAGACCGCGCAATCGTGGACACCGTTTCTGAGCATGGGCCACGCGCGCCATGCGGGACGTGCTCTTGCCAGATTGCACGCGGCTTCCGCGGGTTATGATGCGCCCGCGCGCAAGGCGGGGACGTTGGTCACCAGCTTTAAGGTTTTTTCGTGCGATGACCCGTGGCCCGAACTTGCGCGTTACATTGAGGAACGCCCCGCGCTCCACTCCTATCTGGCGAAACGGGATTGGGTGGCGGAAACGCAGGAGACTTTTCTCCCTCTTCACAATCGATTGAGGAAATTCCTGCCCGTGTTTCAGCCCTTGTGGACGCACAACGATTTTCACGGCTCGAATCTTTTTTGGAGCAATTCGTCCTCCGAAGCGGAAGTTACGGACATTATCGACGTGGGTCTTGCGGATCGCACCAACGCGCTTCACGACGTCGCCACCGCGATCGAGCGGAACGGCGTGGAATGGCTGGAGATACACAACACTTCGCGCGATCCATTGCACCTGGAACAAATCGAGGCGCTGTTGAGCGGCTACGAAGAAACGCATCCATTGTCGCGGGACGAGGCAGAAGCGGTGGTGGCTTTGCTGCCGCTCGTGCATGCGGAGTTCGCGCTCTCCGAGGCGGACTATTTTCTGCGAGTATTGAAATCACCGGAGAAAGCAGACCTTGCGTATATCGGATATTTCCTGGGGCACGCTCGCTGGTTCAACAGCAATCCTGGGAAGCGGCTCCTGAGCCACCTGCAGAGTTGGGCGGTATCGCATCAAGGCCATGCAGCGGCCAGCCTGGCGGTTTCCGAAGAGTCGAGGAAATGATGTCTCCTCTCGAAATTGCAGCCGTGCTTACGAGTGTAATCGGCATTTGGCTGGCGACGCGGCGCAAGCTTTCGTCCTGGCCGGTGATTCTTGTGTCCTGCGTTTTGTACGCGCTGGTTTTTCGGAGGGAGAAGCTTTATTCGGACATGTTGCTGCAATTTGTCTATTTTGCCTTTGCGATCTACGGTTGGTGGCACTGGTGGCGCGGCGTAAAGGAAGAAGGCATCGTCAAAGTGGAAGGGCTCTCCGGGCGAGGGCTCGCGGCGGGAGTTGTCGTTGGCGCGGCGGGTAGTTTCGTGCTGGGCTTTTTGATGGCGCGCTACACGGATGCGGCGCTGCCGCACATTGACGCCGCGCTGACGAGCTTCAGCCTGGTCGCGCAATGGTGGTCAACGCGCAAACACATTGCCAATTGGTGGCTCTGGATTGTGGTCGACGCCATGGAAATAGGCGTCTTCCTTTATAAGCGTCTCTATCTCACGTCCGTGCTGTTCGCGTTCCTCATCTTTCTGGCTGTGCTGGGGTTGCGCGCCTGGAACAAAGCGATCCGCGAGCAAGAATCCGGTGGGCAGGACCCGATTGTTGCTCCAAATTCAAATCTGGCCGCGTCGAAATCCAATCCCGGTTGAGTTTATCGATCCCACTTGCAACCCTATTGCCGCGGCTCTGACAACAAAATCCAGCGCCTAAGTTTCACCGAAAGTGCCGAAGCGTTCCGCGAGTATTGCTCTCGCCTGATTGATGTTTTCCGGGAAGGAGATCAGCTTGCGAAGATTTCGCAGGCGCGATTGAGAGGCCGCGGGCTGGCTATTCCACCAGTTGAAGATTCAAGGCAATGCGCACACCGTTGACCAGCACCTGGCCCTTGTCAATGAGCGCCTGGTTGGTGATTTCATTATTGACAAATTGCCGCGCCAGAGTCGCGGGAAGAATGAACTCGATGGCTTCAGAGCGTTCCTTGGTGCTCATGCCGGAAGTGAGCGGGTTGATGACGGAGAAATCGTACACGGCGATGGCGTTATCGTCGGGCACCTTTTCCAGGATGTCCTTCAGTTTGGGAGCGAGAAAAAGATCGAAGGTCTGGGCGGCGCGCTTATAAATGGAAGATTTCTCGATATCAAAGCGCAGGTTGTTGCGCAGGGTCATCTGAAGAGCGAGTTGCTTGCCGATAATCACGAAAGCCGGCGGGTCGTAATCCACAAACTGGAATTTGGCCTGCCCTTCCTTTGAGAGGGCGTCGAGTTGCGCCTGATATTGCGACTGCAAACGATCCACATCCGCTTGTGTGGCAATGGGTCTGGCTTGAGAGAGGTCAGACTTGGCAGCCGCGCTCGAAGCAGAGTCGGAGGATGCTGCTGCCGTGACAGAAGGGATCGCGTTGGGAATTGCGCGATTCAAACGGCTAAGGGTGGTTGAAGAGCCCACCGTGGATGGGGAGTCGCTCTTCGATGGTTTAGTGCGGGGCAGCGTGGAAACGACGTAGGGATCCTTCTCCAACAGCGACAATCCGAATTCCTGCCCACCGAGAAAAATCATGGACCGATTGAGGACATCCTGGCGCGCCGTGTCGTTGGTAGCCTGTGCCAGAACGAATGCGTCCGAGCGATCCACCACGATGACGAGGAGTTCCTTGCCCTCGTAGTCGTAGCTCTTCTCCGCTGCGCGGGTGTGGTAGGACACCTCGAAGCCGATGGCGTCGCAGGCAACGTCCGGCGGGATGCCTTGCGTGACAGTCTGCAAGATGGGAAGCAGGACGTCCTGAAAGGTGCGGGCGGCGCGTTCATTGCGCGTGAATTGCGTCGCACTATACGCAGCCTCGTAATTGCCGGTGATCTTCAGGACGGTGCGGTCGCGAAACTTCACGAATTCCAGGCCGCGCGAATCCGTTTCCGCCTGCTTGGCCGGCTCGATACCGACGTACCGGCTCAAGTAGAAAGGAAAAGGAAAGTGCATTTTGGCGATGGCTTGATTGAGGCTCTTGAGCTGCGAAAAATACTGTTTCTCCAGCGCTTTCAGGTCCGGATCCAGAATTTCATTGGGGCTGACCTGGGCGGAGACAAGCGGCGCACTCGCCAGAAGAACGGCAGTGGTCACGATAAACAGCAGGATACGGGTGGCCGTAATAGGGCGCATGAATTTCATCTTGCGATTTTATCATCCACTACTTGGCAGTGTATTGCGACCCCGGGCGCCCGGGCCTTTGATAGGGCGGCTGAGCGATCGCGCGGGTGAAGGCGATCACCGCCTGGATTTCGCCAGCGGAAAGGGTTTTGCCGTAGGGCGGCATCATGGCCGACTTGCCCAGCGCGCTTCCGCCAAGGGTGATGATGTTCTGCATGAACTCATCGCTCTCGCCGTTTAACTTCTCGCCGTCGTTCAGGAGCGGGGGCACTGGCGTGAGGTTGCCGCGGTTGGAAGGGCCAGCGGGCGTAGCATCGGCGTGGCACCACACACAATACAGGTAGAAGATGCGTTTGCCTTGGGCTTCCTGATAGCCGAGATTGACCAGCTTCGTACTGTCGTTCCAATCCGGTTCGGAGTCATAGGTGCCAAAGGCTTCCACGGGCTTCACAACTTCCGCGCCTTTCTTGCAAGCGGAAAGACCCAGCGCAACAAAGAGAAGCGGCATGGCCAGCAGGATTCTGGATTTCATCGGCCGGCTCCCTGCCCCGCGAGACTTGCGTTCGCGGCGCTTGTTGAACTTTGCGGTTTGATCGCGGCCTTCAGCGTCATCAGGTACGCGGTGAGGGCGCGAATTTCGTCTTCGGTGAGATTTCGCCGCGGCTCAATCGTATCCGGTTGGAGCGCTTGCGGATTCCGCAGCCACGCTTCGGTCCATGCAGGCGTGAGCCAGTTGCCGGCGTTGTTCAAGTTTGGCCCGACGTAGCCACCGGTGCCGCCGATGGTGTGGCACGACTGGCACTGATACTTCACTTCGTAGAGTTGCTTCCCCATGCTGACCAGGGCCGGAGTGAATTGCCGCGCATCCACGCTTTGCGGATTGACGTCCGGCTTCTGAACCGCCAGCGCGAGGTATTCCGCGACGATGTTCACTTCCTTATCCGTCATGTTGAATTGCGGCATACGCAAGATCAGGGTTGGGCGGATGGTCTGCGGGTTCCTCAGGAATTCAGTAATCCACTTTTTCTGGGCGCGGCTGCCTTCATAGGAAAGATCCGGGGCCAACGTGCCACCATAGCCGTTGAAACGGTGGCAGGCGTAGCATTTGTAGCGCTCGTAGACTTCGGCGAAATCGCCGACGGCGCGGTAGGAGGCCGCGACCTTCGGCACCGTGAGATGCTGCAGCGCGCTGGTGGGCTTGGGCCCGGTCTGGCTGAGCAGCGCCGTCGTCACCGCGTCCAAGTCCGCCGGATTCCAGGTGTATTGCGGCATACGCGAGGCCGGGTTCACGGAAACGGGATCCTGCAGCTTGGCCTGAATGTAGGAGAGCAGGTTATGTGTGATTTTCGCCTTGCCGAACTCAAGTTCGGAGGCGTTCTTCGAGCCAAGCGCCGTGAGGTCGGGGCCAAAATCTTTCTGCGGAGTCACGCCCGCAATGCTGTGGCAACTGGCGCATCCTTTTTCGAGGAAGAGGCGCTTGCCATTCTTGATTTCGTCGCCGGTCGCGGCTTCCAGCTTGGGTACCGTGGTGAGCAGATCCGAATCCGTCAGTTGGTTCATGACGTATTGCGAGACCTTGTAGAGGTCTTCATCCGTCCAGCCGTAGCGCGGCATATTGTTTTGCGCCAGGTAGCCCTGCGGGTTGCGCAACCAGGAGACGAGCCACGCTTCGTTGACCTTGCTGCCCACTTTGGTCAATTCGGGGCCGATGTTTCCGCCGATTAGTTTCGTTTCGCCCGCGCGGGTCACGGCCAGCGGATGGCAGGTGGTGCACATCATCTGGCGGAAGCGCAGTTCGCCTTGCGGCAATAAATCGGGCTTCTTGTTCCAAGCCGCTACGACGGCTGGATTGATCTTGTAGCTTTCTATTGGCTGGGCATTCTGTGCGCTCAGGAAGGCGGTGAGCGCAACGATTTCTTCATCCTTCAACCGGAATTTCGGCATGCGGGACTCGTCGCCGTTTTCGTAGCCGTTCACGGTGACGTTGCCGTCCTTGTCGAGTACGGTGCGGGGCTCTTTCAGCCATTTGTAGATCCACTCGCGGGAAACTTTGTAGCCGACGCTGGAAAGTTCGGGGCCAAGCATCGGGCGCTCCACGTCATTCAGCTTGTGGCAAGCCTGGCAATTCAAGCGGGAGAGCAATTCCCTGCCGCGGGTGAGCTGCGGCGTTTCATTCAGGTCGGCGTGATGACAACTTCCACAGGAGGCTTGCAGGAAGTGTGCCGGAAGAATGGGCTGCTCCCACGCCAGTGTGGTTTCATGCGCTTCGGCAATTTCCGTGGCGGGGCCCTGTCCGCGATGGCAAATGGTGCAGCCCCACTCGCGCACGTTGTGCGGAATCGGTGGGTGAGCGCGGAATGGCTGCGGCACGGAAGCATCCGCAAGAGATGGCTGCGTCATGCCCTGGTGGCAGGTGGTGCAGCGATCGACCACGTTCATGCCCGGAATCCAGACCTGATCGATGTTGGGGCTGTAGTCGGCGAGGAGTTTCTTGGTGTCCGGGCGGCCTTGCGCGTAACGCACAAAGGAACGCTTGTATTTCTTCCACTCGGCGCGAAAGTCCTTGACGGGGGAAATCGCCAGCACGAGCAGGCAGATCACGGTAGCGACAGCAAAGGCGAGCCGCATGCGGTAGGTCAGCTTACCCATGTCTTCAGACGGCATGTGTCCCCCAAGGCCATACCCAGGACCAGCCCGGGCCGCGGAAAAATGTTCCGACAACGGTCAAGCAGAGAGCGGTGGCGATGAACCAGGTCATCACCCACCAGGAGAGGGGCTTCAGCCGGAGACTCCCCATCCACCCGGAGGTGGCCTTCGAAAAGTAGGAAGCCACGAGAAGCGCGGCGACAAAAACGGTGGGCAGGATGATGGTCCACGCATCCACGACGGCGAGCAGGATCAACAATCCAAGCGTCACGGCCGCGACGACCGCGAGGCGCTTCGACGCTTTTTCTCCCCACAGGGGCTTCCCTTCCACGTTGACGTGGAAATACGGAATCATGATCAACGCGACGAGCACGAGCGTGGGGATCAGGATGCCCGCGACGAACGGAGGGAAGTAGTGCAGCAATTCCTGCAGGCCGAGGAAGTACCACGGCGCCTTGGCCGGATTTGGCGTGAGCAGCGGATTGGCCAGTTGTTCGAGCGGGGCATCCCAGAAGAGCGCGAGCACAACCATGGCGATGATCAACACCTCGAAAACGATGGCTTCCCGCACCAGCAGGTGGGGATAGGTCATGAGTTCGGGGCCGCGGTCGTCCTTGACCTTTGCGGAAGTGTTGCGTGTGATGAAGACAATCCGGCGCGGTTCTTTCTTTGCGTCGGAACTGAATCCCGATTCGATTTTAGTTTTTTCCATCATCGTCTTTTGACCGAACCGTCAGGCCGCCATCCTTCTGCACGCGCCAGAAATGCACGCCGATGAGAAGGAAGGCCAGCAACGGGAGAATGACTACGTGAAGCACGTAAAAGCGCAACAGGGCGTTTTCACCGACGATATTTCCGCCCAGGGCCACGAAGCGGACCTTGCTGCCGATGACCGGCATCGCTGAAACGATGTTCGTGCCAACCGTGACGGCCCAGAAGGCCAGTTGATCCCACGGGAGCAGATAGCCGGTATAGCTCAGGAACAGCGTGATCAGCAGGAGCACCACGCCGATCACCCAGTTGAACTCGTGGGGCGGTTTGTAGCCGCCGCGATAGAAGACGTGGAACATATGGCAAAAGACCAGGAGCACCATCAGGTGAGCAGCGATGCGGTGCATGTTGCGGAGAAAAACGCCGTTCGAGACGACGAAGCGCAGGTCTTTCATGTCCCGGTAGGCGTTCGGCGCGGCGGGGTGGTAATAGAACATCAAAAGGACACCGGTAATCACCAGGAGCAGAAAGAGGAGGAAGGAGAGAGAGCCAAGATAATAGGCCGCGCGCACGCGAAGCGACTTTTCGCGAACCTTGACCGGCAGCCAGTGCAGGAAAAGATTGCCAAAGACGGCCACGCTGCGCGTGCGGTTGGTAATGGCGGGGCCGCGGCGGAAGATGGACTTCCACACCCGCGTGGTCCGGAGGTTTTCAAGAGCTGCATGGAAAGTCGTGGCCATGATTATCCTCAGACGTTCAGAACCTGGTCGGGTTTGATGATTTCCAGCTTATTCACCAGCAATTCACCATCGGCGGCCAGGTTGATCGAATAATGCGGTAGCGGGCGCGGCGCCGGGCCTGCGATTACCTTCCCATCCGGCTGAAATTTGCTCCCGTGGCACGGGCAGGCAATCATGTCCGCTTCCGGCTTCCATTGAGTGATGCAGCCGAGATGCGTGCACACGGCCGATACCGCATAAAATCCCGCCGCCGTCCGCACGATGTACACCAACTGGTCCTGAAGGAACGTGACTGAGTTCTCCGGATACAAATCCGGATTCCCCGCGCGAAACGTCATCGGCGGTTCGAACAACACGTTCGGCGAAAAATACTGGTAGGTGAGCGCGGCGCCGCCGAGGCCCGCGACGCCGAGCGCGCCCATGGTGACTTCGCTGAGAAAGTCGCGGCGAGATAGTTCCGTTGGGCCAGGCGAAGCGTGCGCGGAATCGGGCGCGGGAGTGGATTTGGTGTCACTCATGGTCGTAGCACAATCTCCTCGACAGGAATGAAGCTGGGGTCCTCATCAAAAACCTCGAAGGCTTCCATGGAAATGGTGTGCGCGGGGCAACGCTCGGCGCAGAGGCCGCAGCGGATGCAGATGGTTTCGTCCTTGACCATCACGGAACCTTCCAACTGATCGAGTTCTTCCGGTGCGACATGCTGAAGATCGATCGAGCGGAGTTCCTGTTCCTTGCGCAGGCGTTCTTTGTCCTCGTCGGTGAACGCAAAATTCTTCAGCGGCACCAGCGAGAGGCAATTCTCCGGGCAAACGTCCACGCAACCGCCGCAGAGAATGCATTCGGTGCCGGTGGTTTCGGTGCCCTCGAAAATCGTGTTGATCCAGCAGCGCAGGCAGCGGCTGGCTTCGTTGCGCGCCTGGGCTTCGGTGTAGCCCGTTTCGACTTCGGCAACGCCGGTGCGCCGGTCGATCGGGAGCACGGGCACGTTGAGCCGCGAGTATTCGTCGTAGTGCGCGGCCATTTCGTGGTGGTCAAGAACGGTCACCTGCACGTAGCGAGACTTGGGTTTCCATTCTGGCCCGCGCAAATACTTGTCGATCTCAACAGCGGTCTTCTTGCCGTCAGCCACGGCGTTGATGATCAGGCGCGGTCCAAAAGCGATGTCACCCGCGGCGAAAATGCCGGGCGCCGTGGTCATCAGCGTATCGGGATCGATTTTCAAAGTGCCCTGACGCGTGGTTTCCACGCCGTCGGCTGGGGTCAGGAAAGAAACGTCGGAAGATTGACCGATGGCGAGAATCACGGTGTCGCAGGGGATCACGAATTCCGTGCCCGCCGCAAACTTAGGATTGAAGCGCTTGTTTTCGTCGAAGACAGAGAGGCAACGCGTCACTTCGAGCCCCGTCAGCCTTCCATTCGCGCCGATGAATTGTTTCGGGCCGAGCGAGGGAAACAGTTTCATCCCTTCCAGTACGCCTTCTTCGATTTCTTCCTCGGACGCCGGCATTTCGGCGCGCGATTCCAAGCAAACGAGTTGCACCTCGCGCGCGCCCATGCGCAATGCCGCTCGCGAAACGTCCATGAACTCCTTCATGGCGACGTCCATTTCGCTGGGAGTCAATTCATTGGGCAAGCCCTCCGTGGCCATCTTCTGCTGCTCGCGCATCGCCGAGCGCGCCACGTCAATCGCAACGTTACCGCCGCCAATCACTACAACCTTTTTGCCCACTTCAAAGCGGTAGCCCAGGTTGACGTTGAGGAGAAAATCGATGCCTTTAACCACCCCGTCCAGTTCGTGCCCAGGCAGATTCAGGTCGCGGCTGCGATGCAAACCAAAAGCCATGAGCACGGCCTTGTAGCCCTGGCGGCGCAAATCTTCCAAAGAGAAGTCGCGGCCCAAGCGCATGTTCAATTTCAGTTGGGGCCCGAGATCCAGGATTTCGCGGATCTGCGCCTGCAAGACGTCGCGCGGCAGGCGATATTCCGGTATGCCCAGATGCATCATGCCGCCGGGCACGGCCGCCGCCTCAAAAACCGTTACGGGATAGCCGAGCAGGGCAAGATCGTGCGCGGCGGACATGCCAGCCGGCCCCGACCCGATGACGGCTACCTTTTCGACGTTGTTCGGGCGGGATCTGTTGGAGAAAACGTCAATCGGATTCCGCGATTCGGGCCCGTGGCGCTCGGTGACGAACCGCTTCAGAGCACGAATGGAAATGGGCAGGTCAAATTCTCCGCGGCGACAGGCTGGTTCACAGGGATGACCGCAGACGCGGCCGCAAATCGAGGCAAAAGGGTTGGGCATCCGGGCGTAACGGTAGGCATCTTCGTATTTTCCCTCGGCAATCAGCGACACATAACGCCCCGCCTGGGTATGCACGGGACACGCCTGCATGCAGGGAAAATTCGATTCCAGCCAATCCAAATCAACTAGTTTTGTGCGCGTCGTCACCTGGTCGGCACCGGATGCCCTTGGTTTCTGCTTTCTTACTTTTTGACCGTGAGGTCGGCGGTCGCGCCGCTTGCGGTCACTTCCACGGCCTGCGTGGTGGGTTTGCCGTTTTCGCTCCAGGTCTTCAGCGTGTACTTGCCGGCCGGCACGTTCTTGATTTCATAGTTGCCGCTCTTGTCCGTCACCGCAAAATAGGGCGTGGACACAATAACCACGTAGCCATTCATTTCCGGATGCACGTTGCAAAGCAAGGAAGCCACACCCAGATCGCTGAATTGGAAGCTCTTCTTTTCGCCCTTCGGCCAGGTGCCGAGGTTATGGGAGAGCTTCTTGTTTCCGCTGATGCTGGGCCAATAGACGTTGTGGCCGACAGGGTCGCTGTTGAGGAAGTCCACGGTGGTTCCCTGAAGCACAACGACCACGTGGGGAGAAAACGACATCTTGACCTGATCGATCAGCGGATGCTGAGCCGGCGGATCAAACTTTTTGTCTGGGATCGTGTCGACGTAAACGGCGATGCTTTCCGCCGACTTCAATCCCTCGACGCTGACCTTGCCCTTGATTTCGCCCGCCAAGCTTGCACCCGCCAGGAGTAGTGCTGCACCACAGACTGCAACTGCTTGAACCGCAAATAAGCGTAACCTCATCATTGTTCCTTTCATTCCCTTGAGATTTCTCCGAGAAATTTGTTGGTTTGGCCGGCCCCGGCTAGAAGACGTAGTCTATGCCAGTTATGAAGGTATTGGGGCGGTAAAAGAGCGGGTTGCCGCTGGCATCGTTGCCGTAGGAAGCCGGCTGCCAGGCGCGATCGTATTCGCCGACGATCTTGATGTTGGCACGCAGCAGAATCTGGTAGCCTGGCCGGAAGGCGTTGCGGGTCTGGTACCTGGAAACTCCGATGGCGAAATCGGAAGGCGAGTTCACGAAATCGTAGCGCATCGTGGCGATCAGCCAGGGATAGATCCAGTAGTTGCCGCCAACGAAGCCGCCGGTGAAGGTGACCGCTGGGGCGCTCGCGATAGTCCCCGCTTCGGTATCCACCGTGTGGTTGTTGTCATGTCCAACGAGACCTACGGCAAAGAGTTCCAGCTTGCGATACTTGAAGCGAAGATCGCCACCGGCGCGGTAGAAGGGCTCGTTGATGGTGCCTGTGAACGCGTAAGTCGTGCTTCCGAAATTCTGCTGATTTGTGCCGTGGTAATAGAAGGCGCCGACGCGGATGGAAGTATGGTCTCGCGGGCCCGTCGGTCCCGCAGCCTGGATTCCGTGACGGCTTTCCGGATCGCGCTCGAGGTTGAACTTGTAGTAGGCGCGCAGGTAAACGTCTTTCGTATTCCGCGTCACCAGATCCGTCGTGGTGCCATAAGCGGAACCCGTGCCATCGGTGTAGGCGACGGACCAGTTAAAGTTTCCGTTGTCGGCGTAGCCGCCGAATTCAATTCCCCGTTGTGGCGTGCCAAGGATAAACGGGTTATTCGCAGTCTGACACTGCGTGACGGCGCCCCCACATACCGGACCAGGCGCCACGGCGGCTTCACTGAATACATCGTAGCCGGAAAGATAAGGCGACCTCGCTTGCGTGAAGGGAAGGTCGAGTTCAAACTGCCCGAATCGGACGTTCAGAAAATTCGTCGGCAAGTGAAAGATGTGGCCGAGGTCGTTGTATTTCAGGTAGCCATCACCCAGCCCGCCATTCGCGCCGGAAGCTCCCGCGGAGATGTCATCATCAATCCAGAAGGAGAGATTCGGCCCAAAACTTCCGGCGCTGATGATCGTAAAGGTGTTGGGAACAAACAAGTCGGTGCGCGGAATATATCCTCCGCCGGCCACCACGGGTGCGGGCTGTTTCGCGTTCCAGTTGAAGTTGCCTTCGTAGCGGAAGGCGATGGGCAGTGAGCCCGGAATTTCCCCTGGATAGACTGCTTCGGGGAACGCTTCCTTTTGTGCTTTGGCGCCGAGCAGTACGGGATCCTGTTTCACGAATACGTCATCGTCCTTGGGAAACTTGAACCCGTTCTTCTTGAACGCCTCACCAAAGTCGTTCAATTCCGGATAGTTGTTGTGGCAGGTGGTGCAGGACGTCTGGTATTTCCGAGAAAATGCAGGTATGGCCTGGGACTTCGGCGCGGACGCTAAAACCATCCAGATCACAGCCCCAGCCATGACCAGACCGGTCAAAACGCTAGCGTCCACCCTCCAACTCTTGCGACTCATGGGCACCCCTTCCCACATTCATTAATTTGTGCGACAAACACGAAAAATCACAGACGGATACACATGGACCCTGTGTTGCAGGTTCCTACAATGATGGACGGGGTCACACCTGTTCCGTGACGCGGGTCACATCTTATTGTGACACTTGCCACGGCAATTACAAGCGCTCCGCGGGATCTCCCCTGTGGATTGCGGGAGAAACTTGTTCGGGAAGGGGCTCATTGAAAAGGTCGGAGGCGATGTGGTCTCCGAATTCCCAGGGTTTAGAAGGGCCAAGGTTCGAGAGCATGATGATGCAGACCCGCTCTCTTGGATAGCGTTGGATGCTGCTGGAAAAGCCCAGCACGCCGCCACCGTGGTACCACAGCAACTTTCCAAACTTTTCTTCGGAGATGACCGCTCCGTACCCATAATGCTGCCCTTGATGCGTGGCCGGCGTCAGAAGCCAAAGGCGTCGTCACACCAGCAACATGAATCTGCGGAAAAGGGAAAACTCAAAAGCTCGCTTCATCACGTGGGCTGGATGATCAGACGAAATTCCTCACGACTTCCAGTCGTAGGGGAGGCATTTCTCTTGACATCCTCTTTTATAGAACGCGTCAACCGGAGACGTACTAGCCCGGCACATGCACGGTTTTGCGACTAACCATGAGTTGAGCCTAGGCTGGCAAGAGAACTCCCCGACCATTGTGATAGGCTCTTTAAGTTACGAACGAGGTGCCCTGATCTGACTCCTCGGCTGAGCGATTTAGGGGAAAGAGCAGATGAGCTACGTAGAATCGAACTTGGTTCCCGGTGAAACGGTGATTTACCAGACTCGGCTCCATTGGATCGTGATGCTGTGGCACATTGTCCTGGGATGCTTGCTGCTCGGTCTGCCCGGAGTGCTTCTGCTTTATTACGCACTCAGCCAGACCGGAATTGAGAGCAAGACTTTGCACGTCATGCAAGGCGGGGGCGTTGCGTTGCTCGTTTGCGGCATCTTGGCGATTCTAATGGGCATGGTGCGGCGGAACGCGACGGAAATGGCGGTGACGAACCGACGTGTGGTGATCAAGACGGGCCTGGTCAGCCGGAAGACGATCGAAATGCTGCTAAACAAAGTGGAGAGCATCGAAGTGAGCGAGACGGCTTTCGGCAGGATGCTGGGTTATGGAACGATTGTGGTGATCGGGACGGGCGGGACTCCCGAGCCATTTCACAAAGTTGCGCATCCGCTGGAATTTCGCAGCCAGGTGCAACAACAGATTGAGAAGCTGCACTAGGAAGACGCAGCGCCATGTGGGACGCATCGACTGTCCTGGAGCCGGGTCCACAGGGCAGACGGCGCCGTGCAGCATGGATAGTTTGGTCCCGGGATTAGCCCTCAAATGCCATTTGTCTGATAATGCGACCACACGTCCAACTGTGTCTGGCGGGACGAGGGCTGGGTGAGGTCGTGGTCTGTTGATGGCGCCATGGCGGCGAGGACGCGAATTTGGATCGTGCAGGCCCCCCCCCTACGACATACGCCAAGGGGCGCGCCCGAAAAAAATCTGGAATTTTGAAAAATAGTCGAACGGATTTTGCCCCCCAAACCCCTCTATACAAGTGAGCGGGAACTTTCCCAACAAACTCTGACCGATCCGCACCAGCTAACCGTCCGGCGCGACGGCGTGCCACTCGAAGGCCCTGAGCCGGGCGCGAACGCAGAAACCCTCGGGGTGGAGTGTGCCCTCCGCATGCGCCTACGGACGATTGGGGCACAAAACGCCAGGGCGTTGGCCTTATGAACATCTCAGAACGCGATATCCCAGCCCTCCAGGCCCTCGGCTATACCGAGATCGAAGCCCGCTTCCTGTATGTTGTTGCCACGCACTCCGGCTACTTCGTCCCGCGTCAATATCTCGACTTCAGCGGTGCTAAGACGAAGCGAGGCATACGCACGATCCCAATCGGCGCAGACACGGTGGGAATTCTAACTGTCCTGCGTCCGGTGGCGGTCGACGCCAAAACCCTTGTATTTGCCAAAAGCGATGGGACGCCATTAGAGGGGTGGAATCTCTTGCGCAAGCACCTGAAAGCCTTGGGGTGAACCCCTAGGATGGCACAAAATCTTTGGACACAGTTTCCGCTTTCATAGAAGGATTCTTGTATCTCCTAGCAGGAGAAGGGGTCTGGGGAAGGGGACGGCATTTGAGTCCCTTTC
>Ga0182011_10002293_pt1 | contig 16240 bp, 17 predicted proteins | sample 711E1DmetaG_FD_120481 | JGI IMG/M metagenome (GOLD analysis project Ga0182011, IMG submission 120481) | Permafrost microbial communities from Stordalen Mire, Sweden - 711E1D metaG | ecosystem: Environmental > Terrestrial > Soil > Wetlands > Permafrost | place: Sweden: Stordalen | collected... | reverse complement strand
GCGTCCCAGCTCCCGCCGTCGAGAAGGGCCCTCGCCTTCTCGCGGTACAGGTGGATGTTCCCGCGCTCCCGCGCCAGCGCTTCCTGCCGCGCGACTTCCTCGGCCGCGCGCCGGGCCTTCGCCTCCGCATCCCGCGCGGCTTCCACCTTTTCGCGCGCCGCCGCCGCGCGTTTGACCGCGACCGGATAGTCCGGCAGGGCATGCAGCAGCGCCTCGTACAGCTTCGCGGCGTTCTCCCAGTCCTGCCGCTCCCATGCCGCGTTCGCCTGAGTCATGAGCTCGACGGGATCGTCCGGCAGGCCCGAGGCGGGCGTCGGGCGCGGAGTCGCCTGCGCTGGAGGAGACACCGCCTCCGGCTTCTTCAGCGGCTCGTCGAAGGCGACCCGCAGTCCCACCATCGGCTCGCCCTCGAACCCGGCCTCGATCTTCTCCAGCCGTGCCTCGCTCGTTTGCTCGCCGACCTTGGTGACCACAAACGAGGCGATGACCGATGGCTGCGCCGTTGCGCCCGTCCCGACCGTCTTGACGACATCGCCGCGCATTCCGGCCCTGACGCCGTCTTGCGAACCGACCGACAGGGTCAGCACGTCGGCATTTCGCGCCGCGATCCGGCCCTGCCCGAACGCCGCTCCGGCGCACAGGGTGGCGGCAGCCATCATTGTCGCAACGCGCGCCGAGAGAGAGACGTCGCACATACTCTCATTCTTGCACACCATCGGTACCTGCACACTATCGGTATTGCGTATCACCATCTCACCATTTTGGGGAGCACGTCAGAACTGCCAGGCACGCAGTCGCTGAAGCTCCGTGACAGATCCCGGTAGCGCCTTTGACGCTCCGTTGGGATTGTCGAGTGGTCCCAGCGCAGATCGCCAAATGCGTCGCCGGCATCTCCCGCGACCCACGGACGCAGTATTCGCGAACGCATCGCCACCCCCATCGTCGGCCTCAAAGGCGGGACCTTTCCCCCCTCCGTCCACGGCGCCTTCTCCGAGTACGAGGCGTGGAGCGACCAAACCCTCGATTACACCAGCACCCGCCCGCACATGACTGCATACAGAGAACTGAGGAGGTGACAGTCGATTCACGCAACGCACCCACAGGGATGGTGAGATGGTGATACGCGGTACCGATGATGCCGATGATGGTACCGATGAGGCGGTACCGATGTCGAACGAAACGTCAGTGGAGGGCACCGTGTCACCACCGATGGCTATGGGACGCACAACCGGTCGACGATCCGTGGCCGGAGGCACCGGGAGATTATCGTCAATCGGCTCCCCCGAGGATCTGGGGAGCCGATTCAGAAAGCCCACCACACGATTTCCCTGGTCCGGAGATTCTGGATTGGCACGTACCACGGCGCCGTCAGTCGAAGACACTTCCAGGTCTACCTCGACGAATTCGGGTTTCGCCACAACCGCCGCAAACCTCGCGGCGTCCGCCGCCTCGTCGCCTGTGCCCTCGAAGTCCTTGCCCATAGCCAGCCGCTCACCCACCGGGATATCGTTCAGTCAGCCTCGCATCCCCGTTTTGAGACAACCTTAATGAAAAGGACACCCGTGTTTGCGGATGGACCCCAAGCACCGGACGGCATAGGCCTTTTCACCCCTGCCTCCTTCATGGGACCACCATCAGGCCAGTGCGAAACTGGGCGTTGACCTTGAGGTTGTAGTCGAGGATCGTCTCGCCCCAGCCGTTGAAGTACTGGACAAACCAGTAGCCGTTCAGTCCGCGGGCGCCGAGTCGCTCGAAGAACCGCTCGCTGGATCGCAAGGGCAGGACGGCGTTGACCTCAATGCTACCGAAATGAGCGTCGTCGCCTTTGCGCAGGGTCGTGCTCAGGCGCCAGCCGTTCTTGTTCACACCGATCAGCACGTCCGCATGCCCGCGATAGGCCGCGATGTCGGGATTGTCCGATTTATCGAGGTAGCCGTAGATCATTGGAGAAATGAAGAAATGGTAATCGCCAGGCGCCACCCAGTCGAGGCGGGGGCGCACGTAGACAAGGTTGATGCTGCGCGACTGCGAACCGCCCTGGCCGTTGGATTCGTGGCCGAAACCGCCCTCGAGCCCGAACCAGCTCCTGTTGCTTTGGGATACCCACAGCTGCTCCTTCTGGAAGAAGACCCGGGGACGGTAGGAGGTGTCGTGAAATGGAGCGGAGCTGTCGTGCAGGTCCCAGAGGGAGGTCTGGGAATACGAAAGGTAGAAGGGGATCAGGTCGATGGGTTGGTATCTCAGGCTGAGCTGGAACTTGGCGTTGAGACCGCCGTTGCCGCCCACGCCGAAATAGACGGGCTCGTAACGCGAGAGGCCCGGCAATGGCCCCGTGCTCCGGCGCAGCGCCGTCTCGTGCGCGACCGTCTTTGGATCGTCCGCGGGAAGCTCGGCCACGCCGACGCTGGCGCGGGCAGCATCCTCGCCGTCTAGGATGGAGAACATTACGGCTTGGGATTCGACCTTCGTAAGTTCCAGGACGACCGGCCCGAACAATCCGGGACGCAGCGGGAATCGATACGACAATTGCAGGTACCCGCCGGGCGGGATGATGCGCCCGCCATCCGGGACGTCTGTCGTCAGCACCACATCCTCCGAGTGGCTCGATCCGGAATGCAGACGCGCAGGGAGCGACTTCTTCACCGTCCAGGTCATCGATGCGGTGCCGGGGTTGGTGACCATCACCGTCACGGAGACCATGGCGCCGCCCGCGACCGACACCGCCGCCGGTACGAGAATCACGTTGGCATGCGCGACAGCCGCCGCAATGATCAGGGCGAACGCGCAAGGCATCAAGCGACCTTCACATCCATCGTTCATTCTCCTCCGTAGGGCACAACACCAGGCCTCATGGTACAGTGCTCCAAGCACCCCCTCATGTCATTGCTCCGATGGTTCTGCGGAAACGGTTCAGCGAAATGGCGAAGAAGACCGCGCCAATCACGGCCAGTGCGAGGAACTGCGGCCACACCACGTCGATGCCGGCGCCGCGGAAGAGGATCGCCTGGCCGAGTGCGACGAAGTCGGTGCTCGGCATGGCCAGCATCGCGTCTTGCGCGAACCGGGGCATGCTCTCGCGTGGGGTGGAGCCGCCCGAAAGGAGTTGCATTGGTAACAGGATCAGAATCGCGAGCATCCCGAACTGCGGCATCGAGCGGGCCACCGTGGCCATTAGGATTCCCATCGAGGTCGTGGCGAACAGGCACAGCGCGGCACCGGCCAGGAACAGCAGCACCGAGCCTCCCACCGGCACGCGCAGTACGCCCAATCGGTACCAAATCGGTACCAGGTATCCCACTTAAATCGGTACCAGGTATCCCACTTGGTGTATTGCACGCCACCCCTGTGAAAATGATCGGTGCCGGGTACCACCATCTCACCATCCTGGCTAGCACATCAGTGCAGCGGGGCACGGGGTTCCTGAATTCCCACGACGGATCCCGGGAAGGCTCGGACTCTCCAATGCAAGCTCCCGGCGCAGATCGCCGACTGTGTCGCCGTCATCGCCCCCAGCCCGTTCTACTACGAAGGCGTGGACTATGCCCTGGCCAGCGTATCCTTGGTCATCGTGACAAATGAGCTTTCTATCCTTCTATGGGCACCGCCGAACGTGGTGCCGATTGCACAGTCGGTCAACTGTGCCCCATCCGGTACCTATCACTTGCGCGACAACCCGCACGCCGTTTGCTAGAGTGAGGTCATGAACTGGCTCATGTTGCTCAGCCTCGCAGTCATCATCGCCACCGTCGCGGCCGTTACGGGCATCAAACCCAAGAAGACCAGGCCCGTGGCCCACACAAACATGATGGGAATGGCCCGATTCTTCCTGCTTGTCCTCGCGATCATCCTGGCCTACCTCGCGTTCCGAGCTCGAGCGGGCTGAGGCCCTTCTCGAGGGCGCTCACCTCGCGGCCATGTTCCTCTGCGTCGCGATCCACTGCTCCACGTGCTCCTCACCAACTGATCAGTGCCCGGCACGCGGTTGCTGCGGTTGAGTCGCCGGTATGACGCTGATAGATAGGTACCAGATAGGTACCGATAGGTACCAGATAGGTACCAGGTAACTCATTTGATCTATTGTGCAACAACCTTCCCTGCGGGCGTGGATCGTAGGTCCTCGCCGGTGCCCCTGCACACCCGGGTGGCAGCGGCGCGAGGACGCGGAGATTGGTACCTATTTAGCTGACTCGACCTGGATCGTCATCGCAGGGTCGGCGAGCGTCGCCGGTTGGGCCGCCGATGCGACGACGAACCCGAGTGAGCGCTTCTGGGCACTCTGCAAGTCGGGCTGGTCGGCGACCGACAGGTCGATTGCGACTCGCTCGGTCGCCTCGTCGAGCACGAAGGGACGCAGCAACAGGACCCGAGGAGTCCCCGGTACGCGGAAAGCGATGGCGGCGCCCTCCGTTTCCTGCACCACGACAGGCTCGTATCCGGCGGGTTGCAGTCGCAGACGGACCGTACGATTGCAAAGTCGCAGGGCGGGGAACGTCTCGCGCTCGGCCTTCGGCAGCTTGAGGTAGACGTCGTTGACGAGCCACTGGACGTAGGTGACGAGGTCGCCCTCGCTGGAGAACTGCTCGTGATCGAAAGCGACGCACCCGCCGACGCCGCCGGTGCTCACCCGATAGGCTGCACCCCACATTGCGACCGGCCCGACGGCAGAACCGGCGCGCGAGAGCTCCCAGGCCCCGGTTCTCGGGAGAGCAACCCGGAACGCGCCCCCGCTTGCCCGTCCTACCCGGTGGCCGCCCACGAACGTTGCGCCGGACAGCAGCAGCATCCCCCGTCCCGGGTCGAGGAGCACGACGAACGCTCCTTCGGTCGCAGGGCACCCGAACGCCGGCGCCGAGACCGAGAGTATCGGGCGCCCGCCGGCGGCGGCAGCCACACCCACCGACACCGAGAACCAGATAGCTGTGAAGACCACCAGCGACCTTTGGACAAACCGTCTCATTGTCGTCACCTCTTGTTTAAGTGTACGCCACCGATTTCTGCCTCGTGGTCGAGTGCGAGGAGACGATCTTGCCGGACCACGAGATAGATACCAGGTCCGGCACAGGTGACGAGCCACGCCTGGTGCCGTTCATCCACCAACTCCTTTCAACTCAGCCGGACCCGGCACCTGATGAAGCCAGTCCCGCCCCGCGCACCGCTGCCGCTCTGCCTGTGCGGAGGCGCAGGGGAATAGGTGCCAGAATGAGTGCCAGGTGCGCAAGCAGTCGAAGTACTCGACGCCTGGTTGGCGGTTGGCGCGGTCAGGCGTGGTTGGGTTCAGAAGTTCCGTGCGCGTTGTTCCGAGGAGAGACGGCCTCGCTCGACCACCTCCGGCGCCGCGCCGACGCGTGGCCGTCGAGCACCGCGAGAGCTCCGCGAAGGCCGTCCGGGCGATTTTCGGCGAGCACGCCGATCCCCCCCGCGGCCTTGGTTGTGGCTGGTCCCGATTGAGAGCAGGGCTTCGCCTCTGATCGGTACCACGTCTTCGCTTAGAGGCAGTATTCCATCGGAGGGCTACTCGCCGCGTCGCGACCTTGAGGCTGCCCGGAGAAAGCGGTCCAGGGGAAGATCGAGAGTCGCGGCTTGACCTGGCCCGACACGGTGCACCGATCCTCTGGTCTCGAGCCGCGCGCACGGGCTCTGATCGTGCAACACAACTGGAAGAAGGACGTATGCTGGAACGACGATCGAGACGGAGGGACGATGGACATCGGCTACGTGGCACCGCTCCGGCACGCCTGGGCGCGGATGAAGGGCATCCTCTTCAGCCCGTTCGACCTCGACAAGTGGTTTGTGATCGGTTTCTCGGCCTGGCTGGCGCGGCTTGCCGGCGGTGGCGGCGGAGGGGGGACCCGACTCAACATGAGTCGCGGCCATCCGGCGTCGCTCCACGTCCGGCAGGCCCTGCGCGGCGCCTGGGAGCACCTGCGAGCGCACCCGCACTGGCTCGCGCTGATCATCCTCGGCGCGGCCGTGGTCGCGGTGATCGGCCTCTTGCTCCTGTGGATCTCGTCGCGTGGCAAGTTCATCTTCCTCGACAACGTGGTCCACGATCGCGCGAGGATCGCAGAGCCGTGGCGCCGCTTCGCGGAGCGCGGCGACTCCTTGTTCCTCTGGCGGCTCGGTTTCCTGCTCGCCTGCGGGCTTGCATTCGCGGTGCTGGGAACGGTCGCCGTCGTTGCCGCGGGCGGGTTCTCCGGATTCGGTTTCGGCAGCGTTCGAGCGATCACGATCACGGGGTTGGCTGCCCTCGCCGCGGTTGTGTGGGGCATCGCGTGCGCTTACGTCTCGCTGTTCCTCGACAGTTTCGTCGTGCCGGTCATGTACAAGGACGGAATCGGCGCCGTCGAGGCATGGCGCCGCCTCGTCCCATGGATCGAGCGCCACTTCGGGAGCTTTCTCCTCTACGGCCTCTTCCTGTGCGGGCTGGCCGTCGCACTCGGGGTCGGGGTCGTCGTCGTCGGTCTGATGACCTGCTGCGTCGGCCTACTCCTCGTCGTGCTCCCCTACGTCGGGACGGTGATCCTGCTGCCCTTCCTCGTGACCTATCGCGCCTTTTCCTTGGAGTTTCTGGCACAACTCGACGCCGGCTTCGCGATCTTCCCGGAGCAGGCGGTACCGCCGTCACCGACCCCGGCGTAGCCGCTCGTCATCCTGGAGCGACGGTCGGTCCGGCTTCGGAATGGGGAACAACCCCACGACCTTGCCGTATCGGTACCATAGGAGGCATCACCATCTCACCATCTTGGGGCCTGCACTCGAGCTGCGAGTCCTAGCCGTCGTGCGCGTGGGAAGTGAACCTAGATGCGGACGTTCCAGTCACGCCGCTCCAAGGAGACCGACCTCCTCATCCCATCACGTCGCGACCGCGGTGCCCGCGGCGATCGCTTCGCGGACGCCAGGTAGGATTGTGGGGAATGCGGTTTCGGGTAGTCAGGTTTTCCGGGCATGCGCGGGCCTGCGGTGGTGGCGAGTGCGACGTTGCTCGCGGGTGCGCTCGCCGCGCAAGGCCAGCCCGCCCCGGACCGCCGGTTCGGGGTGTTGGGCAGCCAGGCGACCGGGCCGGCGGCCGCCGCCATCCTGGCCGACCTCGGCGCCGGGTCGGTGCGGTTCCACCTCACCTTCGAGGGCAACGACCCGGACCCCACGCCGCTCCTCTCGGCGGGCATCGCCGTGGTCATCACCTTCAAGAACCGCGACGCCGCAAACGTCGACACGACCTATGGGACACCGTCGCAGTGGCCGAACGCAGGGTTCCCGTGCCTCTCGCACGCCGCGTACCAGCAGGCCGTCACCGCCGCCCTCACGCCGATCCTGCCGCTGGTCGCGAGCGGGGCCCAGGTATGGGCGCAGTGCGAGAACGAGGCGTTCAACGCCACCGAAAAGCCGCTGTTTCCCTTCTGGCGGGGGACCGACCAGCAGTACCTCACCCAGCTCGCCGCGTTCACCGAAGCCGTGCGCGCGCTCGATTCCCGCATTCGCGTCGTCCTGACCAGCTTCTCCTCCGAGACGCTGGACGCCGCGGTCAATCCCGGCGACCCCGACAACGCGACGGCGGTCGCGCACATCGAGGCCTTCTTGGCCTCCGCCGACTACAACGTCTCCGATCTGCACCTCTACGCCTGCGTCGAGAGCATCCCATCGAAGATCCTGTTCGTCGCCTCCCGTCTTCCTTCGGGGAAGCCGTGGATCGCAACGGAGAACGGCGGTCCGGACCCCCGTTGCGCCACGACGCCGGGAGATTGGGCGAGCAATCCGCAAGCGTACGAGCAGCTTGAGGCGGAGCAGGTACCCCAGCGGCTCGGCAGCTCCGTCACACGGCCGCCAACGGCCGCGTGACGGAACCTGACCACCTCGCCGGCGGACGCCTACGACTTCTCCTCCAGGGCGGCCAGCGCGTCGATCTCGCGCTGGAGCTTTCGCGCCGCCCATCGGTTCAGCCTCCCCACTGCGGCCAGCACGAGGCCACAGCCCAGGGCCGTCGCGACGAACGCGCCCACGATGAGCTGCCTGTGTGCGGGCGCGTTCGGCTGCGCCAGCGTCCACCCGAGCAGCCCAACAAGGAAGACGGCCAGCCCGGGAACGAACGGCAGCAGATACCACGTCCAGACGTCCCGCAGCAGGTCGCGCTGCCTCTCGAGCTGCCTCCGGTGGAACTCCAGACACGAGCTGAACGCCATGTTCACCGGTGCGCTCCCGGAGGCCCCGCGCACGTGGAGTGAGCGCAGGGCGAACAGGCCGCCCACGATCACCAGCATGCTCCCCAGGCGGACCAGCGGCGCCGGGATCCTCCAGACGTAGTATCCGAAGACGCCGACGACGAGTGCGCCGGCCGCGTACTCCCGCAGGTTCCTCCAGTGGATCCGGCTCTCGAACCTCCGGGCCCTCCACCGGAGCTGGTCGAGGGAGATCTCGATCCGTGTCACGGGCTGACCCTGCCAGAGGGTTGCCAGACCGTCGTTCGATTCACTTGCCATCGTGTCCTCCTTGATGAAACCGCCGGGCCAGAAGGAGTTTGATCCGGTGGATCTTGGTCGCGACGTTCCCCGCGGAGATGCCGGTGATCTCCGCGATCGAGGCGGCGTCGAGGCCTTCGAGGTACGAGAGGATCACCTGGCGATCGACCGGGGTGAGGCTCCGGATCATGTGCGCGAGCTTCTCCAGGACGATGCGGCGGTCCGCCGAACGCTCCCCATCGTGACCGGTGGACGGCGGTTCGATTTCATCCAGGCCGACCAGAGTGCGGGAGTTGAAGCGCCGCTCGCGGATCACGTGGGATGTCGCTACGTTGTGCGCCACGCGGTAGACCCAGGTCCGGAGAGAGCACCGACCGTCGAACCCCTCGAAGCTCTGCCACAGGGCCAGGTGGATCTCCTGCAGGAGGTCGAGCCGCCGGTCGGCGTCGGACTCGTATCCTCGGGCTAGTCGTTGCAGCGTTTGAGCGAAGGCGGCTGCCGCCTCCCGGTACATTTCGTCCTGGCGGGACGCCGCCTCCCGCGTCGGCGCCGTTTCCACGGTCACGTTCATGTCTCGCACGTCGAGATAGTCGATCGCGCCCGACCTTCCTTACGGACCCCGAGAGAGGCCGGCGCTCCGAGCTCATGGTCGGTGACGTCCTCGCGTTTCGCCGATTCAGGCCTCTACAATATTCGCGGTCGCCGTTCGTCTACACGGGTGTATGGACGAGTCGCCGACCGTGGCCACGATGACCGAGCATGACCGGCACATCGCCGAGATCATCGCGGGAGAGAGGTCCCGGCTCCGCAACTTCATCCGCAAGCGCGTGCCGAACGAAGCCGACGCCGAGGACCTGCTTCAGGACGTCTTCTACGAGGTCGTCGAGGCCTATCGGTTGATGGAGCCGGTGCAGCGATGGAGCGCCTGGATGTTCAAGGTCGCCCGCAATCGCATCATCGACTTCTTTCGCACGAAGAGGTTCGAGACGTCCGGAAGCGACCCGGTGGCGGTCTCCGACGAGGGCGAGGAGCTTCTGCTGGAGGACGTGCTGCCGTCGCCGGACGCCGGGCCGGCGGAGGTCTACGCGCGAACGGTCCTCCTGCGCGAGTTCGAGGAGGCCCTCGACGAGTTGCCGCGGGAGCAACGGGACGTGTTCATCGCGCACGAGCTCGAAGGGACCAGCTTCAAGGAGATCGCCGCCCGGACGGGCGTTGGGGTCAACACGCTGCTCTCGCGCAAGCGATATGCGGTGCTTCACCTGCGGCGCCGGCTCCGGGCCATCTACGACGAATTCGTGAAGACGGGAGAGTGACAGAGATGAGACGCCATCGTTTTGTTCGCATGCTGATGTTCTTGCCTTTCGCGGTGCTGTTCGTCGCCCTGTTCGGCTTCGTGGTCATGGCCTTGTGGAACTGGCTCATGCCGGCCCTTTTCGGCCTGAGGGTCGTCAGCTACTGGCACGCTCTGGGCCTGGTGATACTGTGCAGGGTCCTCTTTGGAGGGCGTGGCTCGATGGGCCGACACGGGCACTGGCGTCACCGCATGATGGAGCGCTGTGAACGGATGACGCCGGAGGAGCGCGAACGATTCCGTCAGGGATTTGTCGGTCGCTGGAGCCGCGTCGCGCCGCCGGATTCGCAGCCGAATGAGTGAGCGCAGGCCGGCTCCAGCCGTCGAAGGGTGGCTTTGGCCACGAGGACTCGTACTTCCGGCCCTTCGCATACCAGCCCAACAGGACCGGGCTCGAGCTTGGAGATTCACCACGCCGTGAACCGTCACCATTCGGGGAGGAGAGATGAACTCAACCAAGAGGACCGCGCGAGTCGCAGGAGTGCTGTACCTGCTCGTGGGCATCACCGGCTTCTTCAACCTCATGTACGTCCCCGGCAGAATCTTCGTGCGGGGGAACGCCACCGCGACAGCCAGCAACATTCTCGCGCACGAGTCGCTCTTCCGTCTCGGCGCCGTGAGCAACCTCATCGCCTCGACGGTCTTCATCTTCCTCGCGCTGGTGCTCTACCGGCTGCTCAAGGGGGTGAACCAGCACCACGCATCGCTCATGGCGATACTGGTCTTTGTCCAGGTCCCGCTGGCTTTTCTGAACGAGCTGAACCAGTTCGCCGCCCTCGCGCTCGTTCGCGGTGCCGACTTCCTGTCCGTATTTGACAAACCTCAGCGGGACGCCCTGGCGATGCTCTTCCTCAATCTGCACAGCCAGGGAATCATCGTCTCCCAGGTCTTCTGGGGTCTTTGGCTCCTTCCATTCGGGGTCCTTGTGTTCAGGTCGGGGTTTCTACCCCGCGTCCTGGGCCTCTGGCTGATGATCAATTGCTTCGCCTATCTGGCCATGAGCTTCTCGGGCTTGCTGTTGCCGCAGTACTACGACATGGTCTTTCGCATCGCCTTTCCCGCCCTCCTCGGAGAGATGGCGATCATGCTGTGGCTCCTGATCATGGGCGCAAAGCCGCAACCGGTCCAACCGTTGGCGGCTGGGTAGCTTGGCCCGACGGCTCCCCCGGTATCACCGTCGCACGATCTTTCGGATGGCGACGCCGTGATAAGGTAGCAACCGAAAGGAGCGAGTGATGGCTGAGACAGGCGCGAAACACCCGGGTCGCAACGAGCCGTGCCATTGCGGCTCCGGAAAGAAATACAAGCACTGCTGCCTCGTCAAGGACGAGGAGGCCGAGCGCGTATCGCTGGAACAGCAGGCGAGCGCTGCGCAGCCGACCGCACCGCCGGAAGACGAGCCTCCGCAGCGCACGCCGCCGCCACCTCGAATCCAGGGGCAGCCGTGGAAGCGCAGCGCCCGGAGCGCTCCAGGCCCCCGGAGGATCACCACGCCACGCAAGGCGGGTTGAGCCGCGACCTCACGCGCGCCGGGGAGCAAGTGCCAGGTACGTACTTAGCCGAACTAGCCCGCGCTTCCTCACTTCCGCCAGATACGCACCCGGCACTCTTCCTGGGCCTGCCCTGAAATGGCAAACAGAAGCAGCGCAGCAAGAAGGATACCGGGTAGCCAGGCATGACTCCGCGTGCGCTGTTTGGATGTTGATGCACCTCCATGAGCACTGCAATGACCACCTGTGCTGGAGCGTGGAACGACTAATTGGTCGCGATTTCCACTAGTTCCACGCGTCGGTTCTTTGCCCGCCCCTCCTCGGTCTTGTTGGACGCCACCGGAGCATACGGGCCAGCACCAAAGGCGATCAGGCGCGAGCTGCCAACTCCGTACTGGGCAACCAGGGCGTTCACCACCGACTGGGCCCGCGTCTGCGACAACTTCATGTTGATAGCAAGGTCGGCCGTCATATCGGTATGGCCGACGATGTAGACCTTCAGCGCGGGGTTCAGCTTGAGCAGCTTGGCAATCTCGATCAGAGCGGGCTCGGAATCGGGCTTCAGTTCCGACTTGCCCGTGTCGAAGTGAATGCCGTGGAGGGCGACCCGGCCCGTTTCGTCGAGGTCGTGAGCCATCGCATTTGCGTCTGCCGCTACCTCCTGCTGCATGGCCTGTTTCTCGATGATGGTCAGATAGTATGCTGAAGGGGGGTGCTGGCGAGTGACAATCGCCATCCAGACATCACTTCCGCCTTGGACGAGATGAATGGTCGTTTCGCGGTCATCTGCGCTGCCGTCGGGATATTCGTACAGCACCTGCCCGCCTGCCGAACGTGCTGCATTTTGATAGTTACGCAGAATCTGCAGGGAGGTGGTGGTCAAGCCAGCGTCCTTCTTGGCGTCGTACCTGAAATCGTACCGCTTTCCCTCGACCGCTTGTTTCTTCTCCTTGCCGCCTTCCTTGGTCGTAAACGCAAAAGAGTCAAATTGTGACTCCTTGTAACTGCTGATGTAGTACCCCGGCATACGAGAAATCCCAGGGTAGTCCCTCGATCCAGGTTGATCCGTCTGACCGAACACCATTGGGGCCACCAGGACACACGTGAGGGCAACAACCATAGGTTGCAGATTTCGTTTCATCGGATCTCCTTTGAGGGCGAAGCACCCAGGTGAAATGCCGTTGACACAAGGCGCGCGGAACAATGGCGTTATCATCCCAAAGTTCCCGCCTCGCCATAATCACAGGGAATTCTAACCGACTTTGGAACAGGAGTCCGGGCCGGGACACTGAAGCGCCCCCGATTTCTTTGGACACGAAGGAGGGCCCAATCTGATGTCCAAGGAGATCAGCTCTCGGAGAGCGTGAAGAGGTGAAGGTCAACGAGGCATCCCCGGACGCGGAAGGAGGCCGTAGACCAACTAGAGCGGCACCGGGCGCGGCGCCGGTGAAGCGGAGGACGGTCTGGCGGACTGCAAGGCCAGCAACCCAGGCGCGGGCGACAGCCGGACACTCAGCGATGCGGCGGGACGGGCCCCTCGGAAACAGAACGAGGATGATAGGACGTCCGCTCCCGCACATCACCTTCAATCCCCTTTGTGCTAGTTTGTCTCACATGCTCGCGGAGACTCCCGTCGCTCCCGCCAAATCCTCACACCCCAGCCTGCTGACGCTCGCTTCCATAGGAGCCATCGCGTGTATCGCCGCAGACATGGTCCACGAAGCGCTCGGCCATGGAACGGCATCTTGGCTCACGGGCAACCGGATTCTGTCCCTCTCCACAGTTGCCCTTCAGAACGCCGATGCCAGCCGCTTCGTTTCCGCTGCCGGCACGTCCGCAAATTGCATCGTCGGTGTCCTCTCCCTTCTGGTTCTGCGCCGAATTCGCACGCTGACCCCTTTGGCCTACTTTCTCTGGATCTTCGGCGCCAACAATTTGTTGAACTCCGGGTACCTTGTTGTCTCGGCAGTATCGAACAGCGGCGATTGGGCAAACGTGATCGCTGGACTTTCTCCGCCCTGGCTGTGGCGGTGCGTTCTTGGACTCGCGGGGGCGGCTCTGTATGCCTTGGCCATTCGGTGGATTGCCCACTTCGTGCTCGACCTGGCGAACCGTGGCGAGGTCGCTTTGGCGGATCTGCGGCGTCTCGTGTTGCCCGCCTATTTCGCCGGAGGAACGGTGATGACGGTCGCATCAATATTCAATCCGATCAGCCCGAGCCTCATCCTTCTTTCGGGAGCCGGCGCGTCCTTCGGCCTGAATTTCGGACTTCTCTTTCTCCCTGCGATGGTCGCCGACAAGGCAAGCAGCCAGACGCTCGCCACGCGCCCCATGCCGTTCAGCCTTCTCTGGCTTGTAGTGGCGCTCGTCGTCTCCGCCCTATTCATCGGTGTCCTCGGCCCTGGCGTACGTTTCTCCGACTGAGACACCGAACCGCGCTGGGGCGTCGTCATCTCCGACAACCGTGAGACGGTGGGACACACCGGCTCCTGGTCACGTCTACCTCCCGAACGCTGTCGCGTCCTGGGCGGCCTCTGCGGTGAGTCCTCCCTCTCTCGCGAGTCCCTAAGCCCTTGACCCTGGTCGCTGTCCTTTCCCCCGTGCCGCTCCCAGCCCCGCGGCTCTCCCGGTGGCCCACGCCCACTGGAAGTTGTGGCCGCCGATGGGGCCGAAGGCGTCGAGGGCCTCCCCGCAGATGAAGAGCCCCGGGCACGTCCGGCTTTCCATCGTGCGGGGGTCCACGTCCCCCAGGTCCACGCCGCCCCCCGTCACTTCGGCCTTGGCGTAGCCCTCGGTCCCCGTCCAGGGCAGGGCATATCTCGTGAGGAGGCCGACGACACGGCGGCGGTCCTCGCGCCGGAGCTCGGGCAGGCGCGCGCCCTCGGGCACGCCCGCCTCCTCGCACAGCGTCTTCGCCAGGCGCGCGGGCACGAGCCGCGCCACCGCGCTTTCGACGGTTCCAGAGCCTCGTCGAAGATCCTCATCCCACTCGGCCGCGCTGCGGCAGGCCCAGTTCACGAGGATCCGCCCGCGCGGTTCGCCTTCCCCGCGCGGCTTCGCGGCCACGTGGGAGACGTTGAGGACGGCGGGGCCGCTGTAGCCCTTGTGCGTGAAGAGGAATCCGCCCCTCTCGGAGCGATGGCCGCCCGCGCCCTCCGCCGTGAGGACCACTTCGAGGGACAAGCCCGCCAAATGGCCGTGGCGCGGCGGCGCGGCCGTCAGCGGCACGAGCGCCGGATAAGTGGGACGGATCGTGTGCCCCATGCGTGCGAGGACCTCGAAGCCCCATCCGTCGCTGCCCGTGGTGGGCACGGAGCGCCCGCCCGTGGCCAGCACGACGGCCGACGCATTCAGGGTGTCGCCATCGTTCAGGCGCACGCGCCAGGCGGCCCCCTCGCGCACGAGGTCCGCCACGCGCGCGCTGAAGCGCACCTGCGCGCCACGGCGGCGCGCCTCGTTAACGAGCGCGTCGCGCACCTCGCGGGCCCGCATGCGCGCCGGGAAGAGCTTGCCCGAGGCGGCCTCGGCCACGAGCTTCAGGCTGAGGTCGCCCTCGAAGAAACGCACCTGCTCAGCGAGCGGCCAGGATTTCAGGATGTTCCTGAGAGCGTGCGGCGAGGAGCCGGTCACGAATCGCCCCAATGCAACCTCCGCGGGGAGGATGTTGCACCGACCGCCCCCGCTGATGAGGATCTTGCGGCCCCCGTCGACCGTGCCCTCCAGAACGATGACCTCGCGCCCCGAATGCGCCGCCCACAACGCGGCCATGAGGCCCGAGGCGCCCGCGCCGATGACGATGAGGGGAGAGGTGCCGCTCAACTCTTTGGGGGTTTGGGCGGATCGACGCTGCCGATGTCCGCCTCCATCTGCCACGGTCCGCCCTTGGCCCGCGTCCAGACGGTGACGTACTTGCCCGCGAGGCTGATGGTCTCGCCCTTGGCGTTCTTGACTTTGCGCGCCCAGGTCCCGTAGGTGTAGCCCATGTCGCCGGAGGCCGAAACCTCGGCTCCCACGGGCACCCACTGGAGCGGCTTGGGATCGAATTTGTCGCGCTCGTAAAGCGCCTTCACCTTGTCAAAACCCTCGACGATCGCGTCGCCGGGAAAGACGCGCACGTTCGGCGCCATGACCACCAACCACGCTTCAAGGCCCTTTTCACCGGACGCCTGGGCGAAGACCTTGTCGGCCGCCAGGAGATCCTTTGCCTTGTCGATCTCGGCCCCGCGAATCACCCAGCCTGCCAGCAGGCTCGCCGCCATTCCTGCCGCCACCAAAAACCAGCTTTTCTTCATGAACGACCTCCGAGAACACCATTTTACAGCCAGCCCCGGGACCACCTTTGGCCGGGGAGTTTCGCCGACCTTCGGAGCCAGACGGAGGTAAGGTCGGTCTTTCACGAAGGGCTCTTTCGCACTCGGGATGGTCTGGTGTCAGGACCGACGAGTTTGGCGAAGCCGTAATCCACCGTTATCGATACCGAACGGGTCCAACGGACGGGCCCGCCCCCGAACGCCGAGGGCGGGCCTGTCCCCTACCCCTCCGACTGCGAGTTCTACGGTCCGTATCTGTTGAAGCCGAAACCCCTGGCAAGGAACACCGCACTCTGATCGCGCGTTATGGTTGTGCTCGGACAGTAGTCCCCGTTGCCGCACCCCGCCGTGATTCCCTGCGCCGCGATGTAGTGGATGAACCGACAGCCGCCGTCCGTGGGCGACACATCACCGAAGACCGACGTTCCGCCCGCCTCGCAGTCGTAAGCACCAAGGCCAGGGACCGTGCCTGAAACCGGGATCGGACCCGTGGCGATCGCTTTTGCCACAAATACCGCCATCTGCCAGCGGTCCACCGTCAGGCTCGGGCAGTAGTCGCCGTCGCCGCACCCCGACGTGATCCCCTTGGCCGCGATGTAGTGAATGAACTTGCAACCCGAATCAGTCGGCGCAACG
>Ga0182011_10002292_pt1 | contig 16241 bp, 16 predicted proteins | sample 711E1DmetaG_FD_120481 | JGI IMG/M metagenome (GOLD analysis project Ga0182011, IMG submission 120481) | Permafrost microbial communities from Stordalen Mire, Sweden - 711E1D metaG | ecosystem: Environmental > Terrestrial > Soil > Wetlands > Permafrost | place: Sweden: Stordalen | collected... | reverse complement strand
GTTGCCTGGTGAACATCCATCCCGATATACTTTTCCTGCTGCATACGGCGCTCCTTTCGGTAAGTGGTGTTGTGAACAATCACAACCTACCGCAAAGTGGGCGCCTTTTTATATTGCGTGAAATCGGGATATTTCAACAGTTGGCAGCTCACCTTGGCCCGTTTCGATAGAATGGTCCAATGTTCGCTGTGCTGCTACATGGCGGATGGGACACCATCGTTGCTGCCATCCTCTTCTGGCTGTCACCGTTCATCGTCTTGTTCTTGGTTGTGAACTGGGTGATACGGTGGAGACGCAAGCGAAGGCATTCCGGCTCGTAGCTGTGGCGTGTCGGTGAGTGTAATGGGGATATTACGCCAACTACGGGACCGCCATCGTTTCTTCAAGCCTAACGGTGAAGGGGAAAAACGTTGAATGCGCTGACGTACAACAGGTATGCGCCGATCACCCCAACAATGAGCCGTCCATACCATTTTGTCCCCGGCTTCGGCCGACTGACGGCAGAATAGACAAACATCAGACCAAGTAGCAGCGGCGCACACCAGAGAAATCTATCGAACACGACTGATTCCTAGCATGTCGGCCACGGCTTGTCAGTGAGTGAAATCGGGATTTTTCGCCAATTATCCGAGTTCACTGTGCGCAATTGACCATTTTTCTTTGTGCGGATTGCCGCATAATCGGCAACCATGAAGGCCAAGAGGCCTACTCTCAAACAGGTACAAGCTGTCCAATGCCCGACTTGTGACGCGGGGCCGGGCAAGAAATGCAAACTCACCACGGGACACCCCCGTACACAGCCGCACCGTGACCGACGCTTGATTGCAACGGATTAGCACTCAAACTCCGCTCAGCAGGTCAATGAGCGCAATCGGGATGTTTTGCCAACTGGGTGAAAGTACTTCAAAAGAAGGCAAAAGCCTTTGCCAGAGAAAAAACGCCTTCCAATAGACACAGCACATAGACGAGAGTCAGTCCCACTCCGTTACCTTTTGAACGGAGGCCCCGGACGCCCAGCGCACACGCCGCCGTTCCAAAAAACAAATTCACTCCTGAAGGGCTGACACCGAGCGCTGTCAGCCATCCCGGCAACCGCAGGTCCACAAAGCGTATGCAGAGGAAAACCACAGCGAAGGCGCTGAGCAAAATGACGCCTGCGAGTGCGTCGTGCTCCCGCCACCACTTCGTCCGTCTTTTTCTCGCCAGCTTCGCGGCTCTGAATGCGTCCGTCATTTCCCGTCCCAGCTTTATTGTACTGAGCGCCTCAAGTCTTTGTCAGAGTGTTAGTTAAAACATCATGCGGGCCTTACTTGGCGAAACCAGGCGATTTCACTCTTTGACTTTGGTTGTGAGTGTAATTGATTCCATAACAATGTCGGCTCCCACGCTCGAGTAAAGTTGGTGGTGCTAAGGCCAACCAACAGGCTCGGGAGAAAGGAGCCGAACAACGTGCCATGATCTTTCAGCGAACGGCAACTACCCCTTTAACTTCCTGTCTCAGTCCGGGTGCACTCCAATTACCGCTGACCCCACGAGGTGCGCTTTCGGTTGATTGCGCTGTCGGTCGTGAGCAGAAGCCCGCAGTCGTTTTCTCAGAGCTGATTTTTCGTTTTCTTTTTCCTCTTTTTACTAAGGTCTTCCAATAGGTACTTAAGGGACGCACATTCCTGAATCACAGCTTCGAGCTTTGGAATAGTTGTCCGCAACTCGCCCTCTTCGACAATGCCGTCGGCGAGGGTTTCCGCAACGCTCTCTAGAGCTTCTCCGACTTCCCTGATCAGGTGGGAAACCGCGACAAGTTCCTTCTCCAGGGTGATGTCCGGCTCAGGCAGTTTGAACGCCACCCGCCCGGCCTGGCTCTCAAGAAAATCAAGGGCTTCATAATTCCTGAGGAGCACGCACATCCTTGGCAGCAGATAAGCGGGCAACTGACGTTCGCCTCTCAGCCAGTACATGAGTGAGCGATAGTTCGTCCCCAACTGTTGTGCGAGCAATCGAATATCGTATTCGACTTTTATCTCTACAACCCGGCTCAGTATCGACGGAAGGTCGTTGGCAGCCACGTTCGCTCCTGTCTCAGGCACATTCGTTCAAGAAATGAGTTCATTTTGAACGGTAAGAGCGTTCATTCTAGCTGAATTGAACAGCGGCGAGATGTGCGATTAAACTGGCTGGGCGTCGATATCCGGACTCTGTACGCTACGAGTTACAGAAATGGGCCCGGGAGCAGTTCGAGTGAGGCTCGGAACTATATGAAAACATTTGACAAAGGACCCAGTGGGAATTAGCTTTCTGGGTCACTGTGTTTGACTCTGACTCTGCGAGTCTGGGGCGGTTAAGCAGGAGGTTGAATGTCCAAGAAGTGGTACAACTACATCGTTTCCGTCGACGACGCCGCCGGCACCGATCAAGACCCGTTGAGTGCCCCGCCGAACACAAGAAACGCTCCGGCCAGTTCCAGGAGCGCGGCTCAGAGCGTGGCTGACATCGCATCCAGCATAGCGTCGGAGCCGAAATTTACTACTCCGATCTCCGACCCCACTTCGTTCGAGGAGATCTACAAGGCGGCAGAGATTCCTCCCGCCCCGCAAGGCTATTCGATCCTCAAGATCTCCCACATGCTGGAGAGCGAGCACCTTCGCAATTTGCCTTCGGACGTAAAGAAGTCTTCAGTTTTGGTGGCGCTCGACGCCGCGGGCGTGGACATCAAAGAAGTCATCCAAGACGCAATTCGGCGCGACCGCGCGCTGGACGGGTACGAGCGGGTGCAGCAGCGCGCTACCGAAGAACTGGAAGCGCGCAAGAATAAAGAGAACAGTGAGATTCAGGCACAAATTGATAAGTATGTAACCGAGCAGAGAGCGAAGATCCAGAGCAATAATGAAGAGGTATCGCGGGAGAAAGAACGTTTTACCGGCTGGCGGTTGAAGAAACAGCAGGAAGAAAAGAAGATTGCCGAGGCAGTCGGCTATTTTGTCACCGAAAATCCAATTACGACGGGCGATCTGAATGCGCCGCCGCCCCCATCGAAGACAGCGCAGCGTTCCTGAACGGGAGGATTTATGTGGCAACGGTTAACGCGAGTGATGCGGTCATTCATCGGTTTCTTTATCTCGGCGGCGGAGGACCCGGAGATGATTCTCCAGCAGAATATCCGCGACATGAATGACCAGGTGCCGCGCATGAATGAAAGCATCGCCATGGTGAAGGCCAACGTGACCCTGCTCGAAAGAGAAGAGTCGAAATACAAGGACGACGTGGCCAGCCTGACCGCGAGGGTGAAAACCGCGATTCAGGCTGGCCGCGACGACATCGCCGGCACGTATGCCGCCCAGTTGGAGCAGACGAAAGGCGCTCTCGCCAGAAATCAGGGCCAGCTCACCACCGCTCGCGCCGCCTTCGACAAGGCCATGGCCGTGAAGCAAGCCTTTATGCGCGAAAAGGACCGGAAGACGCAGGAGGCGTTGGGCGCAATCGCCGACTACCGCCGCTCCCAGTGGCAGAAAAAAGTCGCGGATGCGATGGAGCAATTCGAGGTTGCCGGAATCAGCCAGACGCACGATGAGATGGTGCGCAAGATTGAGGAGACGACTGCTGTCAACGAAGCTCGCATGGACATGGCGATGAGCAACGTTGATCAGCAGAAGATCAAGATTGACGACGAGGCCGAGAAACTCCAGGCCAGCGAACTGGTAAAACAATTCAAGATTGAGATGGGTCTGGCATCGCCACAAGCCGCGGCGCCAGCGAGCGGGGAAAAAACCATAGGCGCGAAGGAACCACAACGGACTTCTTAGCAACCCGCGGTGCAACTGTGACTTGTTTCAGCGTATCCCTTCACAGGCTGCGGATAAACTCAAGTTTCGTATCAGGGCATCGCTTTAGCGATGCCGAAGGTCGGTCATTGTGAGATGCCCCTTTAGGGGCTGCGAGAGAGCCGGGAGGAAAATTATATGGCAGTGAAAATTGAGCGAGGTGGATGGGTCCTGATTTTTCTAATCGGCGTGGCCCTGGTTGGCTACAGCCTGAATCGATACGGAGTCATAGATCTCAGCCAGTGGACGGGCGGCAAGAGCGCATCGAGTCACGGGGAGACGGTGGATGCTTCCAAGCCTCTGTTACTGCCAGCATCTTCGACGAGTAGCGATGCTGAGGTCCGTGTGCGTGTCAACGTGTGGGTCGGGTGCGTCGGCGGCCTGGTGGCGAATGGCGGACTCGACACAGTTCCCGACTCCATTTATGGCAAGAAAGGACTCAAGGTTTCGTTCAAGATCATTGACGATTGGACCGAAGGGGCTGCCGCGCTCGCAACCGATAATGTCGACGTGATGCTGACGACCGCGGACGTCTACGCCAAAGACTACGCGCAGTTTAAGGAAAAGGGATTCGGTTCGCACGCCTTCCTGATGGTCGACTGGTCACGCGGCGCCGATGGCGTGATCGGCAAGCAAGGCATCAACAGCATCGAGGATCTGGCGGGTAAGAAAGTGGCATTTGCTCCTTTCACTCCGTCGCACTTCTTGCTGTGGAATGGACTCAAGACCTCCGGCCTGAGCACTGCGCAGCGGAATGAAATCTTCAACCAGGCGATCCACACCAAGGATGGCATCGAGCCGGCGACCCTTTTCGCCCAGGAAAAAGTTGACGCGGCCGTCGCCTGGGACCCCGATATGAGCGACGCGGTTGCCAAGCGTCCCGGATCGAAGAAGATCTACGACACAAAAATAGCAAACCGTCTCATCGCCGACATTCTGGTGGTGAGTGACAGCTTTTCCGCGAAGCATCCGCAAACCTTGCTGAAGTTTGCCCAAGGCTGGCTCGAAGGCGTTGAATTCATCAAGACCCAACCCGAGCGTGCCTACAACCTGATCGGGACGGTCAAAGATTTCAATATCCCGTCCGACCTGGCGAAGACCATGCTCGGTGGCGTGAAGCTTGCGGATTACGCCGACAACCGTTCGTTCATGGGTACCGCCGGATCAAATTCCGATTATGCCAATATTCTGGGGATGGCCGAGGACATGTATCGAGAATCGATGATCATTAAACACACCTTCAATCCGGAAGAGAGCCTGGACCGCCGCTACGTCGAAAAGCTGGCCGATAGCTTCTCCATGGCGTCCAGCGAAGCGCCTATCGAATACAAGGAGCCACCCAGGGGAGCAACTCCAATCGCGACCCAACATCGGTCCATCTACTTCGATCCCAATTCTTCTGCCATGAGCCTCGATTCGCGCGCCATTGTCGATGAACTCGCCGGCACAATGCGGGCCTATGAGAACACGATTGTCGATATCGATGGCAATACCGACTCGACCGGTTCTCGTGCTTACAACATTCAGCTCTCACACGCCCGGGCGGACGAGGTCAAGAACTACCTGATGCAAAAATATGGTTTTCCTTCGGCGCGACTGCGGACGGCGGGCAATGGTCCGGACAAACCGATTGACAGCAATGCGACGCCCGAAGGACGCGAAAAGAATCGGCGCACCGACATCAAGGTCTATGCCAACCCTTCGAGCTAGCTCTTAGAATTAGCTCTCAGAACTGACGACAGGAAACAATGAGCGATTGGTTCACCATTCGGAAAGATGTGCCGCCGTGGGTCCGATGGGCCGCCCCGTTTATCACATGGGGCGTCATCGTGTTGCTCTGGATCTTATTGCCCTACTGGGAAGGCCCGCACTTTTCACTGCTGCCCACGCCCCTCGGAGTAATCCGATCCTTTAAATTGTTGTGGACGGAATACGATCTGCTCGGAAACGTATTCATGAGCTGGTGGCGCATCGCCCAGGCGTTTTTCTGGTGCGCGGTCGTCGCCATCCCGCTTGGCATTTTGATGTCCAGCTACCGCTGGCTGTTCGAACTCATAAACCCCGTAGCCGCTCCCATGCGCGCCATGCCGCTGACCGCGTTTCTTCCCGCGTTCATCGCCCTGTTTGGCATCGACGAAACCGAGAAAATTGCTTTTCTCTGGTTCGGAATGTTTTTCTATTTGTTGGCCGTGGTAGTCGAAGAGGTCAACCGGGTAGACAACGACCTGTTGGAAACGGCCTATACTCTCGGAGCCAAACAGCGGCACGCGTTGTGGCTAGTGTTCCGCGCGTCGTTCCCGGCGATTTTCTCGTCCTTCCGAATTCTCTACGACATCGGCTGGACCTACGTGATACTGGCGGAGATGTTGAATGCTCGTAAGGGCGTAGGCTACATGGTGGAGGCTGCTCGCAAAGTGCTGGATTTCGATCGTGTGTATGCGGGAATCATCGCCATCGGCATCGCCGCGTTTCTGTTCCGGTTTCTGCTGACGTTTCTCGAAGGCCGTCTCTTCCCCTGGCGCAAAGCGAGTTCGACGCTGGCCGGAGGCGGGGCGGCCGTTCCTAGCGCGACGGCACACCTGAAAGCGGCCAAGCACCGAGCTTGAGAATATGGAGCCTAAGAAATCAAAAATCACCGTCAGCAAAGTCAGCCGGTCGTTTGTCGGCGCGGACGGTTCGAAAGTCGACGCCCTCGATAACATCAATTTCGAGATTGAGGATGCCTACTCCCGCGAAGGGCGTGATATCGGCGAATTCCGCGTTCTGCTCGGCCCCTCCGGATGTGGCAAGTCCACTCTGCTGCGTTTGATCGCCGGTCTGGATCAAGCCGATAGCGGCGAGATCCTGGTGAATGAACAGCCAGTACACGGTCCCGGAAAGGACCGCGGCATGGTATTTCAGAGATACACTTCGTTTCCCTGGCTGACGGTCGCTGGTAACATAGCATACGGTTTGAAGATCAACGGCGTTCCGGAAAAACAGCGCAAAGAGACGGTGGCGCAGTTAGTGCAGGATATTGGACTTAGCGGTTTTGAGAACGCCTATCCGGAGACGCTTTCGGGCGGCATGCAGCAGCGCGTAGCGATTGCGCGCACCCTGGCGCTTCGCCCGGCGGTCATCTTGATGGACGAACCGTTTGGCGCACTCGATGCGCAAACCCGCAGCGAGATGCAGCAACTCCTGCTGAAAGTTTGGGACGAAACCGCGAGCACGATCTTGTTCGTCACGCACGACGTTGACGAGGCGGTTTATCTGGCCGACAGGATCTTTGTTATGAGTGCGCATCCGGGAACGATTATCGAAGACGTTCAAGTGCCCTTCGATCGCCCTCGCGATCTGGGCCTGAAAGAGCGAAATGAGTTTCACGAGTTGGCGAACTACGTTCTCGGCCGTCTGCGCAAAGCTCCCGGCAACGGACAAGTTCGGGTGAGTGTCTAAATGGCTCCCGCCGATCTCCAGGGCATGCGAGAAGACGATCAGCTCGGTGCTCCGGCGCCGCAAGACAAAATCAACTTTGTGAGAGAGGCGTTCCATCTGCAGTACAACTGGATCGCCATGGTGAGTGCGGGTGCATTTGCACTGGTGAGCGGCAGCTTTCTCCCGATTATCCTGGCGGGCGGGCTGGAACTGATGTATCTCGCCATCGTTCCACAAAACTGGCGTTTTCAGCGGCTGGTGAGATCCTGGAAATTCGCCGAGGAACAGCAGAAGCACCAACAGAAACTGAGCGAGATGCTCGCGAGCTTGCCCGCTGAGATGCAGAGCCGTTATGTCCATGCCGCGCAAGTGTGTGGCGCCATCCGAAGCAACTTCGCGCAGTTTTCGTCGACCTCGCAAATCTTTTTGCAGCAAATCGACGCGCGGCTGCAAGGCCTGCTGAGTGGCTATGCCCGGCTCTTGTTGGCTGCGGCCCAGCAGCAGCAATACGTGAAGAGCACCGAACAGGACGGCATCAAGCGCGAGATCGCCTCCCTGCAAAAGGCTCTGAGCAGCGACCCGCCGAAAGTCCAGGAGATCAACAAGAAACGCATTGAGATTCTCACCAAGCGTCTGGAGAAGTTCGATAAGATTTCTGAGAACCGCAAAGTTGTCGATGCGCAATGCTCCGCTGTAGAGGATGTTCTGATGCTGGTGCGCGATCAATCGGTGACTATGCGCGATCCGCAGCAGGTGAGCGAGCGGTTGGACAGTCTAGTGCACGATGTCGAACAGACCGAACAGACGGTGCAGCAGGTAGAAGCGATCTTTAGCGACATGTCGCCGGACTTGGACGGATTGATGTCGATCGACGATTCGTCCACGTCCTCGGGCCCCAACCGTGTACGGATTTCGAACTGATGTCGAACCTAAGATGCCCTCGACTATAGCGACGACCACAACAACGTTAGGGAAATATCTCGACGGACTTCCCGCGTGGGCGCGCGAACTCTCCGAAAAGTACTACTCGCGTTCGTTCGCTCTTTTTGTGCTGTATGGAAATGTCCGCGATCTGGTACCGCTCCGCAGCCCGGACTCGACAACCTTCGTTCCGCTCGACGAATTTCTTTCCGGCGCGCTTTTCGGCCAGCGCGATGTAGTTCTGCATTACGACCGTGGCGGGCTAAACTTCGGATCGGCAGATAGTCAAGCCGACTTCCGCCGCGCGCTTGAAGGCTACGACAGTTTTCACGGCACCACCTATTCGCAAGGCGGTCTGCCGCGCAATCCGGACGCGGTATTGAACCTGCTCGACAACTATCTCCGGCTGCGCATTGCCGACGGCAAGAAGATCGGGCTGGTGATTGATTTCGCCGAGACCATCGCTCCCGCCGGCGATGTTTCCAGCATGTCCGCGGATGATCGTAATGCCCTGGTTATTCTCAAACGCTGGGCCCGCAATTCCGCTTTTCTGAATGCGGACGTCACCATTTGTCTCATCTCGGAGAATCAGATCGAGCTGAACCCGAGCATAGTTCAGCACCCGGGCGTTTCTTCGATTGGGATCCCGCTGCCCGACTATGCCGATCGGTTGGAATTTATCCGCTCGCAATTGAAAAATCAGGAATTGCCCGCCGGCTCCGAAGTAAACGATGAAACCCTGGCGAAGCTGGGAGCGGGCTTGAAACGAGTTCAGTTGCAGAGTCTGATTTCCCATGCGGTGCAGAACCGGCAACCGCTCACGCTAAAGTTTCTCTCCGACCGCAAGAAAGACTTGATTGAAGCGGAGTCCGGCGGTCTGCTGGAGTTTGTGCAGAGTCGATTTGACCTGTCCTTTGTGGCCGGAAACGACCAAGCCAAGCGCAAGCTGCAGGATGCCGCCAAAGCCATCCACGCCGGCAACACCGATGTCCTGCCCATGGGCTATGTAATCTGCGGGCCGGTGGGTACGGGGAAAACTTTCATCACCACTTGCTTTGCCGGCGAAGTTGGGATTCCGGCAGTGACACTAAAGAACTTTCGCAGTATGTGGCAAGGAGTAACAGAAGGAAATTTGGAGCGGGTCCTGACCCTCCTCAAGGCTATGAGTCCGATCGCGGTTATCGTGGACGAAGCCGACGCTCAACTCGGAGACCGTTCCAGTTCCGGCGATAGTGGTGTTGGCAATCGTGTGTTCGCCCAGATCGCGCAGTTCATGGGGAATACCGAGTACAGAGGCAAGGTGATCTGGTTTCTCCTCACCTGCCGTCCCGATCTGTTACCCGTGGACCTGAAGCGCCAGGGTCGCGCCGAAGAACACATCGCGCTGTTTTATCCCGACACTCAGGAAGAGCGCCTCGCGCTCTTGCGCGCCATGCAGCGCAAGGTCGGCATGAAGCCTTTCCCGGAGGATGTGGAAACGTTCTTCCTGTCGCGCGCCGGCAGCCTGTCGGGAGCCGATATCGAGGCGGTCCTGGTGCGCAGCCACATGAGGAGCAGCCTGCAAAACAAGTCCGTCATCGATACCGAAGACCTGAAAGCAGCCCTGGAAGATTTCATCCCGCCATACTACCCGACCGAAATCGATCTGCAGAATCTGGTCGCCGTGCTGGAGTGCACCAGCAAGAGCCTGCTACCTCAGAAATACCGAGATGTGGACCGCGCTGATTTGATCCGTCAGACCAATGATCTACTCGCGTTGTCACGAAAGTCGTCGGACTAGAACGGGCAAGGAGTGGTTGTGGAGCGCCGATCTTCCTAATCCCTTTAAATCACAATTCCATCCATGCGGAAAGCCCGGCGTGTCGGCGTAAACCGCGGAATCGGATGCGGTTGTAACAGCGGAGCATTCCCCGTCCAAAAGCTGGGGAAATCCCTCTTTTCACCCGTGCGATAAAAATGCAGCAGGTACGCCTGGTCACAGGCAGTGTAGTCACAAAACCATTGGTCGATATCCATTATGCCGATCTCATGGAGCACCGCGAGCCCGTAACACGCAGCCTCGCGTTCATAGGCGATGACCGCGGGAATCAAATCCTCATTCAAGGGAGGTCGATACTGCCGCCCAATTTCAAACAAAGCAGGATTTACATTCCACTGGACGGTGTGTCCAAAAAGATGCGCCAGCAGAAACAGTCTCTGTTCCGGAATGATCGCGTAGTCAATATCGATTTCCGCACCGTCCAGATCCCCTGTGAGCGGATCGGGGATATCACGAGTCACAACGCGGATTCCATAGACGTTCTCGAGATGCTTCTGGACTCGCTCGGAATATTCATCGAACGGAGTTTCCATCGATCCATTGTATGCAATGGGTACGCGTTAGCAACGCGCAGCTTCGATCGAAGCGCAGCCCAGATACGGCGCAGCCTCTATTCGCCGGTGGGCAGCCAGGGTCACTCAGTGTTCTGCCCGAGATACGGCCGGAGTGCGCGCGCCATGAATCCAAGCCCACCCACAAACAGGATCAGAATCACGAGTGGGGTCCGGATGAATTTCTGGTCACCGGGGTTGACGCCAGCGTTAATTTCCGCCAGAGTGCCAAGGGAAGCAGCCCCGGCAGGTTGACGAAGCCCGCCAAATGAGCTTTGTCGCGCCAAGCCCATGGCTCTCTTCTCGCACTTGGGGCTGGGGATGTGCTAGAGTTTTGGCCGGGCCCAAGTCCGCTTCTGTGGGGTGTGCAGAGGGGAGGAGAAATTGCCTCGAATTTTGCTGACGACGCGTTGCCGCGACTCCGGCCTTTACGATTATCTTCGCGAAAATGCGCCGAGGAATTTTCGCTGGCGTTTCGGTATGCCGCGGACGATCTCGTTCGGCCTGCGCTTCCTGCGGCAGAATCTTCCGGACCTGAACATCCTGGAATATCCGACGCGCGCCGAGTTTTCCGCTCAGCTCAAGAGGGGCTGGGACGCCGTGGGTTTCTCCTTTTACCTCGAAGAGACCAACGACATCCTAGCCATGGCCGCCGAAGCGCGGCAGGCCGGCATCCGCGAACTGTGGGCGGGGAATTATGGCGCTCTGACTCCTTCCATCCAATCGCACTTCGATCATGTGTTCACCGGCTACAGTGAAGACGCCTTGGGACAGAAGCTGGGGACGCGTGTCGACGAAATCCAACATCCACCGCTCATCACCCGTTTCCGCCTGCCCGGAGGGTGGTCGTTCCCGCTCGGTGTTTTGTTTTCCTCGCGCGGATGCAGTTTTCGCTGTACCTTCTGCCAGACCACTGCGTTTGCGCCGAAACCAAAGGAAATCTCTCTTGCGTCTTTGGATCGAGTGCTGCGTTTTTATGTCCAGCACGGCATCCATTTTGTCCTGCTGCTCGACGAGAACTTCGGCAACCTTCCCTCGCATGCCGAGGCTGTCATTGAACTCTTGGCGCGCCACCGAGTCCGCTGGCTGGTGCAGTCGCGTGTGGACTTGCTCCTTCGGAACTTCAATGACTGGCAGCGCTGCGGTATGGAAGGCGCGCTATTCGGCATCGAGAGTTTTCACCAGGACATCCTCAAGCAGATGCATAAGAACGAGAGAGCAGAGGCGGCGTTCGAACTCGCCGAGCGGCTCAACCGCGCCGGCCTCTACGCCCAAGGCTATTACATCATCGGCCTGCCGCCGGAGACGCCGGGATCGATCTCTGAAGATCTGAGAACATTGGCTTCTTTAAAGCTCGATGTCACGCAAATCACCATCGTCACGCCGCATCCGCAGACGGAAATGTGGCAGGAACTCGATTCCGGTTACGGTATTTTTGAAAAAGACTGGTCTAAGTTCGACACCAAGCATCTCGTCTGGAACCACCCACATTGCGCGCCCGGCGTGCTGGAGTCTCTGCTCGAACAGGGCTTCCACTCCTGCTATGGAAAGGACTGGCTTGTGCGGACGTCGAGAAAGTTCCTCTCCACGAGGAGAGCCCAAAACGATATTTCCAGCGTATTAATGGGCCCGGTACGCTCGCGATGGGCCTCCTCGGCACGACTGCCCTATCTTCCGGTGCAAGTGCCCTCTGGAGACCAGCAGGTCCGCCGCGCTGTCGCCTAGCGAGGCGTCCAGACGCGGAATTCGCCACTGCAGTGCAAAAGGCCCATCAGGTACAACATGCCGTCGTAATAGCGGTATTGGCCTGAGGGCACGGGAGCATCCCAAAGAGCTTTGACAAACTCCTTCGCTCTTGGATCCGTGGCCGCAAGGCTCGCCACCGCATTCGTCGCAACCAAACCGATCGAGTGATTATCCTGCACCATCTTTCCGTCCAGCGTGTATACATTTCCGTACTTCTGTAATCCCGGGGAAAGAAAAAACGCTTGCAGGCGATCGCTCAGTTCCCGCTCTTGAGGAGCCTTTTGCCACCATGACCAATCTACGGACCAGTTACTCGCAGTCCGCCAGGAATCGAAGCCAAAGTCGGCGGACTGCGGGAACTGGTTCGCGTGCGCTGTGCCATCGAAGTTCGCATAAACTGGAGCAAGCCCAGTCGCCGGATTCGTCGTCTTCACAAAAAAATCGCGGCTTGTGCCTGCCGCTTGCTCCCAAAACGCGCGGTCCGCGGGCGGTCCCCAGCGCGCCCATAACTCATAGAATGCGGGCAGGTGATACGACGGATCGGTGAAATCAGCAGGCCCGATCACCGGAACAAATCGGATCATTTTCGCTTCTTCATTGACTTCGCTGCCCACCGTTCGCGGCCCAAATTTTGTCGGCCCCGTCTTCACGGCGCGATGTCGCATGGTCGTGAGCAACTCGTCCGCCTGCGCCTTGTAGTTATAAATTCCAGTGCTATTTCCCCAGCGGCCTGCCGCAAAATACAACGCCATCACGAAGTACTCTTCTCCGTCCGGCGCCGCAGTTTCTTCATTCGGGCTGCCATCCGTCTTGCACGACCAGGAGAAATATCCGTAAGACGGATGGTTAGGATCGCTGATGTACATATAAGTCTTCGCCCAATTCCATAAGGCATCGAATTCAACTTTTTTGTCGAGTTGGACGGCGATCATCATTCCATACGACACGCCCTCGGTGCGGACGTCATGGTTGTTCCAGTCGGTCAGGTACGCGAGCGGGCCGTTGGCGTTCTTCCCAGCCCAGAAAAAAACGGATTCCGTCTCCGGATTTCCATGAAACAACTGCCGGAAGGCTGCACTAATCTTGGCGGAAATCTCTTGTTGGGGATGCCCGGCTTCGGCAAATAGGTTGCGGTATTTCCCCGTTTCGAACGCCCCCGAACCGCCACGCAAGATTCTTTTTCCAGGGGGCGAATTGGAAGGCAAAGTCTGGCGCGCAATAAGTATTGTGACGAGCAAGGGGAATAAAACCCTGCCCAAGAACCGTGCAGATCTTGCTAATAGGGACCTCATGGATTGTGTCCGCATCCTTTTTCGTAAGCCACCAGATTAACAAATCCGCGGACGCAAGCAGAACCGTGACACACGAAGCGTGACGCACACGAAGCGTGGCAGGCCACTCAGGATGGAGATGATCAACGCTTTCCCGCTTATACCCGTCCGGAGTGTCTCGCCGGTTTCTTGAGCCAGTCCGTCAATGCTTCGCAGTCTGTTCGAGGTTAGATAGGAGTCTTTGTATTTCTGAAAGCGCGGCGGGATCTCCCTTGGCCAGGTCTGCCGTGATCTGATCGCGCGTCACCAGGACTTCACGAAGCAAGTTGCGGAGCGCAGGGTCCTCCGTGCTACTCGCAAGTTGCTGGGCTTGATCAAAAACCGCCCCGGAATACTCGCCGGCCTTTCCGTAGTTTTTCTGCACTACTTCCAGATACATCATCGTGGTTGTGTCGCGAAGCTGTGCCAATTGTTGGCTGGAGTGGCAGGATCCGAATTGTTTTGTCGATGCCGACAGGTCCTTCTGTACCCGCTGCAGTCTGGAATACTGCAGGATGAACCCAATCAGGAATCCAGTCAGCACCAGCAGAAACCAGAGCACAAGTTTTTGTCGCATTGAGCTTTCCCTCCTTTATTCCTTCAAGCTCGGCGAAGTCACCCAATGCCCGCAGTTCCTATTCGATACGCTCGCCCTGGCCAAGACGGGCTAGACCTTCTTGAGCGACGGTTGGTGGACCCTCACACGACCGTCATCATCCCACTTGACGACCGCGTCATCTTCGTTCGCTTGCTTAACTGTGCCGAATTCTCCAGTCGGCTTTCCGAAGTTGCCCAGACCCTCGACACGATCTCCGGGAGTCAACTCCTGGCCAGTGGCGGCGGACTCGGAGAGCGGAGGTCTCTTGGCACGGTCTGAGTCAGGGATTGCTCCAGCGTGTGGCAAGGGTGGTTGAGGAGCTTTACGCAGTTTGGGTGTCGGCTTGTCGGTGCGATTGGTCATAGCTTTTTTTCCACGCGGCCGGAGGATCGCACTTTCGCACGACTTTTCATCGGCTCGATAGACACATCATAGGCAGGGAAAGAATAGTTCGCCGGTCCAAACTGCACAGTTCTGACAATTTAGGTTGGCGAAACCGGGCGAGTGCCAGTTCAACGGCTGCGAGATCGGCAGTCTACACAACAAACATGGCCACGCCAGCGGCGAACATCGCCACTGTGGTAATCGCTACGACGATCCATCCCAAGCGTGAACTTGGTTGGCCCTGCATCAGTTTCTTGTCCCAGGCGACGACCAGGATTGCGACCAGAAGAAAGGGGGCCAACAATCCGTTGATCACCGCTGTCCAGTAGAGTGCCTTCACCGGGTTAATGCCTACGAAGTCCAGTCCGACACCCACTCCGGTCGAGAACAGAATGAGAGCGTAAAACGCGCGTGCCTGTTTCAATTTCTTGTCCAGGCCCTGGCGCCACCCCAGCGTTTCCGCGAAGGCGTATGCCGCAGATCCCGCCAGTGTTGGGATGGCGAGAAATCCGACGCCGACAATGCCGACGGTAAATAGCGTGGCAGCGAACTTGCCAGCGAGAGGCCGAAGGGCCTCAGCCGCCTGGCGAGTCGTCTCGATGTGCGTGAGGCCGTGGCGGTTCAGGGTAATGGCGGTGGTCAGGATGATAAAGAACATGACCATATTCGAGAAAAATGCGCCAACCCCAACATCAAAGCTCCTCAGTTCAAGTTCTTTGACGGTTGCTCCTCTCCGTTGAGCAAGCGTACTCTGACCGGCCGACTTCTCCTCTTCAACCTCTTCACTCGCCTGCCAGAAAAACAAATACGGACTGATCGTGGTGCCGAGAATCGCCACCAGCGTCGACCATTCATCTCTGGTCTGTGGCATCGACGGTACGAAGGTCGCACGAGCCACTCCGCCCCAGTCCGCTCCAACCACAAACGCGGTTATGGGATAGGCGAAGAGCACCAGCACCAGCCACTTGAGCACATTCGCTATCTGGTGATAGTGGAGTCGGATCGTTGCCCAGGAAATCAGGAGCGCGAAACCCACTACAAACAGGTGCGAGTTGATCCCCGACAGCATTTCAGCGGCATCCGCCATGCCGGCGAGGTCGGCTCCGATATTAATCGTGTTGGCCGCAAGCAGGGCCGTGACCACCCCGAGTAACAACCAACGTGGGAATCGCCGCTTGAAATTCGCAGCCAAGCCTTGTCCCGTCACCTTGCCGATGCGGGCACACATCATTTGAACCGCAGCCATCAGCGGCCAGGTCAGGAGCGCGGTCCAGAGAAGTTTGGTTCCAAGCTGTGCGCCGGCAACAGAATACGTGGCAATACCGGATGGGTCATCGTCGGCGGCCCCAGTGATGACGCCCGGACCAAGCGACTTCAACAGCAATCGCATCCATCGAGATGGGGCAAATGTCGGCACGAACGAGTCGGAGTGTGTACCCTTCCTGCGAATCAGAGCGCGAATCCGCTCACAATCCTACAGGGTGCGCCCTACAAATTGAACGTTCAAAGTGGTCCAATGTGATCAGACATCCCCTTTGGCCACTTCTATGATGTTGCGTAGTGAAGAAGTGAGACGACCGTTACAAAGGCCCGTCAGCTTCCTTCTCCCAAGTGAGGTACAACAATGGAAACCATATTGATCGTTCTTCTGGTGCTGTTTTTGCTCGGCGGCGGAGGCTG
>Ga0182011_10002291_pt1 | contig 16249 bp, 16 predicted proteins | sample 711E1DmetaG_FD_120481 | JGI IMG/M metagenome (GOLD analysis project Ga0182011, IMG submission 120481) | Permafrost microbial communities from Stordalen Mire, Sweden - 711E1D metaG | ecosystem: Environmental > Terrestrial > Soil > Wetlands > Permafrost | place: Sweden: Stordalen | collected... | reverse complement strand
GGAAGGGTCGCTCCTCCTTGTCGATGCCACCCAAGGCGTACAAGCCCAGACTCTGACGACATTGAATATGGCCAAAGAAGCCGGACTAGTCATCATTCCAGTTGTGTCGAAAATAGATTCACCGTTGGCGCGCACGGAGGAATCGGTTAAAGAATTAGCCCAGCTTCTAGGTTGTCAGGAGTCCGATGTCATCAAAGTATCCGGTAAGACTGGCGAGGGAGTTGAGTATTTACTTGATGAGATAATCAAACGTATTCCTGCGCCCAAAGCCGCTGAACCGACGACACAATTCCGCTCCCTCATCTTCGACTTCCAATACTCCAATCACATCGGCGTCATCGTCTATGTCCGTGCCCTTTCCGGCTCCGCCAAGAAACATGACCGCTTGAAATTCAAGATTGCCGACAGAGAATTCGAGGCCATAGACGTCGGCATATTCAAGCCTGATTTGACGACTGTCGAATCGTTGAATGCCGGAGAGATCGGCTATATAGTCACTGGTATAAAAGAGCCTGGCATTGCCTCTGTCGGAGACACCGTAGCCTCGGTTAAGGATACATTGCCACCGTTGCCGGGTTATCAAAGTCCTCGGCCCGTTGTCTGGGCTTCCATATATCCGGAATCGCAGGACGACCTACCCCTGCTTCGCCAAGCCCTCGGCCGCTTGCGCCTGTCAGATTCATCTCTCACGTACGAGGAAGAGGCCTCCGGTACTTTGGGCAAAGGCTATCGTTGCGGTTTTCTAGGTATGCTCCACCTCGAAATAGTGACAGAACGCTTGCGCCGTGAATTCAATCTGAATCTGGTTGTGACCATGCCGACTATCACCTATACCGTTGAGATGAAGAATGGAAAAAAGACGACCATATATTCACCGGCATTATTTCCGGACGACCATGACATAAAGCAAGTGTCAGAACCCATAGTCACCATGAAGATCATAACGCCGCCGAAATATTTGAGCGGTCTCATGAAATCTTTGTATGACCATGAAGGGGAAGTGACCGGTACCGAGAATTTCGGCGATAACCGCACTTTGCTCACCTTGAAGATGCCGCTCCGCGAGCTCATGCGCAATTTCTTCGACGAGACCAAGAGCGTTTCGTCCGGTTATGCCTCCATCTCATACGACATAACCGAAGAAAGACCTGCGGACGTGGTCAGAATGGACGTGCTCGTCGCCGATCTACCGGTAGCTGCTTTCGCCCGTGTGGTCTCGCGCCGCCGGGCCGAGGAAGAAGCCGAATCCACCGTCGAGCGACTCCACGCCGTCATGCCGCGCGAGCTATTCACCTACAAGATACAGAGCAGGGCTTTCGGCCGTATCATCTCTTCGCGCACCATATCCGGCAAGAAGAAAGATGCCGCCGCTACGCTCTCCGGAGGCGACATAACCCGCAAGATGAAACTGCGCGAGAAACAAAAAGAAGGCCGCAAGCGCCTGAAGGAGCACGGCAAAGTCATCATCCCCCAAGACGTGTTCGTGAGGATGATGAGGAGCGGCGAATAATTCGTCTTATACCTATGACCTCCAGACCGGAAAGTAGAGCAATATCATGCTTATGATGACCAATATACTTAGCACAATAAAGCCTGTTCTGAAGATTTTTTGCGATCTCTGATGAAACATCATGATGCATGTAGTATACTGTGAAGCATGAAATACGGCAACCGTTCACCGTGGAAACGCTTTATATATTCGCCGGCAGGCATCATCATAGGCTGTATAGGCCTATTTATCCTGGTCCGTGCCGCCTGGAATATACATGAAAAGGCCGTGGTGGCCGACGAACGCTTGTCGCAGGCCCAAGCCGAGCTTGCCGGCCTAGAACAGCAGAAGGAGTCGCTTTCCGATTCTATTTCCTATCTGTCCACTCCTGCCGGCATGGAAGCCGAATTGCGCGACAAGTATCATGCCGTCAAAGCAGGGGAGTCCGTGGCGGTCATAGTGGATGATGCTTCGAGCAGTTCCTCTTCGGGCGCTTCGAGTGAAGCTTCTTCGACACCGAGTTCTGGCTGGTGGAGCGGTCTGTTGAATTTCATAGGCTTTTGAACTTTATCATGCGGGTATGGTTTAGTGGTAGAACGCGACCTTCCCAAGGTTGAGACGCGAGTTCGATTCTCGCTACCCGCACACCAAAAAAATCGCCAGGTTCCCCTGAACGAATTTTTCGCAACCTGTCGCCTACTTCAATCCCAAAGTGGAGCGGAGCTTGGCCTCGTCGAAGCCGACGACGACTTCGCCGCCGATGTCGATGACGGGCACGCCCATTTGGCCGGTCTTGTCTATCATCTCCTTGCGCTTGTCTAGATCAGTGGCCACGTTGAAGTCGTTATAAGTGACGCCATTAGTCTTGAAGAAAGACTTGGCCATATTGCAATAGACGCAGGTCGGCGTGGAATATATGATTACGTTTTTCATATGGTTGATAAGTTGAGTTAAAACGACCGAGTGATAATATAGGTCTTCATTGTATCATGCTATAATATTCTATCAAGCAATAAGCATTCCCGATGCATTACACGGCCATCATACATTCATTTTCGTATTTTACCGATAATATCGCCGGTTGGATCGCCGCCGGGGGTTATCCACTACTGTTTCTGACGGTATTTTTAGAGGCCATTCCGCTCCTGGGCACGGCCGTACCGGGCCATGTAGCTGTATTCATGGCCGGATTCCTAGCCAAAGTCGGCATTCTGAATCTGTGGTGGGTTATTGCGATCGCCGTTGTCGCCGCCATCCTTGGTGATTTTCTAGGTTTCTATCTTGGACGGAGGTATGGCCTGTCCCTGATTGACCGTTTAAAACCGTATTTCTTTCTGACTGACGATCATCTAGCCAAAGCTCAAGGATTGCTGGCCAAGCATACCGGCAAAGCCATGATCATAGGCCGCATGAATCCCGTTACGCGGGCTTTAATGCCATTTTTGGTCGGAACAGGCGGCACATCCATAGGAAAATTCTGGCTGTTCAATATCCTCGGCGGGGTGATTTGGGCCGGCGGTTCTATTTTGATCGGTTATGCTCTCGGTTTCGGTTATCACGCCGCCGCAGGCTATTTTGGTCGGGCCATCGTCATCACCGTCGTTGCCGCTGTCATCATCATCTGGGGCTATCGCTTCGCCAACCTCCGATTCCATGTCTTCCGCCGTTATGAGCTTTTCGTTCTCATATTGAATGTTTTGTCGCTTTGGGCTTTGGCGAGCATGATTCGCAATGCATTGGCTACCGTACCCAAGATTGATTTTGATCTGTGGGTATACGCATTCATGTCTTCGCATGTCGGATCGTTTCTTGGAACCACTGCAAATATTGTTACCACCATAGGAGGTACCGCTGTTACCGGAGGACTGGCCATCGTCACCGGGCTCTTCTTTGCATTCAGAAAGAAATGGCGTTCAGCTGCCATCATGATTATGTCTATCGGTTCCACAGGCATACTCGTATCTTTTATGAAAGATTTTTTCATGGTCACTCGGCCTTTGCACGGATTGGTATACATTGATCCGACAGACTGGAGCTTCCCATCAGGTCACGCCGCTCTAGCAGCCGCGTTCTTCTTCGTTATCGCCTATCTATTCGCGCCCAAGATCAAAAATTGGGTCGCTCGCGAATCATTCATCGTCTTTTGTATTCTGGCTATCATTGCTATAGGTTTATCTCGCCTAATCCTCAATGTACACTGGGCATCGGATGTCATAGCCGGCTGGTCGCTGGGCATATTCTGCGCCACGGCGTCCATATTGCTGGTCAGGTATGTCGGGGCGTTGCTGGTCAAGAAGAGTGCCATCAATGGTGGAAAAGCGCCTGCCAATAGATACAGATTGGTGTTGGTTCGCCACGGCGAGAGCGTTTGGAATAAGGAGAATAGATTCACCGGATGGGTGGATGTAGATTTGACGGAGAAAGGCGTTGAAGAGGCTCATAAGGCCGGCAGGGAATTGAAGGGGAAAGGTTTTACTTTTGATCTGGCTTATACCTCGGTGTTGAAGAGGGCTATAAAGACTTTGGACATAATATTGAAAGAGATGAATGAAGAAGATATTGAAATAAAAAGGTCGTGGAAGCTGAATGAGAGGCATTACGGAGCACTTCAGGGATTGAACAAAGCGGAGACTGCCGCAAAATACGGAGAAGATCAGGTGAAGATATGGCGCCGAGGGTATGATGTAAAAATACCGCCGCTTACAAAAGATAGCCCTATGTATCCGGGGAAAGATCCATTGTATAAAGACTTGAAAGAGTCGGAGATTCCTCTTGCCGAGAATTTGAAAGATGTAGTAGAGAAAAGGGTAGTGCCTTATTGGAATGAGGAGATTGCGCCAGAAATATTAAAGGGCCGAAAAATAATCATATCGGGTACCGGTAATAGTTTGCGCGGTTTGATCAAGCACCTAGAAAATATATCCGATAAAGACATCGTCGACCTCAATATCCCCACAGGCATCCCTTTGGTGTATGAGTTAGACGAAAATCTGAAGCCGCTGAAGAAATATTATCTGGCCGATCCGGAAGAATTAAAGAAAGCCATAGAGACTGTGGTCAATCAGGGAAAAGCGAAGTAACTAAATCGTCGGAAGGCTTCTCCATACGCACGACAGCCCCCGATCGGGGGCCGTGTGCCATAGGGTAGGCTGTATTAGAGAGAAATTCCGAAAAATTCAAAGTGGTGTCCTGGTGCCGGGAGTACCGGCATTTTGTGTGGACCCTATTTAATATGAGTTAAGGATTCTCTCCAAATGACGAGCCTGCATTAATTGTGGACCCATCATTTTAAAAGTCAAGACCCCTACGCCTGATTTTCTGGGGACATCTTGTGTATAACTTCTTCAATTCGCAGTAACTGATTGTACTTGGCCACGCGTTCGGTGCGCGACAGTGAGCCGGTCTTTATCTGGCCCACGCCCGTGCCTACGGCGAAATCGGCTATTGTGGTATCTTCAGTTTCTCCGGAACGATGAGATATCACGGAAGTGTAGCCGGCTTTATTAGCCATATTTATGGCGTCTATAGTTTCAGAGACCGTGCCTATCTGATTTAGCTTGATAAGGATTGAATTGGCTACGCCTCCTTTGATTCCTTTAGCCAATCGCTCTATATTGGTGACGAATAGATCGTCGCCGACCAATTGGATAACATTATTGCCGGACTTGCCATTGAAGGTGTCGGTCATCATTTTCCAACCATCCCAATCGTCTTCCGCCAGTCCGTCTTCTATGGAAATGATCGGGTATTTATCGCACCAAGCCTCATAAAAAGAAATCAACTCTTCCGACGTAAGATTTTTACATTCCCGAGCCAAGTTATATTTGCCGTCCTTATAAAATTCGCTGGCGGCGCAATCAAGAGCTATACCTACGTCCTTGCCCGGTTCATACCCCGCAGCCTTGATGCCTTTCAGTATCATTTCGATGACATTTTCGTTGCTTTTCAAATTTGGCCCGTAAGCTCCTTCATTGCCGACATTGATGTTATATCCTTCTGATTTCAAGACTTTTCCCGTAGCGTGATATATTTCAGCTCCCCAACGAAGGGCTTCTTTGAAACTAGGTGCACCATGCGGCACAATCATGAATTCCTGAAAATCAGAGCTATCATCAGCGTGCACCCCTCCTTCAAGTATCAGGAACATGGGTACAGGTAGCGATTCTTTTGTTCCGGCAGGCATCAAGCCATTGAAATATTTGTGAAGCGATTGGCCAGAGCTTTGCGCTACAGCCTTGGCAAAAGCCAGAGAAACTCCCAAAATGGCATTTGCCCCGAGCTTTCCTTTATTAGGAGTGCCGTCTAATTTAATTAAAGTAGCGTCTAAAGATTGCTGGTTAAATCCATTAGCCGGTTGATTATTAATAACCGCATTCGCAATCGTCTCATTAACATTAGCTACTGCCTTTAATACGCCTTTACCGCCATAACGCTTTGTGTCGCCGTCTCTCAATTCAACGGCTTCATGGCTTCCCGTTGAAGCACCGGAAGGGACTGAAGCTCTGCCGAAGGAAGCGTCTGATAATGTTAGGTCTACTTCTATAGTCGGGTCGCCTCGGGAGTCTAGAATCTCACGGGCGTGAATGGATGATATCTTTGTCATAGGTATTCATTATAGTATATAATTCCGGCCATGAACATTATCACCCAGACACCATCCTTTATGCCCAAACCGGTTGGCCGGTTCAATCTCAAAGACGAAGATGACTTTGAGAAGGTCAGAATTGAAGCCGAAGCTTTCTATCAGACAGTCGGTGAAGTTTACTGTCCTTATTTCAAAGAGAAGATAGCTTTTAATTCTAAAGGCTTGAAGCATTTGAAATTCAAGTCAGACCAGGTGGCTCGAGTGAAAAAGGATCAGTATGCCAGATTGAAACTTCTCAAATACGCTCCTGCGATCATCCAAGAATCAAAGACGGTACAAGGCATCAGAGAAGTCCGCCAGTTCGAGATGCAAAATATGAATTCTCGGTGGGAGAAAGTCTTAAAAGACGTCACTTTCTATGAGTTCATCTCAGTGGTAGATAATCTAAGGATAAAGGTTGTCATTAAACAAGTTGCCTTAGGGCAAAAGTATTTCTGGAGCGTAAGACCGTTTTGGGGTATCGACAAGGTTAATAGTAAAAGGGTATTGCACAGTATAAGCCAAGAAGACGATTGACCCAACAAAAAACCCGCCATTAGCAGGTCCTTTGTTAGCGTTTGGCTACAGCGTTGATATAGCCGTGACAGGGCCTAAACCCTCCAAACGCTGTTCACAGCTTATCGCATGTAAGGTTCCTAAGTCAAATTAATTATCCACTGATTTAGTGTGATAAGATACTTCCATGAACATCATCCTCTACACAAAAACCGGTTGCCCATGGTGCAAAGGCGTCAAGGACCTATTCGCCGAGAAGGGCGTCAAATATGAGGAGCGCGAAGTGCGCGGCAATAAAGCCTATTTCGACGAGCTCGTGGCCAAGTCCGGGCAAAATAAAACGCCAACATTGGACATAGACGGTGAGATCATAGCTGATTCCGATAGGGAAGCCGTGGCGGCGTATCTGAAGGGAAAGGAGGTAGAGGGATTCTAATTCGTATCCCTTATCGTCATAGTCGGAATAAGCGCGAACAAGCACATGACGCCGATGACGGCGAACATGTAGGCATTGCTGACGAACATGAGACCTATGATGGCAACCAACGGTGCTATGAAATATGAAAGAGGCCTGGTGATGCGGAAGACGCCGAGGGCGGCTGAGTCTCGTGGCGAGACTGTCTTGAAGAAGTAAGTCTCCATCATGACTTCGGCCGCGGCGGCACCGACGCGGGTGATGAAGAGGCCTATAGCCCAAAGAGCGATATTCGGAGTGGTGATGAAAGCGAGGCAAATAGTTGATATGCCCATCAGAGCCAATCCTGCGAGCATTATTTCCTTCTCCCCATATTTCCGATCAGCCAGCCTGCCCAAGGGATATTGGATGAGCGGGAACGGCAGGAGCATGATTACCAATATGATGCCTATATCCTGCCAGCCGAAACCCATAGTTTGATGGAGATATATAGTGCAATATACGGTCATCCAGGCGTAGAAAATCTGCAGGATCAGATTTGCGCTGAAGAGTTTCACCCAATTCCGATTATGCGATATGTGCTTAGTTAGTTGCCATGGTGACAGATGCGTGTAATTCGGATCCTTGAAGCGCGGGAAATTTCTGTAAATGAGATAGAAGAGCGGAATGAGCATAGCCAGGCCGGCGACATAGGTATTATGATAGTCATTCGTGCCACTTATGAGCATGCTGCCTATTAGAGGAGCAATGACCCAAGAAGCGTTCAACGTTGCAGTATATAGGCCGCGCACAGAGCCGACGTCGGACTTGGTAGTGTAGACTTCCAGGAATATGTCTAGGCATAGGCCGATGAGTGATATGACCGCTGTTTGCAGAACGAAGAATATGCTTATAGCCAATGGCGACGTAGAAGCCAGAAGGCCGTAGAAGAGGACTATCTGTATGAGGACCAGCCACATAGCCGTCGTGTAATTGCCGAATCTGCGGATGACCGACGGGGCAACAAGGAAGCCCAATATGCTGAATGCCGCTCCGGCCATGTATATGAATCCCAGCGTCCTCTCGTCCGCGAATATCGACAGGAAGCTAGAGTTCGAATACATCGGTATGACCAGATGCAGGGTATATATGAAGCCGATGACGGCTATGGTGTAAATGGCATGGGCTTTCGGTATCGGGCGCGATGCGCGAGATATGGGAGATATGAGGGGCTCATTCATGGGGGGTATTATAGCGTCAAGCGAGGGCTTGCGGAAGCTGGCTTACGCACAGCCCGAGCGAAGCGAATATAGCAGGTGGAATATTTAATAAAATACCCCACCATCTCGAAAGATGGTAGGGTTGAGTGATTGTAGCAAAGGTCAATTTTCCTTAAGCCGGAAGAAGCACCAGGGATTTTGGTTGGTCAAGGTTAGTTGCATCATTCCAGCCACAGTGTTCGTGATAAGTGCGTCGTTCCAATTCACGAGATTGGTCGAACTTTGAACAGTATACGACGTATTCGGCTTGCAGATGACGCTCCAACTGACTGAACCGCCGCCTGCGGGAGGTATGCCTCCTGATCCACCGCCAAGAAACTTCGGATTAATCAGTTCGTCGATGTTCATATACGAGCTTGCCGATTTGACGACTGACACTGGGATGAATCCGCCGCCGACATATGTCGCCGTAGCCGTGGCCAACATGTTGGTATCAGCGTTTTCGGTGTTCCAAATGAAGTTACCGAGTTCGGAAGGCCCAAGGATACTGCATACAAGGGTTAACTCCCTGATCTCGCCTTGCGCGAGCGTGAGATTGACGGGGAATGACACTAGTGTGTTGTAGTTCGAGCCGTCCTGCGGCCGGAAGTTCAGCATGTTCATAGAAACAATCCCGTTGCTTCCGTCCATGAGGTTGCAGGCAACGGCCAGCCAATTCGGCGAATAGCTCGTGAAAACGAGCTTGACCGATGTTACCGATACCGTATTAGTCGCCAATGTAGCGTCCAAGATGACCTTGGAAGCATTGACGCTCTCGCCGCGCATAACGTTCGTGAATACGAGTTGTACCAAGTACATGCGCAACCCAGACGTCAGAAGGTCGATGCTGCCAAATGTCTGGATGATGCCACACCGCTTGTTCAATACTGTGAACGAGTGCGTGCCATTCACCGGAGTGAAAGAATTTGGCGGATATGCCGCGACCGAATTTGACGGATACGCGATGCTTATGACCTGAGTGCCACTTTCTGCCCCCATAGTCATGTTGGTCATCAGGAATCCGTAGCCAATCTTATTCATATTCGGTGCTTCGAGGATCACATTGTATGTGTCGTTGGCTTGGAAGCCGCTCCATGAAACGTCAATGTTTCTGCTTTGGCCCGGTAGCCACTGATTGGTGTCTTCGATGGTACCAGTGAATAAGGCCAAGGGCGTCACGGTTACATACCCACTGACAGATTCGACGTTCGTGGTCCCGTCTGAGCCCTCAAGCCTGATTTTATACTGGAATGCATCCGGACCGGGATAGTTCGAGGGCATGTAGAACGTGAACGTGTTCGTGCCCACCGGAAGCGTGGTCGCATAAAGCGATGAGTTCGTGATGATCGGACTGCCGTTGGTGTCGTACCAGTCGATGTAGAGGTTCAGAGACAGATTGGCGGAATTCGTCCATGCGAAGACGTGAGTCCCGTTGCCGGGAAGTTTTTCGCCGCCGACTGGATACATGAGGCCGAGGTTAGTTCCGGACGAGATAAGTTGTCCGAGTACCAGGATACATAGGGCCGCTAGCTTTTTCATGGGTCATTTCCTTTCTTGTTTTTGGTTGTTGATGTTCAAAACTTTCTGGACACACCCTAGCACAGATCGGGTGAATGTAAAAGCGGCATTTCACAAAGAGTGATACTTCTGCTATCATTCATTCTATGAATAAGAAACTTCTAATATCGCTACTCTCTCTCGTAGTATTATTGGCGATCGTTCTTTTGATATCTAATAAATTAAATTGGAATAAAGCCAAGGCACCAGATAGTGATTATGGACTGGTAAGTTCATCCAGCCCGTTATTGGGCGATATTAATGATCCATCGAATAATTTCGGCTGTCCCGAAAATCTAGTGCCCATTGCTCTTGCAAGCTCTACTGGACCATCAAAAATATTTTGCGTTGAAGATCAGACAAGAAAAAATCTTGACAATAATATTTACAATCTATACGGATATTATTCTACATACGATAGAGTCATTTACCCATTGGATTATAATCCGAAGCTAGATCCGCCGCCTACGACCATAACGTGTCCGCAGATTACAGTCGCAAGCGGCACCAACCCTCTTATTACGAAAAATGAAAATTCCTTAGAAAAAGAAGGTCTCAAATATCTAAACGGGCAGGGGCTCCCGACTTTTGGAATTGCCAATGTAAATATGCAAAAATTGACTGACGGCCAGAAATCGACGCTGACTCAATCTAGCGCCGATGCCCCGGTATATATGTCAATTCAGGAAGCTCCTCCAGGGGAAAGCGGCTGTGAAATGCAGTGTTGTCATGGGTTTATGAATGTACTATCTGTCCATAAATAAAAGCAGGCTCCATGATCCAGAGCCTGTGTGTTGAGCGTATATAGCGACGACTTAATGCGCAATGTTGGAAGACGAATAGTATTGGCGGGGCCTCCATTCACTTCCGTCCCAGCTCGTACCCAATTTATACTGGGTCAAGTAAAAGCCGTCCATAAGTACATTATTCAGCTCGATTGAGTCGGAATAATTTGGACCGGCCGCATTCTGGAAATAGAAAGTTACATGGAGATGAACGCCTTTTGCTGACGGTGTGCCGTTCGCATTTTTCCCGGTGTCACCCATGATTCCTATCTGCTGACCTTGAGTAACAGTATCTCCAACCGCCACCCTGATGGATCCGGCCTTCATATGGATATAGGTGGTTTGATAGCCGGTATCTGGCCGAGGCGTTGAACGAGTGCTATCGTAATCATGATCAATCCTTACGTAACAACCGTTAGGATTATAGGAACCGTCCGGTTTGTGATCAGGATCTGTCCCGACTTCATACACCACTCCTCCGGCGGCAGCCAATATGGGGACATCCGTTCCGGTTGTATCATGCTCGGCTCCGTTCTGGTAATACCAATGGGTGAAGTCTAGCGAGTAGAATCCGCGTCCAGTGTGTGCGGGATCGACGTCCGATAGATTTTGGACATCAAACTGTTTCCCTCCGCACTCGACCGTCAATCTCCAAGCTTTCCCACCACTGCCATCGAGTGGCATCTTGAAGCTGGGAATCACTTCATATTGGATCGTGATGAACGGCCGCAGACTCAATCCGCCTCCCGGGCCTTTCGGCGAGTAGAAGTAATTGAAGCGGTTATCAATGTTGTCCGGATACAGGCCGATGCCGTAGTTCGGGTATATGCCGTTAAGCCACCAGAAGACCTCAGAACTCACGTCCATCGAATACCAACCGTTGGCCATCGGTGCAGGGACTTGCCCAGTGCCGCCATATGTTCCGTTCTGGATGAGAGTCCAATGATCGGAGGTCGAATCTTGAGACCACGGGCCAAGCCAGAATATCTTTTGCATGGTCGTCGGCCGCGTGGAACCGTATGAATACAGGTTCAGCGTCGCTCCCTTGAAGAGATATCTACCGGGAACGGGTATGCTGACCGGAATCTTGATCATGGAGATGTAGTGGTCTCCCCATCCGCCGACTTTCAGTATGCCGTCGCTCTGGCCATCCCGCACATACCAGTCGCCGAACCATTTGCTCTGAGCCTGACTGGCGCCCTCAGTGGTGATCGTGTACGTTTGCTCGAACGCTGGAGCGTTGCTTGCCAGGAAGAGACCTGACAGTACCAATGCCGACAGTTGCAGACCGATTTTTGTCTTCATAGTTAACCTTTCTATTTTGTTTTGTTAAAACTATCTGGAGCAACACTAGCAAAAAACATCTGGATTATCAAGGGAACTTGTTCTTAACTTATCAATTGCATCTCAAAGAGATCCATGTTACATTACCCCAATAATGAAAAAGGACATCCACCCACAGAATTATCGCCAGGTCATCTTCGCTGACAATTCCAGCGGGGCTAAATTCCTGATCGCTTCTACCATAGAGACCAAAGAAACGGCCAAATGGACCGATGGCAAGGATTATCCGGTTTTTCACGTTGAAATCTCCAGTGCTTCTCATCCTTTCTATACCAATGAGGACAAGACCATAGATACAGCCGGCCGCGTTGAGAAGTTCAAGACGCGCATGTCGAAAGCAAAAGCCAAGAAGTAGATGAATCTAGAACCATTCAAGGAGAATCCCAAGACCTCCTTCCTCGCCGGCTTATACGAAAAACTCGAGAAAGATGAAAAAGAGGTCCGGGCAATGATAGAAAAAGAACCCGCTATGAAAGAGCTGGCCGAGAATGACTTGGCCTCGATTTTGGAGCAGAAGAAATCTCTTGAGGTAGAGATGCAAGGCATACTTGCCGGGGATGTCGAAGAAGAAGAGATGCCCAGAGAAGCCATATTGGAAATCCGCGCCGGAGCTGGCGGTGACGAAGCTACTTTATTTGCCGCCGAGCTTCTCGATATGTACAAGCGCTATGCCATTATTCGTGGCTGGAAGATCTCGGTGAGCGACGATCTGACCATAGAGCTCAAAGGTTCGGGCGTATACGAAGACCTGCGCTGGGAGACTGGCGTGCATCGCGTCCAACGCGTGCCGGAAACGGAGAAGATGGGCCGTATCCATACTTCCACAGCATCGGTTGCCATCATGCCCATACGCAAGAAGTCTAAATTCGTCATCAACCCGGCCGATCTGGAAATGGAATTTTCCCGTGCCGGCGGCAAAGGCGGTCAGAATGTGAACAAAGTAGAGAGTGCAGTGCGTCTCATCCACAAGCCTACTGGTCTAGCCGTCCGCTCGACCGTTGAGCGTAGCCAGAGCGCTAACCGAGAGCATGCCCTGACTATTCTTACTGCCAAGATAGATGCCCTAAAGCAGGAAGAAGAGGCCAAGAAATTCGCCGCCAACCGCAAGGGCCAGATAGGCACAGGCGACCGTTCCGAGAAGATCCGCACCTACAATTTTCCCCAGGACCGTGTTACCGATCACCGTATAAAGGAGTCATGGCATAACATACCCGGCATCATGGACGGCAAGATACAGCCGATCATAGACGCGCTACATGCATTTGACGCCGCAAGCAAAGCTTGATAAGCTAGTTCTCACTTATGTCCACCCAAACCAACCCAACCAATCCCACTATAGACGGAATGTTCAGCGCCGGAGCGCATTTCGGCCTTGGCCGATCGCGCAGGAATCCGACCATAACTCCGTACATCTTTGGCACGAAGAATCGCACCGATATATTCGATCTAGAGAAGACTGCCGCGCTTCTCGACAACGCCAAAGCATTCATTACCTCGCTAGCCAAGGAGGGAAAGACCATAGTATTCGTTGGCGGCAAGAAAGAGGCATCGGCCGCGGTGAAATCCACCGCCCAAGCACTCAATATGCCGTATGTCGAAGGTCGCTGGATAGGCGGAACTTTGACCAATTTCGGTAATATCAGGAAGCGCGTCGAGCGTTTCGAAAAGCTCACTTCGGATCGCGAGAAAGGAGAATTGGCCAAATATACCAAGCGCGAGCGCATGCTCATAGACCGCGAGATAGCCAAGCTTGAGAGGATGTTTTTCGGCATAGTCTCTCTGAAGAAGATGCCTGATGCTCTATTCATCGTCGATCCTCGCAAGGAAAAAATCGCCGTGGACGAGGCCGCTCACATGAAAGTTCCTGTTATCGCCGTAGCCGGTTCTGATTGCAATATATCCGTCATCAAATACCCGATCATCGGCAATGATGGCGCCAAGGCGAGCATCCAGTTCTTCTTGGCTGAAGCGGCAAAGGCCTATCAAGAGGGTAAGAAGTAAGATTTACGATTTAGGAAGAGAATATGTTATTCTTAAATCCTAATTCTTAAATCATAAATCTATGGCAATAACAATAACAACAGAACAAGTCAAGGCGCTCCGCGATCAAACGGGCATTTCTGTCATGCAATGCAAGAAAGCTCTTGAAGAGGCCGGTGGCGACATGGATAAGGCCATAGTCATCCTGCGCAAGAAGTCAGGCGAGCTTTCAGCGAAAAAGGGCGACCGTACATTCAAGGCCGGTGCCGTACAGGCCTATATCCACGCCAATGGAAATGTCGGGACCATATTGGAACTTGATTGCGAGAGTGATTTCGTGTCCGGCAACGACGAGTTCAAGGCTTTGGCCCGCGATATCGCCATGCACGCCACGGCTACCAATCCGAAATTCATCAGGAAGGAAGACATCACCGAAGCCGACATGAAGACTGCCAAGGAAGTCTTCGCCGAGGAAGTCAAGGGAAAGCCCGTAGCCATGCAGGACAAGATACTCCAGGGCAAGCTCGACACTTATTTCGCCGATATGGTCCTCATGAATCAGCCTTTCATAAAGAATCCAGATGTCACCATTCAAGGCCTCATAGACGCCGCTGTCCAGAAATTCGGCGAGAAGATTGCGGTAGTGCGTTTCAATCGCTTCAAGGTGCTGGAAAGTTGAATAGTTCAATAGTTATATAGTACCAAGTAATCGCAAACCACAACTATTTACTCGGTACTATTAAACTATTTAACTTATCATGTATACTCTCATAACAATATTTTATATCTCACTTCTGGGGATCATTGCTATGATCCTCCTCAAACGACGCGAAATCACGACCGGCCGCCCGTCGCTCGTCTCCCGTATGGGACAGGGAAGCGATCATGTTTTTCATGCCTTTTTCTCCGGCTTTCATCGCGGCGTCTCGTATATAAATAAACACACATTCATCGCGCTTGCCCAATGGCTGGCTTTCCGCGCCCTGGTTCCGGTCAGAAAGGTCTATGTCGAGGTGAAGCATAAGGCCATCACCAATCCCCACGGCAAGAAGGTCATAGACGCCGTGCGTGGCAAGGGTAGTATTACCCCTCACGGGGCGTCATTTTATTTGAGGAAGATTGCGAAGGAGGAGTAATTAAGCTATTCTTTTTGAGCGCCGCCTTAGCTCAGATGGCAGAGCAACCCACTTGTAATGGGAAGATCCTCGGTTCGAATCCGAGAGGCGGCTCCGGGTTTAGTATTATTGGAGTTCGTTAACATCTAAATATCATGATACGCACTTGTACAGGATGCTCAGTTATTTTGAAGGATAGACACAAGATAAAATTTTGCTCAAACAAGTGCCAGCAACAATATCGGCAACGGCTTTTTATAGATGATTGGAAGGTTGGAGTGAAGAACGGGACTGTAGGCATAAACGTCAGGACATTATCTGGTTACGTGAGGCACTATTTAATCCAAGCTAATGGAGAGAAATGTTCACAATGCGGCTGGTCAGAAAGACATGAGATAACAAAACATGTGCCTCTTGAAGTTGATCATATTGATGGTGATTCGGAGAACAGCAAGGAAAGCAATTTAAGGTTGCTTTGTCCGAATTGTCATTCATTGACCATGCATTTCAGAAATCTGAATAAGGGGCGCGGCAGGAAGTGGAGAATGGAGAAGTACAAGAAGAATGTTAACTGATAGAAAAGATTATTTCTTTACATTAGTCGAAGTCGCCGCCGTACTCGAAGCCATCTTCGCCAACTCCGGCATCAGAGCTTCTATATCCGATAACGACTTCAAGCCGTAAGTCGGCTTATTGTGTATGACTAGAGCTGGGAATTTCGCCTTAACCCCATATATTCCTTCCAAGGTATCTACGGCCGATACGCCGGAATGATAGTCGAATGAATAGACGCGCACCGGCGGATAATCCTCGCTGAGCGCCGTGAGAACTGCTCCGGCATTAGTACAATCCGGACAGTCGCCTTTGTTTGAATAGAAGTAGAGGACGAAGACTGATTTCCCGCCGCATTTCTGGGTCATGTTCTGCATCAAGATATAATCCTTGATCTCGAGGAGAGCGTATTCCTGTTTAAGCTGGATGACTTGGGCGTCATTAGTCCCGCGGGTGCTCTCCAAATACGACACTTGGGCGCCCAAGGTGCTCAATTGCCGGGACAGGGAAGAGTTGCTCACATCTTCGCACGGCGTCTCCTTCAAGAGGTCGAACTGCGTCTCCGACGACAGTATATTCATGGAAATGCCGTCCTGGATCGATTTTATCTCGTCTATGCGCTTATTGTCGAAAT
>Ga0182011_10002290_pt1 | contig 16255 bp, 17 predicted proteins | sample 711E1DmetaG_FD_120481 | JGI IMG/M metagenome (GOLD analysis project Ga0182011, IMG submission 120481) | Permafrost microbial communities from Stordalen Mire, Sweden - 711E1D metaG | ecosystem: Environmental > Terrestrial > Soil > Wetlands > Permafrost | place: Sweden: Stordalen | collected... | reverse complement strand
TTAATAATTTGCTTAAAGGGACAAAGGACGCCGCAGACCATGCTTGCCTTGATAAAACCATAACCATAGCAAAAGCCGACCTTGTTACAGAAATGGTTTTTGAGTATGCCGAGCTACAGGGTGTTATGGGCCGCATTTACGCCAAGGCCGGTGGCGAGCCTGCCGAAGTCTATAAAAGCGTTGAAGAGCATTACTGGCCCCTCACCGCAGACGGAAAATTGCCAACCACTGCAACGGCCATAATAATTTCCATAGCTGATAAAATGGATACCCTTGCCGGAGATTTCGCGGCCGGCCTTTTGCCAAGCGGCTCCGCCGACCCCTACGGCCTGCGCCGCGCCGCCGTGGGCATAATAAGAATTATCAGGGAATGCAAACTGCCGCTTTCAATAACACAGCTTGTTGACAGGGCGTTTGCAGTTGTGCCCGAAAGCGTAAAAGGCAATACAGCGGCAAAAGTTCAATTGAACGATTTCTTTCGCCAGCGCCTTGAAAATATCTATCAGGCCGAAGGCTATAGGTTTGATGAAGTCCGCGCAGTGCTTGCCAATGGTTTTGACAACCTTGCCGACGTAACCGCGAAACTTGAAGCCCTAAAAGCCATGCGGGATTCAGAAGATTTTACAAAGCTTGCCGCGGCCTTTAAGCGCGCTTCAAATATAATCAAACAGTCACAGAAAGCAAATTTTGTGATACCTGCGGCAATAGATGAGCAATTGCTTGCCGAAGAAGCAGAAAGAAATCTGTTTGCCGATGTCAAAAAGATTGAAGAAGATATTAAAACACTGCTTGGCAAAAGTGAATATTGTGAAGCAATGCGCAAGATGGTGCAAATTAAGCCATCGGTTGACGGTTTCTTTGAAAAAGTAATGGTAATGGCCGAAGACGAAAAAATAAAAGCAAATAGGCTTGCGCTAATCAGCTATTTGATAGGTGTTTTCCGGTCTTTGTTGGACTTTTCGCAACTACAGGGGTAATGTCTCGCAGTTTGACGGAAGCATGGGGTCGGTTCAGCCCATATTGGATTCGGGATCCTCAGAACTCGCCCATACGACGGGCTCAGACATGCTGAGATATCCCTCACCCAACATAGTCTGAACCTTATGTTCAGTAGTTTTACACAAACAATAGCTTAAATCAGGTTTGCACCGTTTCGTATGAAACTTTTCAGCCTGTCTGACGAGTCCGCCCTCCTCTCATGGCGGCGAGGAGTTCTGAAAAGTTGAATACGGAATGGGGCAAACCGCAAAGCTGAAGTTTAAGTAATAGATAAATGAAAGTTAAAGGAGATAGTGATGAAGTTTAGCGGCGATGAAGGGAAAAGAATAGACAAGTGGGTTTCTTACAGGCCGGAAATTAAGATACTTGACTGCACGGTGCGCGACGGCGGCCTGATTAATGATTGCAAATGGGACGATGCTTTTGTTAAAGCTATTTACAAAACCTGCCTTGCCGCCGGCGTTAATTATATGGAGATGGGTTACAAGGCTTCCACAAAAATACTTTCACCGACAACCTACGGTAAATGGAAGTTTTGCTCCGAAGACGACCTGCGCCGCATCGTGGGTGATGACAAATCCGGCGACATGAAAATTTCTGTGATGGCCGACGTGGGAAGAACCGATTATCACACCGACATTTTGCCGAAAAAAGACAGCGTTATAGAGACCGTGCGGGTTGCCGCCTACATCCATCAAATACCAGCCGCCATTGACATGATTAACGATGCGCACCAGAAGGGTTATGAAACCGTAATGCAGTTAATGTCCGTTTCCGTCGTGCAGGAGCATGAGTTGGATGCCTTTCTTCAGGAGATATCCCAAACGCCGGTTAGCGCCGTCTATCTGGTGGACAGTTTTGGCGCGCTATATTCAGAGCAGGTGCGCTATCTTACAACAAAATACCTTTCTGTGCTCAAAGAGTGCGGCAAAGAAGTTGGCATACACGCGCACAACAATCAGCAATTGGCTTACGCTAACACAATTGAGGCGATAATCGCCGGAGCCAATCGCATGGATGCGACAATTTCGGGCCTTGGCCGCGGTGCAGGCAACTGCCCGCTGGAGCTTATTGTCGGTTTTTTGCACAACCCGCGCTTTAAACTGCGCCCCATCCTTGAATGCATTGAAGAGGTTATGCTTCCCTTGAAGGAAAAGCTGGATTGGGGTTTCTCCATCCCCTACATGATAACCGGCCAGATGAACATGCACCCCCGCACCGCCATGGACCTAAGAGCCAGCCCCAACAAAGACAAATACGTCCAATTCTACGACCGCACCATTGAATAAATTTAGGTGGCGGTCGATAAGTTAACGATTGGAACTTTATAACAAATTATTTGCACTTATAACATAAATATGTTATAAATAGCTATAAGTATATATAAGTTTATATAAATCAGGAGGCACAATCATGGATAACATAAAAAATCCTTTTTCTCCGGGAGCCGGATCACCTCCACCAGAATTGGTCGGACGCAACGATGTTCTTACAAAAGCGAAAATTCTTGTTGGCAGAGTTTTGGAAAAACGATCTGAAAAAAGTATCCTTTTAATAGGCCTGCGTGGGGTAGGAAAAACTGTTCTTTTAAACGAGGTTGAGCGTATTACTGTAGCGGGTGGTTTCCGATCTATTTTTCTGGAAGCTCATGAAGATAAGCCTCTTTCAGCTCTGTTAGTCCCGCACTTACGCCAACTGTTGTTTGATTTGGATCGTACCGCTAACGTAAAAGATAAAGTTCGCAGAGGGCTTGGTGTTCTCAAAAGCTTTATCAGTAGCGTTAAAGTGAAAGTTTCAGAGATTGAATTTGGGTTGGACATTGAACCTGAGAGAGGAACAGCGGACAGCGGAGATCTGGAAGCCGACCTATCAAATCTTTTCATTGCCGTTGCTGAAGCTGCTCAGGAAAGCAACACTGCCGTGGCTTTGTTGATTGATGAAATACAATACCTTTCTATGAAGGAACTTAGCGCGCTTATTATGGCTATGCACAAAATGCAACAGCGACAGTTGCCGTTTGTATTGTTTGGCGCCGGATTACCGATTCTGACGCGGCTTGCCGGAGAATCAAAATCGTACGCGGAGAGGCTATTTGAGTTTCCGGTCATTGATAAACTTTCTGTTGATGATGCGACAATGGCTTTACAAGAACCTGTTACGCGGGCCGGTGTAAGATTTACGAATGACGCAATTGATGAAATAATCAATTTAACGCAGGGGTATCCATATTTTCTTCAAGAGTGGGGCTATCAGTCGTGGAATCATGCCACTGTAACCCCCATTACGTTCAACGACGTGAAAGAAGCAACCAGCACAGTTATCAAGCGCCTTGACGGCAATTTCTTCAGAGTGCGCTTTGACCGCCTTACACCTAAAGAAAAGCAATATCTCAGAGCCATGGCTCATTTAGGTAGCGGGGCACATCGTTCCAGCGATATCGCTGATGTCCTTGGGGTAAAAATGAACAGCTTAGGCCCAGTGCGAGCCAATTTAATAAGCAAAGGAATGATATATAGCCCTGGCTTTGGCGACATGGCCTTCACCGTACCATTATTTGACGAATTCATGCGCCGCGTTATGCCGGAATTTAGTCTGCATAGTAAGTGAAAAATCAGGGACGGCCTTTGGGAGTGCAAATGAAAAGTTTTCGCAAGGAATTATTTTTTGAGGTGAAGCAGAGGGTAGGTTTTGTAAACATTACCGACGATGTCAGAAAGGCGCTCGCTGAAAGCGGCATAAATGAGGGAATATGTTTAGTGAACAGTATGCATATAACTTCAAGTGTATTCATAAATGACGAAGAATCTGGCCTTCACAAGGATTATGCCGCTTGGTTAGAAAAATTAGCCCCGCATGAGCCGGTGAGCCAATATCTGCATAACCGCACCGGCGAGGATAACGGCGATGCGCACCTAAAACGTCAGGTAATGGGCCGCGAGGTGGTAGTGGCAATCACCAAAGGCGAACTTGATTTTGGCCCGTGGGAACAAATATTTTATGGCGAGTTTGACGGCCGCCGCCGCAAACGGGTTTTAATAAAGATTGTAGGTGAGTAATTTAGGGGACGGTCTTAAGTTATTAAGTTAAGGGTTAGGTGTTGACGCTAAAAGGGAATAATGCAAAAAGAAGCTAAAGCACGAATTAAAATCAATAAATTGCTTGAAGAATCAAAGTGGCGATTCTTTGACGATAAATCCGGCAAGGCGAACATTATACTTGAGTGAGTTTAGGGGACGGTCTTTAGTTAATAAGTTAAGCCTTCGACGATAAACATGTTTCATAAGCGCTTAAGTTGTCAAGTTGCATACGTCCCCTATTTTCCTAGTTAATCAGATAAGGATTAGTTGGTATATCGTCGGATAAGATGGCATTAGTCAAATAAGTCAAGTCTGACACCGACCCACACCGACCCAGGATACTGATATTGGGATCCATTTTGTAGATGTGCCCGTGGTTGTCAAGCCGGGAAATGGAACGCTTTTATTTACTATTTATTGGTTGGCAAACAAACGATGGGAGGGCACAGACTTTACTGTGGAAATCGTTTAAGATTTATTTAACCAATTGGCGGATAAAATGTATTACAGCGGCGGAAAGATTGAGGAAATAATAGACTTGCACGGCTTGCGGGCTGAGGCTGCCGAACAGGGCGGCAGCGGCGCCACAGTCGTTGAGTTCCAATAAAATAATGAATAAAGCTGCGCCGCTTGCCCTATTATTATTTTTAGCTTTCTCGCTTTCTGGTTGCGCCACCGCGCTTTATATGAAGGGCAAGCCCACGGACTGGAAATTACAGACGTGGGTGCAGGCCGCCCCCTTAAAAAGCAGCGCTCCGTATTTAAGCGCCACACTTATAACGACCCGCGTTGACAGATATATGGATGCGCCAAATGATGTTGCATATATCGGATCGTTGTTAATGGAGTTCACGCCGTTTGGCCTTGCGGCGCCTTTATTCGGATATCCCGATATCATTGACCAGGAACTGATCGGCAGCATTGCGCTAAAACTCTCGCAGACGGTTGAAGACGTTACGGTTGAGGGAGGGGTGAAAAGGCGTGATTCTATTACTTTTGATATTCCTACCAACGGCACGGGTTTTGGCACGCACACGATACGCCTGCATCTAAGCGGTTCAAGCTCAGTAAAGGTAACGCCGTCGCTTATTGAGTTCAATATCTCTTACAACAATAAAACCTGTTCCTGCGAAGCCTCCCCGTCCATTGTCTCCGACGACGGCACTATTCAAATAATAACTGAACCGTAAATGGTAGTTCGTTAGACGGCTTGTTTGGCGGACAGGTCAATAATCAGGGGGACTTCGCCGCAGTCGGGAAAGTGGGGGCAGTTTATGCATTCGCCCCAAACTTTGTGAGGCAGTTCGTCGCGGGAAATTTGCTTGTAGCCAAGTTTCTCAAAAAACCCCGGCCTATACGTTAAGCAAAAAACCTTTTGTACTCCAAGCGACAGGGCGTTTTTGTGGCAGGTTTTAACTAATTTACTGCCAAGGCCCTTGCCCCGCGCGTTTAGCTCAACGGCCAAAGATTTTACCTCGGCCAGATCCTCCCAAGACACGTGAAGAGAGCAGCAACCAACTAATTTGTCTTTTTCCATGGCAACAAGATATTCCTGAATGTTCTCGTAAATAGAGTTAAGCGAGCGTGGCAACATCTCCCGCTCTTTTGCATAGTGGTTAATAAGCGCGTGCATCGCTTTTACATCCTGCACAACCGCCGGCCGTATTTTTATTTTCATATTAATCCTTAATTGTGCGCATTTCGGCTATCTTTCGTCTCGTATTTTCAGAACGGCCGCCTTTGGCGGCCTAAGCGGCAAGGATCTGAAAATACTCGCCGAAAATAGCCTCGTGCGCCTGATTACTGTATGTGATTGAATCCCAGTTCCAGCGCCCGTTGGTTAATGGGCACAAGCTTAGGCTTGTCGGCGAGCACTGTTTCGCAGGCTTTTTGCGCCGATGCAAGTTTCAACAGCTTTGTTGCGTTCAGATAGGCTCCGATAGCAACCAAGTTCGCAACTCGCATGTCGCCAAGCTGTTTGTCTGCTATTTCACTTGCAGGCACTTCGGTGCAAGCGATTCCTTTTGGGAGCTTTAGTTCGTTTCGCCGAACAAGGGATGAATTAATTATAAGTATTCCATTTGGCGCAAGGCGTTCCAAAAAACGCTTACACGCAATTTCGTTAAGGGCTATAAGCGTATTGGGATGCAAAGACACCGGCGAGCCGATTTCTTCGTCTGAAATCATTACCGTAGAATTAGCCGATCCGCCTCTGATCTCGGCGCCGTACGCCGGAAACCACGAAGTTTGTTTGCCTTCTTCCATGGCTGCCTCGGCAAGCAGGATGCCAGCAAATAACACGCCCTGCCCGCCAAACCCCGCAATAATTATTTCATTTTTCATAAGCTCACTTCTTAACTCCCCTCTTATCCCCTCTTTCAAAAAGAGGGGAAGGACTTCCTTAGACTTCCCTCTTTGCGACCGAGCGTCATGGAGTGCCGCATAGGCACGCCAGCGACCAAGTCCCCTTGCGGGGTTAAAGAGGGATTGAGGGAGTTCTTAAATTATTTGTACTCAATCACCTTCGATACGTCCTTATATACGCCCAATGGGAAAAATTTCATGAAGGGGTCGTCTACCCACTTAACGGACTGTTCCGGCGTCATGCCCCAATCAACCGGGCACTGCGAAAGCACTTCTACCAGCGAAAAACCGTTGCCTTGTAGTTGAACCTCAAAAGCTTTTTTTATGGCCCGTTTAGCTCCGATAATATTTTTCGGGTTATTAACGGCAACTCTCTCTAAATATGCTACGCCCGCAAGAGATTGCAAAAGCTCGCAGACTTTTAGCGGAAAGCCGTCGCGTTTTGGGTCGCGGCCAAAAGGCGTTGTGGCAGTTTTTTGCCCGATAAGGGTTGTTGGCGCCATCTGGCCGCCCGTCATGCCGTAATTTGCGTTATTTACAAAAATAACCGTAATGTTTTCGCCGCGATTAGCCGCGTGCACGGTTTCGGCGGTGCCGATTGCCGCAAGGTCGCCGTCGCCTTGATAGGTAAAGACTATTTTGTCGGGATTAGTACGCTTAATTCCGGTTGCAACGGCCGGCGGCCGCCCATGGGGCGCCTCGGTTACGTCAAAATTAAAATAGTCGTAGGCGAACACCGCGCACCCAACTGGAGCCACGGCAATAACTTTTTCGCGGATATTAAGCTCGTCAATAACCTCCGCGACAAGGCGGTGGATAATGCCATGCCCGCATCCTGGGCAATAAAGATGGGGAGTGTCTTTAAGTGATTGAGGCCTGCCGAATAGTTTATTCATAATATTTTTAGGTTCTTAACTCCCCTATCCCCTCTTTCAAAAAGAGGGGAACTTGCTTCTGACTTTCTCCACCGCCTTCCCTCTTTCGTTAAAGAGGGACAGAGGGAGTTCTTATATGCTGAGCCTCTTGATTATCTCGTCTTCGTCAACAACGCCGCCGCCTGCTCTGCCGTAAAAGTCAACCGGCGTTTTGCCGTTAACCGCAAGGCGCACGTCTTCTATCATTTGCCCCGCGTTCATTTCCACAACTAAAAATTTCTTAGCTTTCTTGGCCGCTACGGAAATTACGGAGGTTGGGAACGGCCAAAGCGTGATTGGGCGAATAAAGCCCGCTTTAATTCCGTTTTTCCTTGCGCGGCGAACCGCCGATTTTGCAATACGCCCCGAAATTCCAAAAGCCACGACTATATGGTCGGCTTCTTCAAGAAATTCGGTTTCAACCCTTGTTTCAGCCTTGGTGATGTCCGCGTATTTTTTTTGCAATTTAATGTTGTGTTGTTCCAGTTCGCCTTCAAACGTCATAAGCAGTGAATGAAGAGTCCTTGGTTCTCTGCCCTTACAGCCGTCCAGCACCCAGTCGCGGTTTTTACAGCCATCAACGCTTTCGGGGCATTGCTCCTTAATTTCTATCGGTTCCATCATCTGGCCTACCATGCCATCGCTTAAAATCATCACAGGGTTGCGGTATTTTTCGGCCAGGCCAAAAGACTGGTAGGCAAAGTCGTACATTTCCTGAGCATTTGCCGGAGCCAGAACTATCATTTTATAGTCGCCGTGCCCGCCACCTTTTACCGCCTGAAAGTAGTCGCTCTGGGCGGCGGAAATATTGCCAAGGCCCGGCCCGCCGCGCATAACGTTGACTATAACGCAGGGTATTTCCATGCCGGTAAGGTAAGAAATTCCTTCCTGCTTGAGTGAAATTCCCGGGGAAGAAGAAGATGTCATGGCGCGAACGCCCGTTGCCGCGGCTCCCAGCACCATATTGATGGCGGCAAGCTCAGACTCCGCCTGCAAAAATACCCTGCCAAGCTCCACCATGCGTTTGCTCATGTGGGCAGGCACTTCGTTTTGAGGGGTAATGGGATAGCCGAAATAAGCCTTTACACCCGCCGCTATTGCGCCCTCGCAAAGGGCAATATTTCCCTTAATCAACTGTTTAATGTTAAGCACCTCTTGTAGTTGTTATAAACGCGAAATCGCGCCGAAGCCTGCCCGTCCTCCGAAGCCTTGGCGCAGGAGGGGCGTAGGCGGATCATTTATAAACCTCAATGCACACATCGGGGCATGTCTGGTAGCAAAACCCGCAAGATGTGCACTTGTCCTCGCCAATAAAAATAGCCGGATGGTAACCGGCCTTGTTGAACTCTTTGGACATTTCAAGCGACTTCTTGGGGCATATAAGAACGCAAAGGCCGCAACCTTTGCATTTTTCTGGATTAACGCTAACTTTCTTTGCCACGATAAGAAATTGTAACTCTTTGAAAAGACGATGTCAAATTGACCGGAATACAGGAACCAATTTCTTGTGGCAGGGTGTTCGGGGTGAGGAATATCTCAGCATGTCTGACGAAGCCGCGACTGCGGCTGAGGAGTTCTGAGGATTCCGAACCCGAATGCCCGGCCACGCCCAAACGGATGTTTAGTGCATGGATTTTGCTACCAGTTCTTCGGCGTGTTTCAGGGCGGCGGGGGTTACTTCGGCGCCGGATAGCATGCGGGCCACCTCGGCGATGTGTTCGCCTTCGTTTAGGATGGCGGCGCGCGTAAACGTGCGGCCTGCCTTGGATTCCTTGGTTACGCTAATGTTGTGTTCGCCAAGCGCGGCAATTTGTGGCAGATGAGTAATTGTTATAACCTGATGATGCACAGCCAGATTTTTCATTTTTACGCCTATAACCTGGCCCATGGGGCCGCCTATGCCGGTGTCAATTTCGTCAAATATCAGAACAGGTATTTTGTCCGACTTGGCAAGTACCGTTTTTATGGCGAGCATCACGCGGGAAATCTCGCCGCCGGAAGCAATGTTTTTAAGGGGTTTAATGTCTTCGCCCGGGTTTGCGGAAAACATAAAGTTGATTATGTCTTGCCCTGTGCTGGTGGGTGTGGCTTCCTTTTGCAGGGAAAGCTCAAAACGGGCTTTTTTCATTCCCAGATCGCTCAATTCTTTTTGTATCTGAGCGGTAAGCTTGTCGCCAGCTTTTTTTCGCTGAGCGGTAAGTTTAGTGCAAAGTTTTTCCAGTTCCGCGGCGGCGGCAGACGCCTTTGCGTCCAGTTCGGCGCGGTTTTGATCGGCTTTTGAGAGCGCGTCAAGCTCTGAGGCAATTTTTTCGCGATAAACTATAACATCGGCGATAGTAGCGCCGTATTTTTTCTTAAGTTTATGGATTAGGTCCTGGCGCTCCAACAATTCGTTAAGGCGTTCCGGGTCGGAGCTGAGTTTATTTTTGTATGCTTCAATATCGGAGGCGATGCCTTCAATCTGATAAACCGCGTTCTTTAGGTTTTCAGCTGTTTCAGCCAACTGCCCGCCGGTAGAAACTATTGTTTCAAGCAGTTTTTGAACCCTTGCCAGCTTTTCCATCACAGCGCCTTCGCCGCCATAAAGCGTGTTGTAGGCTTCATTGCTGATGTTGCCTAATTTTTCCGCATTTTTTTGCTGAGGCAACGCCGCCTCAATTTCTTCTTCTTCGGTTGCGGTTAGTTTTGCGTCGTCAATTTCTGTTAGTTGAAACGTATAGAGGTCAACCATGCGCGCGCGTTCCTGCTCGGACAATTGCTTGGATTGTTGCTGTGCAGCAAAATCTTTCCATAAATGATATTGTTCGCCAACTTGATCGCGCAAGGCTTCCAGCTCGCCGAAGCTGTCTAAAAGGGAGCGTTGCTCGGCGCTTTGCATAAGCGTTTGGTGCTCATGCTGGCCGTGCAAGTCTATAAGAAATTTTCCTGCGGCGGCAAGAGTTGCAAGGCTTACTGGAGTGTCATTTATAAATGCGCGGCTTTTGCCCGCGGCGTCAATTTCGCGGCGGATTATCAAGTTGCCGCCGTTTAACAGCCCCGCTGTTTGCAAGAACGCGTTCAAATCTTTTAAGTTGCCGCAATCAAATTCCGCCGTGATAAAACAGCGCTCGGCGCCTTTGCGGATGCTATCAACAGACGCCCGCTCGCCCAAAATCAGGCCGATAGATTCCACAATAATTGATTTTCCCGCCCCTGTTTCACCCGTAAAAACATTAAAGCCTGCGGCAAATTCAAGGCGCAGGTCTTCTATCAACGCGTAGTTTTTAATGTGCAGGCTCAACAGCATGGCAGTGATTATCCTCTCTCGCCCCAGCGGAGTTTTTCGCGCAATACCTTCAAGTATTTTCGTTTCGGGTTTGTTATCAATTTCAGCGGCGTGGGGGAAAGAGTTACTATAACGGTGTCTTTGTCGCTTATCTCGTGGCGAATTTGCCCGTCAATAAAGATGGCGGCTTTTTCGGTGCCGTAGGTTTCAGCTTTCATGCGCAATGTGTGCGCGCTTGACACAATTATGGGGCGTTCCGTCAACGTGTGCGGGCAAATAGGAGTTAGTGTAAAAACCGAAAGGTCAGGGTGAACAATAGGCCCGCCCGATGCCAAGGAATATGCGGTTGAGCCGGTGGGTGTTGCCACTATCAGCCCGTCGCCGGTGTAGTCGGCAATAAAGTTTTCGTCAAGCCACGAGCTTATGGTTATAACGCGGCCGTTTGAGCCAGAGTGAAAAATAACATCGTTTAGCGCCGTTTCAAGAATAGTTTTTCCGCCATTTCGCTGGACTGCAATTTCCAGCATAGCCCGTTCATCAACGGTATATTTGCCTTTGATGATGTCCGCCAGAAAAACATAAAGCTCCTTGGTGTTTGTTTCAGCCAAAAAGCCAAGCGAGCCAAGATTAATCCCCAGCACAGGGACGCCCGTTGCGGCAAGCATTCGGCTGGCTTTTAGCATGGTGCCGTCCCCTCCGAGAGTTATAGCAAAGTCCATTTTCGGCAGGGAAATTTTACGGGAGTTAAAAACGATCGGCGCGCAACCGCGAGCCTTCAGCCATTTTTTCAGCTTAGGAAGCTCAGCAATAGCCTTCTCTTTTTGATCGTTATAAATAATGCCCACAGTTTTCGCGCTCATGGGTACATTATACCACATAATGAATATATTTTGTATAATGTGACATTGCGAATGGTAGTTGTTAAAATAGGGCTTTATGTTGTATAATATACAACAGTTGATGTAAATAACACAACATAAGGAAATGTTGATGTTCATGTTTCGCGATACGAGGCTTAGGAAAAAGTTGTTGACTTATGCGTTTACGCATACGGACGCGGCATATTATGTTCGGGAAATGGCCGGGATTATTGCCGAGGATCCGGGGAATCTTTCAAGGGAGCTTGTTTCGCTTGAAAGAGAAGGGCTTTTTAATTCGTCAAAGAAGGGGAGTTTGAAAATATTTTCCTTGAATAAGAGTTATCCGCTGTTCAGAGAGTTAAAAGACATGATATTCAAAACAGAGGGTGTAGAAGGCAGTTTGCGCGAGATTGTGAATAATTTTAGGGGAATAGAAATGGCCTTCATATATGGCTCTTATGCAACGAGCAGGGAAAAAGAAGCCTCGGATATTGATGTGTTCGTTGTAGGCGATATTGTTGAAAATAAATGGATAGAAGAACTAAATAAGCTTGAAGGCAAACTTAATCGTGAGATTAACTATGTTTACTATGATCCCGTGGAATTCAAACAGAAGATTAAAAAGGCCGGAGGTTTTCTTAGCTCGGTGATAAAAGGCAAGGTCATAATGTTAAAGGGGAAATTGAATGCCTGAAAAACTGATAGACGACCTGTTGCGTCAGGGCAAGCTCAAAGAGCTGAAGGTTGCATTTATTCAGATAGAGGAGTTGTTGCAGGAATCTATTATTGACCTGCAGGAAGCATCTAAAATTCAAACAATCGCTCAAAGAGCCACATATTTGATGGCTTATAATGCCATGCTGAAAGCCGGAAGGGCTATTTTACTTTTGAAAGGATACACCCCTTCAGATGGCGCCCAGCATAAAACCGTAGTAATAATGACCTCACATCTACTTGGCCCTAAATTTAAAAACATCGTCGCACATTTTGAGAAAATGAGAGTAAAACGAAATATGATGACTTACGAGGCCCATACATTGATATCCATAGTTGAATCAAAAAATGCTTTTAAGGAAGCCATTGAACTTGTTCAGGGAATTATCAAAGCGGTTAAAATAAAAAATCCGCAGTTGGAACTGGATTTTAATGTTGACAAGCTGTGATGTGTAAACAAAAATGTTTTTGCTTGTGTTGGAAATAACATAAACTGAGGAATGGCTATGAAACAAATTGTTTTAGCGGGATTCTTTTCAATCTTTGTGGTGTTATGCTTTTCCGCCATCGTTCAGGCCAAAATATTTGAGAGGGAATACAACTATCGCGCCCCTGGGTTTCTTGAGGCAATATGAATCTAAACAATGATCGCTCAAACATTGAAAAAGGCATCGCTTTTGAAAACCTTTGTGTTGATAAACTTCATCAATTAGGTTTTTGTAATACACAAAAAACGAAAAACACAGATTATGGAGCTGACATAGTAGGGAATCTTGGGGATACTAAATATGTCTTTCAGTGTAAATACCACAAAAAGAAACAAGGCAATAGAGCTGTTCAAGAAGTTTTAGGTTCAAAATCCCTCTACAAAGCCAACAGATGTGCGGTGATTTCTGAAAGTGGTTTTACTAAACAAGCATATTGCCTCGCAAAATCCAATTATTGTATCTTAATAAAAGGTGTTGATTTTTTTAACGCATCAGAGTTCCTAGGATTTATCAAAGGCACAGAAGGCTTAAACCTTAAGTTATTTGATTTTGATGTTGATCTGATCAAGCCGTATGAGGAACTCAAATTAAAAATTGGTCATACTCCCAGAAACAGTGATTTAGATCCGACAATGAGGTATCATATAGTAAAGAAATACGGGGGGTTGACTGAATTTATTAAACACATTGGAGACGTCCCTTTTTCGAAACGCCCGAGCAACGAGCAGATAAAACAAGAATATTTGAGCATCAGAAATCGAATCAAAAGAATACCGACTTTAGAAGATATAACTACAAATTCAAAACTTTCAAGAAATTGTTTCTCTGCGTATCCTTTTACTAAACTACAAAAGGAATGTGGTGACTCACCAAATATTGAAAGAGGTATTTCGAAAGTTGAATTAATTAAAGCATATTGGGAATTAAGGACAAAACTTAAGCATTTCCCTTCCCAGCAAGACTTGGATAAACATGGAATTTACAAAACATCTTATTACAGGTTACGCTTTGGAAGTTTCAACAATTTTTTAAAAGAAGTTAATTTGACAAAAACAGCAGTTAAAATGCAAAGACAATATTCAAAATCCGACTTAATAACAATGTATGCTATTATTGAAAACTTGTTTAAAGTGAAAGAAGAAAATCCAAATTTTATACTTAATCAAACTGTGTTGGAAAATCTTAAATATACAAACAAAGGGTTGTTAATTCCAGCGACTATTTCAAAAAGATTCTCTGGATGGAATAAATTTCAAATAAAATATAGAACAATTCCAGAGATAAAACAATTCACGGATAAACTTAAAAACTTGTTAGATGAATTTAAAAACCGAGAATGGGGGTTAGATAATTAGATATTGACTTCCTTCGACGAAAGAATGGGAACGTCAGGGACGTTGTCAAATCGACAATTTGATGGGATGAACAACGGTTCAAAATAATGAGCGATGTTGTGGCGGTGAAAAAAGGATGGTATGAAAGCATCAAGGATTAAAGAACTTATAAAACTGATGAGCTTGGCTTCGGTATCCGGCACCTCTTTAAGTACTGCAAGTTATTTTGCGGAAACGACCCTGAGCTTATTGAGGGTGATATTTTCAGGTTTATTCTTATGCTTACTCCTAAATCAAATGAGCCTGTAAATGAGCCTGTAAATGAGCCTGTAAATGAGCCTGTAAAAATAAGCAAAGCACAGAAAATGATTCTGGGAATCATAAGGAAAAATCCCAATATCACAAAAATAGAGATTGAGAATATCACAAAACTATCACGAGCGGCAATAACCAGGAACATTGCTAACCTTAAAGAATTAGGACTGCTGATTCGCATTGGGTCAGACAAAAAAGGACGGTGGCAGCTAAAAGGACAGAAAGGATAAATGTATGCCATTATCGGTTGGTATAGTTGGCCTGCCTAACGTTGGGAAATCTACGTTTTTTAACGCGATAACGAACGCGGGCGCTGAGGCGCAAAATTATCCGTTTTGCACCATTGAGCCAAACACCGGCATTGTTGCGGTGCCCGATGCGCGCCTTGACGTGCTTGCGAAAATGAGCAATTCAGCAAAGATTGTTCCTGCGGTTATTACGTGCGTGGATATTGCCGGGCTTGTTAAGGGCGCTTCTAAGGGCGAGGGGCTTGGCAATAAATTTCTTTCGCATATCAGAGAAGTTTCCGCCATCGCCCACGTGGTGCGCTGTTTTGAGGACGAAAATATAGTGCATGTTGGTGGCAAGATTAGCCCGCTGGATGATATTGAAACAATAAATACCGAGCTTGTGCTTGCCGACCTTGAAATGGCCGAAAAAATGTTTTCCACTGCGCAAAAAGCTCTTAAGGCCGGCGGCGATGCAAAAGAGCGTTTCGCCCTGCTTGAAAAAGTTAAGGCGGCGCTGGAAAAAGGCCTGTCCGTTCGCTCACTTTCTTTTTCAACTGAGGAGAATTTACTTCTTAAAAGCATGAACTTTATTAGCGCAAAACAGGTAATCTATGTTGCCAACATTTCTGAGGGCATGATTGGCAAGCCGAGCGCGCATGTTGACGCGGTTAAAGGCTACGCGCAAAGAGAAGGCTCGGAATTTACCGCTATCTGCGCAAAAATAGAAGACGAAATAGCCAAACTTGATAAGGCGGAAAAACAAGAATTTCTCAAAGAGCTTGGAATATCCGAGTCCGGATTAGATTTGTTCGCGCAAAAGTGTTATCATTTGCTCGGCTTGCAAACATTTTTAACAACCGGCGAAAAAGAAACACGCGCATGGACAATCCGCAAAGGAGATACCGCGCCGCAGGCCGCAGGCGTTATCCATACAGATTTTGAAAAAGGCTTTATCCGCGCAAATATCATGGCTTACGAAGATTTGGTAAAATATGGCTCCGAAAAAGCTGTGCGCGAAAAAGGCCTTATGCGCCAGGAAGGCCGCGAATACGTGATGCAGGATGGCGATGTGGTTGAATTTTTGTTTAACGTATGACAGCATTTAGCAACTCCCTCAATCCCTCTTTAACAAAAGAGGGAAGACAGTGGAGGGAACAACAAAGCAAATTCCCCTCTTTACTAAAGAGGGGATAGGGGAGTTAGGGGGTTAAGTTGGTAATGAAACTATTCTTTGTAGTATAATGTCTAAATAAGGTAATTCAAATATAAATAGGATTCCATCGTGAAAACTTATAACAGATTCAAAACAGCGGCAACGTTGTTGCCACTGATGCTTTTTGCCGGATCGTCTTTTGCCAGCGAGATTAAAACTTTAACGCTGCAGGACTGTTGCCAAAAAGTACGGCAGAGGCTTGCTTCTGTGCTTGAGCAGGCGGAGCATGTTAATCAGGCGGATGAACAGATACGTCAGGCAAGAGCGCCATTTCTACCGGATGTTCATTTTCGTTCCTCAAAAACCTATGAAGATAGCGTAAACAACACAGTCGCCGGAGAATTTACGGAAACAAAACTTTCGGCGGCGCAGTCCCTGTTTAGGGGTTTCAAAGACAAAAACCTTCTTGATATAGCCAAAGACGACTTGTTGGTGCAACAATTGTTGTTAAAATCCGCGATGCGCAATGCATCTGGCGATGC
>Ga0182011_10002289_pt1 | contig 16255 bp, 9 predicted proteins | sample 711E1DmetaG_FD_120481 | JGI IMG/M metagenome (GOLD analysis project Ga0182011, IMG submission 120481) | Permafrost microbial communities from Stordalen Mire, Sweden - 711E1D metaG | ecosystem: Environmental > Terrestrial > Soil > Wetlands > Permafrost | place: Sweden: Stordalen | collected... | reverse complement strand
TCGCATTCTGCCACGACATCAGCGGGCGCCAGCAGGCGGCGGCGGAAACGCACCCTGCGGTGGCGAAACCGAAGAAGGCCTGAGAAAGAGCTCGGCCCCCGCTGCCGGCGGAGTGGAAGTCCGCGGATACCCCCGGCGCGGGCGATGGCCAATCAGCGGCCGGCCCCGGCCAGGTCGGTCCCTTCGGAGCGAGCCTCGGCATTCAGGGCGCTGTTTTCTTCGGGGCCGTCGCCAGATCAAGCGGACCCTCGAGTTCGACCTTGATGACGGTCGCATCCGGATCGATCGCGCTCTCCGGGAGCTGCATCCAGACGATGCCGGGCATGTTCAACCAGGGTGCGCCGCCATTGGTGGTGAACGAAACCTCGGGGCCGCCCAGGACGCTGATGCGCCGGATCTGGTTGCGCACCCCCTTCAGGGCGATGGGGCCCATGGGCTTGTCGAAAAAGAACAGATACAGCGTGTCGCGGGACCGCGAAAGCGTGGAGGTTCCAAAAAAGTATCCCGCCGGGAGGCCCGTGTCGGTGCCATAGAGCGCCTCCGTGTTCTTCTGGGTCCACCGTCCCAGGCCCTTGAGGACCGCCACCTGTTCCGGTTGCAGGCTGCCGTCGCTGTGGGGCCCGACATCGAGCAGCATATTGCCGCCCATGTTGGCGCACTCGGCCAGCAACCGTACGACCTGGCGCACGCTCTTGAAGTTGTGGTCCTTTTTCTGGTAACCCCAGGAGTCGTTGATCGTCACGCAGAATTCCCAGGGGCCGTCGGGTGGCGTCAGCGGGATGTACTGCTCCGGAGTCTCGTAATCGCCGTAGCCGCCCATGCGGCTGTTGAGGATTCCCTTCGGATCCCAGCCTTTCAGCAGAGCGCGCAGTTCCTTGAAGCGCCACTGCTCGGCGGAGCGTTCCCAGTCGCCATCAAACCAGAACAGGTCCGGATGGAAGCGGCTGCTGAGTTCCTGCAGCTGGCCGCGGTGAAACTTCAGGAAACGCTCCCAGGCCGCCGGATCCTCCGCGCCCTGTGGATAGCCCCACCGGTTGCTGTGCTCAGGCTGGCGCACCGGCTTCGCGGATGGGGGCAGGATGCTGGCATAGTCGGGATGAGACCAATCGAGATGCGAGAAATAGAGCCCCACCTTGAGTCCCGCGCGGCGCATCGCCTCGCAATACGGTCCCACGAGATCCCGACCGGCGGGCGAACCGTCGACGGCGTTGAGCTTGGAAAGCTTGGTGTCCCACAGGGCGAACCCGTCGTGGTGCTTGCTGGTCAGGACGGCATAGCGGGCGCCGGCCTCTTTGAACAGGGCGGCCCATTCCTCGGGGTGGTAGTTTGCCGCCGTGAACATCTTCGCCTGGGCGAAATACTCGTCGTGGGGCATTTTGCCATCGTGGAACTCCCAGGACTCGCTGCCTTTGCCTTCAGAGTAGATACCCCAGTGGATGAAGATGCCGAGTCGGGCGTCTTTGAACCATTGGAGCGGATCGGGCTGGGACCGGCTTGCCGCAAGAGTCGCGGCCGGGGCGGGGGCTGGCTCAGCCGCCCAGGCTGCTGGGCCGGCGATGAACGACAGGCCGGCGAGGGTAAGGCCGGCGATGATCTGACGTGGGTAGTGAATCATGGAAATGCAGGAGCTACTGCCGAGATATGGCGCGGATACCACAGAAGTTCAATACCGAGAGACAATCTGGCAACCGGTTTGAATGCCGCAAAGGTCGACCTTATCCAACTTCTGGGAAAAGGCGCCGGTGTTGTAACCGGCCTCGCTGAGGCCGGGCTATTTCTGCCGGCGGAATCGCCGGCGGGCCGCGGCCAGCAGCAGGAGTACGCCGTAGAACCACGGACTGAGTGCGCCCCCGCCCCCGCCGCCACCGGATGACGCGCCGACCGATCCGCCGCTGGCCGGATTGACGGTCAACGTTGCCTGACTGCTGGTCACCGTGCCAGCGCTGTTGGTGACCGTGACCGTGTAATCACCCGCGTTCGCGCTTTGCACGTTGTTTAGAACCAGCGTGTCGCCGGTGGCCCCGCCGATGATGACACCGTTAAACAACCATTGGCAGGCCGGCGCAGGTTTTCCGCTGGCCGTGACGGAAAGTGTCACGTTTTCCCCAACGGTCGCGGTCCGGTTCTGCGGTTGCGTCGCGATCGAGGGCGCCGTCAAAACGACGCCCAATCGGATCGTGTGATTGCTGGCGTCGGCCAGATAGACATCGCCCGCGCTGTTCACGGCCACGCCCGTGGGAAAATTGAAACGGGCCGCCGTGCCCATGCCGTCCGCACTTCCGCTGGTTCCCGCCAGACCCGCGGGAGTGCTGACCGTCCCCGCGAGCGCAATTTCGCGCAGCGTGTGGTTGTCGGTGTCCGCGACAAAGAGGTTGCCCGCGGGGTCAATCCCGATCCCGCTGGGGAAATAAAACTGCGCCTGCCCGCTGGCGCCATCGGTGCTGCCGGCAACGCCGTTCTGTCCGGCCACGGTCGTCACGGTGCCACTTGAGGTGACGACCTTGCGTATGGCATTGTTGTTGGTGTCGGCGACGAAGAGGTTGCCGGATGCATCCAAGACGAGCCCCTGGGGTCCGTAGAACCGCGCGGCGGCGCCGGTGCCGTTCACCGCGCCGCTCGCTCCGGCGGCGCCCGCGATGGTCGTGACCACGCCCGCCGGGGTGATCTTGCGGATGGTATCATTCAGTGAATCCGCGACATAAAGGTTCCCGGTGGCATCGACGGCAATCCCTGATGGGCCGCGAAACGTGGCCGTGGTGCCGGTGCCGTCGGCGGTGCCGGCAATTCCGGCGTTTCCCGCCAGCGTCGAAACGACGCCCGCTGCGGTCACTTTCCAGATGGCGTTGCTTCCCGTATCGGCGACATAGACGTTGCCGGAGCCGTCGACGGCCAGGCCCGTCGGACGGTTGAACTGGGCCGAACCGGCCAGCGTGGTGACGACCCCGGCGGGCGTGATCTTCCGCACGGCGTGATTGCCCGCATCGGCTACATAGGCGTTGCCCGCGCTGTCGAGCGCGATGTCGGCGGGCGAGCTGAACCGGGCGGTGGAACCGGTGCCGTCGGCACTGCCGCTGGTTCCCGCCTGCCCGGCCAGCGTGACGACCGCCAACGGCGCGTTGACCACCAGCGTGGCCGGCAACGAGCTGATGGTATCGCTGGCGTTGGTGATCACACATTGAAACGAATCGCCGTTCATCGCTGCGGTGATCGCACCCACCGTCAGCGTCGCCGTTGAAGTGCCGCTGTAAGTCTCGTTGTCGGTGAGCCTGGTCCAGGTGGAACTGCCCGCCGCCTGCCGTTGCCATTGGTAACTCAACGGCGCCAGGCCGGTGGCCGAGGCGGTGAAACTCGCGCTGCCGCCCGCCAGGACCGCCCGATCGCTGATCGGATCCACCCCGATCGCCTGTCCGGTCTGGATCAATTCGATGCCGGTACCATTCGGCGCAAGATTTCTGGTATATTGTCTTGCCGTGGCATTGTTCCAATGTTCGTGCGTGCCGAGGCTCGCCAGCGGCACTCCGGTATTGTCCGGATCGTAAACGACCCCGCTCGGCCAGTTCGCGGAATCGGCCGCCTGGTGCAGGTAGTCGTCCACGCCGGCCATCTGCACATAAGTGCCGGCCGGGGGATTGCGATCCGCCGTGAATTCCGAGCGCAGAAAATCATAGCCGACCGACTCGATCGCCACGGGATCGAGGGAGGCGAAAACAGACGCCGAATAGCTGTTGTTAAATGGCGGCATCTGCCATTTCAGCGGCACGTCCTGCTCGTAATCGGTCGCCCAGAGCGCATCCATCAGATAGACTAGATTCTTTTTCCCCAGCATCGAGTGGCCCATCAAGTCCACCTGAATCCGATATAGTCCGTAGTCACCCCGCGAGACGTTCGGCATTTCCGTCGGCGCGACCAGCCCGTTGTGGAGATGCGAGGCATCGGCCCGGGTCTGCGATCCGAAGTGGTTCTTGGCGAACATCGTCACTCCGGCGCGTTTGTGGCCCTTCAGCATCGGAATATTGATGATGTACTCAGCGTCCTGGAGAATCGTATAGAGGAAGTCCTTGGGCACGGGAGCATCGCCTGGATAACTGTCCGACCAGACGTTGGTCCGCAGAGTCGCGCCCCGGTCGGAGTAGTAGATGGCCGCGGTCGTGCTCGGTACCACCGCTTCCCTCCCCAGGTTGGCGTAACCGCTGTTGTCGAGATAATGGACACCGGGAAACTCCCCGTGCCAGACATCATATAGGTGCTTGTAGATGTGCTTGAGCGGATCGCCGACGTAGATGTCGCTTTGGGCCATGCCGACCACATTGACCAGTTGCCGGAGCACCGCGCGGACCGACCCGACCGATGTTTCGGAGATGAATGCATAGGGAGTTAGATCAACGGGATTGAAATTGCCGGCCCAGGCGCTGGTGGCGTTTATCTTGATGAAGATCTTCTCACCCCGCGCGTAATTGACGGCTCCCTTTCCGCGGGTGGCATTATGGTATCGAAAGATCGCCGTCCACGCCGCGCTATCATTGGTCTGACCGGTCAGGCGACGGATGGCGGTGGAGACCAGGGCGTCGATGACCGGCTGGTTGTTGTTCTCGGGGAGAAACCAGGCGTGACCGGCCGCATCCGGGACGCAGTTCTGGTTGACTGCATTGGGATCACGCACCCACACAACCCTTCCAGGAAAAACCCCTTTGGCTGCTCCCATCGGCTGATTGGCAACGATCGCCGCCGGGACGGGTTGCCCTTGGTCGGGGCCGGCGGCGAGAGAAGCACGCGTGGCTCCGAAAACCACGAAGACCGCAATGCCCAGCAGCGAAGGCAAAAGACGGGAGAAGCGCGGAAGAGGACCCCGAGCCTGAACTCCTCCAGTTGCGGAAAGAGGATGAAAGCACGCGCTAATGGAGCTTCCCATAGGTTTTGGTGGATCATGATGTCCAACACCAGCGCCGATGTAAACCCGGCAGTCTTTGGCGCTGACCCAGGTTCCGCCGACCGGTGGCCGTCCTTTCCCAACCGGGTCCCGGCCCGGAGACCAAGACCCGCGCTATTTGGCGACCAAGGTCTTGCGCAGAAAATCCACCACCCGGACCAGTGAATCACTCGCAGCATTCGGGTCCCACGCCATATAGCCTTTCCAACCGATGGCCGCGGGGTCGGGGTACCTTAGCGGGCGCTCATTTCTATTAAACCCGTGATGAGCACCGGCATATTCGACCGTCGTCACCTCAAAGTTGTATTTTTCCAGCAGCAGGCGCTTGAACTCCGGAACGTTCTTGCCATCGCCGTAGGCGTCTTCTGTCCCGTAAAAAATGATCATCGGGGCTCCGGTCATCCTGCAATCGTCTCTCTTCAAAAAGGGTTTGGACACAGGATAAAACGCCGCGTGGGCCGCGAATCCCTTCTCATCCCCCATCCACATTTCGCGGTTGGATTCGAATGCGGTCGTGACTGTCAGGTGCCCCCCCATCGAGAACCCCATGATTCCGATTCGATCGTGATCAATGGCGGGTAATTTCCGTAGTTCTCTTAGCGCCGCAAAACCCATGGGCACGAGAACCTCGGGCGCCGGTCGAGAAAATGGGGTCCTGTAGATTCCGGTCTTGAAATCCACCTCGAAGAACGCAATCCCCGCCTTCAAGATCGATTCCCGATAGAACGTACCGCGGGAGTCAATTCCCATGGTTCCATGAACGACAACAACCGCCGGGCAGGGGCTTGAACTGTTCTCCGGCAGGTAAAGCGTCCCGGACAGTTTACGGGGGTGATCTTTGTCCAAAGAAGAGAATTGCAGCTTGGTTCCGATGGGGGTTGCACCAGCCGACATGACAGAAACCGCGAGAGAAACCACGGCAAGCAACTCGATCCATTGGAAATGCCGAATCATGCTCCGGGATACACCACGATGTCACGCCCCCGCAACCCGAATCAGGTCCGCTTCTTGCCGCCCCGGAAGACACCACCCGGCTTGCGCTTGACTCGTCGCGGCATGGCGGTTGGGCTTTCAACTCTTGGGGAGCCTCAATCCGGAAATTCTGGTTGATATAATCACGTTCCCAAGGAACGAAAAAAAGCTGTCTGCATGAACGTCTTGCCGCGCCTCGCTGCGATGGTTGGTGCGCTCACGTATTTCGCTGCGGCTCCGGTCGCGCACGCGCAACAGGAATTCCCGCCGCCCCAGGGCAAAGGGCGCGTGGTTGTCCTGGCCTCCGGCACCGCCGGCCCGGCGCACTACACCACGGTCGCCCGAGAGATCGCCGAACTCGGCTACGACGTTGTGCTTTACGACGGCAATCAGACGGCGGGAACCCGCGGGGATGCGGTGAAAGCGGACATCCTGGAAGCGCAGCAAATGCCGCACGCACTCCCTGGCAAGGTCGCACTGGTCGGTTTCTCTCTCAGCGCGGGTATGTTTCTTTATTATGGCACACAAATGTCCGACCTGGTGTCGGGCGCCGTGCTCTGGTACCCCGACAACAGCTTTATCCATGACACGCCCGGCTTCGTGAGCAGATTGAGGGTGCCGCTGCTCGTGTTCGCCGGGGCCAGGGATCGCTCTCGCCATGGCAGTGCGGTCGCCAGGGACGGCGAGCTGGCGGCGGCAGCGACCGCGGCCGGCAAGCCGTTCGAACTCATCCTCTACCCGGATGCTGATAGCGATTTTGCCAAGGGCGGGGACCACTACCATCCCGGAGACTATGCGGATGCCTTCAAGCGGACGGCGGACAGGCTCAAAGTGTACTTGGGCGATTAGCCGGCGATCTCAGCCGTTTTCGCATCCGAAAAGGAGATTCCGGGGATCAGCCATCGAACCGCCCAAGAGGGATTTCTCCCAGGGAAACCAGCATGTCGCAAATCTTCATCAGCCACTCCAGCCGGGATGCCGAGCAAGCGGCGCGCTTGCTCGAGTGCCTGCACGCGCATGGTTTAGTCGAGACCTTTCTTGACTTCGACAAGCACGCCGGTCTCGCGCCCGGCGCCGACTGGGAACGCACCCTCTATCGGGAGATCGTTGGGGCCGAGGCGGTCATCCTGATTCTGACGAAGAACTGGTTCGACAGCAAATGGTGCTTCGCGGAATTCACCCAGGCGCGCGCGCTCGGCAAAGCCATCTTTCCGTTGATCGAGGCGCCCACTGGGGAAACCTTCGTTTCAGGCGACATCCAGCATCTCGATCTGGTCAAAGACCGCGAAGGTGGCCTGGCGCGCCTCGCCACGGAACTGACCGAGGTGGTGGTCAACGCGCGCGGCGGGTTCGGCTGGGACCAAACGCGGCCGCCCTATCCCGGGCTGCTCGCCTTCGATGAGGCCGATGCGGCGATCTATTTCGGCCGCGACGATGATATCCGCCGATTGATCGAACGGCTCAACGCGCGGCGGGCCCAGGGCGGGGCCAAGCTGATCGCCATCCTGGGCGCCTCCGGCTCAGGGAAATCCTCGCTGCTCCGGGCCGGTGTGTTGCCCCGGCTCAAACGCGACAAACGCAACTGGATCGCGCTCCCGCCGTTTCGTCCGCAACTTCATCCGCTGGAAGAGCTGGCCCAAGCGGTGGCGATTGCGCTCGGGCCCGGCGCCGATTGGCGGCATTGGCGCGATGCCCTTTCGTCGGAGAATCTCCCGCGCGCGCTTTCGGATCTTGCCCGCGACCTGCGCGCCGCCCACGCCTCGAACGAGGCGCAAATTCTGATCTCAGTCGACCAAGCTGAAGAACTGTTCGGCGCGGCCGAGAGAACCGGAGCGGAGCAGTTTCTGCGTGTGCTCAACGGTCTGCAGGATGAACGCCTGCCCTTCCTCGTGGCGATGACCCTGCGCTCCGACTTCCTGGGCAAGCTCCAGGAAGCGCCCGGCCTGACGGCTCCCTTCGAGGGATTCTCTCTCAAGCCCATGCCCCTGGCGCGGGTGCGAGACATCATTGAAGGCCCGGCCCGCGTGGCCGGTCTCACCGTCGACGACGCCCTCGTCGCAGCCGCGATGAACGATGCGGCGACCGACGACGCCCTGCCGTTGCTGGCCTTTGCGCTGCGCGAACTCTACGACCGCTTCGGCCAGAAAAAACACCTCACGCTCGAAGCCTACCGCGCGCTTGGCGATGACACCGGGCAGCTCTCGCCGCTCGAAAATGCGGTGCGCCGCAAAGCCGACGAAGTCCTGGCCGTCGCCAAGTCCTCCCCGGGGGATCTGCAGGCGTTGCGGCAAGCGTTCGTGCCCGCCATGGTGCGGGTCAACTCCGAGGGCGAATACGCGCGCCGCCCGGCCCGCTTCGATACGCTGCCCTCGAACGCCCGGCCGCTGATCGAGCGCCTGGCCCGAGCGCGCCTGCTCATCATCCACACGGAGAAGGATCTGACGATGGTTGAGGTGGCGCACGAGGCGCTGCTGCGCAAGTGGCCCCTCCTGCGGGGCTGGCTCGACGAGGAACGCGAATTCCTGATCGGCAGGGATCAACTCGAACAGGATTTGCTTGATTGGGAAAAAGTGCCGGCCAAGGAGAAGACCGAAGCATTGCTCTCCGGCCTGAAGCTGACGCGGGCGCGAGCCTGGTTGGTGGAAAAACCGCTGCAACTCACCGAGGCCGAACGCGGATTCATTCAGGCCAGCGTCGCGCATTACGAGGCAGAGGTGGCTCGGCGGGAGCGGTCCCGGCACCGAGTGCAGCAAGCCAGCGTGACGGCCGCCCTGGTCCTCGCCGTCTGCCTGGCCGGAGCGATCTGGGAATGGCGGATCGCCAAAGCCCGGGAGGCCACGGCTGAATCGCGCGAGCTCGCGGCGATCGCCGAGCAAACTGTCGGGACCGGCGGCGATCTCGGTTTGGCGCTCCGAACCGCCGTGAAGGCCGCGGAGCGGTCGCCGACCGACCAGGCTGAGCACGCTCTGAGGACGGTGCTCGAGGGACCTCTCGAGCACCTCATTCTGCATCATGGCGGCCCGGTTTATGTGGGGGCTTTTTCGCCCGATGGAACGCGCCTCGTCACCGCCAGTGTCGACCGAACGGCGCGCGTGTGGGACGCCGCCACCGGGCATCTGCTGGCAACGCTGAACGGGCATACGGGTCCGGTCAACGATGCCGCCTTCTCAGCCGATGGAAGTCGCATCGTCACCGCCAGCGATGATGGCACGGCGCGGGTGTGGGACGCCGCCACCGGGCATTTGCTGGCCACGCTAAGCGGGTCTGCCGTTGAGGTGCGCAAGGCGGCGTTCTCGCCGGATGCCAAGCGCATCGTCACCACCGGGGCTGACAATTCGGCGCGCGTGTGGGATGCCGAGACCGGCCATCTGCTGAAAACGCTAAGCGGGCACACCCGCGCGGTCTACGATGCCGCCTTCTCGCCCGGAGGAAAGCGCCTTGTCACCGCCAGTGATGACGGCACGGCGCGCGTGTGGGACGCCGAAACCGGCACGCTGCTGGCAACGCTGGCCGGGCATGCCAAGGTGGTCGACAAGGCGGCCTTTTCGCCCGATGGAAAGCGCATCGTCACCGCCAGTTGGGACCAAACCGCGCGAGTATGGGATGCTGAAAGCGGCCATCTGCTCACCACTCTCACCGGGCATGGTGGCGCGCTCTACGATGTCGGGTTCTCGCCCGATGGAAAGCGCATCGTCACCGCCAGCGCCGACTACACGTCGCGAGTGTGGGATGCCGAGACCGGTGATCTGCTGACAACTCTCACCGGGCATACCGGCCCGGTCACCGGTGCCGCGTTCTCGTTCGATGGCAAGCGCGTCATCACCGCGAGTGAGGACGGCACCGCCCGGGTGTGGGATACCGATTCGGGCCTGTTGTTTGCGACCTTACGCGGGGGTGTCGGCGCGGTTCACGATGCGGCCTTTTCACCCGATGGAGGCCGCATCATCACCACCAGCAACGACGGCGTCGCGCGAGTGTGGGATGCGGACATCGGCCACCCGTTGGCAATCATCACCGGGTTTGCCGGCCGCGTGTTCGACGTATCGTTCTCACCCGACGGAAAGCACCTCGTCACCGGCAGCGAGGACTTGACCGCGCGGGTTTGGGATGCCGAGACCGGAACGCTTCTGACGACTTTGGCCGGGCACTCCCTCATGATCTACACGGCGGCGTTTTCGCCCGATGGACGGCGCATTGTCACCGGCAGTGCTGACAAGACGGCCCGAGTATGGGATGCGAAAACCGGCCGTCTGGTCGCCACTCTCGCCGGGCATACCGGCCGCGTAAACCAAGCGGCGTTCTCGCCGGATGGAAAGTGCGTCGTCGCCGCCGGCGATGACGGCACGGCGCGAGCGTGGGATGCCGAAACCGGCCATTTGCTGGCAACCCTGACCGGGCATACCGGCCCCGTAAACGAAGCAACTTACTCGCCCGATGGGAACCGCATTGTCACCGCCAGTGCGGACGATACGGCGCGCGTGTGGGATGCTCAATCGGGCCGGCCGCTGGCAACCCTCGCCCATGCCGCCGCGGTCAACGATGCAACGTTTTCCCCTGACGGGAAGCGCGTCGTCACCGCCAGTTACGACCATACCGCACGCGTGTGGGACGCCAGATCCGGCACGCTGCTCGCAACTCTGTCCGGGCACACGCGCTGGGTCTATGTGGCTGCGTTCTCACCCGACGGGAAGCGCATTGTCACCGCCAGTGCGGACGATACAGCGCGGGTGTGGGATGCCGAAACGGGCCAGTTGCGGGCAACCCTAAGCGGGCATAACGCCCGTGTGAACGATGCAGTCTTCTCGCGCGATGGAAGGTTCATCGTCACCGCCAGCCAAGATCACACCGCGCGGATTTGGAATGCCGAATCGGGCCTGTTGTTAGGTACCCTGACCGGGCATAACGCCCAGATCTACTGCGCGAGGTTCTCGCCCGATGGAACGCTCATCGCAACTGCCAGCGCTGACAGTACGGTCCGGATCCACATTGCCGATCTGCATCGCCTTTTGAGTCGGGCCAAGCACCAGCTCCTGATCGAGTCCGGCCAATAATTGCCCACCCGCACCCAAGAATGGTCTGCCGACCGGCACGGGCCGAGCACCCCAGAATTTGTCTTGGATCCGAGATGGTTCTCGTCTTATTTCTCAGCGCACCGAACTGGTGACAGTGGACATTCCTCAGTTCCGCTGCCCCAAAATCCTGCAGATGCACACGGACCTTGCTGAGCGTACGGTTCTTCCACTGCGATCGATGACACCAGAGGCGAGCGGATCGGGACCCTCTATCCGGTTGCCAGCCACCATGGCGATTGGGTTTACGGGCCACCGTGCGCTTGGCGACGAAGCCAAATGCCGCAAGGCGATCCTTGGCTTTCTGGAGCAGCGAAAGGCGTCCGCTTTGGGACTGGTGTACGGGGTCTCGTCTGTCGCGGCGGGGGCGGACCTGCTGTTCGCCGAGAGCTGCCTTCAACTGGAGCTGCCGCTCCGCGTCCTATTACCACTGCCGGCGGAGGAGTTTCGGAAGGATTTCGACGCGATCAGTTGGGCGCGCGCGGAGCAAGTCCTGAGGAGGGCCGCCTCGGTTGAGGTGACAAGCAGCGATCAGTCGCGCGAAGCGTGCTACTACGAATGCGGCATTGAAACCGTCCACCAAAGCCGGTTGTTGCTCGCGCTCTGGGATGGAGGGCCATCGCAGGGCTTGGGCGGCACGGAAGATGTCGTCGCCTTCGCGAGAGGGCTCGGCCGGCCGGTGATCTGGCTGCACAGCACGACCGGAGACGTCCGCATTTTCAACGAGAAGACGGAACAGGAAATCCTGGACGATCCGGAGCTCGAATTCCTGAACCACCTGCCGGATCGGAACCCGCCCGTGGCAACAGATCAGCCGGAAGCTCTTGCCCGGGCATGGTTCCGCAAAGTGGACGTGAGTGCGACCCGGTCCGCCCCACAGTTTCGGCGGCTGGCAGCCATCCCGATCGTTCTCACGGCGGCTGCCTCCCTGTTGAGCGGAGTCGAATCGTGGGCGCAGGGCGTTGGGACATTTTTGACGATCGCGACAGCGTTCGGTGTCAGTGCTGCCATCTTGCGCCTGAACAGGCGGCGAATTCTGTGGGTGCGGACGCGAGTTGCGGCTGAGGTGTGTCGTTCGGTCTTGGCTTTCTGGAGCACGCCTACGCCCTACGAAGCGATCGGGCCAGAGGTGGTCCCCGAACTATCCGGCATGCTGATGTCGTTGAATCTCCTCAAAATGCTCGACCGGGGGCACCGTGAGATATCTCTCGAAGACTTCAAGCAGCGATATCGCCAGGAACGCGTGGCGAGCCAGATCGGTTATTTTTCCACCCATGGCGCGCAATCGGCCGCCGAGGCCCGTCAATATCGAGCCGCGATCTGGGCCTCTATCGGATTGGCGGCGGTGTTGAACGTGTGGCTGCTCGGGGGTCCACACGTGAGCAGGAGCTTTGGTCAGGAAGCGTGGAAACAGTGGCTGGCCCTGGGCGCCTCGGTTGCCTTCCAGATCGCGACGGTCGCCGGGGCATTGCTCGCGGTGAATGACTGTGATCGACGGAGGCAACGGTATCGGGAATTGCACCAGCAGCTCAGACACTGGGACGCGCAACTTGAGGCGTTGCGAACCTGGCCAAGCGTGCTGCGTGTTGCTGGACGGATCGAGCGGGCGCTTCTAGCCGAGTTGATCGAGTGGCGATCCCTGATTCGAAATCCAAGGCTGGCGAAGAAATAGATCGATGAAGCGCATTCTCTCGTTGGACGGTGGAGGAATCCGGGGCATCTTCAGCCTCGAAATATTGCTGCGAATCGAAACCCTGCTGCGGGAACACTTCAAGAACCCTAAGCTGATTCTCGCCGACCATTTCGATTTCTTCGCAGGAACCAGCACCGGCGCCATCATTGCCACGGGCCTCAGCTGGGGGATGACAGTTGAAGAAATCGTCGAATTCTACGTGCGGCATGCCACGACCATGTTTCAACACATGCCTTGGTATCGCCCTTTCAAGCGCTTCTTGGTGTCGCGTTACGAGGCGAAACCCCTGTCGGATCTGCTGCGGCGCACTTTATCTGAGGATGGGGAAGGTGAAGTGCCCGCCCTGCTGGATTCCAAGCGCCTGAAGACACTCTTATTGGTGGTGATGAGAAACCACACCACGGGCTCGGCCTGGCCGGTGACCAACAATCCGCTGGCCATGTATAACGACTCCAACCTGCCGGATTGTAATCTGAAAATCCCGCTCTGGAAATTGGTGAGGGCCAGTGCGGCTGCGCCGGTTTTCTTCGATCCCGAAGAAATCACGCTGGGAAACCAGCGTCACGTTTTTGTCGACGGGGCGATTACGCCGTACAACAATCCGGCGCTCGTCGCCGCCTTGACGGCCATCTTGCCTTGCTACCGGCTGGCGTGGGAAACCGGGCCGGACAAGATCCGGTTGATTTCAGTGGGCACGGTCCGCTTTTCCCTGGCCGCGGCGGACAAGAACGCCCGCAACATGTGGGTCGGTTATAACGCCGCGCAAATCCCCGCTGCGCTGATTCAAGGGATCGCCCTCGAGCAGGACTACCTGTGCCGGTGCCTTGGCCAATGCATTCACGGAGAAGAACTGGATTCAGAGATCGGCAATCTGGAAGCGGCCGCGCTTCCCGGGCGGAATTGGTTCAGCTACGTTCGCTACAACCGATCTTACATGGGAAGGGAGGCGGAGGAGTTACTCCAGAAGACCCCGCAACTTGCCCAGCTCGATGCGGTCCACGCGATGCCCATGTTGCGGGAGATCGGCCGCGCCTATGCGCAAGAACACGTCCGACTCGAGCATTTGATCTAGAAGCCTGACGGAAACAGCATTGGTTTCTCCGGATGCCGAGGTTGCAGGACCACATCATCGCCGTCCCTGCCAGGAATGTCTGCGAGAATCGCTCCGTCCAGGTGGTGGACCGCCGAACCTGGTCGGCAAAATGCACGTCGCTCTCTGCGGCGGCGGGTGATTCACCGCTTTTGATTCACAGCCGACCCCTGAACTTGAGATTCGCTTCCATCGAGTGGTTGTTTCGAGGCTGGAACCCGGAATCGGGTTTGGCGAACCAGGGTCGATCCTGATTCAAATCACCCTTGCAACGATCTTCCTGTTGGTCACAACCTCCCGCAGGCATGAACATCACGCTGCCTCTAAGGAGGGTGGAGAGACGACTGGGCTTCCTTGCCGCGGAAATCGCCCGGCTGCGTAAACAAGCTGCCAAGCCTCGCTCCAAGACCAAACCCTCCAACTCTCTGTCCGATTCCGCCCGAGAGGCCCTAGTGGCGTATCTCGCCTTGACGCCAGCGCTGGATGAAGACGCGCTGCTTCAAACGCTCTTGAAGTGCGCCATGCAGGTGGTCGGCGCAGGAGGCGCCGGGTTGACTCTGCTTGATCCCCGGAAGCGGAGGCTCGTTTTTCGGGCAGCTATTGGTGACGGCGCCGAGGGCATCATTGGGCAGGAGGTGCCGCTCAAGGGCTCGCGCCATGGCTTGGCTTTCGCCACGGGCGAGGTGCAGACCGACACCCCGCTGGACTCAGATGTCGAGAAAGCCGCCCGGGCACGTTTTCGTAATGTGCTGGTGGCGCCCCTGCAAATCGCCGGAGAGAGTGTCGGCACGATCAGCGCAGTGAACAAACAGGGGGCCGGTCATTTTAGCGCCGAAGACATGGCGGCCTATAAACAGTTTGCCGACCTGGGAGCGGTGGTCGTGCGCCAGCGTTGTCGCGAACAAGTCTTGCGGCGCGGCCTGGCCGGCGCCAGGCGTCCATCGGTTACTCTGCCGTTGGTCCTGGATCCGGAGGATCTTCAATTGCTCGAGTTGTTCGACTCTGTCACGCGCGTGAGACACGATCATCCGGAGTGGCTGCCGCTGGTGAAGCAGTTCGTCGAAGGCATGGCGCGTTCGGCGTCTTAGGGCCGCACCAGGCAGGCAGCGCCTCCCCCATGAACTTCCCATTGCTCAATCCGAGGCTCAGCCTGAAATGGCTCGCCTGCCATGCCAGCGGCAAGGGAATCGAGGTAGCAGTCATAGACAGCGGCATCGACGCCTCCCATCCGCGGCTGGCTGGGCGCGTCAGCCGGGGCTGCACGGTGGCAAAGAACAACCGGGGCGAAATCGTCATCCGCGAGGTCGAGGCCGGGAAGAATCGTGACAGTTATGGGCATGGCACGGCCGTGGCGGGCATCATTGCCGACCTGGCACCGTCCGTGCGGCTGATAAGCGTGAAAGTCCTCGATGATTACAATTCCTGCACCGGGGACGTGCTCATTGCGGGCCTGCAGTGGGCTCTGGACCAGAACATCCGCCTGCTGAACATGAGCCTGGCGACCTCAAAGCCAGCCTACATTCACAAATTGTTCGCCCTGTGCGAGCGGGCTTACGTGCAAAACTCCATCATTGTCGCCGCCAGGCGCAACTTCGGCGACTTGGGTTGCCCAGCCATGTTTTCTTCCGTACTAAGCGTGGACCGGGAGCAATATGTAGAAAAGCTCCGCGTCCATTACCGCCCGCACAACATGATCGAGTTTGATGCCCGGGGCACGCAAATCAAGGTACTGGCGCCTGGCGGCGGCTACGCCATCCACACCGGCACCAGTTTTGCCACGCCCCATGTCTGCGGCATGGTAGCCTTGCTCCTCGAGCGCTTTCCCCGCCTGACCGCGGTCGAGGCTAAATCGGCCCTCATGGCCTTTTCAGAATCGGCAGCACTGGCCGGGGAAAGCCGCCAACCCGCCAGAACAGTGAATTGATCCGTCAAAGCAAAATGAACGCCGTTCCAGCAATGGCCGACGCGGAGCGAGGCCTCAACAGGCCGAATCTTCAAGAAATACTCGAGCCCCTGGCGGCCAAGGTCCACGAAGCTTGGGTCCATCAGCGGAAGGCGGAGGGGTGGACGTGGGGGAAGGTGTACAGCGGCGATTTGAAGCAGCATCCTTGTTTGGTCGACTACGAGCAACTCCCGGAGAGCGAAAAGGAAGTTGATCGTCGGACGGCCCGGACTTCAATTCAAGGGCTGCTGGACTCGGGCTTTGAGATTCTTCCTCCGAAGCGAACGCAAACCGACGAAGCCCCGCACTTCGCACCGTTTCTCCAGAGGTTGGGGAGCACGGCCGCAATTTCGCTGGCTGAGTTGCGCGACCTTTGGCGCCAGTGCAAGTCCAGTCCCTTTCGCTGTCCGGCCGAGATCCACCTGCGGCTGGGAGAGCGCATGTTGAAGCAAGGCGAGGCCATTTTGGCTTACGACGTGCTTTCGGAAGGCCTCGGCGCCCTGGAGCAGGGAGATGAGGCGAAGGAAAGCCACGGACCTCTTCGCCTGCGCGTGAACCAGCT
>Ga0182011_10002288_pt1 | contig 16255 bp, 15 predicted proteins | sample 711E1DmetaG_FD_120481 | JGI IMG/M metagenome (GOLD analysis project Ga0182011, IMG submission 120481) | Permafrost microbial communities from Stordalen Mire, Sweden - 711E1D metaG | ecosystem: Environmental > Terrestrial > Soil > Wetlands > Permafrost | place: Sweden: Stordalen | collected... | reverse complement strand
TCTTCGGTGTATTTCTTGCGTACCATGTCGTCCTCCCCTTCGTTTTATTATAGCGGAGGACTCCAATTCAAGGTGCTACTGTTTTAAGGGGTAACGTCACTGGATGCTAAATTGTCTCTTCGTGCGTGAATAAGACGGGCTTGCTCAAAACGAATAACAAACTGCTCTCCAGCGGTACCTAAGGAAATATTTTTAGCCTCTTGTGCTAAATAATCGACGCTGTAATATTCAGTCTATTTAAATTACTCGAGTCCTGGATCAATAAAACTACTTCATGGGCACAGGATAATGAAGTAAGGTTGAAATACATCGGTCGATTGCAGGAATTGCCAGACAATCTTCAAAATGCGATTAAGAAGGCCGTAATTATTACGGAAAACAATCAAGGCCTGACCCTCACTCTGGCTTTTAATTACACCGGCAGGATGTTATAACTTTTATATATTGACCTTCATCACCTTGTTATAAATGCCTGTTCTGTTAACCCTCTAGCGGCACAAAATTTGGGACTCTTTGTTGGGTTTGAACTGGTTTACAAATTATTTCCATAATATGCAGATTAGGTAAATCCCGGGAAGAAGCCGCGAGCGCTGTGACTGCGGTGTCGGCCCCTCCCCCATCACCTGCTATGGCCACGACCTTTTCCCCGGATGCTATGCAGCCACCATCAACAGCCATAAGTGTTATCTCTAGGCAGACCTTCATCCCTTGGCAAAAGGTTCGCAAAAGAACAGCCATGACTCTGGGTATTGCAACGCCATAAAGATCCCAGGTGTGAAAAAGCATAGTACTGAAGTGGACAGAATGTCCTTGCCTTTCCAATATCGGTATCAATTCTAGTTGGAATCGTTGAGGCCGTTCCTGGGTATATTGATGGGGAATTACGACCATTGTGATATTTGTTCCAATTAATTTGTCTGCGAGTAATCGAGCGGTATAACCGGTTGTAGAGGCAAGTATTATCTTTTGAATTCCACGGGCTTTAGCTCGCTCGACTGCGAGCGATAAAGTTTCTTGAGTATTTATTTTGCCTGATTTTTCAAAATAAATTATTTTCTCTTCCAAGTTTTGCCTCCTCATGACGGCTATATTATTATTAATCTGTCCAAATCATCGACCTTGCTTTCTTGAAATTATTTTAAATTAGACATACTTGAGTGCTATAATCCGGTTCGAAGCAGCCGGGAAGCATTACGTTCGAATATTTTATCCTTATCTTGGATGGGAATATCCGATTGTTCTATTGCGCGTATTTCATCCCAGGTCACACCGTGGTGCGGCCTCCCCTCATTAGTATCAGTGCCAAAGACTAAGTGATCCGCTCCAAAAAATGAATAGCCGCACATCAAAGGTGCAGTGGTACTCAGAAGAGCCGTGTCTCCATAGAACTTACGTAGATCATCGTCGCGAAGTTTTATTCGGTCTCCACAAAATGGAGTCAATCCCCCACAGTGATGGGTTATAATTTTGATTTTAGGATATTCTTTAAATATGCCTGAATTTACGAGACGCAACATTGTAATCGAAGTCTCTACCGGCCAGTTAAGGAATTTGTTTGTTGACGAATCGGCAATACCCTTCGTTAAAGCAGTTTGAATTGTTGGTGAATATGATGGATGAATCCAAATCGGCAAGTCATAAAGATCCATTTGAGAAAAAATTGGCCTAAACTTTGGTAGATCCAGGGGCTCTCCATTTATAGTTGGATTAAGAACAATACCGCGCATTCCTAACCCCATGCAGGCTCGTTCTATTTCTTTTAAGGCTACATCGATGTTATTTAATGGCAGAAGAGCTACGGCCGCCATAAATTTGTCTGGGTGCCTTGCCACCAACTCCGCCATCTCATCATTATTTACTTTTGCCAAATCAAGCTCATCATTCGCTGATACGAAAGGCTCTAGAGGTGCAATAGCCGGGACGAGGACCTCCAGCATCTCCGGGTATCTTTCAATACGACGTAATCTGACATCTATGTCGGTGAGTGCTGGATTTAGATTCACTAATCCTTCCAGATCAGAGGTTTTAATTTTTGCTTTTTTAACAAGCATATCCAAGTATTTCTTGGGAATCATGTGACTGAAGATATCTATTTTCATTGTTAACCTCCCAAATCAATTTATGTTTATTTTATTGAGGGTAGTACTTTTTCTATTATTCCTCCATATTGGCAAAATCCATTTTCTTGTTTTGATTGTCAGGTCGGCGGACACGTCGGCTAGCGTCCCATAGATTTCTTCAAATTTTGGTCTATCCAGAATCTGGCTCCATAGTAAAATAGACGATGCGGACCCGCAGCCGCCGAGATAGAATCGATTTGGCCGGTATAGCCCTTTAACCATGGTTGATAGAGGGCGTATTCTATCGGTTGAAGCAAGGATACAAGGTAGTGCTGTCGTGTAACATGTTCGTTGCAGTCTCTGAGTAATTTTTTAATTTCAGCAAAGTCGGTTGTCGTCCAAGCTTTTGGATGGAAAGCGACGTAAACTGGATCATTAATACCCATATAATTTCCCGGGCCAAACCGGCTAAGAAAATTTACTGGGTTGGAACCAATAGCTCCAAGTTTGCCAATGCGTCCATTATAAACCAGCTGATCATGCTTGTGGGCGTTTATAAAAGTTGAATATGCGGCATGTTCCATGGTTCGTATTTCCATGTCAATGCCAACCATGGCGAAGTATGATTGAACAGTACGCAGCACCGTTAAATCGCCGCTGGCATTGGCGACGATATTAGTTTTAAAACCACCAGGATAACCGGCATCTGCCAATAGTTTTTTGGCCATTGTGGGGTTATAGGCATATTCGTCTTTCAATTCTTGGGGCCATTCCTCATATGGGAATCCCCAGCCTTTCATGTAATATGACGTTGTTGAGGAGGGGTAAGGCCGACAGGTACCAAGATAGTGAGTTTTGCAAAGAGTTGGCAAGTCTATGGCCATCTGCATTGCTTTTCGCACTCTGATATCATTGAAAGGAGCCCTATCGTTTCTTGGATCTATCGTAAGCGCATCCGGGGCCGGATAGGTTACCTGTAATAGTTCTGGATTTGTCTTGAGTATTTTTTGAGCTTGTGAAGGTAAAAGTTCATCCAGTGCATCAATTTTCCCAGCACATAATGCGGCTATTGCATCAGCCTTGTCGGGTATTATGTGAATCTTGAGTGTATCTATGTAGGGAAGCTGGTTCTGACGGTTTTCATCATCATGTCCCCAGTAATTGTGATTCTTAACCAGAGTTGCCGATTTAGCAGCTACGAAATCCTTTAAAATAAATGGCCCGGTACCGATGGCGGAATGCCAATCATCTAGGTTCCCCCACTTCTCTACTGCCTCGTGTGCTTCTAGCGAAGCTAATGATCCCACTGCCTGCATGGCATCCCTGATGGTTTCTTGATTAGCGACGTTCCATTTAAAAGCGACAGTATACCTATCTAGCGCGGTCACCGATTGGAGGGGAGTGAACTGGTAATGAGCACCTGGCCCACGTTGGTTGAAGCCGTGACCAAGGCCGTACATCCGGTGATAGTGATAAGCCACATCATCGGATGTAAACTCCCGGCCGTTTACAGGTGGGATATCCTGCCAATGTATTCCTTTACGCAGATGGATAACATAGGTACCAGGTTCCGAAAACTCCCAACTTTCGGCTATCTGACAATTAGTATAATTGAGATGGCCGAATTTTTGGTCGAATGGCACAGGCCCTAATGACCAATCCCCTGTATGCAAGCATTCCAGCCAACCAGACATTATGCTATAACGGAACGATCTGGCATTCGGGTCAAATGCCATAATATCGCTGTCGATACGCAGATTCATTGTGCCACCGTATTGCGGTTTATTTAATCTGTCTGTATCCATGGATTCATTTTTCACGACCATCTCCTCATTCGTTATTTCAAAATATCATTTACATATTACGATTTCATTACCTTTCCATTCATAATTGGTATCAAGCCCAGCCTCCTTGGTGATTTTGTCCATAAAATTAAACGCTAGCTGACCTTGTTCATCATTTATGAGCACGTCAGGTTGCTTCTGTGAATTGATAAGACATGGGATGTACCCAACCTGGGAAATTTTCCCACCTTCTATGATACATTTGGCAATAATCGTGCGATATTGCTCCGGGTCTTTTTGGTGGTTGTAACCCGACGAAATTTTAGGACCCTCAAGAGATCGCATTTCTTTCGATTGCGCCTCAGTCAGTCCCTTTGCGGCGGGGACGAACTGTCCCAGACCATGATAGATTGGTTTTCCTTTGTACATCTCAACTCCCTTGAGATAATGAGCATGGTGTCCGATAACTATATCAGCCCCAGCATCAACGGCGGCATGTGAAATTTGTCGATCATACATCGCAATATCCGGCGAATGCAAAATGCCCATATGAAAAGCGACCGACAGAATATCACAAAGGGGTCTTAATTTCTTAATATCATCTTCCATCGCTTGCAGACTTCTAGGCTCTGCGAAAGTGTAAACCTCTGGAGGCCCACCAGGATCCGATCCGTTCATTTCATAATGGGTAATGATATGCACATAGGCACAACCGGGCTTCCCTTTTGTGGCCCATTGCCCTCTCACCCCTACGCAATTGTAATTAAGAAAACCAAACTTGGTTCCGTTGCGTTCGACTATGGCTGGTATTCTCGCTTCATCAATGTTCATGCCGGCCCCGGTAACCGCAATTCCGTGTTTCTTAAGACCGGTAATGGAGTCCTGTACACCAGTCGATCCCCTATCCCAAGTATGATTGCCAGCAAGAGTGATAACATTGAAACCAGCACTAGCCAAAGCGCCAATATTACTCGGCGGACAACCTGGAGACGGAAAGAACTCTGGAAAAGTATCAATTCCTCTTGACGTGAAAACAATCTCTCCCTGTCCGACTACTATATCCCCAGTTTGCAACACTGGAGCCACTCGTGCGAGATAAAACTCCCCCTGCGGTAATTCAAGTATTATGTCTCCCACAGCCAAAATCGTTGCAGAATTTCCCTTCATGTTTCGTCTCCCGAATCTATTATTTTATATTTGTAATTCATTCAACCCTTTTGCTCAAAATCTTCGTTCGGACTATTATTAATCGTTATCCGATTGTGGCTTTTTTCAACTCATGATCAATCCAAAATCGACTCAAATAAAAACTCGACCTTGCCGGCCCTCCTGCATGAGCCCAAGCCGACCCAAATTGCGCGCTAAAACCCTTTACCCAAGGTTGGCATAAAGAATATGCCATCGGCTGTAATAACGATATTGAGAAATGGCATCGAGCTACATATTCATTCGCGTCTCTAATTATCTTTTTCATCTCTTCGATGCCTGTTGCTTCCAAAGCTTGAGAAAGGAATGAATCAAATTTATTGTCATCTACCATGGCCCAATTATTTGGGCTACCTTTTCTAAATTGAGCTAAATCGTGAGCAGGAGCTGATGTGTGGCCAAGCGGGCTTCCCCCCGTTCGATGGGCTAACTGATCGTGCTTATGTTCTTTCTTCACAAAATCGAGCCACTCGGTATTATCCAGAGTACGAATTTCCATGTCGATGCCGATAGCGGCAAAATATGATTGGATTATCCCTAACAAACCCAAATCTGCGTCGGTTCCAGCTACAATATTTGTCTTAAATCCACGGGGATAACCGGCTTTAGCTAAAAGATCTATTGCAGTCTTTGGGTTATACGTGTATTCATCCTTCAGATCATTTGGCCACTTTTCGTAGGGAAATCCCCACCCAGATAAATACCTGGATGTTAAAGTGCAGGGGTAAGGATCGATAAAACCTTTGTAATACGACTGAGCTATTGTGGGAAGGTCTATCGCCATTTGCATTGCTTTTCGGACGCGAATATCGTTAAAAGGCACAGCATCATTTCTCGGTTCAATGGAAAGAGCATTCGAATCAGGGTGTGTCATCATCAATATTTCTGGGTTTGTTTTTTTTATCGAGTAAGCCTTTACTGGGGAAATGTGGTCAATAATATCAATTTTACGTTCGCGCATTTTTTCAATGGCCAGTATTTCTTCTGGTTCGATAATAAATTTGACTGAATCCAGATATGGAAGTTTGTTCTGCGGGTACCTCTCGTCAAATGCCCAATAATCGCAGTTTTTAATAAGACTCGCTGAATCATGCGAAATAAAATCCTGCAAAACAAAAGCACCGGTTCCTATGGCGTGATGCCAATCTGTCAGATCCCCCCATTTCCGGACAGCTTCGGGATTCTCCAGAAATTGAGAAACACCAACCTGATGTAAAGTATCCATAATTTGTCTAGGGTTGGAAATGTTCCATTTAAAAACCACTGTATATTTGTCCAAAGCGCTAACCGAAAGCAGGTCTTTAAATTCTTCAGAAACCAATGGAGAAGGGTGGCAGTTTTCTCCATTATTCCGCACTCGATTGTAATGAAATACAACATCATCGGCAGTTAGCTCACGCCCATTTACCGGTGGGATGTTATGCCAATGAATACCTTTGCGTAGGTGCACAACATAAGTATTGGGTTCAGGAAATTCCCAGCTGTCGGCCAAGCATCCTTTTAAGTATTGTAATGGACGCCAATGTGCGTTAAAATCAAATATTGCTGGATCTAACCGCCAGTCATCAGCGACTAATGTTTCCATCCAGGCCGCATATATGTTTCCAAGAGGACCTCGAATATGCGGATCAAAGTCTTCTATGTTCCAATTGGCGCGTACAACCAATTCACCTCCATATTGTGGCACGCCAAATTTGCTCCACCATGGAGTTTTATTGTTCATGATATATTTCTATTCTCCAGGGCTTTAAATTCTTAAAAATGTAATTGTTTAGTTGGTGCCCAATAACTCTTTTAATAATAATTTAGAATTGTCTCGATTGTTGCCTTCAGAATTGTAGAGGTAAGTACTATTTTTTAGACGCCATCAAATCTACTTGTACCCTCTTTAAGTTGGTATACTCGTATAAACCATATAAGGAACCTTCTTTTCCTATGCCACTTTCTTTGTAACCGCCCCAAGGGAATTCCGGGCCACCTCCGCGACCCTGACCTAATATAACGGTCCCAGCTTGAATTTTATTTGCGCATCTCATGCCCCTAGCCATATCGCTAGTCCAGACCCAAGAAGTAAGCCCGAACGTATTATCGTTTGCCATCTCAATTAACTTTTCATCTGAGTTGAATTTTTGCATGAAACAGGCTACTGGGCCGAAAATTTCCTCTCTTGCGACCTTCATTTTCTGGGTGATGTCTGCAATTATAGTTGGCATTACATAGTAGCCTTTATTCATCGGTGGCGCCGTTGGCCTTTTACCACCTAAAAGGACTTTCGCCCCCTCATCCAAAGCTGACTTGATATATCCCTCAACTCTGTCTCGATGTTGGGCACTTACCAATGGACCCATATCGGTCTTTTCATCGTTTGGATCGCCGACCACCATTTTGTTCATTGCCACCGTAAATTTTTCGACAAACTCGTCATATACTTTTTCATGAATATAAAATCTACCGGGCGAACCACATATCTGCCCCGAGTTGTTACATTGTTGTTTGGCCATAGCAACTGCTGCCTGGGTTACATCGGCGTCATCCAGAATCATCGCAGGATTCTTGCCGCCCAATTCTAATTGCAACCGCTTTACAGTTTGGCTAGACAAAGACATTATCGCCTTGCCTGTTTCAGAGCTTCCGGTAAAGGCTACCATATCAACCCCAGGGTGTGAGGCCAGAGCTTCACCTACAGTACTCCCAGGTCCGGTAATGATGTTAACAGTCCCGGGCGGTAATTCTAATTTCTCCAATATCTCCGCGAGTTTGAGAGCAGTAAGTGAATTAATGCTGGGAGGTTTTATAACGCAAGTGTTACCGAGTGTCAGGGCCGGCGCCAGTTTCTGAAATATCATCATAAGAGGAAGGTTCCATGGTGTTATGATTGCAATGACGCCAACTGGTTCCCGTTGCAAATATACCAAAGTTTCCGGACTTACAGGAATCGTATGACCCATCATTGACCTGGCATTATATGCAGCCCATTCAAACCACCCAGGCGTGTCCAGTGCTAAGAAGGCAGCTCTCTTAGCCGGGGTTCCATGCTCAAGAGTGTCTAACCTGGCTAATTCTGCAGCATTTTCACGTAATAAGGTTGCTATTTTTAAAGTAATCTGAGACCTTTCAGGTTGGGATTTTTGGGACCAAACGGGGAAAGCTCTCCGAGCGGCTTCGACGGCTTTATTTACGTCGCTCTTGTCGCCCAATGGTAATTGGGCAATTTCCGTTTCTGTAGCCGGGTTATAAACCGGGTAAGTTTTACCTGACTCGGCATCGGTCCATTTCCCACCGATCCACATTTTATATTGCTTCATAGTTTCTTTCTCCTCTCGATATTATCATCGCATTTGCAAGTTATTAAAAATATCCCTGGTTCTAGTACACGGTACCGTACATTTAACTATCGAATATCTGCATCCAGCTGTGAACACATGATGTCAAAAGCATCGGAACACCAACAAGGACATTTATTTGATTCTCGGGAGTAAACTATCTTTAGAATGCATTTCTAAAAGAGCTGCATCTTGCCAAAATGAGAATAACAATTTACTCCTACAGTGTTTGAACTCGGATCCAGTTTGATCAATTCGGTAATCCCTCAATTGTAGCCAGCCAATTTTCCGGTATCGTCGGCTAAATCCAATTTAACGATCTGTAAAAATATTAATAATTTTCTGCCAATACTTCATAGTAATACTGTGGATGTTTGCATGCAGGACATTCTTTCGGAGCTTCCAAGCCTTCATATGTGTAGCCACAATTACTGCAGTGCCACATTACAGCAATTTTTTTCTTGTATACTTCACCGGCAACAACATTATTCAATAACTTCCTGAATCGGGATTCATGAAATTTTTCTGCTTTGGCAATTTGTTCAAATGAAGAAGCGACTTCGGGAAAACCTTCTTCTCTAGCTGTTTTTGCGAAATCAACATAAGTTGTAGACCATTCAGTTTTCTCACCGGTCGCAGCTGCTTCCAAATTAGCTCTAGTGTCTTTTATAATTATGGCGGGATAAGACACAGTGACTTGAACATCTCCTCCCTCCAAATATTTAAGGAACACCTTGGCATGCACTTTTTCATTTTCGGCTGTTTCATTGAAAATGTTGCCAATTTGTTCGTAACCTTCTTTAGTTGGGGAACTCCGGGCTGCGTTGGCAAAATAGTTGTAACGGTTTCTTGCCTGTGATTCCCCCGCAAAAGCGGCCATAAGATTTTTCTCTGTTTTTGTACCCTTAATCGATTTGTTCATGTTGTACATCCTCCCTTATTTTTTATAATTCTGGACAAATTTAAAGTTATTTAAATTCAATGACAACAACTAACCCGCTATGTTTTACACCGATCACAATAAAATTGACAATTTCTTTTCCCAGGGGTTTGAAGGACCATCTTCGGTTTCCGAACATACCAATCGCGGAAGACCTGGATCCAAGAAAACGTGTCGAATATGTCTGGACTATTGTTCTGGAATAACATCTGTTTTGTCACGATTTCACTTTTCAATATCGATATTTTTATTAAACCCTTGCAAAGCCAAACAATTTATGGTGAAAGGCTTTATTATTCTGAGGTCTTTCTTTTCTTTGTTTTTACACCGTAACGTCCAATCCCACCCCTTAGTCTTGGGTCTAGAATATCTCTTAATGAATCACCGAACATGTTGACACTGTAGACAAGTATACTTAGTGCAAGCCCAGGGAAGAAGGCCATCCATGGAGCTCGGAACATATAGGTTCGAGCATCCCCGCTGAGCATGGCTCCCCAGGTTGGAGTTGGGGGAGGAACACCAAAGCCGAGAAAACTCAAACCAGCCTCAGCTAAAATCGTTCCCGGCACTGACATACTAAAAACAATAATTAGAGGAGCAAGAATATTGGGCAAGATATGTCTTCGAAATATTGTTGGAGTAGAGGCCCCAATAGCTATCGCAGCTTTCAAATATGTGCTCTCTCTAATTGTGAAAACAATACTCCTCATCATCCTTGAACCACTGATTCCACCAGTTACACCTAAAACGATTATTATTTGCCATAAACCCGCGCCAATTAGAGAGACAAGGAGCATTAAAATAACTAAACCAGGAAGGCACATAAAGGCATCAACAAACCTCTGAACTATCAGATCAAATGCTCCTCCGATATATCCGCTGGTGACGCCAATACCCGTGGAGATAATCACACTAATGAGAGTCGCAAGTAATCCCACAATTACGGAAACACGAGCTCCATAGAGGACACGACTGAATATGTCTCGTCCGAGGTTATCTGTACCCATTAAGAACTTGAGTGATGGTGGTGCCAGAACAAAACCAGTCATGTGGTTTATTCCATAAGGAATCAGGTAGTTGGCGAAAATGGCAACAAGGAGTAAAATCAATGTTATAAATGCCCCAGCAGTACCCAGCGGCTGCTCTTTTACCATTCTTTTTATTACTTCGATAAATTTCGAATCTTTTTTTACTTCTGATGATTTACCAGTCACACCGTTTCCTACCTTCAATTTCAAGTCAATTGTAATGAATCCTGGGATCCAAATAACTATAGGCTAGGTCTATAACTAGGTTGAGTACTACCAATACAATGGAATAAAGCAACAAGCAGGCTTCGAATGTCACGTAATCTCTAGAGTTTAAGGAGCTTATAATAAGTTGCCCCATCCCCGGGAGGCCAAATATACTCTCTATGATAACCGTGCCTCCAACCAACACGCCCAATTGCTGGCCGGTTATTGTAACTATTGGAATGAGTGCATTTCTCAAAGCATGCCTAATGACGACAATCCTCTCTTTTAGTCCCTTTGCCCAAGCGGTCCGGATATAGTCTTGTCTCATTACCTCCAGCATCATAGTACGGGTCATTCTCATGGTTGCTCCTGACATCCCCATACCCAAAACGATGGCGGGCACAATGAACATTTTCAGATTGCCCAAAGGGTCGGCGGTAAATTTGATAAGCATTAGGGAAGGCATATAGCCCCACCATATCGAAGGGTAAACAATTACCAACGTTGCCAACCAAAAACTTGGGACTGCAATGCATAGTATTGCAAAGCTTCGACCCACTAAGTCACCCCAGGTGTTCTGACGCAAGGCTGAAAATATACCTATAGGCAATGCTATGAGTTCGGCCATTATGATACCTAAGACACCAAGCTCAAAGGTTATTGGCCATCTTGTTTTTATTGCACCGCTGACAGGTGTTTGTGTCCAGATAGCCGTCCCTAAGTTGCCATGAAAAATCTGACCCAACCAGCGTGCATACTGTTCATATATGGGTACATCCATTCCTAGTTGGTGTATAATCACTTGTCTAGCGGCAGCAGTGACGCTTCCAATCCCTGCTGAGTAATTATCTACCATGAGGTCTACTACACTGCCTGGAATTAGACGTAATGTCGTGAAGATTATAACAGTAACAAAAAACACAGTAGGTATCATTAAAAGAAATCTTCTGATTATGTAAGAACGCATGTTACTCCTCTACGTTTAGCAAGTTCATAATCATCATGTAAAGAAAAACCAAAGTAGCCGATTTGGCAATCAGATATCGCCCTATTTGCCCACCTAAGAATACAAAGATCCCGCATTTTGGGCCATACCAATTTATTTAGATGATGGAGGAGATAGAAATCAGCTCTTTTTACACCGAGTCTTTTTAATTGCACATTCAAGCACCGGTCGAAATCTTCAGTCGTTCTGACATCGTGACAAGGTAGTCTATGTGCTATTCGTATCTTTTGCTTGTAACCATCTATTAAAGGTCTCCTGATCACAACCTCACTGTTACCTCTATAATAGCCATAAGACGTCTCTTTATAATCAACGCCTGTGTCTATTGAATAGCGAATCATTCTGGTAGTTTCATGTTTATCAATATTAGCAAAATCATTTCTTCCAGTCGGTAAACACATTGTTTCGAACTCTAGTGCTGAAAATTCCCAATTTAGTTTGCCAAATACGCGATATTTCATCGTTTGGAACCTTTGTTGTAACAATAGCCGGCCGATCAAAGGTTGATTAGGACAGGTCTGAAAAATCCCAAAAAGCACTGTTTTCAACCTGTAAGGAAGGTGAGGTGGACACGCCTCACCTTCCTTACAGCTAGCGTTTTCTTTTTCAAAAATTACGCAACTTGTTTCTGTGCTATGTCAAATAAAATACTAATGTCCCAGCGAAGTTTTCTGACTCGCATTGATCCAAATTTGTTCTACCATGATTACCTGGTTATGGTACGCAGCATCAGTCTCACCATGGTAATTTTCCAACCAAGGCCAATAACAGTCGACCACATAAGGATTCGTCATTGGTAATATACCTGCGTCAAGAAGTGCATCTTTGCAAAATTGAGTTGCAAGATTTTGCGCGTCCACTGGGTCCTCGTCTGACAACACGGCATTTGCCTCGACGTCAAGAGGTTCTCCGGTTTTATAATTAGGGCCCGTGGCAGTACCTTGATACCATGAGATCGGAGTCAGAGCACTAGCAACTGCAATTGGATATGCAAGGTAACCTGCATAGGTAGCCGCATTTTTTTGCGCCACCAGAGCCGCGTTACTCAATGCCTGAATTTGAACTGTAACACCTATCTGAGCCCAATCGGCTGCGATAATCTGAGCATCGTCTGCCTCTATCGGGACCGCAGCGTCTATAGCAAGTGTTGTCGTAAAGCCGGTTGGGTAACCGGCACTGGCCAGCAGTTGTTTTGCCTGTGTCGGGTTATCACTAAATAGAGCTTGCACTGCGGCAGATTCACCTGACAGTGGAGTGTATTCTGGATTTCCTCGACCCACTGGCCAACCGAGGATATCGCCGCCTCCGTATACATCGTTTGCTATACTGTTAAAATCAGTAGCCATACATAAAGCCTGGCGCACTTGCAAATTTGCTAAAGGATTCCCAGCTTGAAGCCTATTCGACCTAAATGCATAAATAGAATCTGATAAATATTTAACTTGTACCATGTTAGGAGCCTGGGTTGATAGCGAGGCAGCAGATGTTAAAGAAACTTGTGTCGTCCAATCTATCTTCCCAGTTCGCAAGGCAGCTAATTCAGTAGATGTATCAGGAACAATGAGGTAGACAAGCTTATCCACAAAAGGTTCTTGATATTGTTTTCCATTAATTGTCGCTGTTCCCCAATAATTGGGATTCCTTGAGTAGGTGACAGAAGAACCATCGACAAAATCAGTCAACTCAAAAGGCCCTGTGCCCACCGCATTCTTCCAGTTTGAACCCCCGGCTGCAGCAGATTCAGGAGCAAATGGAAATGAAAAGCCGCCGCCATATAAAAGATAAAAAGCCCAGTTAGCATTAAAAGTTGTAAATTCCCATTTAAATGTATAATTGTCTACTAAAACACAATCTTTGATCCAAACGCTAAAATGAGCATAGTTATTCGGTGCGTTTAATTGGCGCATAGATGAAAACACACAGTCAGCAGCGGTAAGCTCCCGGGGCGCCATCGGTATGTTGGTGTTGCCTGACCACATGATCCCTTTTTTAAGGGTTATAGTTAAGGACAATGGATTTTCCTGGAAAGACCAGCTTTGTGCTATGTTACCCATCAAATACTGATTAGGAATATATTGTGGTAATTGAAATAGGTCTGCACCGTTCCCCGCCGACCCGTATTTATTTATATCTCCACAAAAGAAATTTTCTAAATAGGGATTAATGTAAATGGTAGTGATACTCCCTGAGGTGGTTAGATCCAGATCCCAGTTGGATGGATCATTCGTGCCCGTATCGTTGACCATAGTCACAGTCCCACCATATTGTGGCGAGGGTTGCGCTGTAGAAGTACTAGTAGTACTAATTGTAGTAGCCGCCGTGGTGGCCACCGTTGTGGTGGCAGCAGTCGTAACGGGCGCAGTTGTCGATGCTGCAGTGGTTGCAGTAGATGCTGTCGTTGTGGCCTTAGTACAAGAAGACAGTACCAACGTCGTGACTAACAGCAAACTTACACAGACCCATAAAGCTTTGCTTTTCAAAATACTCCTCCTTATTTATTTTATAAAGAAAACAGATTGCTCTCTTTATCCCAAACTTGGTTGCAAAAATCCTACCACATCGCTAAAGGCTTGTCAATAGGTTATCCATATGGATTTACATATAAGCATTCTATACAGATTTAGTAGTGCGCAATAACCAGTAATCTATAACTTCTAAAAGAATTTTACTTTGGGTGATTGCTCGACCCGTGCGATACATCTCCTCCTCGATGCATGCGCTTTACATTGACAAAATACTTTAGTTCCCATATATTATAAGAGTTCAATTGGATAACCATCAGGATGAAAACGATAAATTAAAGACGATAATATCATGATTTTAAAGCTTTGTCAATTCCCTCGCAAAGAAGAAATTTCACCGTGAAAATGACCACAATGTTGTAGAGTTAATTGATACAGTTATTTTTTGCTATAATACAAAAGAGGCTTTATAGATGAAAAGTACACTTCAAAAGAAAACCAAACACGATTATAATTCTGAAACATGGAATTTGATTAGCAGCATACATCATTCAATATTTTTTGTCAGACAACAAGAATTGAAACAGCATCACATCCCCATTCGACAGCTTTTTGTTTTACGAGCCATACGAGATTTAGGCCCAGGTGTAACTTTGTCAGACATAGCGAAGAGAGTTGAACGACAGCCCCATGTGATTTCCCGACAGACTATATTAATGGAAAAAGATGGTTTAATAAAAAGACAAAGAAACACTCCTAAATCAAACCTGCTCAATTTTAAAATAACACCAAAAGGCGTTCACATAATTGAAGGTGCCAATGAAAGTGAAGCAATTGATGCAATCTTTTCTTCTTTGACCTATGAAGAACAGGAAGCAATGAGAATATCTTTAAAAAAAATATTGGTAAATATAAGACAATTCGCTTCTTCAAATATCAAAGAAAAAGAAGAAGTAGATTTCTGGTTGACGAAATAATGCGGGATCGAGTTATAATTTAACAAATGAGATCAACAATGACGTTCTTGTTTATTATCTTGTCTTACTAGTCTAAATCACCAGAGTCACGTAATAATATATTTTGCTCAATCGGGCATTAGTGTGTTCTGGTCTGAATACAACAGATTAAAAATTCCTATTGACAAATTTAAAAATCGATGTTAACGTTTTAAACAAGTGAATATCCAAAGGGAAATTCATAAGGACAATCATAACAAGATGAAAAAACTCATTGCTTTCGGAACAATTTACTGAGAATGCTAGCGAGTGATAGACCTCCTACTGGGCAAGGACGGTCTTACCAGGGGAAATCTAGGGTTCTGTAGGTTTGTTGTTGGACTTACAGCTAAGTTTGTGGTTGTCCCCTCCCGTGATGGAGCCCTGGAAGTAATCGGGTTAGTGGTAAGACCGGCCTTATTCCCATAAGTACTTGCGTTAATATGTTATTTTCTTACTTAGCCAATACACATGAGGGAGATTTAGATCAAAAGAGATTGGCTCTGTTTCTCTAATTCTACTTAATTTGTAATGAAAAGGCCACATTTCCTTTATCTTTTGGATTAGAAGTAATCGGTTTGGTGTAAAAAAGTCTGTAGTAAAATACCAAGCATTTAAAAAACGGAACCACGTTTGGGTTATCGAGGGAAAAATGGAAAATGCAGAGGGAACTCTATCCTTATGTACCATGGTCTGTGTATTAAGTAAAGAATAATAAGAAGAGAGATTATGAAGAACGAAGCTATTGAAGTGCATAAGCAGGATAAACCACAATACGGCGGTACGCTGAATTTAAGAATCGACAGTGACATCGTTAATTTTGACCCGTCTGCAAAACATTTTGGCGAAAATATAATGTCAGGTTGGTTGGAAACAATCCACGCCGGCGATTGGACATACGAACCGGTAGCGTTTGATGGAAAATTTGGGCATCTTAACCAAACAAATGCTCACTTGGCTGAAAGTTGGGAGTTTATAGATACGAATACTTACGTGATACACCTGCGCCATGGCATCCACTGGCAAGACATACCACCTGTCAACGGACGCGAGTTTGTTGCCGATGATGTTGCTTACCATTTTCATAGAATGTATGGTGGAGGTCATGGATTTTCAAAACCTGCACAGGGAGCCCATTATCAATTTACACCTATGGAATCAATAACAGTAATCGATAAATATACCGTGGCTTTCAAATGGAAGGTAGCTAACCAGGAAGTCATACGGGATTCCATGCAAGCGTG
>Ga0182011_10002287_pt1 | contig 16262 bp, 16 predicted proteins | sample 711E1DmetaG_FD_120481 | JGI IMG/M metagenome (GOLD analysis project Ga0182011, IMG submission 120481) | Permafrost microbial communities from Stordalen Mire, Sweden - 711E1D metaG | ecosystem: Environmental > Terrestrial > Soil > Wetlands > Permafrost | place: Sweden: Stordalen | collected... | reverse complement strand
TTCGGCAAGGAGTGGGGAGAGACCGACACCGGCATGGTGACGCTGAAGCCCGGACAGGCCACCAAGTGGCATGTGCGGCTGCATGTCTTTGTGCCGTAAACAGGGGTCAGGGGTCAGGGGTCAGGCATAAACTTCCCTGATCCAGATAAAGAGACAAGCCCTTACTTATGCAGCCAAGGGCTTGATCTGTACCCGTTCCATTCCTTACGGGTTCGCAATACCGGTGGACAACCACTCCCTGTTCCCTAATCCCTATTCCCTGTTTTTCATGTAAACCCGCCGGCCCCGCTTCTCGTCCATTCATACAATGGATGCCGTGGAAAATCGATTTCGCTGCCCATGCTGTGGATGCAAGACGCTGAAGGAGCCCGGCGCGCTGGCGCTGTGCCCGGTCTGCTGGTGGGAGGACGACGGCCAGGAGGACGAGGACGCGGCCGAAGTGCGCCTCACGGTAAACGGCCAGCTCAGCCTCGACGAAGCCCGCAAGTACTACGCGCAATGCGGCGCTGCCCATCCTCGTTTTCTGCCCTATGTTCGCCAGCCGATCGGCTCTGAACTCCAATCTCAGCGGCAAGCTCCTGGGATTGGAATTCAGCCCCAGGTCACTGAAGGGTAACGTGCCTTTCGCGGTGCCCCGCGGCGCCGCGGCCGCGCTGCCAGTTTGACCCTGCCATCAAACCCACTTACCATGAGATGTGAGATTCCCCCAGCCGCACGGCGCTGGTTTCATCTCAACTCTCAGCCCTCGCGGCAGCATGGGACCGGTTGTGGCGGTTTGTAGCCAGAAGCGGCGGTTTGATGCCCGGTTTGGCAGTTTGTTCGGCTCGCCGCGGCGAGCCCGGAAGGCATAACGTTGAGTTCTACCGGCACCCTCGAAAACGACCCACAACCTGAAACCGGCAAGGCCACGGACGACATCCCTGTCGAAAACGAGAACGAAGGTCCCCATCCGGATCACGACCACGATCACGCTCAGGACGCTGACCCTGGCCACGGCCACCAGCATGGTCCGGCCCTGAACCCCGAGTGCGCCCGCGAACTGGTGCTGGACATTCCCGTGGAAGAGGTCTCCAAAGCCTACCGCAATGTAGCCGGCAATTACCGGAAATATGCCCGGATTCCAGGCTTCCGCGCCGGCAAGGTGCCGGAGACGGTGGTCAGGCGGCGCTTTGCCTCCCAGATTCGCAAGGAAGTGATCGGCAGCCTGTTGCCGGAGCGCTTCAACAAGGCGGTGCTCGAACTCGGCGTCAAGCCCGTCGGGCAGCCGCAGGTGACCGAGCTGACCGTCGAGGACGGCGCGCCGCTGCATGTGAAGGCGGTCTTCGAGTACATTCCCGAATTCTCCATCGAGGGATACCAAAGCGTGACCGTGGAAAAGCCTTCGGTGGAAATCTCGGAAGAAGAGTTTGCCCGCGAGATGGAGCAACTGCGCGAGTCGCGCGCCACCATCGAACCGGTGGAGGAAGACCGCGCCCTGGCGGATGGAGACTGGGCGCAGATTTCCTTTACCGGCCGGATCGTCGGAGATGACCGCACAGCCCCGGTTACCGGCGAAAACACCTTGCTGGAGATCGGTGGCAAAGAGACCGAGGAGGCTTTCAGTTCCGCTTTGCGCGGCGCCAGGCCGGGCCAGGAACTGAAAGGCGAGATTATCTACCCCGAGGATCATCCCGATCGCGGCCTTGCCGGCAAGACCGTGGCCTACGACATCGAGGTGAAGGCCATCAAGAAGCGCACCCTGCCGGTGTTGGACGACGGCTTCGCCAAGGAACTCGGCGCCTATGAGAGTTTTGCCGATCTTGAAAACCGCGTCCGCGAGCATCTGGCCAACCGCAAGCGCCACAGCGTGGAAGGAGAAACCAAGGACCGGCTCTTCGCGGCGCTCGCCGAGCGCTTTCCGTTCCCGGTTCCCGAATCGCTGATTCAGGAGAAGATCGATGCGCGGCTGGAGCGGGGATTGCGCGCGCTGGCGGCCCAGGGCGTGGAGACCGAGCAGATGCGCAAGCTGGACTTTGCCCGTCTGCGCGCGGCCCAGCGCGCGGGAGCCATCGCCGAGGTGAAGGCCGCGGTCCTGCTGGACCGCATCGCCCAGGAGGAACAGATCCTGGTCAGCGACGAGGAACTGGACCGCGAACTTCAGTTGGCCGCTTTACGCTCCGGGGAATCGCCGGAGACCTTGCGTTCGCGTTTGACTCATGACGGTGGGCTGGTTAGAATCCGGGAACAATTGCGGCACGAGAAAACCGCGAATTTGCTCTATGAACGGCTGCCCGCGATCCCCGGCTAGCACTTCCTGCTTGACGGGGCGAAGGGACAGGTCTTCGCCGGCGGGGCGATTGCCCGCTTAGGGCTGCGATAGGACGAAATGCGCCGCGAGGCCAGGCAAGACCGGGCAGCGCGGCCACAATGAAACGGGGAACAAAGGCCCCCAACGGTATAGCGAGAAGAGCATCCAATGGCATTGGTTCCCATGGTGGTTGAGCAGACGAGCCGGGGCGAGCGCGCCTACGACATCTACTCCCGTCTGCTGCGCGACAACATCATCTTTCTCGGCACGCCGATCGACGACCAGGTAGCCAATCTGGTGGTGGCGCAGTTGCTGTTCCTCTCCGGCGAGGACCCGGAGAAGGACGTGCAACTTTACATCAACTCGCCCGGCGGCTCCATCACCGCGGGGTTGGCGATCTACGACACCATGCAATTCATCAAGAACAACGTGGTGACCTACTGCATCGGCCAGGCGGCCTCGATGGGCGCGTTTCTGCTGCTGGCCGGAACAAAGGGCAAGCGCTTCGCCCTGCCCAACTCGAGGATCCTCATCCATCAGCCATCCATGGGCGGATTGAGCGGCCAGGCCACCGACATCGACATTCACGCGCGCGAGATTCTGCGCATCCGCGAGATCACCAACAACCTGATCGCCAGGCATACCGGGCAGCCGCTGGACCGCATCGAACGGGACGTGGAGCGGGACTTCATCATGAACGCGCAGCAAGCCAAGGAATACGGCATCGTTGACGAGATCATCGACCGGCCCCGCACGTAACTGGCCGGCCCGTACTGGGCGGAATTGAACAAACTCGTCCAAAGGGAGCAGAAAAAATGAAAACGCGCACGGGACCCGAAGAAGCACTGCGCTGCTCGTTCTGTCACAAATTGCAGGACGCCGTAGCCAAGCTGATCTCGTCGCCCAGCGACTACCCTCGCGCCTACATCTGCGACGAGTGCGTAGCCGTTTGCAACTCGATCCTTGAGGACGACCGCGGCGACGCGAATCCCGCCACCCCGGCAGGCCACCTGCCCAAGCCGCAGGAAGTGAAGAGTTTCCTGGACGACTTCGTGATCGGCCAGGAGCAGACCAAGAAAAAGCTCGCCGTGGCGGTCTACAACCACTACAAGCGCATCCAGATGAACCGCATGCGCAACAACGAAGTTGAGCTGGCCAAGTCCAACATCCTGCTCATCGGCCCCACCGGATCGGGCAAAACGCTGCTGGCGCAGACCCTGGCCAGGATGCTCGACGTGCCCTTCGCCATTGTGGACGCCACCACCCTGACCGAGGCCGGCTACGTGGGCGAGGATGTGGAGAACATCATCCTCAAGCTGCTGCAAGCCGCCGACGGCGACGTGACCCGCGCCCAGCAGGGCATCATCTATATCGACGAGATCGACAAGATCGGCCGCAAGGACGAGAACCCCTCCATCACCCGCGATGTCAGCGGCGAGGGTGTGCAGCAGGCGCTGCTCAAGATTCTGGAGGGGACCGTGGCCAACGTGCCGCCGCAGGGCGGACGCAAGCATCCCCACCAGGAGTTCACCGCCATCGACACCACCAATATCCTCTTCATCTGCGGCGGGGCCTTTGTCGGCCTGGAGCGCGTGGTGGGCCGCCGCGTGGGCAAGAAGGCGCTAGGCTTCAAGGCCGTCGATGCGGATGCCGACGCCGCCTCCGCCCGTTCCCATCGCGACACCGAACTGCTGCGCCGCACCGAGCCGCAGGACCTTATCAAGTACGGCCTGATTCCCGAGTTTGTGGGGCGCCTGCCGGTGATGGGCGTTCTCGACGAGCTGGACGAAGCGGCGCTGATCGAGATCCTTACCAAGCCCCGCAACGCCATCATCAAGCAGTACCAGCGCCTCCTGGAATACGAAAACGTCCGCCTCCACTTTACCCAGGAAGCCATCTGCGCCATCGCCCGCGAGGCCCTGGCGCGCAAGGTGGGCGCCCGCGGGCTGCGCATGATCCTCGAGGAACTGATGCTCGACCTGATGTTCCACCTGCCCTCGAACAAACGCGTCCGCGACCTGGAGATCACCAGCGACATGGTCGAGCGCCGCGACCTGTCTCTCTGCCTGCTGGAAAAAGCGGGCTGAGCTCCTCCAGCTTTCGCACACAGCCGATGAATCCGGGGGGACCCCATGTCTCGCGGTCCCGGCGACTTGGGGCGCCCAGTGAGCGATTATTGCTCACTGGGGTGAAGTGACAGGTCTTCGCTGCTGAGGTGAGATTCGTTTTTGAGCAAGGGATACCGCCGGGCCTCATGCGGCCCGGTTCGTCAGCGGGCCTACTCCGACCAGACGCCCAGCAGATTGCCTGCTCCGTCGGAGAAGTGGAAGCGGCGCCCGCCGGGAAACTCGAAGGTGGGCACAACGATGCTGCCGCCAGCGGCCACGATGGCTGCTTCAGTGGCCGCTAGCTTCGATGAGTAAAGCACAACCAGCGGCGCGAACGTGCCCGGCCCCTCGCGCGCTTCGCCCTTCGCAAAGCCGATGGCGAGCCCGGAGTCGGCAGCGGTGCAGTCGATGTAATCCGGACCCCAGTCCTTGAAACTCCAGCCGAAGACCGTCGAGTAGAACTTCTTGGTCCGCTCGATGTCGTTCGTATAGAACTCAATGTAATTGATCTTGTGGTGCTGTGCGGAATTGCTCATGGCTTCGCTCCTTGTCGTTGGATGCGTGGGGTCAAGGGAAAGGGGAGCGCCGAACTTGGGACGCGGACACACCCTTCCCAGGTGTGCTTCCGAAGCGCCCCCATCCGCATACCCTCAGAAGCGGGAGAATGCAGGTAGAGCCCGCAGGTAGAGTGCCTATGCGGACTCGCGAGGTACGAGACGAAAATACCAGAAGCGGGCACGGTCTGCAAATGGAATAACAGCCGCTACAGAATGTACCGGCTTAAATCCTGATCCTTCACGATCGTCGCTACCATCTGCTTGACATACTCGGCACTGATCAGGAATACCTTCTCCGGACCGGAGGCGGTCATGCGCTCCTGGTACGGCAGCGGAGTGGAAGACTCCGCCTTGATGGCCTCGGAGAGCGATGAAGCAGCTTCCTCATCCGGCGCGCGGCGGGCCACGTCCGGCGCCAGGAAGCTCACATCCTCCAGCACCCGCTCCATGATGGTGTGCAGCCGGCGCGCGCCGATGTTTTCGGTTTGCTCGTTCACCTTGAAGGCAAACTCCGCCATCTCGCGCAGGGCCTCGGGGGCGAACTCCAGCCTTACGCCCTCGGTTTCGAGCAGTGCCGAGTATTGCTTGGTGAGCGATGCCTTGGGCTCGGTGAGGATGCGCAGAAAGTCATCGACAGTGAGCGACTGCAACTCGACGCGAATGGGAAAGCGCCCCTGCAACTCGGGGATCAGATCGCTGGGCTTGGAGACGTGGAAGGCGCCTGCGGCGATAAAGAGAATATGGTCGGTGCGCACCATGCCGTAACGCGTGTTCACCGTAGTGCCCTCGACGATGGGCAAAATGTCGCGTTGCACGCCTTCGCGCGAGACGTCGGGGCCGTGGCCGCCCTCGCGTCCGGCAATCTTGTCGATCTCGTCCAAAAAGACGATTCCATTGGACTCGACACGCTCGGTGGCCGTCCGGTTAACCTGGTCCATGTCGATCAGGCGGCCCTCCTCCTCCTGCACCAGGTAGTCGAAGGCGTCGGCCACCTTCATCTTCCGCTTCTTCGAGGCGCCGCCGAAGATATTGGGCAGCATATCCTTGAGGTTCATCTCCATGTCTTCAAGGCTCTGGTTGGAGATAATGCCGAACTGCGGCGTTCCGCGCTCGCGCACGTCGAGTTCCACCTGCCGCTCATCCAATTTGCCCTCGCGGAACTGCTGGCGCAGCTTCTCGCGCGAGCGCTGGTAGCTCTCCGCGCCGGGCAGGGTAAGCTGCCCCTCGACGGCCGGCGGCGCGGACGGAGGAGGAGGCAGCAGCACGTCCAAGAGCCGCTCCTCGGCATTCATCTCCGCCTTGTCTTCCACCTCTTCCAGCCGCTCCTCGCGCACCATGTCGATGGCGATCTCCACCAGGTCGCGGATCATCGACTCCACGTCGCGGCCGACGTAGCCCACCTCGGTAAACTTCGAGGCTTCGACCTTGAGGAAAGGCGAGCCGGTGAGCTTGGCCAGGCGGCGCGCAATCTCGGTTTTGCCCACGCCCGTCGGCCCAATCATGATGATGTTCTTGGGCATGATGTCGTCGGCCAGGTCGGGCGGCAGCTTTTGCCGGCGCTGGCGGTTGCGCAGGGCAATGGCCACGGCGCGCTTGGCGGCCTTCTGGCCGACAACGTGCTTGTCGAGCTCGGCGACAATTTCGCGCGGGGTCAACTCGTCGAGCGAGAGGTCCTGTTCTTCGGCGGATGCGGGCAGGTAGATGGCCATGGATCTCTTGGTTCGGTCCTCACAAAAAACTTCATATTGAAATGGCACGACGTTAGCCGTGCCCTGTTACAAAGCGTCCAGGGCTAAAGCCCGTTCATTATTACGCCCTTGTGGCACGACTAAAGTCGTGCCCTATCAATGCGCCGTCGCATTCGAGCACCCTGCGATAGCTAGCCCTTCAACTCCTCAATGGTGATGTGGTCGTTGGTGTAAATGCAAATCTCTCCGGCGATTTTCATAGCCTTTTCGGCGATCTCGCGGGCGCTGAGGTCGGTGTTTTCAAGCAGCGCACGAGCCGCAGCCGTGGCATAGCTACCGCCCGAGCCGATGGCGGCCAGCGGTTCGTCGGGATCGATTACGTCTCCCGAGCCGGAGATAAGGAAGGTCTGCCCCTGGTCGGCTACCAGCAGCAGCGCCTCCAGGTTGCGCAGCATCTTGTCGGTACGCCAGTCCTTGGCCAGCTCGACGGCCGCGCGATTCAGGTTGCCTGCGTACTGCTCCAGCTTGGACTCGAAGCGGGCGAAGAGCGAGAAGGCGTCGGCGGTGGAACCGGCAAATCCGGCCAGAATCTTCTCCTGATAGAGGCGGCGTATCTTTTTGGCGGAATGCTTCAGAACGTGGTCTCCCAGGGTGACCTGGCCATCGGCGGCCATGACCACCTGGCCGTTGCGGCGTACGCAGATGACCGTGGTGGAGCGGACCCGGCGGCGAATCCTGGAGCGCCGCGCCGTGCTGGAATTCTGGTCCAATGCCAAGAAAAACCTCCGGAAAACGGCCGTCCGGCAGGCCGGAAGCCGTTCAAGATGCAGTCACGAGTATAGCGCAGCGGGAAACCTGAAACCTTTTGCGCGCCCATCGCACTCGATCTGATTCCGGCTAGGGTATGCTCTAGTTGGGACCAAGGGTGGTGTCCGGGCCACAATGACTCTACTCGACACAAGCGAATGGCAGATTGCCGGCGGCGCAGCCGCTACGGCCGTGCTGGGCGCGCTCGCCTTCTGGCTCGTATTCCACAAGCGCAAAACACCCGAAGAGATAGAACGCGCGAGGCGCCAGTTCCTGGTACACTCCGGACGGCTGGTCGACGGCATGTCGCTGGATATCTGCGAGGTGGACGCCAAGGACGGCCGCATCCTCACCATGCTGATTTACAACTACCGGATCGGCGGGGTGGACTATGAGTGCGCCCAGGACCTTACCGATATACGCGATGTTGTACTGGGTGCAGGCAAGGTCCATGCAGGCTTCCCTTGCACGGTGCGCTACCAACCCGGCAATCCCCAGAACAGCATCGTGGTGGCCGAGGACTGGTCCGGCATGAGGGTGGGGCTGCCGGTGCTGCCCGCCTTCGAGGATCCCGAATCCCTCCATATGAGCCATCTGCGACCCGGCCGCGGTTAGCGATCCATAACCAGCCTCGGTTACACTACGGCCATGCATTTCGACGCGGCGCCCACTTCCCCCGGCGCAAACCGGACTCAATCCGTGCTGCGTTTTTCGCTTCTGGCCACCCTTGCTTACGTGGCAGTGACCTTTGCTGCCGGGCTGCGCGCGCACTCGCTGGCGCTGCTCTCCGAGGCCGGCCACAACGTCTCCGATTTTCTGGCTCTTCTGCTCAGTTTCGCGGCGGTCCGCTTGCAGAGCCGCCCGGTGGATCACAGCAAGACCTTCGGCTACCAGCGGGCGGGCGTGCTGGCCGCCTTCATCAACGCGGCCTCTTTGATCGCCATCTCTCTGTGGATCGCCATCGAGGCCGTCCACCGTCTCTCTGCCCCGGTGACCGTGCAACCCCGGCTCATGATCTACGTGGCCGCCGCCGGCGTTCTGATGAACGGCGTCATTGCCGCGCTGCTCTGGGGCGTGGCCCGCGAGGTGAACCTGCGCTCGGCCTTCCTGCACATGGCCGGCGACACGCTCTCGACGGCCGTTGTCATCGCCGGAGGCGCGGGAATCCTGCTCACGGGGCGGAACTGGATCGACCCGGTACTGTCGCTTCTGATCGCCGCCCTCATTCTATGGTCCAGCTTCGGCATCGTCCGCGAGACCCTCAATATCCTTCTCGAAGGCGCGCCCCACGGCGTCTCGCTCGCCGATATTCGCACCGGCATGGAGGCCGTCGAGGGCGTCGTCAACGTCCACGACTTGCACGTCTGGAGCCTCGGATCGCGGTCTCGCGCCCTGGCCTGCCACGTCACCATCGCCGACATTCCCCTCTCGGCAAGCGCTTGCATCCTGGTCAAGCTCAACCGGGTGCTCCGCAACCGCTTCCGCATCCACCACACCACCATCCAGTTCGAGCATGTCGACTGTGGGGAACTCGAGGGCTGCGTAGTGCCCATTGAGGAAATGGACGGCGGCCACGGCCAAAGCCACCACGGCCATGCCCACTAACTAATCGCGATTCAGGAGGTCTTACCGGTTGACGCGTTTCCGTCATGCTCTATCCGTCCTCATCCTGGTTCTGCTTTCGGCCGCACCCGCACCGGCAAAGCCCAGGCCGCATCCGGCCCAGGACGCCGCGCCCGCGGCGGTTCCGCTGGAAGCCCTAGCCGGCGAATACACCGATCCCGTCGAGCCCGATACGCCGCAGAGTTTCTACGTCCAAGACGGCAAACTCTTTATCGAGTCCGAGCGACGCGTTCCCACTGAGCTCAAACCTATCTCCCCAGTGGAATTCGCCGTCAAGGGAGACAAATTCAACCTTCGCTTTACTCTGGATGCCTCAGGCCAGCCCGTCTCCGTGATCTGGACCGACGAGCCCGACTCCCACTACCGCCGCACCGGCCCGCCCGTTCATCACCTCTTCCACGACTACCAGCGCACCGAGGTCATGATTCCCATGCGCGATGGCGTCAAGCTCCACGCCGTCCTTCTCAAACCCTCCGACATCTCCGGCCCCTTGCCCTTTCTGATTCAGCGCACACCCTACGGCGTGGACGGTACCAGCCGCGCCTCCTTCTTTTGGAGCCGCGCCGACCTCGCTCGCGCCGGATACATCTTCGTGAACGAGGACATTCGCGGCCGCTATAAGAGCGAGGGCGAATTCGTGATGAGCCGGCCGCTGGCAGGCCATAAAGATCCCAAGGCGATCGACGAGAGCACCGACGCATGGGACTCCGTGGCCTGGCTGCTCGAAAACGTCCACGGCAACAACGGCCGCGCCGGATTCATCGGCACCAGCTATCCCGGCTTTCTGGCCATCATGGCCGGCATCGACCCTCACCCCGCAGTCAAGGCCATCTCCCCGCAGGCCCCCATGATCGACGTATGGATGGGCGACGACTTCTTTCACAACGGCGCCTTCCGCCAGAGCTACGGCTACGACTATGTCCTGGAGATGGAGTCCAGCAAAGAGTCAACTACTGTGGATTACGGAAAGGACAAAGGCGGCAAGCCCCGCGACGGCTTCGACTACTTCCTAGAGCGCGGCACTTTCGCCGAAGACGTGAAACGTTCCGGCGCGAAGCCGCTGCCCACCTGGAAGCTCTTCCTCGATCACCCCGCCTATGACGGCGTCTGGGCCTCACGCGGCGTCCAGCACTCGCTGAACGCGGTCACGGTGCCCACGCTCAGCGTGGGCGGCACCTACGATCAGGAGGATATGTTTGGGCCGCAGGAGGAGTACGCGAGGCTGGAAGTTCACGACGAGAATCACCGGAACTTTCTGGTCCTCGGCCCCTGGCGGCACGGCTCCTGGTCCTCCTCCTCGCGCCATCTGGGCAATCTCGACTACACGGAGCCGATCGGCAAGGAGTTCCGCGACCGGATCGAGGCGAAGTTCTTCGCCCACTACCTGAAGGACGAGCCGGGCTTCGATCTGGAGGACACGGCCAGCTTCCAGACCGGCTCCAACACCTGGAAGCGCTACGCCCACTTTCCGCCCGCCGAATCGCAGCCCACCAGCCTGCATTTACAAGGCGGCGGCATGCTCAGTTGGAGCGACTCGACCGTCGAGGCCAAAACCGCCTACGTCAGCGATCCGGCCAACCCTATCCCCTACCGTCACAGGCCCATCCAGCCTACTTATGGCGAAGGCTCCGAATGGTACAACTGGCTCACCGAGGACCAGCGCTTCGTCACCGATCGCAAGGATCTGGCCGTGTGGAAGCTCCCCGTCCTCAAGAAGGACCTGATCGTGACCGGCGAGGTCGTCGCCGACATTTACTCCGCTACCACCGGCACGGACAACGACCTGGTGGTCAAGCTCATCGACGAATACCCCGGCGACGACCCCGACCCCAAGATGCGCGGTTACCAGCTTATGACCAACGCCGAGATCTTCCGCGGCCGCTACCTGGAATCCTTTGAAAAACCGACGCCGCTGCGGGCTGGCTCGGTCCACGAGTACAAATTCAGCCTCCATGACGTGGACCACGTATTCAAAGCCGGCCACAGCGTGACGGTTGAGCTCCAGAGCACCTGGTTTCCGCTTTACGACCGCAATCCGCAGACATTTGTGCCCAACATCATGACTGCCAAACCCGAGGAGTACAAACCGGCGACGATTACCATCTACTCCGGCCCCGAGCACGACTCCACATTGCAGTTGCCGCTGATGAATGCCTGCGATCACATCGAGTGCTTTTAGGGAGGACATACGATTTGACACAGTATATGTGCGCACATATACTGTGTTTATGAATATCACTCTCTCAATCGACGAGCAGATTGTCGAGCGCGCACGCGAAAAGCTCCGCGCCACGGGAAAGAGCATCAACCAGGAGATTCGCGAGCATCTGGGGCATCTGGCCGGAGACGACGACCTGGAACGCGACATCGAGTTCTTCCTGAAAACCTCCGGCACTGGAAAGCCCGAGACAGGTTGGAAATGGAATCGGGATGAGATTTACGAGGACCGGCTCAAGTGGCCCCGGAAATGAGCGTCAGAGGCAGGGCTTCGCGAGCGTTTCTTGACACCAATGTCCTCGTCTATTCCGACGATCCCAGATACCAGGCCAAGCGAGCAACGGCGCTCGACTTGGTGCAGGATCACCTTCGCTCGCGGACCGGAGTGGTCTCACTTCAGGTGCTTCAAGAGTACTTCGTCTCAGCCACCGGAAAACTCAAACTCGATTCTGAATTGGCCAGGCAGAGGGTTGAGGTATTTGCGAAATTCCACGTCGCCGAGCCGGCCGTCAGCGACATTCTTGCGGCGATTGATTTACACCGGCTTCACGGCTTCTCGTATTGGGATGCGATTGTGATCCGCAGCGCCAGCCGAAGCGGATGCAGCATTCTTTTAACCGAAGATATGCAGCACGGCCGGGAAATCGACGGAGTCAGGATCGTCAATCCGTTCCTTTAGTTCGCGCCCCTTTCGCGCTAAAATAGTAGTTGTATGGTTCTTCATCGCCCCATCGCGGCCCTTCTCTAGCGCGCCCGCCGCCGACGCTCGTTATTCGCCCCTTTTCACATCTCAACTCCAAAATCTCAAAGCCCGGAGGGCCCATGATCGACCGTTTGCAACAGATGGAGCAGCGCTACGAGGAGCTCTCCGCTCAGCTCTCGCTGCCCGCGGTGGTCAACGACCGTGAGAAGTACCAGCAGGCCGGCAAGGCGCTGAGCACTCTGGAAGCCCCGGTGATGAAGTTCCGCGAGTTGAAGCAGGTGCGCCAGGCGCTGGCCGAGGCTCGCTCGCTCCTCGCCGATCCCGATATGCGGGCCATGGCCGAGGAGGAGATTGCCGCCCTCGCTCCGCGCGAGCCGGCCTTGGAGGAAGAGATCAAGGTGCTGCTGCTGCCCAAGGACCCCAACGACGAGAAGAACGTCATCCTCGAAATCCGCGCCGGCACCGGCGGCGACGAGGCCTCGCTCTTTGCCGCCGAGATCTTTCGCATGTACCAGCGCTTTGCCGAGCAGCACCGCTGGAAGATCGAGGTGTTGTCGATCTCCGAGTCCGGGGTGGGCGGCTACAAGGAGGTCATCGCCATCGTCGAAGGCGAGCGCGTCTACTCCCAGATGAAGTGGGAGAGCGGCGTCCATCGCGTGCAGCGGGTTCCGGCGACCGAGACCCAGGGGCGCGTCCACACCTCGGCAGTGACGGTGGCCGTGCTACCCGAGGCTGAGGATGTGGATGTGAAGATCGAGGCCAAGGACATTCGCATCGACACGTTCTGCTCCTCAGGTCCCGGCGGCCAGTCGGTGAACACGACGTACTCCGCCGTCCGCATTACCCACATTCCAACCAACACCGTGGTCAGTTGCCAGGACGAGAAATCGCAGATCAAGAACCGCGAGAAAGGCATGCGCGTACTGCGCTCCCGGCTTTATGAGATGGAGATGGAGCGGCAGAATGCCGAACTGGCCAAGGAGCGCAAGCAACAGGTGGGAACCGGCGACCGCAGCGAGAAGATTCGCACCTACAACTTCCCGCAGAACCGCCTGACCGACCACCGCATCGGCCTGACCCTGCACCAGCTCGACCTGGTGATGGAAGGCAGGCTGCAGCCCATCGTCGACGCGCTCATTGCCCACAACCAGGCCGAGCAGTTGAAGGCCGGCGGCGCGCAGGCGGCTCGATGAAGCTGAAGGAGTGGCTCCAGCAAGGCGAGGCGGAGTTGCGCGACGGAGCGCATCCGGAGCGTGCCCGCCCGGACGCTCAATTGCTGCTGCTTTATCTCTTAGGCAAAGACAAAGCCTGGCTGATGGCCCACGCGGATGAAGCGCTTCCCGCCGCTGCGAACAGCCGTTATGAAGAACTGCTGGAGCGCCGCCGCCGGGGCGAGCCCATCCAGTACATCACCGGCGAGACCGAGTTCTACGGCCTGTCCTTACGCGTTACTCCCGATGTGCTGATCCCGCGGCCCGAAACCGAGCACCTGGTAGAAAAGGCTCTCGAAGAGGCCGTACGCTTTCATGCGCCGCGCATTCTGGACGTGGGTGTGGGTTCCGGCGCGATAGCCGTTGCGCTGGCCTGCAAGCTGCCCCAGGCCGCCATCACCGCCATCGATCTCTCTTCACCAGCGCTGGCTATCGCGCGCCAAAACGCACAGCGGAACGGCGTCGCCGGTCGCATTCGCTTTCTGCACGGCGACCTGCTGGCTCCGGTTCAAGAAGAGCAGTTCGAGATGGTCGTCTCCAATCCGCCGTACGTGCCTGTCGGTGATCGCGCCAGCCTGGCTGTCGAGGTGCGCGAATACGAGCCCGCGCAGGCCCTTTTTGCCGGTCCCAGCCCCGATTCCGATGGACTCGACGTATGCCGCAGGCTCATTCCGGCGGCATTCGCGGCGCTTCTTCCCGGCGGCTTCCTGGCCATCGAAATCGGCAGTGGACAATCTCCCGCAATCCATACGCTGCTAACGGACTCCGGCTTCGAGGGCATCGAGTTCATCCCCGACCTCCAGAAGATCCCACGTGTAGCCTGCGCCCGGCGCCCATAAGCATCGCCGCCCGTCTTGGCTGAAACGATTAGAGTACTGTTCATGAACTATGCGCGGACTCTTTCGTTACTTACCGGGCTGGTCCTTCTGATTGGGGCACCGCCCGGCGCCGGCGGCCAACCGCGTCCCACCGTTCCGCCTCCCTCTACCGAGCCGCAACTCGTCCTCCTCGACACGGACATCGGCGACGACATCGACGACGCCTTTGCGCTGGCCCTGGCGCTGCAAAGCCCGGAATTGAGGCTGGTAGGCGTTACCACTGTCTTTGGCGATACGGATCTGCGGGCGAAGCTGGTGGGCCGGTATCTGGAGTCGGTGGAGAAGAGTGATATTCCGGTGGTGCCCGGAGTTCCAACTGCGCATGATAATGTCTTCACACAGGCCGCATATGCGCGGTCGAATCCGCCCTATTGGGGTCCTTCGTGCTGTCCTGCAGGCTCCTTTTTCTATTCGAGCGAGCTCATTTCAACCAAGGACATGGTAAAAAAAGAGCGCTTGGCGGAGCAGCAGAAGCAACATGACGCGGCTGGGTTCCTGCTCGACCAAATTCGCGCCCATCCAGGACAGATCACCCTCATTGCCATCGGCCCGCTCATCAACATCCAGGCTGCCATTGAGCGAGATACGGAGACCTTCCGCAAGCTCAAGCGGGTGGTGCTGATGGGCGGCAGTATCTACCGGGGTTATGGCGATGCGAACAAACCCGATGCTGAATGGAACATCGCCCGCGACCCGGCGGGAGCCAGGGCGCTGCTGGCCACCGGGGTGCCGGTCTTCATGATGCCGCTCGACTCGACCCAAATCCACCTGGAGATCAGGGAACGGGAGGCGATCTTTTCCCACGGCTCCCCGCTGACCGATCAGTTGACTTTGCTATACCACCAGTGGCTGGCTGGCACGGAGGGAGACGCGGCCGCGCCCACGCTCTTCGACCCGGTGGCCGTGGCCTATACCATCCGCCCCGATCTGTGCCCGGCGACGCCGATGCGCCTGGAGGTGGACGGCAAGGGCTTTACGCGACCAACAGAGGGGGCTCCCAATGCCCAGGTCTGCCTGCATTCGAATGAAAAGGGCTTTTTGGAACTGTCGCTGAAGCGGATCGTAAAGGATTAAGAACTCTGGTTGACCAGAAGAGGTCATTTTGACGCCGAGCCAGGGCCGGCTATTGCGGTTTCCGGAGCAGAAACAGGAGAGCTGTGCGCACGGTCACTTCCAACTCGATTGACACGGCTGGAAAGTAGGTGAAAAATAGCCAGTCGGGGTTATTCGGGCCGATCGATGCGGCGTACGGAGGAAAAGTGAAGAACCTGATGAAAATGAGTGCTTTTGGAGCGTTGGCATTCCTGGGTGCGGGATTGCTGTTGACCGGATGCAAGTCGGGACCGGAAATGTCGCAGGCCAACGCGCTGAGCTTGATCCAGGCCAAGTATGACCAGACGCCGGCAGCAGGCGCCAACATCCTGGTGAATGAACTGGGACTGGCACAGGGCGTGACGGCCAAATATTGGGAGCGGACCAAGATCTATCCTAATCGGTACTGGGCCGACTTCACCCTGACTCCCGAGGGCAAGAAGGTGGTCAAGCTGCAGAAAGGCGGAGATGTGATCCAGTGGCGTCCGGAAAACGCCGGCGATAAAGGCTATTCTATTATCGTGGTGACAGTGGCTGCCAATCACCTCAAGGCTCGTGATATCAAGGAGATACAGGACGAATCGGGTGGAGGCAAGGGCGCCGATTTCACCGAGAGCATCGTTTGGGACGGGGTCCCCGGCCCGTTGCAGGATATCGCCCACAACCCCGGCAACAAACTGAGCGCCAAGCGCCACGCGGGGTTTGTCCTCGAGGGCGGAGCCTGGAAGCTGCAAGCGATCAACTAGAACATACAGTTACGCTGGGTGGGGCCGGTTCAATGGACCCCACCCGCGTTTCTCGCATTCGCCCCGGGATTCGTATTCTGGAATTTCCCGCCGAAGCCCATCCAAACCGGAGGTTGTTCGATGCGCCAAGCCTCATGGTCTATTACGGTGTTGCTCACCTTCGCGGCCGCATCCTTTGCCCAGTCAACTCGCCAGCCGATTCCTCTCCAGACCACATCCGGCACCGGATTCACCGGCGCTCCGTTTTCAGGCAAGGCAACGACCGTCAAGGTGCTGGCAGACCGCACAACGCTAACAACATTCGTGGAGTATCTCTGGCGGGATGCCGAGGGGCGCACCCGCAGG
>Ga0182011_10002285_pt1 | contig 16278 bp, 12 predicted proteins | sample 711E1DmetaG_FD_120481 | JGI IMG/M metagenome (GOLD analysis project Ga0182011, IMG submission 120481) | Permafrost microbial communities from Stordalen Mire, Sweden - 711E1D metaG | ecosystem: Environmental > Terrestrial > Soil > Wetlands > Permafrost | place: Sweden: Stordalen | collected... | reverse complement strand
TTCCGGTGTTTTCGATGCATGGCCGGACAAAACGGCCGACCCCCGAGGCGCTCAAGGGGCTCGATGCGTTGGTGATCGACCTCCAGGACATCGGCGTGCGCAGTTACACCTACGTGAGCGCCATGCGTTACGCGTTGGAGGGCTGCTTCGAGAACAACGTGGAAGCCATCGTTCTCGATCGCCCCAATCCGCTGGGCGGGCTCATTGTCAACGGACCGTCCATGGATGCCGACCTGCTCAGCTATGTCGGGGCCTTCCGCATCCCCTACGTCCACGGGCTGACCATCGGTGAACTCGCCCGCCTGGCTGTCGCGGCTCCCGGCCTGCTCGCCGTGCCGGAGGCGGTGCGCCTGAAGGGTCGCCTCGTCGTCGTACCCATGCGCGGCTGGCGTCGCTCCATGCGCTGGTCGGACACCGGTCTCAAGTTTGTCGGCACGTCACCCTTCATCCAGGATTTCCCGGCCTGCGTCGGTTATGCGATGAGCGGCCTCGGCTGCGAAATCGGCGGCTTCACCCATGGCAGCGGGGGCCTTCATCCGTTCATCGCCTTCCGGGGAAAGACGAGCGAGCAGCTCCAGAAGGAACTGGATGCGCTCAAGCTGCCCGGGCTCGCTTTCCGCAAGGCCACCATGCTGGACGCCAACAAAAAGCCCGCCGCAGGAGTCCAGGTCGAAGTGACCAACTGGGCCGTCTGGCAGCCGACCGATCTCAGTTTCTACATGATGCGGTTGTCCTGTAAATGGAGCGGCACGAATCCTTTCGCCAAGGCCTCCGCCGAAAAAGTCTCCCTGTTCCGGAAGCTGGTGGGCTCGGATGACTGGTGGAATGCGCTCAACCACGATGGGGCCAGAGTCAACGTCGAGGGGTTCCTGGCCATTTGGCATCAGCGCGCGCAGATTTATCAGCAACAAGCCCGGCGCTATTGGCTCTATCCCGAATAGCCGCCCCACAGAGGACCAAGCTTTCCTCCAGCCCGCGGCGGGTCATTTGAAGGGCTTTCCCCCCCAGTGGTGTTATCCTTTCCACCGCCATCATCTCCCAATCCCGCCCGCGCCCAAATCTTGCCTATGCCCGCGATCTTGGATAGCCTTTGCGGCAAGGAGCAAAACGCCGACCATGCCTCCCCCATCCGATCCCCTTGATTCCCTCCTCGACCGGTGGAAAGATTCTCCGGAACCCCCGCTGCATCTGACGACGGAAGTCTGGCGCCGCATTGCGGTGATCGACAACCGGGCGGAACGGACCGGGCTTCTCGCCCGAGTCGAAGCCGCCTTTCTCCGCCCGTCATTCGCCATCACGTTTGTCGCGGCTTGCATGCTGCTCGGCCTATTCCTCGCTGAGGTCCGCCTGGCCCGCCTGCATGAGGAGCGCGGGGCGCAGATCGCCCAAAGCTATCTGCGATTGATCGATCCGCTCATGGGCAAGTCAGCGATCAAGGTCGCCTCCAACCAGCCATGAAACGCACCCTTCTCATTGTCCTTCTCGGTCTGACCGCGGGCCTGTTGGCGCATTTCTGTTGGTTCATGTCCCTGCAGCCATGCCGGGCTAATGGTCTCGACTGCCAGCTCCAATGGATGAAGACCGAGCTGAAGCTTTCCGACGAACAATTTGCCCGGATCAAGACCATCCACGAGGAATCGAGCCCGCGTTTGCTGGCGCTGGCGGCGCAGGTGGCCCGGATGCGCGAGGAATATGATGCATTCGAACATGAGCGGACGACCTCCGGGCAGATCGATTTCCTCGAATTCGCGCATTTCGTTGAGCAACGTCGAGCGGTTAACCGTGAATGTCTCACGTCGACCCAGCGTTTGGTTGCCGATGCCGCCCGGGTGATGACGGCTCAGCAACGGGAACGCTATCTCGGGCTGCTCGGCCCTGTCCTCCAATCCGGAGTCCATTCGTCCATCAACTGAGGTGCCACCCAGGCATCCCCGTGAACTCCGATCCCGTCAGCGATCAAGCCGGGCTGCAGGCGTTGCAGGGAGGGCGTGATAGCGCGCTCGACGAGTTGATCGACCGGTGGCAGCGCCCCTTACTGGCGTTCGCCTGGCGGTACCTGCAGAATCAGGCCGATGCGCATGACCTGGTCGCCGAGACCTTTGTTCGGCTGCATCAGCAGCGGGACCGCCTGCGACCGGACACCAACCTGTCCGCCTGGCTGTTCACCACGCTTTCCAATCTCTGCCACAACCACTATCGCTGGCGCCGCCGCCACCCCACTGTCAGTCTCGACGGTCCGATCGATGGACCGGATCCCACCGCCTATGAGACCGTCCCTTCCGAATGCCCGGCACCCGATGTGGCGTTGGAACACGATGAAGCCTGCGCGGCGGTCCGGGCCGCAGTCGATCGCCTGCCGCACGATCTCAAAAGCACGCTGATCCTCCATCATTACGAACGGCTTTCCTACCGCGAAATCGGCGCCGTTGTCGGCTGCTCGGAGCGCGGGGTGGAAACCCGACTATACCGCGCGCGACAGCGTCTGCGCGAAGAATTGGCCGGCTTCCTGCGTGAGACAGCGAACGTTTAGGAGCCTGTCGGGCTTCGCCCTCCAGGCTCCTAAACAAACAGCGGACGCCGTTTGGTGCAGAACGGCATCTTTTCTTCGGATCCAAAGCATAAGAGCTGAACTTCTGTGCGGGCCTTCGATTGGCGCCGGGCGGAAAATCCAGCAAAATCCGGTCGCGATCGGTCTTCCCCAAAATGGCGCAGCCATTCCTAACTAGCAGCGCGGAGGACGAAGTCCGACCCGCTGCTAGTGCGAGCCAAAATTAAACACCTGGGTCGCCCTGACCAAGACCGGCTTTCCATTGCGGGTCGGAGGCTCGAACTTCCATTGCCGCAACGCCTCGATCGACAAGGCCGTCAGTTCACTATTGTCATGCGACGATACGGAGGGCAGGCGGGCCACTCCCGTCTCATCAATGTAAAAATCAACCGTGACCTGGCCCCGCACGCCCTTGTCGGCCAATTCGACCGGGTACTGCGGTACAATGGTGGTCAGCGGCGTGGGAATCCGGTCCAGGTCCCGCAGCGAGCAGGGTTCGTAGGCGTTGCGGTTGGAGGCAAAAATCGTGGCTCTCGCCACGAAATCAATCATGGTCGTGGATATCACCACGCCCTTGGCCTCGAAATAAAAATAGACCTCGATCGTCGTGCCGACGGGTTCACCACGCAGCCGGGCGGGAACGAACTTCCATTGTTTGATGGAGTCCACCGCCTCGCGCGCAAGGTCCGGATGGGAATATGCAACCACCAGCCATTCAATGAGTTTTCCGGTGGCGTCCGTGTTGATCGCCACCTGGGTTTCGCCTCTGGTCACACCCGCCTGGGTGAGCGAGAAAGGGAAAACGGGGCGGCACGTCTGCACGATGGTCAACGACTGCCATTCGGGAACAATCGACCCCAACTGGCCAAAAGCGGAACCGGTGAGCGAAAGCCCGCACCCTAAGAGCAATGCCGAAAGTGTTTTCATGGTGTAGAGGTGCGGTGACCATAACACCGATCTGGCGGATATCCCTTCATGCGGCAGTGCCGGAAGAACATTCGAAGTCGCAATGCACAGGTCACCTGCTATCGGGGTTGGTTGTCAATCCTCCACGCCTGCCCTTTCATGCCGCGTCCAATCACGCTCTTCACCGGCCAGTGGGCCGACCTGCCGCTTGCTGAACTCGCTCCGGCGGCCAAGCGCATGGGTTATGACGGCCTTGAACTCGCCTGTTGGGGCGACCATTTCGACGTCGATCAGGCGGCGGCGTCGAAGCGCTACTGCCGGGAGAAATGGCAGTTGCTCGCCGACCACGGGCTCACCTGCCACGCGATCTCCAATCACCTGACCGGTCAGGCGGTCTGCGATCGGATTGACGAACGCCACCGATCCGTCCTTCCGCCCGATGTCTGGGGCGACGGCGAGCCGGAGGGAGTGCGTCGCCGGGCGGCGAAAAAGATGATCCGCACCGGGCAGGCCGCCCGGCGTTTCTTCGATCTCCGGCCAGGACGGCCCGACGCCGCGGGCGCACCGGCGATCGTCAACGGTTTCACCGGCTCCAGCATCTGGCACGCCCTTTACGCGTTCCCGCCCACCTCGCCGGACTACTGGGAAAAGGGCTTTCAGGATTTCGCCCGGCGTTTCGGCCCGATTCTCGACGCCTTCGACCGGGTCAACGTCAACTTCGCCCTCGAAGTGCATCCGACGGAGATCGCCTTCGATCTCGCCTCGGCGGAACACGCGGTCGCGGCGGTCCAGGGACACCGCCGTTTCGGGTTCAACTACGATCCGTCGCATCTGGGCTACCAGGGCGTGGACTACGTGAAGTTCATCCGCGTATTTGGATCTCGGATACACCATGTGCACATGAAGGACGTGTGGTGGGGACACGGCGACGGGTCGGTGGGCGTGTTTGGCGGCCACGTCGGCTTTGGCGACCCGCGCCGGTATTGGGATTTCCGCTCGCCCGGGCGGGGGGACATCCGGTTTGAGGACATCATCGTTGCGCTCAACGACGTCGGCTACCGCGGCCCGCTCTCCGTCGAATGGGAGGACATCCGCATGGACCGGGTCCACGGGGCCACGGAGGCGGCCGCCTTTGTCCGCCGGCTCGATTTCACCACCAGCGCCCGCGCCTTCGATGCGGCGTTCGAGAAGAAGCACTAGCCGGCTGCAACCGTTTTCCCATCATGAGTGTCAAGATCGGCATTATTGGCGCGGGCGGCATGCTGCGGTACCATGCGGCGGGTTTCCGCTCCGCCGGCGCGGACATCGTGGCGCTCGCGGACCTCAACGAGGACGCCGCCCGGAAGGCCGCGGCCCGCGAGGGCGTGGTCCGGGTCTTTGGCGACGCCGGCCGGATGCTGCGGGAATGTCCGGAGCTCGACGCCGTGTCCGTCATCGTGCCCAACAAATTCCACGCGCCCGTCGTCCTGCAGGCGCTCCGGGCCGGCCGGCACGTCTTCTGCGAAAAGCCGCCGGGGTTGAACGCGCGCGAGGTCCGCGCGATGGCCGCCGCCGCCGCCAAGGCGAAGAAGACCCTGATGTTCAATTTCAACAATCGCGCCCGGCCCGAGGCGTGCGCGATGATGGACTACATCCGCCGGGGGCAGGTCGGCCGCGTGAATTCGGCGCAGGCAAAATGGATCCGGCGCACCGGCATCCCGGGGTTCGGGGGCTGGTTTACCACCAAGGCCCTCTCCGGCGGCGGGCCGCTGATCGACTTGCTGCACATGCTCGACCTTGCGCTCTATTTCATGGGTTACCCCGAGCCCGACTGGGTGCTGGCGCAGACCTTCCGCGATTTTATCCAGGACAAGTCCTTCAAGGGCCCATGGGGCATACCCGACGTGGCCAGGGGAGTGACCGATGTCGAAAGCGCCTGTCACGGCTTCGTGCGGTTGAAGACCGGCCAGGTGATCTCGCTGCAGGTCTCCTGGGCCGAACTGGTGAAACGCGAGGAGATCTCGGTGACCTTCCAGGGCACGAAGGCGGGCGGCCTCGTGCGACGTTGGTTCGGGAGCGACGGCCTCGATCAAACCGCGCTCGACACCTGCGAGCTGTACGTCCAGGAAAACGGCCGCTCGGTCAACCGCACCATCGTGGCGCCGCCCGACGAATCGATGGGCCGCCTAGGATCCGCGGCCAATTTTGTCCACGCGCTGGAGGGCCGTGCGCCGCCGCTCAATACCCCCGATCAGGCGCTGACCCTGATGCGCATCATTGATGCCGCCTACGCCTCCGCCCGCGCCGGCCGGCCGGTGAAATGCTGAGCGCAACGACAAGAGCCCGGGCGGTCGCACCGGCAAAACCGTTCCCGCCCACCCAAATTCTGGTCCCCTGAATCTCGTGAAGCTGAAACGCAGACTGCGGATGGGCATGATTGGCGGCGGGCGCGGCGCGTTCATCGGCGCCGTACACCGCATGGCGGCGGCGCTGGACGGCCAAATCGAGCTCGTCGCCGGCTGCTTCTCCTCCGACCCGGAAAAATCCCGGGCCTCCGGCGCCGACCTCTGGCTCGACCCGGCCCGGGTCTATGGCTCCTATCAGGAAATGGCCCGCTCCGAGGCCGCCTTGCCGCCCGGCCGGCGGGTCGACTTCGTCAGCATCGTCACTCGCAACGATACCCATTTTGCCGTCGCCCGGACCTTCCTCCAGGCCGGCTTCAACGTGATCTGCGACAAGCCGCTCGCGTACAATCTGGCGCAGGCGAAGCAATTGCGCACCCTTGTCCGGCGGAGCGGCAAGGTGTTCGCGCTGACCCACAACTATACCGGTTACCCGATGGTGAAGGAGGCGCGCGCGCTGGTGGGATCCGGCCGGCTCGGCCGGATCCTCAAGGTTGTGACCGAATACCCGCAGGGTTACGCGATCACCGCGCTGGAGGACAAGGCGGACGGCACGATCTCCAACTGGCGGATGGATCCCCGCATCGCCGGCGCCTCCAACTGCATGGGCGACATCGGCACGCATGCCGAAAACCTTGGCCGCTATATCACCGGGCTCGAGATCGACGAGCTCCTGGCCGAGCTTTCGACCTTCATCCCCGGCCGGCCGCTTGACGATGACGGCAACTGCCTGGTCCGCTACAAGGGCGGCGCGAAGGGCATCCTCTATGCTTCGCAGGTCTCCAACGGCGACGAGAACAACCTGAACATCCGCGTCTACGGCACGAAGGCTTCGCTCGAGTGGTATCAGGAGCAGCCGAACGAGCTGATCGTGAAGGCGGTCGACCTGCCGCGCGAAATCCGCCGCCGGGGCAACACCTACCTCTCGCCCGCCGCCCGGGCGAACACCCGCACGCCCTTCGGCCACCCGGAGGCGTTCATCGAGGCATTCGCCAACGTTTACCTGGGCGCGGCCGCCGCCATCGCCGCGGAGGTTGAGGGCAGGCCGCTTCCGCCGGCGCTCGACTTTCCGACCATCGACGACGGCGTGATCGGGATGGCGTTCATCGAGACTGCGGTAAAAAGCGCCCGGCGCGGCGCGAAATGGGTGAAATTCCCTGACGTGTAGCCGCACCGCGGAGGTTCCAAATCCCGAGTCGCAAGTTCCAAGGCACAAGTTCCAAGTTCCAGGGCATCCTGCATAAGTTAGTAGCAGCCTGTTTGCAGGCGAAGCTTCCCAGATGTCCCCTGCAACGCGCGCAGGTTTCCTTGGGGTTTGGAGTTTCGGATTTTGCGCTTCCTTGAGATTTGGAACTTGGGATTTGGCGTTTTTGCGGGCGATCAGGCTCCACCGTCGAACACCCCGCCCTCGCTCGTGGGCGATAATGCCATCAGGTGATCATCGTAGGAAGCCTGCTTGCAGGCGATTCTTGCCTCTGATCGCGAGCCAGCTCGCTTCCTACAATTTGCAGAGCTGCGGCTAATGGATCAGGGAGACGCAACGATTTTACTGGAGGGCGGTGCGCCGTCACCGCCAAATCCCTCCGCCCGCACCGGCACGCTGCCGTCGGCAAACTCGTTCGTGAGCCGCTGGCCGCGCTCCACCGCGGCCCGGCGAGGAATCGGCCGCCCCTGCTCATCCCGGACGATCACGAATCCCCGATGGAGCACGGAAACGGGGCTGGCGGCCTGCAGCCGTTTCCACAGCGCGAGCAATCGGTGCGACTCCAGGCCGATCCGCGGTTCGGGTGAGCAGCCGCGATAGCGTCCCGCCACCACAGTGAGTCGTTGCCGCTGGCGCTGCAGTCCCGCCCGCGTCGCCGCCAGCGCCCGGTTCGCCAGGTCATCAAGCCGCAGCTGGCTCTGTTCCACCAAAGCGCGCGGCGACAACAGGCGCAGCCGGCTGCGGGCATGGTCCAGCCGTTCCGCCCGGCGCTCGCAGGCCGCGGTCATGACGTCGTCAATGGATTCGGCGGCGCGCGTCGTCCGCTCGCCACCCGAAACAAAACTGCTGGAAATCAACTCCGCCGCGGCGCTGGGGGTCTCCGCCCGGACGTCCGCGGCAAAGTCGCACAGCGTAAAATCGATCTCGTGTCCCACGGCAGAGATGATCGGCACCGGGCACGCGGCCACCGCGCGCACCAGCGGTTCCTCATTGAAGGACCACAAATCCTCCAGGCTGCCGCCACCCCGACCGATGACCAGGAGATCGAACACCCCCAACGCCTCGGCCAGCCGCAACATTTCGATCATGTCCGCCGCAGCGCCCTCTCCTTGGACCTTTGCCGGCAGAACCACCAGCCGGCCCCGCCAGCCGCGGCGAAGCAGGATGCGGATGAAATCCTGCACCGCCGCTCCCGTCGGCGAAGTGATGAAACCGATGACATCCGGCATGGAGGGGATCGCGGTCTTGCGCGCGGCGTCGAACAGGCCTTCGTCCGCCAGGCGCTGTTTCAGCCGTTCAAACTCCTGCTGCAGACGACCCTGTCCGTCTTCCACCAACTGACGTACGATCAGTTGATACTGCCCCCGCTGCTCATAGATGCTGATCTCGCCGTACGCCAGCACCTGGAGGCCGTCGCGCAGCACCACCGATTGCCGCAGGGCGTCGCCCCGGAACAGCACACACGCCAGCTGCGCCCCGGAATCCTTCAACGAGAAATAGACGTGCCCACTCGCCTGCGCCCGGAGATTCGACACTTCGCCCCGCACCCAGCCGGGCTGCACGCCCGACTCAAGCACCGTCTTCACCCGGCGCGTGAATTCGCTGACCGATTCCACCCGCCCGGCGTCGCCGCTCAACTCGAATTCAGCCTTCACGTTTCGCCAGCTTCCGCCGGACCAGGTGCACCGCGGCCACCGCCGCGATGATCACGCCAAGTCCCATCGCAACGACCTTGAAATTGCCGTCAAATAGACCACGGCCGAGCACCACTGCGCCCACCGCCCACGGCAACACGCAGAGCCAGGAGACGATCATGTAGAGCCGGAACGGAACTTCCGCGAGGCCGAGAATGTAGCTTTGCAGGAAGAAAGGCGGTCCCGGCGTCAATCGCACGAGCAATGCGATCGACAGCGCATTATCGGCGGTGACGCGCGGCACCGCATAGCCAAAGCGCTTGAGCAGTTTCTCCAACAACGGCCGGACGGCCCGGCGGGCCAGCCAGTAGGTCAATGCCAGGTTAAAGGCGACCGCCGCGAGGGTGGCCGCGAGCACCCCACCCATCGTCATCTGGCTGGCGAAGGCTGTTCCCGCCGTCATGGTAAACGCCATCAGCGGCGCCCCGATCACCGGCAGCACCGCCATCCCGCCAAAGAAGATCCACGGACCGGCGTCGCGGATGATGACGATCATCTGGTCAATCAGCGCCCGGAAATTCACGCCCCGCAGCGCCAGGACGCCCGCACCGAGCACGACGACGCCGAGCACGCCGGCCTTGATCAACCATCCTTTCCCCGATGCGGGTCTGCCTTCCTGCATCGCGGCACCATGTCCGCCGGTGCCCCGCAGCGTCAAGACCACAGAGCAGCCTGCATGTCGGCGCCGCCAACTGGGCGATTTTGGTTGGCCTCTGACCGCGACCCATAAAGGCGGGGCGGCTTGTCCTCAAGACGCCGCATGCGCCTTAGCCAAAACGATGCAAAATGTAGGAGCCTGCTTGCAGGCGATTCCGAGGGCAGAATCGCCTGCAAGCAGGCTCCTACATCGGTCACATGATGGCGTGATGTTTACGAGTGATGGCGGGGTTTCTTGCATGATGCCGCCCTCGGGACAAGGCGCCCCACCATTGCCAGGACCAATCGAAATCCCCGTCCCGCTTGGTCTTGCGGCCCGGCCGCTGGGCGATTGTGATCCGGATGCTGCATGATCACGGCCCGCCCCGGCTCGCTGCCCACGAAGATCCCCGCTTTTCTCGGCGGACCGGCCTTCGTTGTGTTTACCGCCCTGTCGCTGAGCACCGACGCCGCCACCCGGTTCTACCAATGGCCGTGGTTTTTCTACTGGCAGGTGCTGCTGATCGCCCCGATCGCCACCCTGGCCGGGCGGTTGCTTTGCCGGGCGCGCCTCGCATGCTTCGGCGGGTGGTTGGACAGTGGTCTCGTGCTGTTGGTGGCCGCCAACCTCATCGCCGCCTTGCTCAGTCCTTTTCGGCCGCAAAGCCTCAACTTGGCGTTGCTTCCCGTCGCCGGCGTGAGCGTGGCCTATCTTTGCCTGGACTGGATCGAGCACGACGCCCTGAAGCGCACCCGACGGACCGCGTTTTTTGCGGAGGTGGTCGGAGCATCGATGATGCTGTTCGTGGCGGTGAGCTTCGGCCTCTGGCTGTTCGCCCGGGTTCTGCCGTCCTGGTCCGCCGGCGCAACCCTGGCCGCGGCGCTTCGCATCCGCAATGAGGAGCCGTTTGGTCATTCGCTCTACACCGCCGGGGCGGCGGTGTTGAGCGCACCCTGGCTGGCAGCGCTCGGAATTGCCGGACCCCGGCGGTGGCGCGGACCGCGGCTGTTTGCTGCCGCGCTCGCCTTGGGGCTAGTCACGACTTCCTCCAGCCGGGGGGGTGTCGTGGCGGTGATCACCCTGCTCGCCTGCGTCGTGACGATCTGGCTCGCACGCTCCCCGTTCACTCGCCGTCGGCGCCTCGTGCTCGCGGCGGGCGCATTGGCGGCGGCAACGCTTGCCGTGGCCCTCGATCCCCGTTTGCGCGACCTGGTTCTCCACCGGCAATGGAACAACGCGGCGATCGAAAGCAATCGCCAGCACGCCGCCATGTTGCGGGCCGGCTGGCTCATGGGTTGCGAGCGACCTCTCGTCGGCTACGGCCCAGGCGCAATTCCCAGGATCTACCCGCACTACCGGGCCCAGTTATCGGGAGGGACCGACAATGTCCTCCAACTGCACAACGCGCCGGCGCAATATTGGGCGGAGCTCGGCCTGCCTGGAATCGCCGCGCTGATCCTGCTGCTGATCGGGGTCTTCAAGCTGACCAGGAATGCGCAGTTTTGTAGGGCGGGGTCAGGCGACCCCGCCCTACATTCTCTTGCTGCGTCACATCTGCGCGCCCAGGCCGTGCTGATCGCCTTCGCTGGCTATGCCGTGATGTCTCTTTTCGATTACCAACTCGACGTTCCCTGGTTCATTTTCACGGTCGCCGCGTTGCTGGTCATGCTGCGGATCTCATTGATTGACCCCGCTGTCAGCAGCACCCGTACCACCGTTTCGGCGGTGCCCGCGCGCCTGGCGGGCGGCCTGCTGCTGGCCGGTCTGGCGGCCATGGCGTGGCCCACCGCGTGGGATTTGCGCGCCCGACAACTGTTTTCCGAGGCCACCGACGCCCGCGAGTCCGGCGACACCGCTGCGTTCGTCGCCGGCGCGGAGCGGGCGGCCGCGGTGGCCCCGCAAGAGCCGTTTTACCCGACTCAGCTGGCGGCATTCTATGGCGCCCAGTTCCTTCAGGCGGGCAACGAGACGGACCAGACCCGCGCCCACGATCGTTGCTGCGAGTTTTTGCGCCGGACGCTGCGGATTGATCCGGATCAAGACTACGGACATTTCAATCTCGGCTGGTTGCTGCTCGCGCAACAGCCGGTTGAAGCAGGCCGACACTTCCGCGCGTCCGCCCGGCTTTCGCCGTACCGGGGCGGCGTCTATCTGGGCCTCGGTTTGAGTTTGGTCGGCCGCGATGACGACGCGGCGGCAGTAGCATTTGCCTTGGAGTGGGCGAATGATCCGCATGCCATCGGTTCACCACGCTGGGACCTGCCGCCACTCTCGGCCTTGCGCGGCCGGATTGCGGCCGCTCTGCAGCGTCTAGCCGGCCGCTGGCTACAAGAGGATACGCTGTCGGCCACAGAACAGGCCCGGATCAGATATGTTGCTGCCCTGGCCAGCTGGTGGGTAGACCGCTCAGCCGACATCGCCCCGCTCATTCGCGACAGCTCGCCCGAACAACGCCGCTTCTTTCAATATTTGGACCCAATTGAACGTCGCGCCTATGCGCCGGCACCGCCCCGCGCTCCTGAGCCATGGGAGCAGCTCTACATTGCGTGGCGCGACAACACCATCCCCGCGGCGCGCGCCGGGGAGTCACCCACCTTCGCCGCCGCGCTTCACCGGAGGATCGGCGGGCATCAGAATTCGTTCATTCGGCTGTTGACGGACCCGACCGCCGGGGAAACAGCTTTGGTGCGGTTCGGACAGAACGAACGTCCCGGCTACAGCGTCCTGGCCCGCAACCAGGACGGATTCCCTTTGCGTGACCTGTATATTTATCCTGAGAACCTGGTGGTGGAAAAATACGCTTCGTTTCTTTTCCCGCCAAAAGGTTACCTCCCGGACCGTCTGCTACTCGAAACCGTGAACGAGATCGCCCCCGAAGGCGCACGCCCCTAGTCGGTTCACTCAGATGCTGTCATGCAATCATCCCACACCGATTTCGTAGCCACGAGCGCCAGCGGGTGGATTTGGGAGCCGACCTCCGCTCGCTGGCGCTCGCAGCTACATCCAAGGCTGAATTTCGCGCCATCCGGCGCCGCGGTCGCCCGAGAGGTCGGCCGGCATCGGAGTCGGCGAACTAACCGCGCATCAAACCCATGAACGCCCCCGCTTCGCAGGACCTTCGGCACCGCACGCTGCCGCTGTTGCTCCTCGCCGGCGACACCCTGTGCGTGTTCGCGGGTTTGTTGATCGGCTATGGCCTGCGCTACCATACGGCATTGGGTTCAGTGTTCATCGAGGTAGCGGGTGCGCGTCTGCGCGATTACCTGCCGCTCTTGTTCCTCGGCACGGCCTTTCTCGTGGGCGCGTTTGCGCACCTCAATCTCTACGACGAACGATTGCTGCTGCGTCGCTATCAGGCGTTGAACATCATCCTCAAGGGCACGGCGTTCTGGCTGTTCGCCTATCTGGGCGTTTCGCTCGTGCTGAAGTTCAGCCCGCCCATCTCGCGCCTTTTTGTGGTGTTTGCCTGCGCGGGCGTGCTGGTGTTGCTCTATGCGTGGCGCAACCTTTTCTACGCGTTGCTGGTTTCCTCAAGACTGCGCAACCGCATCCAGCAGCGGGTCGCCCTCCTGGGTTGGACCACCGAGGCGCAGGCGCTGGTGGCTGACATTCAACAGACCGCCGCGCATCCGTTTCGCCTCGTCGGAATGATCGAGTTGCCGGCCGGGGAACAGAGCCGTCCTCCCTTCTCCAGTGCTTTGCCACGGCTCGGCGGTCTCGCCGAATTGCCGGCCTTGTTGGAGCGCCACGAAATCGATGTGCTCATTGCCGTCCGCCTCGACTTGCCGCGCGCCGATCTCGCGCGGCTCGTGGAGCTTTGCGAACGCTCCTATGTCGAGCTCAAGATCATCCCCTCGGTGTTTCAGATCTTCGTCTCCGGTCTGCGGCTGCAGACGTTCGGCCGGGTGCCGGTGCTCGGCGTCGAGGATCTCGCCCTCAACAAACTCTTCAACCGGGCTCTCAAGCGGGGCACGGATCTCATAGGCTCGGTGATCGGGCTCGCGCTGTCCGCGCCGGTCGTGGCGCTGTTCGCCGTGCTCATCAAGCGCGAATCACCCGGTGGTCCGATCTTCTTCCGCCAGTCCCGGGTGGGCGCCGGCCACCGGGCCTTCACGCTTTACAAGCTGCGCAGCATGACGCCCGACGCGGCCGGACGGGACGATGAACAAGTGAGCACTCAGGCCGACGATCCGCGGTTGCTGCGGATCGGCGGTTTCATGCGCCGCTGGAATCTCGACGAGCTGCCGCAATTCTGGAACGTGCTCCGCGGCGAGATGAGCCTGATCGGGCCGCGCCCCGAGCGCCCCCATCATGTCGACCAGCTGGCCGGCGCGATCCCGCATTATCTCCCGCGACACCTCGTCAAGCCGGGCATGACCGGCTGGGCGCAGGTCAACGGCCTGCGCGGAGGCAGTTCGTTGGAGCGGCGCATCCAGCACGATATTTATTACATCGAGAACTGGTCCCCTTGGCTCGATCTGCAGATCCTGCTGCTAACCCTCGTGCGCTGGCGTGATCCGGGGGCGTGAGTGTCGAGCGGCCGGTGCATTTGGTCGCTGTTTCAGGCTCGCCACCCTGGCCGCGGTTCGACTGATTTTCGCCATGACCGAACCCCTCGGTGAAGGAGCACCGGCTCCGGATGGCAGGCGTGGCCGGCTGATCGGCGTGTCTTTTGTGATCGGGACCTTCGTGCTATGCCTGATCCGGCTAGCGGGATTCGTGCAGACCAACGCGGTCAATGTCCTTTGCGAGGACGAATGGGACTTCCTGCAGCCGCTGTTCGACGGCCGGGGGCCGTGGAGCTGTTTTTTCTGGCAGCACGGGCCACACCGCCAGGGTTTAGGGGGACTGGTCGATTGGTGCATTTTCAACGCCACCGCCTGGGACGTGCGCGCGGAGGCGTGGGCGGCGGTCGTCGTGCTTTCTCTCGCCACCATTGCGGCTATCGCCCTGGCGGCACGGTTGCGCGGATACCTATCCTGGAGCGACGCCGCGTATCCCCTGCTCCTGCTGGGTCCGATTCACTGGGAGACGATGATCTTCACCCCAAACCTCGCCCATTCGATTTTCCCTCTGTTGTTCACCTTTCTGCTGGCGTATGCCTGGGGCCCGACCAGCCCGGTGATTCGGGTCATTGGGGTCGGTCTATTCGGCACCCTCACCCTATTTACCGGCTATGGCTCCTGCGGCGCGCCAGTCACGATCGGCCTGGCGTTGGTGCTGTTCCTGCGACCAGCGAATGGCGAGAGACCGGTCGATCGCCGCCAGATCACATTGATCCTGGTCATGCTCGGCCTGGCAGTGGTCGCTTTTGCCCACGGGTATCATTGGGACCGGGGCACGCCCTGGCAGTTTCCAGTGCCGAACTGGTGGGATTACCCACGGTTTTGCGCCCTGATGTTTACCAGTCTGATCGGATGGCGGGCGATTTCAGGACCGTCCACCATCGTCGGATTCATTCTCTTCGGCCTCGTGGTGACCGCGTTTTTCGCCGCAGCAATCACGATCTGGCGGCGCAACGCGGATCCGCGAGCGCGCGCGGTTTGGATCCTGACCGGAACCTCGTTGCTGTACGCGGCATTGACCGCGTTTGGGCGCCTGCAGGTGACCCTGCAAGCCGCGTTCATGTGGCGGTACGTCACCCTCCTGATGCCCGCAGTCTGTGGCCTTGCTCTGGCAGCCGAGGGCTGGATCATCTCACGAGGGAATAGATGCCGTCTCGGTTTTGCCGTGGGCTGGCTTCTGTTGGCCGGCGTGGTCTGGAGTGATTTTAAGCCGGAAGACAACGCGGCCATCATGGCGAAGGGGAAGAACCTCTGGGTCGCAACCTACCTCCGGACGCGAGATTTGAACGCTGCCAACCAGGCAGCGCGTTTCTCAATCTATTCCCTGGACCCAGCTTCACCGGTCATCGCTGGGCGACTTCGCTGGTTGGACCAACGGCATCTGTCGTTTTTTCGGGTTCCGCCCGACAAGAAGTAAAAAGGGCAACTCGCGGCGCGCGACGTATTCAAACTCCTGACTTTTCAAAGGAGAAAAAGGAGGGAACGAAGAGGGATTATTCCTCCTTCGTTCGGGTTCACCGTTTCCTCCGTTACCTTCTGTGAAATGGTTCGGGTGTGGTTGCGGAATCAGCCATGCTGGGAAATATGTCGGCGCCGCCGTTCGGGATTTGTCATTTAATAGACGACAAATCCCCTTCCGGTTCCGCCACAGAAAGCAGCCGCTCTCGTCAGATTGGTTTCACCTGGCGATAACCGGAAATTCGCGCCCGCAGCCGGGCGAACAGCTTCCAGGCGCCGAACGCCAACCGGTATTTCCAAACGACGAGGCGAGAATCGCGGGGGTTAAAATGCTTGAGATAGACGTCCCGATTGGCATCGAAAATCGCCCGGGCCATGCGGTCATAGTCCTTTCCCACGCTCACGCCCTTGAGGTGGGTGATCTGGACGCGCCCGTCGTACACGATGCGATAACCGGCGCGGGCAACGCGAATGCAGAGGTCGAGATCGTCGCCGTACATGAAGAACGCCTCGTCGAACACGGATGGATGGTCCGACAATGGCACGGTTGACTCGGGTGGCACGGGCGTCTCGCCCGTGGTTTGGGACATGGGCACGGGGCCCATGCCACGCCCGGCAACCTGCTCCAGCACCTCCCGCCGCGCCATCATAAACGCACCGTTAATTGCCCCGACCTCACCCGTTCCGTCAGTCGGCAGATAGGTCAGGTTGTAGCCAGCGAAAAGTTTCGTCTTGGGGAATACCGCTGCCAGGCCGGTCGCGCGGCAGAAACCATCCCAAAGCGTCGGGATTGAGCGCCGGCAGGCCAGATCCATGGAGCCATCGGCCAGCACCAGCTTTGGAGAAATCAGACCGATCTCGGGTTCGGCCTGCAACCGCCGCACG
>Ga0182011_10002284_pt1 | contig 16278 bp, 13 predicted proteins | sample 711E1DmetaG_FD_120481 | JGI IMG/M metagenome (GOLD analysis project Ga0182011, IMG submission 120481) | Permafrost microbial communities from Stordalen Mire, Sweden - 711E1D metaG | ecosystem: Environmental > Terrestrial > Soil > Wetlands > Permafrost | place: Sweden: Stordalen | collected... | reverse complement strand
GCCACAGACGCGTCGTGAGATCCAACGCCTGTTGTTTACCTGGACCGGAGAGTGCGCGTATTGTGGCAGCATAATTCGCAAACGAAACCGTCCACCTTAACGTAACGTAGTAGTACTAGCCCCCTCCTCCGCCGAGGAGGGGGGGCATTTTCATGGCAGCGAGGAATCTCCCTCGGATTCCTTCCTCCACAAGTCAGGGCGGGATTCCTCGCTTCGTTCGCAATGACACGATGCATCGGAGTGACAAATTCCGTCTAGCTGCTTGGACAAAAAGGGGCATAAATTGTACGTCGGAAGGCCCGGAGTCCGAAAGTGACTTGAATGGTTCAGCTAAGTACCTGAATACGAGATGGTTGGCTTTGGCAAGAAGATATTCTGGGGCGCTGTCTTGGCAGGTAAAGTGCCTTATAATAATCGGCAAATCTTCGTGCGTTTTCAGCTTGGTAAGGAGGATGAATGAGGAAAGGTACAAGAGGTTTTTCACTGATTGAGTTGCTGATTGTGGTCGCGATCATTCTAATCATTGCGGCAATCGCCATCCCGAACCTTCTGCGTTCGCGTATTGCAGCCAATCAGGCTTCTGCGGTGGGATCACTCCGCACCCTCAACACGGCAGAGGTCACCTACTCTGTTACTTACAACACTGGCTATACTTCGACCTTGGGCAACTTGGGCCCACCGGCTGCAGGACAGAACCCTGTCGCCACGGCTGCGGGATTAATTGACAGCGTTCTTTCCGGAATGTCGGGATCATCAGGTTCAAATGCCACGACGAGCTCCAAGAGTGGTTATACGTTTACTTACACGGCGGGAGCAACGGATCAGACGGGCAGGGTCAATACTTACTCGATCACTGCCACGCCGGTCAGTTTGGGAACGACCGGGACCAATTTCTACTTTACCGATTCGTCGGGCGTGATCCGTCAAAACAGCACGGCGGTGGCCGGTTCGAGCGACTCGCCCTTGGCTGGCTAGACATTTGAAACAAGCGAATGACAACGAGGAGGGTGAGCAGCCCCTCCTTATTCTCCGCAGGTGCCTTGTTACGGCATATCCCCTGACCTCCGCGTCATATTGCAATTGTGGGGTGAACGTTCTACCGGACGTCTTCGCATAAGCCCTTTGGATTTAATGGATCGATTGCGGCGCGTTCGCGGCGACGCCCTGACATTTTACGGATGCCCGGTTTTGGCTGGTGTCCCGTCCCACCCAAATTCTTTGCAGAGGCAAGAAGGCGGCAGCATTGCTGCCACACTATTTCCAGTCACCCGATTTGACCTTCGACGCTTGACTTGACTCACTCAGCACCGAGAATCATAAATATGTCGGTAAGACTTCCCTGGGGTTGGCGCCATCGGCTATATTAGTCCTGGGTCCGCGGCGACGGCCTGCGGCCGCGCCACAGGGGAGAGTTAGCCGTCCGGATACGGTGCGTTGATCATGCTGGCCCTTGAAACCATCGACTTGACGAAAGAGTACCGTTTGGGCTTCTGGCGCAATCGGGCTAAGCGGGCGCTCGACCGGCTGAACCTCCGGGTCGAGGCCGGCGAAGTGTTTGGTTTGCTCGGACCGAACGGCGCCGGCAAGACAAGCACGCTGAAATTGCTCTTTCGCTTGATCTTCCCCACCTCAGGGTCGGCCCGCATCCTGGGGAAGCAACTCGACGACATCTCCGTTCGCTTCCGCGTCGCCTATTTGCCGGAGAATCCCGCCTTCTATGAGCATCTGACCGCGCAGGAGTTCCTGAACTACGTTGCATCCCTGTTTGGTTTGTCGGCTGTTGAACGCCGCCGGCGCGTCGGCGAGCTTATCGACCAGTTGGGTCTCTTTGCGTCCCGCAATGTTCCGCTGCGGAGATTTTCCAAGGGCATGATTCAGCGGCTGGGAATTGCTCAGGCCTTGATCAATGACCCTGACGTGTTGTTTTTGGACGAGCCTATGTCCGGCCTGGACCCACTAGGGAGAAGGGAAGTCCGGGAGGTCATATTGCGGTTGAAGGAGCGCCAGAAGACAGTATTCTTCTCCACGCATATTCTCGCGGATGCTGAGACTTTGTGCGACCGGGTTGCGGTCCTCCACCACGGCCGGCTACAAGGTTGTGGTGAGTTGAACAGCATCCTTTGCCTGGGAGTTTCCACTACCGAGTTTGTGCTCGAAGGCCCGTCCCCAGAGGTTATGACAGAGCTGGCGGCCTATGCGTCATCGGTGATCCGGACAGGAGAACGGGTGCGTTTTGAGATACCGGAGGAAAGCAATATTCAAGTAGCACTTGAGATTATACTGCGCCGCAAAACGAAGCTGATCTCCGTAAATCCGGTGAAGAGATCTCTGGAGGATTACTTCCTTCAGAAAGTCGGCGCCTCGGAGGCTTCCCAAGAAACGGCGAGTGCTTATGGCTGGAGTTAATCACGGGAGCGAGCATGCGCGTGGCCACAATTGCCTTCCACACATTTAAGGAATCGGTTCGCCAAAAAGTTCTGTACAATCTGATGGCCTTTGCGCTCCTGCTGATCGGGGCTGCGATCCTGGTCGGAAGCATTTCTGTGGGTGTTGAACAGATTATCCTGATAACTCTGGGGCTCACCTCGATCTCGGTTTTCGGTCTGCTGATTTCCATTTTTATTGGAATCGACCTCGTCTCGAAGGAGATCGAACGCCGGACGATCTATAATATCCTTTCCAAGCCTGTCTCCCGCCCGGAATTCATTCTTGGGAAATATTTGGGGCTTTTGCTCACTCTCCTCGTGAACACGGCTGTAATGACGGCGGGTTTCTATGGCGCTTTGTTCTATCAAAAGCACGCCCTGGGGCTTGGCGATTTTGTGTTCTTAGGCGCTGTCTATTTCATTCTGCTCCAACTGGCCATAGTGGTGGGGATCGCTCTGGTGTTTTCCTGTATATCCACTCCCGTGCTATCCGCCGTATACACTTTTTGCCTTTATGTAATAGGGAATTTCACGCCCGACTTGCGCGCCTTCGGTCAGGAGGCTCACAGCGCGCTGCTCGGGACGGTGAGCGACATACTTTATTACTTGCTCCCTAATTTCGGGAATTTCAATGTTATCAGTCAGGTGGCCCACGCACAGAAGATCCCGGGTTACCTATGGGTTGGAAACTCTCTTTACGCTCTTCTGTACATGACAATCCTCCTAGGCATGGCAGTCCTTGTTTTTGAGGAACGGGAATTCCGATGACATCTTCCCGCACCCCCCTCTCCCAACCTCGCCTCCGCCGGCGCCTCTGCTGGCTTTTGCTTCTACTGTGCCTTTTGGGATTGATCCCTATCCAACGGAGCATTGACCTCCGAACGGGAAGTGACCGGGGAGTTGCCGAGGTCTTATTTCTGCCCTCAGGCAAGTTTCTGCGTCCACTCTGCTTGGGATACGAAGGGCTATTCGCAGAGATTTACTGGACGCGCGTGGTGCAATATTTCGGCAGAAAACGACTGGCGAATTCCACAGAGTTCAAGCTGTTGGGGCCCTTGCTTCAGATCACTACCGACCTGGACCCCCACTTGCCCATTGCTTACCATTTCGGCTCCATCTTCCTTGCGGAGAAGCCACCTCGGGGAGCAGGTCAACCCCTGGAAGCGCTGGCGCTCTTGTATCGTGGCATTGTCGCTAATCCTGACCACTGGCGGTTATGGGAGGACGTTGGCTTCATTTACTATTGGGACTTGAAAGATTATGCTGCCGCGGCGCGTGCGTTTCAGACCGGGAGTGAGAGGCCCGGAGCCATGCAATGGATGCGGGCTATGGCAGCTAAGGTGGCGGCGCAAGGTGGCCAACTGGCGACCTCGAGGTTTCTCTGGTCCGAAATCGCACGGCAGGCGGCCAACGAGCAGATACGCAAGAACGCGCAGGACCACTTGATCGCCCTCGATGCTGAGGAAGAGATGACCAAATTGGGGGAGTTAGTCGCCCTCTACAATTCGCGCCAGGGACGACCCGCACGCTCGCTCCAGGCGCTGGTGGTGGCAGGTTACCTGCGCGCTCTGCCGCGCGATCCTTCGGGAGCACCTTACATTCTTGATGCCGGCGGGCGGGTCAGCTTGAATCCTCGGAGCTCGATTGACTTGAACTTGATGCAGTAGCGTAGTGGCTAGTGGTTAGTCGATATTGGTTAGTGCCTAGCGGCTCCGCTGCTCTACTAACCACTAGTGTTGTGTCTCTCAAATAGGTTTACAGACGTAGCGCCGCCCTTTAGGGCGGCATGCCGGGCTAAAGCCCGGCGCTACGAGGGCGTCGGCTCGCCACGGGATTGTAAAGGTTCTTGAGAGACACAACACTAGCCACTACGGGAGTGGCGAAGTGGAGCAATGTCGTTTCATTTTCTGGGAATTATTGAAAATCCTGGGCGTGGCGTTTACCAGCCTGTTGGCAGTCAAGGTAGTGGCGAGCCGGAAGGCGACAGGAGGCAACAGCTTGGCGAGCAGATTGGCTCGCGCCAAGCCATGGTTGTACGCTGTTATTCTGGCCCTGGTCGGCTTCGGCGCCTGGAACCTGGGTTACGATGTTGCCGCGGAAGTGTATTATTGGGCCAGTCTGAGCGATGCACAGAACTCCCGCTTGGCCAAGGCCTACCTCAACTCTCTTCAGGCGGTCGCGTTGCGTCCGGGGGTTCCACGTTATTGGAAAGCACTTGAGGCGGCAAAATTCAATTTGGGCCAGTTTGCCTCCGTAGTTGACGATTGGCCGGCCTTGCAGCGCATCGCGGACGGAGATTTGGATGAGCTGGATTCATATCGGTATGCGGTCTGCCTGTTTTTCCTGGGAAGATACGACGAGACGCTGAGCATCACCGAGCGAGTTATCGAGCAAAATCGTTCTTATATGCCTCCCTACATCCTCCAAGGGGACGTCTTGACTGCCCAACGGAAGTATGGCGAAGCCCAGCAGGCCTTCGTGGCTGCGCTCCAGATCCTCCCCACTAACCAGGCGGCGGTGGAAGGCTTGGCGCACGCCTGCTTCCTGGAGGGGAACCGCCAGCAGGCTGTCAAGGTTCTTGAGGAAACAACCAAGCTGCCCTTTTCAACCGAGACGCAAAAAAGATTTGAGGCGCTGAAAGGTCTGTATGGCCAGTAACCACCGCCTGATTATTCGTCCGCGTCTGGAAGATTTGGTGGCTCTAGCCTTTTTTTTGACCACCTTCGCTCTGCGTGTCGTTTTCCGCGGGGCGGAACATACGAGCCTTGGCCCGGCCGACGTCTTGGTTATTATTCCCGCCATGACTTTGCTTCTGGCCAAGGAATTGGTCCATTATTTCGTGGTTGGAAAGAAGGAATCTTCCGCTCACTCTGCGGACCCGCGATCGTTCGTCCGGCCTTACTGGGAAATCGTCAGAGACTGGTTCCCGTTTCTGGCGATCCTGCTCATGTACTACTCACTTTGGGGTGACGCGACGCATCTCCTGGTGCCCCACGATTGCGATCGGGAGTTGATTCTCCTGGATCAGCGGTTGTTTGGTTTTCAGGCCAGCGTGGCGATTCAGCGTTTCATTACGCCCTCGCGGACAGCCTGGATGGAGTTTTCTTACTTCTATCACATCTTGCACATCCCCATTGTCGGCTGCTTTGTGTATCTATGCCGCCCCCGCCCGCGTTTCCGGGAAATGATGTGCGGGCTGATGGTCGTCACTTTCTTAGGGCTTCTCGGGTACATTCTGGTTCCAGCCATCGGGCCCTTGTACACCTTGCGCGACCTCTATACCGTTCCGCTCCGCCAGCCGATTTCAATCTTCAAACAGCAACTCGAGTTCATGGATCTCGCTCGTATCAAGCGCGACGTTTTCCCCAGCATGCACGTGGCGATATCCTTCCTCGTGTGGCTATATGCCTTACGCAACTCGCGGCTTCTTTTCTGGGTATTGTCCCCGCTGGTCTTGAGCCTCTGGGTCTCGACCATCTACCTCCGCTACCACTACCTCGTCGATGTGGTGGCGGGTTTGTTGCTGGCGCCCGCGAGTTTCCTGCTCGCCAACTGGCTCTTTAGACGCATCGGCAATTTGGCGCTTCCCATCCCCATTCCGGCGGCATGGGCCGACGGATTAGCTCGAATGGGGTTCACCGGCGCCGGGAAAGCCACAAAGCCGCCCGGCCGGGTTGAGGGACAACCATGAACGCGGATCGCCGCAGCAGGGAAGAGGTTAAAACGGAGCAGGTCTCCGGGGTAGCAGCCCATGTCGGACTCGTCCGATTCGCGACCCACGAATTGCTCGCGGTTCTTATCCTCGTTGCCGTCTTGCCCTACCTTAGCTCGCTGCTGAACGGCTTTGTACAAGACGACAACCGTCAGATCCTGTCCAACCCCTACCTGCGCAGCTTTTCCCACTTGCGGGAAATCTTTGCCAGCAATGTCTGGTCCTACGTCGGCGCGCAAGGCATGACAAATTACTACCGGCCGCTGATGACTCTTGGGTACCTTCTCTGTTACCAATTCCTTGGACCCTTGGCCTACGGATTCCATTTGGCCAACGTGGTCCTGAATGCCGGCGTGGTTTGCCTGGTTTTCCTGGTGACTGAACGGATTTTCCGCGACCGAACTATGGGCTTTGTGGTGGCCGTCATCTTCGCGTTGCATCCCATCCATAGCGAGTCCGTGGACTGGATCGCCGCTGTGACAGACCTCCAGCTCACCCCGTTCTACCTGCTCACCTTCTGGTTCTTCCTGCGGGTCGCAAAACCAGGCGGGAAGCGCTCCAGTGTGGCAGAGCTTGGCATGGTTCTGAGCTTCACACTGGCGCTGTTGGCCAAAGAACCGGCAGCAACGGTACCTTTTCTGGCAACTTTTTATGAGCACTTTCTGCGCGACGACCGGGCGCAAACAAGTTTAGGGCAAAAGCTCTCGCGGTATTTCACCTTGTGGCTGCTCGATGTCGCCTACCTGTTGTTTCGAACCCGAATCTTTGGCGGGCTGGCGCCAGTGCTGCAATTATCGCAGATCAGCCGGCGTGAGGCGTTCTACTCCTCATTTGCGTTAGTCGCGCAATACGTTTGGAAAGTCCTCTGGCCGGTGAATCTCTGCGGCTTTTACCCTTTCCACAAGAGCGTTGCGCTGTCTGACCCTCGAGTGATCGGGGGGTGCCTCGTTCTGGGATTGTCCCTGGGTGCGTTTGGTTATTTCTGGAGGAGGGAGCGCCTTGTCTGTTTTGGCCTTTTGTGGTTTTTCCTGAATGTCGCGCCGGTCCTCAATGCCCGCTGGCTGGGCGCTAACGTTTTTACAGAGCGGTACCTTTACCTTCCTTCTCTGGGTTTTTGCTGGATCGCGGCATGGGGAGGGCGGCGGTTGTGGATGAGGTTGGCAGGACGTCCCACGGCTCGCAAGTTCTACGCAGCAGGGCTGGCAACGGTGGCCGTCCTTTGTGTGGTTAGGATTGTCACGCGAAACCGCATCTGGCATGATGACCCGACCTTTTACAGGGGCACGCTGGCGGCGCAGCCGGACGCCATCGCGATTCGGATCAATTTGGGCGCGGTTTACTGGAATTTGGGTTCCCCGGATCAAGCCGAGGCGGAGTGGCGAGAGGCGCTCCGCCGAGCCCCCAATCACTGGTTGATTCTGAACAACCTGGGTCTTGTCTGTGTCAGGAAGAAACGATATGACGAAGCCATCGAGGATTTTCAGCGTTCCATACGGCTGCGCCCAAACTATGCCGACTCCCACATGAACCTGGGGCGAATCTATGCCGAAACAGGGGCCGCAGAAAAGGCGGAGATGCAGTTGAGGGCGGCGGTGGCTCTTGCCCCCCTGTATGTCCAGGCCAGGAATGAGCTGGCAGAGTTTTATTTCAAAAGCGGACGGTTTGCGGAGGCAGAGCAGCAGTTTCGCACCTCTATATCGAGTGGTGGTACGATTCAGGCTTGGAATTCGTTGGGCGAGATCTACACTCGCTGGAACCGCAGGCGAGACGCCGAGCACGCCTTCCGGCAGGCGGCGGCCTTGGATGCTTTCGACAGTCATGCACACTTCGGGCTGGGAGCTGTCTTGGAAGCAGAAGGACGGACTAACGAAGCGCTGAAGGAGTATGGGTTAGGCCTCCAAACGGATCCGAGGAATCCTGTTGCTCTTGAAGCCTTGAAACGGTTGAACGGTCTGAAGCATTGAGTCATTTTCGCGAAAGCAGGAATCCGTGACGTCATCGACCTTGATCGGGAGATCTGGAGATCGGGTGATCGGGAGAACGGCTAATCGGGAGAACATATCTTCGGCTGGACATGGGGTCCTTCGGAAGCACAGCCCTCTCCTTTGGGGAGAGGGTGGCGAGCGTAGCGAGCCGGGTGAGGGGTTTCTTGGTTCTTTGGACTTAGCGCTTCCTCGTCGCTGTGCAAGTGACCCCTCACCCGGCCCGCGCCGGCTGGTGAAAACGCCGGTCTCGGTCCACCCTCTCCCCTCGGGAGAGGGCAAAGACCCGGTTCCTTGCCAAGGGGTCAACGCGCTGGGACCACAAACAACGCAACGCTATCGCCTGTACGTTGAGTGCTTGATCGTGGTGTTCTTGTTACTCGGCTGTACGTGGGTATCCGGCGGCACAGTGGAAAATCGGAGCACGGACTTGCTGGAACAGTACGTGCGTCAATTCGAGTCGAGTTATCATGCTGTCCAGACTATAAGCGCAGACTTCACGCAGACCTACGTTAGCGGAGGCAGGACACGCATCGAGTCCGGCGTCGTTTACTTCGCCCGCGGCGGCTTGATGCGCTGGGATTATGAGCGGCCTCAACCCAAGCTGTTCCTCTCCGATGGGAAGACCCTGGTGCTTTACATCCCGGAGGAGAAACAACTCATCCGCTCACCCCTCAAAGCAAGCGACGATATTCGTATTCCGTTTCGCCTCTTGCTTTCCAGGCTCAACTTTCGCCGTGTCTTTTCTCGGATTGAGCTTGCGCCGGACGCCACGGAGCACGATCCTGCTGACCACGTCCTGCGCGCATATCCCAAGAAGGAATACGAAGGGGATTATCAGCAGGTGCTCATGGTGGTAAGTCCCCAATTTGATATCCGGCGTCTGCTCGTGATCCTCCCCGACCAAAGCACCATGGACTTTTCTATCGACCACATTGGGCGGGATGTGCCGCTTAGCCTCTCTTTGTTTCGGTTCACACCCCCGCCCGGAACCGAAGTCATCGACCAGCGTTGATCCCCACCACCGGCTCGTGAACCAAACTTATCATTGACGATTGACGATTTTCGATTGGCGACTGGAAGACAAGAAATGAATCCACAGATTGCGTAGATTTCGCAGACTCACGCTAAGAAGGCAAGAGCAGGGAATTGTGCTGTTCTTATCCCGCATCTGCGTAATCCGCGAAATCTGCGGATCGTTTTGTTGTCTCTAAACCTCATGACGCGTGGTCCGTCAAATTCGTTAATGTCCTAACACTGGCCAACCTGTGTATACTCAGCACCGTTGGGATGCCATGATGGAAATCTCAAGGAAGAGGAGTGAGACACTCATGCCTGAAAATCGCCGATGGTTTCTGGAGACTCTGGCCGCAGGGGCGGCGAGCGGGGCACTCTGGGCCGGGGCTGAGGCCGGCGATTTGCCCGCTGCCGAAAAGAAAGGTCGAGCCAGAAGGATTCCAGTGGCGCTCATTCAATGTGATTCACCGGCCGGGCAGGGGGAAAGGAATCTTGACAACATGGAGCGCCTGGGTGAACAGGCGGCTAAATCGGGTGCGCGCTGGATCTTGTTTCACGAGCTTACCGTGTGCGATTACGCTGACAAGCCACAGAGTGTCGCGGAACTCGTGCCGCAGGGAGTTTCCACGAGGCGTATGGCAAAGCTGGCGCAACGCCTGCGCGTGATTTGCGCCTTCGGACTCGCGGAGAGGCATCGCGACAGGATATATGACTCGCAGGTATTCGTAGGACCCAAGGGGTACTTCTACCATTACCGCAAGACCTGGCTGTGGTTAGAACCCAAAGACGGGGGCTATCGCAACGAATGGGCGCGGTACGATCCCGGCGCAGGGCCGGAGGTCTTCACCGTGGATGGCCTGCGCGCCACGTGCTTCATCTGCACGGATGGCGACTCCGGACGCTGCATTGAACGTGCCGCAGCCCTGAAACCACAGGTGGTCTTCTTCCCCAATAATCGCCAGAACTTGCCGCCTTTCGAAGAGTTCGGCAAAAGCGCCAAGCGTATCGGCGCGCCCATGCTGGTAGCGAACCGCGTGGGACGCTCCGTGGTCTACGACACGAAAGGCGGGTGCGTGGTCTTCTCGGCCCAAGGGGAAGTACTGGCGAAGGCCAATCGCGAAGGGCACGAGGAAATCTTGCATTACGAATTGGAGTTTCCGGCCTGATGGCAAGGTGGAGGTTAACAAATGCGTTGGGGTTGCTTTGTTAAGAACCGCAGAGTAAGGCAATCTACGCCTGACTCTGCAATGCCAGGCCCAAACCAGTGCCAGGAGCCTCACGACATGTGGGTGGGCTCGTAGGTGCGCTTGAGCGTGTGGTAGGCAGCCATGGGCCGATCAAGCCCGTCGATGAACATGAAGAACTCTATGGGCCAGGGCACGGTAAGCGACCAAGGCATCAATCCTTCGGTGACAGGATAGCTCACCAGAGTGAGTTCCAAGACGGTCTGGGCGCCTTGCTTGCCTTTAACACGCTTACCGCCCCCGCTGGCAGCTTCACGCTGGCGAGGGTTTCCCCTTGCCGGTGCGTTACCTCGACGGGTGCGCCGGTGAGCGTGTCGGCGACGGCGTAATCGCCTCGGAAACTCACAACCACAGTCTCCGTATCGCCCCAGTTGGTCAGGATGGCCACTGGTCCGGAGGTATGAACAAGGCCACGGAAGCCGACCGTGCTGGGAGCCTTCTTGAGTTGCACCAGCGCGTTGGCCTGGACTTTCATGGCGGGGTCGATGATCCATTGTTGGACCAAAGGGTTGCTACGCTTGAAGTATCCTAAGGTGAGCGCCGACTCGAAGTAGATAGCTTGACCTTTGCCGAAATGATGTTGTGTGGCAAAAGGCCTGCCTTGCCGATCCCGTAGAATCACTTTCGCACCCCTTAACTCCAAGGGCAGCATCCACAGTTCACCCCCGCGTTCGTTCTGACTGGTGACGGAATAGGGCTCGTCTGCCTTCACTGGATAGATGTCGGAGGCCTGAATGCCGAAGAGGTCGTTGAGGCCGCCCGGGATGGTTGGACGGATTTCGCCGGTTTCGTTCTTCCACGCCGTCAACCCATCTGCCCAGAGCGTACCGCCCTTACTTGCGAAGTCCCGGAGGGCAGCCACGGCCTGGTCGTCCATCGCGTACGAATAGGGAATATACAAGACGTCGTAGCTACCCAGCGATCCCGTCCTGAGTTGGTCGATGTCGACAAACCGAGTGGGAATGTGCGCGCGGTGGAGCGCCAAATAGCAGCCCATCAAACTCTCTTCCACTTCATCGCCGCGATGCTGGGTCCTGTCGTCGAGGCTGTGGATGATTGCGGATTCACGGTTATACAGAATGGCGATCTTCACCGGCTGCGGCCGCGCCTCGGCCAAGTAGGAATTGCGCTTGAGTCCGTCCACCACTGTCTTGACTGCGGCGAGCCGGATCGAGGGCGCCCCAACCAGACTTACCAACCCCCATTCACCTGCTTCCGTGCCGCCCACTCGGGGATGCCACAACCAGAAGATCACTCCCTTGGCCCCTGCGCCAAAGGCGTCCCACAGCCACCGGGTCATATCAGCGGGTGTCGGGTTCAGCGGAAAACCACCTGTATAGATGGTTGGTCCGCTTTGCAGTTCTGTGACCCACCACGGTTGATCTCCTGCCGGCCCCCCAATCACGTCGAGCCGGTAAGCGAACAGGTCACCGTATTCAGTGGCCGGCAAGGTACGAGGGAAAATCCAGGCAGGGTGGATCGAGGCGCCCAGGATATCCACGATGCGCTTCTCTTTCCAAACATCCTGACCATCGGCTCCTCCGGTGGGAGCGGTGACATTGATATGAGTGGGGTGGTTCGTGTCCAGCGCTTGGATCTGGCCCTTAATCCAGAGTAGTTCATTTACCAGGTTATCGATGTTGAACTCTCGCCAGTCCACAACCCGATGATAGTCATTCCAATATTCGGTAAGTTCATCCGGCCTGATTTGGACATCAGAGAAGTTTTCAACTGGCTCAAACCAATGTTTGTTCAATTCCTCCACGGTCCCGTACTTCCTCTTAACCCAATCGCCGAAGGCCTGAAACGTCGCGGGCTCGAGATCGTACTTCGTAGGTTCGTTCATCAGCAGCCACACCCCTTGCGCGGGATGGTTCTTATAGCGATCAACGACCTTCCGAATGTAGATCGCGGCGTGGGTGCGCAGCTCTGGATCGTTGAGGTTCGTCCGGTTGTGGTAGAAAGGGGTCTTCTTCACCCATCCCGGCGGATCTTCAGCGCACAGGGTGGCCACAATCTTGATTCCATTCTCCGCTGCCGCATCGTAGATCCAGTCGTAAGCTTCGAAGTTCCAGTTGTTCGGGGTACGCTCGATGTCGTCCCAGATGACGAAAATGCGAACCAGGGTGAGTCCGTTCTCATGCATGAGCCGGAAGTGACGTCCAACGCTCTCCTTGGTTTCGGTTCGGTTCAAGAAGAACTCCGATCCGATACGAAGCTGACCGGTAAGCGAGGCCAATTCAGAAGCCGGACCAGCGCCGGCGTTTTGACCAGCGCGGGCCGCGGTGGAAAGTAGGGCGGCAACGACGAAAGAAATTAGCAAGAAATTCCGGTGTGAACCAGGCATGATTTTGACTCCTCTCCGATGGGCAGGCCTTGACCATCCGCAGCCCGAAATGAATGTTAGCAGTTTCCATGCATCGCTCCCCTTTGCGATATTCCGCCAAGCTCGTGGTATCAGTTCGGGTGTTCATTCTATGCCAGAAGTGTTCGTGGATGTATCATGCTTGATGAATTTCCAATCGAAAAGGCAGTTGACGGCGGAAAGCATCTGCGATATTCAGGAGGCCGCGACACCTGATAAGCAAGGATGTCGATCGGGAATTGACCTAGGGAAGGGGAGAACGAAATGCTGGTTTTGAACAGGCGTGGCTTTGTGAAGTGGGCTGGAACAGCGACAACCGCGCTGTGGGGAAACGTGACGCAGCTTAAAGCCCGGCTCAAGGCGGGAGATTTCAAAGGCGAAGCGACCGCCATCCCTGGCTCCGGCGGGTCCCTGGCTGAAGCGAGGACTCTCGATGCCACATTGGACAATCAGGAAATCTACCGGCTGCTCGGCTTTGCCACCATGACTGGCGAAGACCCGCGCAAGCTTTGGCAACGGCTTAAGAACACGCAGAATTGGAGGGTCGGTCCTCTGTCACCCGATAGCTGGTCCGGCAGCGTTTTCGTGGCCGACGACGCAGACATATTCGCCTTTCGAACCCTACCACTTTCCGATGCCTGGCTGAAGGACTCCAAGGCTGCCAATCGCGCCGAATACTGCGCCAAGCATTTCGATAACTGGTGGTCCGGTTGGCTTGGCGTCGAACAACTCGGCACCGCCGGTATACCCGGATGGTGGAAGTTCGTTGGACCGAAGGCGTGGGACAACTCCTACGCGCGACTCGTCTGGCAGATGCCCGAGGGAGGTCCCGAAGTCACTTATGAATGGGCACAGACAGAGAAAAACGAAGTCGTGGGACGCCTGACGCAATCGCAACCCGCCGCGCTGGTGTTGCAGGGCTACATCCCATGGGATTCTGCGCCTCCACAGTTCTCAGTGCTCTACTCGGAAGGTCCGGAGCGGCGCTTCTTGCGCGGCCGTTCCTGGATTCCCGGAACACGCGACGGCATGCGGTGGGTACTGGCATTGAGTGTAGCCCCCGACGACGTAAACGGCACGGGGTCGGTAAAATGGCATGGGTACTTCCACAGGATCGAAAAGCTCTATTTCTGCGGGCGGCAAGGCCAGAGCTACAAGTCCCTCGAGGCGGCGGCGAGCGCCTGGCTGGGGGCGGGGAAGATTGACGAGTTGCTGGATGGCAACCGTGAGCGGTATCTGAAATCGAGGCCGGAAGGCACGGGTTGGCTGGCCGATGCGCCCTCCGCCATCAACGACAACCTCGAATGGAGTGAGGCCTATACACCATCGCGTCGCAGGACGTACGTGACCGTCAGCCGGAAATGGGCGCAGTCCAACAACTCGGCTCCGGATTTTCTGTGGGACAGCTTCTTCAGCAGCCTGCTGGTTTGCCAGGAAGACGAAAAGAAGGCCTATGACCTGGTTCGCGATATCACCTCCTGGCAAAACGATCAGGGGATGTTCTGCCAGTACGGACAATGGCCGACTCACCCGGACCGCTCGGTATTTCCCGTCGCTTGGGGACACACGCAATATCCCATCGGGAGCTTGTTGGTTGCCAAGGTCTATCTTCGGCGTCCGAATCGACCTTTCCTGGAGGAGATCTACCCGCGGTTGCTGAAGAACCAGGGTTGGTGGTTTGCGGACCGCGGAGACGGGCAACCTTGGCGGGACGGCAATAAAAACGGGCTGCTCGAGCTGGGCTCAAACTACCCGGAGGAGATCCCCTACGATGACCGGGCGCAGACAGCCTATTACGAGTCCAACGATGACAGTCCGCAGTGGTGGCATGTCGCTCACTACAACCGTGAGACTCAGACTCTCGAGCAGGACACCGTTGAACGTAACTGCCTGTACGCGCTGGATTGTTGGATTCTGGCATGGATGGCCAACCAATTAGGTAGACCCGCAGACGCCGCCGCTCTCACAGTTGAGCATCGACGCATGGTCGAGACGATCAATCGCCTGCTTTGGGATCCGTCCCGCGGGTGTTACTGCAATCGTCATTGGGAGAACTTCGCCGGAGATCCCTTCTTTCCTCAGATGGGTCCAGACATCTTCTTCTCATTGCTCGGAAAGGTGGCTGCACCCGAACAGGCCGAGTCTCTACGGAAGATTTTCCACGATCCGAAGAAATTTGCCGGGGAATGGATAATGCCCACCATCAGCCGCGACGATCCCCTGTTTCCCCAGCAGGACTACTGGCGCGGCAAGGTCTGGCCGCCACACAACTGGTTGCTCTATCAGGGGTTGAAACTGTACGAATGGGATCACGAGGCGAGGCTGCTGGCGGAGTCTTCCGCCAAGATGTTCTTGAGGGCATGGCGCGACAAGGGAGAATGTCATGAGAACTTCAGCGCCATCACCGGTGAAGGCACGGGACAAAGTGATCCCCACTACACCTGGGGCGCGCTGATGGCTTTGCTTGCCATCGAAGAACTTATCGACATCAACCCGTGGCATGGATTGCGCTTTGGCAATCTTGAACCCGTGGCCCCGGCTGGTATCCGACGCTATTACGTCAGCGAATCAGTTTACGATGTCACGCAATCCTCGGATGGACTTGAGGTTAGTAAAGACGGGCAACTACTGTTCGCCACGAATGGCCCGGCGGAGATCCGACACGTGGAGTTTGCGGGCGACCAAGTGCGGTTTGAATTACGCGCCGGTAAGCCTGTGAAGGTCCGCGTACGGAACAATCCAGCGAGAGATTTCCCCGCTGGTCTGACAAAGGTCTGACGTTTGCCGAACACGGCGCCGACTGAAGGAGATAGCAGCTTCGCTCGTCCCAGTTATGGCATGGACTTCGCCACGCCCCATATTCAGGGAGGCTGTTCCCGTCATGTCGCTCGCGGCTACTCAACCTGAATGTTCCCCGAGACGGTGCTTACCTCCAGCATTAGGCCGCCGTCGCCGACTTTCCCTTCCACCTCATGCTTGCCGAAGGTGCCCTGCACGGTCATCTCTCGCGCGGTGTGAACGCTGCCGGAGACCGTGTGCGCGCGGAGCGTGAATCCCTGCTGGCCCGGCAGGCGCGCGGTGACGCTGCCGGAGGCGGTCGAGAGCCGCCAGGAGCCTTGGCCTTCGCCCTCCACCAGGATGTTGCCGCTGGCGGTCTGGGCGCGCACGGCCCCGTGAACGCCCTCGAGTTGCAGCGTGCCGGAGCCGGTGCTTACCTCCACGTCGCCCGGCGCGGTTTGCCGTAGCGTGACGCTGCCACTGCCCGTCGAGGCGTGCAGGCCGCCCGCCACGCCCGTGGCCAAGATTTCGCCGCTCCCGGTCGAAGCGTGCACCGTTCCCTTAACGCCTTCCACGGAAATGTGCCCGGACCCAGTCGAAGCTCTGACCGTGTCTCCAATATTCGTCAGCTTGAGGTTGCCGGAGCCGGAAGATGCTTGCACCGGCCCGCGTAGTCCGCTCACATTCTGTTCCCCGGAGCCGGAGCTCGAGCGCAGGCGTGTCTCGGCGGGCGCCACGATTTCGTAGCTGATGG
>Ga0182011_10002283_pt1 | contig 16281 bp, 20 predicted proteins | sample 711E1DmetaG_FD_120481 | JGI IMG/M metagenome (GOLD analysis project Ga0182011, IMG submission 120481) | Permafrost microbial communities from Stordalen Mire, Sweden - 711E1D metaG | ecosystem: Environmental > Terrestrial > Soil > Wetlands > Permafrost | place: Sweden: Stordalen | collected... | reverse complement strand
GAAAATAAAGGCGCTTTCGATGATTTCACGAGGGCACATTTCGAATATTCAATTGATCAGGATAAATATCAGGAAAAATTTAACAAAGAGGGAGAAAAAATTAACATAATTATTCATGAATATGAGGACAGACTTTGTAAACACTCTGAGGGCGCCGGATTTGGAAAATACACCAGTAACCTTGCCGAGAAATTTCAAGACGAAGTGCGGAGCCACTTTCCCTTAATTGACCACGTCGGAATTGTTCTAAGTAAGACTTCGGCTAGTGCCGTTAACAAATTCTCCCTGAAGAAAATTAATCTCTAAAGCGCCAGAAGGATCGCCCCAATAATAGCGGCCCCTCCAATCCCTGCACCTAAAATTGTGGGCCAGTCGGTTCCTGTAACAGGAATCGGACGTGGTGTTCTTTGAACAATCGGCGTTGCCGAAGCTGTCGCCGTAAAAGTCGGTGTCGCAGAAACAGTTGCCGAGGCGGTTGCGGTGGCTGTAGCAGTAGCTGTAGCAGTGGCGGTGGGAGTTGGCGTCGGTGAAGGAGTTGTACACAAACTTACATCTGTTGTCCATGAAGCACCAAGTGAAGGGCAGCAAAAGCTCTGTGTTCCACATGCGGCAACTTGTCCGACATTCCCAATATTTGAACAGCTCATTTCCTGGGGTGTTCCGTCAGCGTTTGGTGAATTACAACTCCTAAGTAAATCCTGCTGTCCCGGAACAGGACACTGTTGAACTCCGGGGCAAAGACTCGCTGCAGCTTTTTCTTGAATCGTTTGCTGCTGTTTGACAAGAAACACTCCCGCAACAACACTTAGAACCAAAAACAAAAAGATAGAAACCGTAATAATAATTGTTTTTGTACTGATCTTCCCCGATTTTTTACTGGTAACTGTTTCAAACGGAGAAACGGCAGGGCTCTGGTTCGGCATGTGATTAATTATATTGTATAAGGCGAGTGTCTTACAACTCCTCAATCATTTTTGGAGTAATTTCAGCAAAACTCTCAACCACACAATCTGCACCGGAAAGGTCCTTTTGGTCTTCTTCCTCACTCAAAATAGCAACCACTTTCATTCCGGCTCTGTGTGCGGCCTCTACACCGGACGGGGAATCCTCTATTACCAAACAATTTTCCTCTTTTTCTTCCAATTTTTCGGCTGTAATCAATAAAATATCAGGGTCAGGTTTCTGGTTCATCACCTCTTCACCGGTTGTGAGAACATCAAAAAAATCTTTGATTCCCAAATTTTCCATTATTCTATCAGCAATTGACCAATTGGTAGATGTAGCTAAAGCAGTCTTCACACCACTGTCTTTTAAATTTTCTATGAACTCAGTAACTCCCGGTTTTAGAGATACGGAATCAAGATGATTAAGATAGTTGTTGTAAGTCAAAGTTTCCAATGAACCTAAATCTTTATCCGTCTTTATGTTTAATTTATTAATTAAAATTTCCCAACTCTTTTTAAGAGAGACCCCGGTTGTTTCGGGGTGTTTGTCGAGAGATTCATAGCCCAAACTTTTTAAGACATCGGTGAATGCCATCCCCCATTCGTTTTCGCTATCGACGACGGTGCCGTCAAAATCAAAAATAACAGCGGAGATTTTCATAATATTTCGTTATTTGAGAGGTTTATCTGAGATGTTAAAACCAAGTTCTTGAATCTGATTTCTAATTTTGTCTGCTTCCTCATATTTCCCCTCTTTTCTTAGTTTTTCCCTTTGATCGATTAGGGTTTGGATATTGTCCGGAATTTGGTTCTTGGAATTTGGAATTTCGGATAATTTTAGTCCGAGAATTTCATCAAAGCTCATGGCTAAATCGTATTTATCCTCACTTGGGATATTGCTTTTTAACATATCCCAAAGAACAGCCAGAGCTTTTGGAGTACTAAGATCATCGCTCAATGCTTCCAAAAATCGGTCACGATAGTCATTTACTTTTTCTTCTTTTTCTTCCGACAAGACAGTCCTATCAACGTTTGTTTTGAGAGAACTAACTTGATTCCTTAGTCTTTCTAATCCGTTTTGCGCGGCTTGCAAAGAATCCCAAGTAAAGTTCATTGTTTCGCGATAATTTGCTCCCAAAAACAAATATCTGAGGGCTATTGGATCAAAACCTTTTTTGATAACATCGTCAATCGTGTAAAAATTTCCCAAAGACTTGCTCATCTTTTTGCCATCGACCATCAAAAAAGCGGTGTGCAACCAATATTTAACCAGGGGTTTTTTACCTGATGCAGATTCCATCTGCGCAATTTCGGCCTCGTGGTGTGGAATAATAAGATCAACTGCCCCTCCGTGGATGTCATATTGCGGACCGAAAAAGTTTTGGGTAATTGCAGTATCTTCTATGTGCCACCCAGGCCGACCCTCCCCTATATCTGTTTTCCAAGAAGGTTCATCTGGTTTAGAAAATTTCCACAAACAAAAATCATTCCAGCCTCTTTTTTGTGTGTTTTCATCTATACGTGATATTGAATCCTCCTGTTTAAGCTCTGTTCTACCGGAAAGTTTTCCGTAGTTTGGAAACTTCGATATTTCAAAATATATGCCGTCATCGATTGTATAGGCATATCCTTTTTCCATTAGAGTTTTTACCTGCTTAACAATTTGTTCAATGTAATCTGTTGCACGGGCGTATTTTGTAACGGAAATATTATTGAGTTTCCCCATATTCTCCATATAGATGCCTTCATATTTTGTAGTAAGTTCCTTCCAATCAATTCCGAGCTCACTAGATCTATTCAATATTTTGTCATCGATGTCGGTAATATTTTGAAGGTAAAAGACAACAAACCCCGAGTACCTCAGGAACCTCACAAGGAAATCAAATTGTGTATATGTTTTTGCGTTACCGATATGTGGATAGTCATAAACCGTCGGGCCGCAAACAAAAAGATTAACCTTTTTGTCGTTAATAGGTTCAAACTTTTCCTTTTTACGGGTTAGTGTGTTGGTTAAATAAATGTCAGCCACGGTCTAATTGTAAATTGATAAAGGATAAAAGTAAATCAGCCTGAAGGAGGTACCGGTTTTTCCACACGCGTTTGTTGTTTTTCCGCTTCCGCTTTTTGACCTCTGTGCTGTCCTGCTCCAATTCTACGACCTGGTTTTGCGACAGCCATCTGGACATCTCCCTGTGACTCATTATATGCGGCCTGCTGTTTTTGATACTTAACCGCTTCCATCTGAGCTTTGAGAACCTGCTTTTGCTCCATAAAAAGTTCGGGATAATCTTCAAGAGGAACCTCTACCCCCTGGGATATTTTTGCCTGAAGATCTTTGAATGTATCCTGTTTATGAATATCTTTGAGTTCCTGATCAAGTGCCTCCATTCTTCGGGAGGATTTCATTTTGTCTTGGACTTTTTGTTGATCTATTTGGGCATTATTTTGATTTTCATCATTCTGTCCCGGGGGCGGACTCTGGGGTGTAGTTTCTGGCGCAGTAACTTGATCTCTGGCGGTTTTTAGAAGCTCTAATGGCTCCTGGGCCATTTGTCTGGCAATTTTTTGTGCAAGATCGCGGGCAGATTGGCCCGCTTGTTGGGTAGTTCCTACTCTCATTGTTTTTATTTCTTAACTTACAATTCCCTTCTTCCTTCCAGTGCTTGAGTCAGGGTAACTTCATCAGCATATTCCAAATCAGCCCCGGTGGGTATACCCATTCCTAACCGTGTAATTTTTATGGCGGAGCCGGGTTTTGTTTTTCCATCGATATTTTTTAATTGTTTCGTAAGAAACATGCTCGTTGCTTCGCCCTCCATGGTTGGATTCGTTGCGATAATTATCTCTTTCACTTCTTGTCTTTTTCCTTTTGCCCGATCGATTAATGAATCGACATATATCTCATCCGGACCGATGTTGTCTAATGGACTGATGGCGCCATGCAAAACATGATAAACACCCTTGAATCTTCCGGTTTTTTCGAAGGCCAGGATGTCCAGAGGTTGCTCAACAACCATTATTTGTGAATGGTTACGGGAAGAATCTGAACAAATCGGACAAGGGTCGGTTTCGCTCACATTTTTGCAAACGGAACAAAGAACCGTATCTTTTTTTAAACGTGAGACAGATTCGGCAAAATCTTCAAGCTGAGATTGTGGGACATGAAGTAAATAGTAAGTAAGACGTTGCGCGCTCTTTGGTCCGATACCCGGAAGTTTTTGAAAAGACTCGATAAGTGCCGCAATGGGGCGAGCAATCTTCATTTTCCCAAACCGCCAAGAAGACCTCCGAGTCCTCCACCCATCTCCATCATTTTTTTAGCCGAATCTTTCTGAACATCCTTCATTGCGTCATTGATAATATCGACCAAATCTTTAAGATCTTCCCCATCTTTTTTGATGTAGCGGATTTTTTGATCACCTGTGACCGAGACCGAATAACCATGCTTTTCTACGGTTTTAATAATCTTCTCCAGTTCTTTTTGGAGTTCCATCGCCTTCTGGCGCATCTTGGCTAAGTCTTTAAGCTGATTAAATTTGTCAAACATCTCTTTAGTTACCGAATATCTCTTCAGCAGCCTTTATTATATCTTTATCCTTCCCTTCCGTCAAAACTGTCTCAACTTTTGTCTCTTCGATTACTTTCCTGGGCGGCGGGTCAACCAAAACACAAACAACTTTAGTGGGAGATTGCAGAACCTTGGCTACAATATCTTCAAGAATTCTTCTATGTTGGGGGTCTTCTAATCTTTCTTTATGAAATTTGTAATAAACTCCCAAAGTTAAAACTTTTCCATCATAGGTTATTGGTTTTGACGATCTGAGCAAAGCCTCAATCGAAGCGTTTATGGGTTTAATAAGAGACAGAATATTTCTCCAGACCTCGTCATTTACCCCTTCCCCCGTCACCACATCAACAGCCGGTTGTCTGCGAACGACAGGAGCAACTGTCTGAGCCAAGTCGCGATCAACGAGAGTCTCAGAGCGGGAGTTGTCGCGACTGGTTCCGGCTTCGCCGGAAGGCGAGTTTTGCTCCGAGTGAACAGACTCCGACTGGTGACCCCCATTCCCTTCCCCGCACCACTTTATGACTGCAATCTCCAGTGGCAATTCTTCAATTAGAGAATCGGCCATATCTCGCAAGGCTCCAGTTAAAAGCTCAATCAAACTAATTAAATCTATCTTATTTATCGTACCAATTTCGTCAGTTCCTATTCCGACCTTGGCCAGAAGAGACGTTCTTAATTTTCTAAGAACGGAATCCAGAAATGTTTCTATAACAACTCCCTTAGCTCCAAGTTTGCCGATTTCTTCAATTAAACTTTTTGCGTCTTTTTTGATTAACAGCGAAATGAATTTATCCGAATCAAAGGCCTTTTTACTAAAAAGAAATTCTTCCAGGAATTCCTTTGTCAGTTCTGCATCTTCCGCAACAAGTTGTTCTAAAATTTTTATTCCATCCCGGAAAGATCCGTCGGACGCCTCAGCTATAATCTTTAAAGTTCCGTCGTCTATTTTTATTTTCTCGCCAAGGACAACTCTTTTGAGTGATCTTACTATTTCCTCGGGGTTTGCCTTTCTGAAAGGAATATAAGTAGTTCGGGATTTGATAGTATCTATAAGTTTTTCAGGGTTGGTCGTGGCCAAAATAAAAATTACATGTTCGGGCGGTTCCTCAAGCGTTTTAAGAAGCGCATTACTGGCTTCTGTGGTTAACATGTGAGCTTCGTCAATGATGTAAACTTTTTTCTTAGCGGCAACCGGCGCAAGTTTGACCGCGTCCCGCAAAATCCTGACATCATCAATCCCCCTATGACTTGCTGCATCCATTTCAATAACATCCAAATTATTCCCTTTATCAATAGATATACACTGTTCACACTTGCCACAAGGCGGATTTTTGGATTCGCAGTTAACAATTTTAGCCAAAATCCTTGCCGCAGATGTTTTCCCGGTTCCTTTTGGACCGGCAAAAAGAAAAGCGTGTGGCATAGAAGTTTTAGATGATATCTTTTTGAGTGATTCACCTACATCCCGTAAATCAAGTTCGTCTAAATTTTTAGGGCGATATTTTAAATAAAGGGTCATTTTTCGTGATGGATTCCAAGGAGATGCAACGCTCCGTGTTCAATAAGTTCATAAACTCTTTCATCTATCAATATATTTTCCGATTCCGATTCTTTAACAGCCACAGGATAGCAAATAATTATTTCCCCCAGATGAATTTTCCCGTCGGGCGGATATATAAATTCGCCTTTTACTTCATTCGGTACAAATGACAGGACATTGTGAAGTTTTTTATCCTTCAGATATTTATTTCCAATCTCAAGCATTTTAGCTTTGCCAACAATGGCAACAGAAACATCCGCGTCTGAAACGATGCCATTTTTGGCCAGAAATTCGGATAATTTCTTTTTAATCGGGGTGATCTCCACGGGGTAATTTGATTGTTTAGTGATAAGTACTTTAATCATACTGGAAGAAAATCTATTAAAACGCCTAGGTCAATTTTTGCTTCACCATCTCTGCTATCTTCCCTCCATCGGCACCTGGTGCCTTACTCTTAACCAACCCGATAACTTTCCCCATATCTTTCATCCCCTCAGGCTTAATTTGGATAACGGCTTCGTCAACCAGCTTAATCAGTTCTTCCTCTCCAATTTCCGGAGGAAGATATTCCTGGAGGATTTTTAATTCGGTTTCTTCTTTTGCGGCACGGTCCTCTGCACCTGCATTTCTATACATTTCGATAGCTTCTTTTCTTTTCTTTGCCTCGCGCCTTATAACAACAAGTTCTTCCTCGTCGGTAAGCTCGTGTTGTTTGTCAATTCTTTCATAATTGAATGCCGACAAAAGCAACCTTAAGGTTGATGTTCTGATCTCGTCATGAGCCTTCATTGACTCACCAATCTTTTTTTGTAGCGTTCCTGCAATCATAATTAATGCTTAGTAACATTTATCTTACACTCTTTCCCGTTAATCTCCAGACTCACCTGGCCGCCAATCGGAAATGTTATTTTTGGATCCGAATGACCAAAATCTACATTAGCGACCACAGGTAAACTGTCAAATTCCTTTTTTGACTTGATGATCTTATAAAGGAGATCTTTCGTCATTTCACTTTCTTTCTGAAACCTCCCCAATACCAAGCCCTTAACCTCTTTAAATCCGGGTAGATGTACCAAAGACTGTAAGTCTCTATCGAAATGGTGCGGTTTCGATTCAGAGTCATCTTCCAAAAACAAAACAGAATCCGTAAGATCCGGCATAAACTCCGTGCCTTGGAGAAGATTAAAAGTGCAAAGGTTAGCACCTAAAATTGTGCCCGAAGCTTGACCGTCATTAAAAACCCAATATCCTTCATTATCTATTAGATTGCGATTGTCCTGGTCTATATACCAGACATCATCGCTCCATTTGTCACTGGGTTCGATCATGAATGGTGCGTCACTAAACAAACACTTTTCAAAATATTCGAGTGTGTAATCAAAATATAGTTTTTGGCCAAAACTTGAATAGTGCGGCCCTGAATAATTTACCAACCCGGTTTTTGCAAAAATAGTGTCGTTTAAAGCCGTAATATCGGAAAAACCGCAAAATATTTTGGGGTTATCCTTTATTAATTGCCAATCGATATATTTTAAAATCTGATTCGAATTAAAACCACCGATTACTGTCAGAATCGCTTTAACATTTTTATCAGTGAATGCATCGTGAAGATCCTCCAGGCGCGATTTTATACTCGATGAGGCGAATTCATCCATTTCCTGAACAAACTTGCCGAATGAGACTTTAAGGCCCAGCTTCTCAAATCTGCCATTGGCAATTTTTCTGCTCTCCTCACTGATTATTGCCAAGGATCTGGACGGAGCAATAATCCTTACCTCATCACCTTTCTTAATTTTTTCAGGATAGATAGCGTTCATCACGCCAGTATATTCATTTTCACAAAAAGTGACAAGTGGCCAAAAGTATAATTGTGAAGTAATTAAAGCCCAGTAAGGTCTTTGTGAATTCGAACCAATTCTGTTAATTTATTGAGGTGTTCTTGTGCCACATCAGACCAAGTATAACCAATACTTCTCTGCACGCTGGCCGCCTCAGCCAATATAAAGATCCTTATAATTTTATCTAAAGTTAGTTGCTTATATAAAGGCTGTGTATCTTTTTCAAACTTCCTAATAGCTTCCAGTCTTGAAGGAATGTGTAAAACATCTGTTTCACTTTCCGGCCTAAGGCCAATACCGCTATTACGTGCAAATCCCTCTGTCGTTTGAATAGCATAATCGACAGCCTCCTTTTCAGACATTGGAGACTTCCTCTCCAAAAAACCATTTAAAACTTCGAGGTTGCGATCTACCCACACATTTTTAGGAGGATAATTATTTCTCAAAAATTCTTTTGCTTCATTCTCCCACTCCCTCCGCTGTTCAGAAGTATTTTCCTTCATAGCCGCAGAATATTACGAATCTTGAAGTTTTACAACAACCTCCTCTAAACTTAGAAGCTCGGATTTGTCAGAAGATCTCTCCTTCCATTCAATTTTGTCTCCGTTTCGTTCAGAAACCACTAGACGGACAGGGATTCCGATTAGGTCGGCGTCTGCAAATTTTTGTCCTGCAGGCACTTCCCTATCATCCCACAAAACATCGAACCCTTTTTCCTTCAGATCGTCGTAAATTTTCTTCGCGTTTGTAGCTCCTGGCAATTCGACCAAATGAACGTCAAAAGGCGCAACAGACTTCGGCCAGATAATCCCCTTGTCGTCATGACCGACCTCAACCAAAGCCCCCATTACTCTTGTGGGCCCAATTCCGTAACTTGCAAACCAGACCGGTTTTTTACCACCATCTTTGTCAGTAAAATAAACCCTCATTCTTTCCGCATACCAAGTGCCGAGAGGAAATATGTTGCCGACTTCCACAAGTCCCGTTAATTCTTCGATCTTCCCCTTTTTGCACTTAGGACAGGTCTCCCCGACCTTACCTTCAAATATTTCCTTATTTACGGCATAATCACACCTATTGCAGGCAAAAATAGTGTCCTCGCCGTTCGCATTTAGAACCTGGAATTCATGCGTATGTTTATCAGTAAACACTCCGCCGGAAGCCTCAACAACTTTAAAATTAAATCCAAGCCGCGTAAATACTTTTACGTAAGCTTCTTTAACTTTTTCATAATAATCAATCATGTCCGTCTCACTTACATGGGCCGAGTAAAGATCTTTCATCATAAATTCCCTGCCTCTTAAAATTCCACTTCTGGCTCTCGGTTCGTTTCTGAATTTTGTGGAAAAATGATAAACGGCAACGGGCAGATCCTGATAGCTTTTAATGTTTTTTCTGAGAAGATCCATTACAATTTCTTCGTGGGTGAAAGAGAGAACGTATTCCTTTTTTCTGGCATCGATTAGTTTGTACATGATTTCATCCGCCTTGTCCCATCTTCCGGTTTCGCTCCAGATTTCTTTCGGATGAAGAAGCGGCATCAGCATTTCCTGAGCTCCAACTGCATTCATTTCTTCGCGGATTATTTGATTTATCTTGGTCACAACTCGAAAGCCCAAAGGAAGCAGCGTCCAGCTGCCGGACATTAACTGGTCGATAAAGCCACCACGGACTAAAAGTTTATGATTGATGCTTTCCGCATCCTTAGGAGCTTCTTTACGGGTTTTTGGGAAAAGTTGTGACTGTCTCATCTTACGAAGCTTAGCAGTACGCCAAGCTACGCTTATTGTATCATTTCCCCATTGAATTAATGAATCCCTGAATTCCTCCGAAAGTAATTAATCTCCGGACGTCGCCAATGGTAATAACCAGAATTAAAGCAAGTAAAATTATCATTCCGATATTGTGAATAGTTCCTTCAATATTTGAGGGAACCTTTCTACCCGTAACAGCTTCAATACCTATAAAGAAAAGTTTACCTCCGTCAAGTGCAGGAAAAGGCAGAACATTGAGTATGGCCAAATTAACAGAAAGAATGCCAATAAAATTAATAACGGTAAGTATTCCGCTTTTCGCCGCTTCGGTAGTAACAACAAAAATACCAACCGGGCCGGAAACACCTTTAGGAACCTGACCTTTAAAAAGACCGGCGATCAAAGACCAGAGTCCCAGAACTATGGTCTGTCCCCAATATACTGCATCTTTAAATCCGTAGTAAACGCCGTAAAAAGGCCGCTGCCAAATAGGCGGAAAGTAAGTTTCTTCGGACGTCAAAACTATTCCCATGTAATAATTACCTGATTGTGAATCCAATTTCGTACCGACAGTCACTTTTTTCTGTATTCTATTTTGAACAGACCCTGTTTCGATAACCAGTAAGTGATTTCCCCCGTGTGTCGTAACGAGCGAGGTCACATCATCCGACTTGGTAACAGTTTTTCCGTCAATTGATAAAACCTGATCGCCGGCAACTATCCCTGAAGTTAAAGCAGGGCTTCCCGGAGAAACATTAACAACAATGGCTTTACCGGTTTCGCGTAATATTCCCATAAATGAATAAACTGTTGCGAAACAAACAATCGCGAGCAAAAAATTCATTATTACTCCTGCAACTATTACAAGTGCCCGTATTTTTTTGCTTTTGTGTAAAAATGATTTTGAAACATCGGCAATTCCCGTTTCATCCTGTTCTCCATGAAGGCGTACGAATCCACCGAAAGGAAGCCAATTTAATGAATAAGTTGTATCACCAATTTTTTTGCCGATGAGTCTCGGGGGGATTCCAAAACCGAATTCCTCAACCATAATTCCGGCTTTTTTCGCGACAATAAAATGTCCAAACTCATGAACAAATATAAGAATTGAAAGAACAAGAAGAAAAACTAAAATTGAAGTTGTCATTCCAGAAATTATAACAGCATTAAGAAGAAGTTAGAACGTTATCTTTTGGGAAGGTTGAATTCCAAATCGAATTCTTTCGGCAAGTGCGTACCATCAAAATCAACTCTACTTAAAATGTCCTTTACTGTCTCCGGTTTGGAATCTGCAGCAATAAATTGAAATGTTCCATCTGAATAAAAAAACCGTAGTCCTACAACCGGACCATTACCTTTGTCGGCTCTAAACCCTCCACAATTATTATAAACGGCCCTTGTCAAAGTGGCCGAAAGATAAGCCTTTTGTACCGAACCATCTACGTTCGCCTCAATTCCAATTGTTTTTAGTTCGTTATAGTTGCCGTTCCTAACCGCGTTAATGCTCACCCTCGTTGCAATTGGTAATAATCTGAGAAATTTTTTAAGGCCTTCTTTGGCCACATCGTCAAAAAAACTTTCATATTTCTTCGGGTTAAGTGAAAGTACAAAGATTTTTTCGGGCTTTTCCACGGATTCTTTTGCTGTCGACTGATCACTCTTTTTCCATTCCACAAAGTTATCCAGTAGATAATCATTAAAGGCGTTTTTCTCATCTTTCTCCGTACCGGAAAACTCAGGGTCTTTCTTAAAAACTTTGTCGAGTTCAGATGATGTACTCACTCCATAATAATCAGAAAGATATTGCGTGAATGATTTTTTGAGGTTTGTGTCCTCGATATCTTTCCCCGCCGAAAGGTAATCTTCCAGTGGCTCTTTCCACTGTTCTTTGGGGCCACTCTCAGAAAGTTCTGGAGTCAAGACAGATTCTGCTTGAGTAGAAGCTGAACTTTGTTGTCTAGTCTTTCGTCTTTGGCTTCTTTCCTCTACTTTGGATAAGCCTTTACTTTTTTCTGCGGGCAGGACAAAATCTCTCTCTACATCAGTAGTGTGTCTACCACTCACCCAACGGCTTCGATCTGCTTCTGAGTCTCTTAGAAAATCTACCATATTAATTTAGCGTAACACGAATAATTTCATTATGTTTCAAGGCAAAATATTCAAGCTTTCTCCTCGTAAGGAGGTCGCATTTTCAAAAACTTTTCAGCCTCCATTTTGGTGGGAATCTTGATAGGACCCTTCCAAATATAAACTCCCGGATCTTCAACGGTCCGGTCACCGCCAAATTTTATGCCTTCAAAACGGGCTGCTCCTAGAGCTCTTTCAATCTCCCCTTCGCTTGTTTTTGGTGTGATAGGCTGATCACCTATAAAAAACCCTTCATTTCCGTCCGCATCCTGAAAATGTCTAAGCCCGAAGGCTCTTTCCATAATATGCGTCGGAACAATTATTACCTCACCCTCCTTTTCACCTTCCTTTTTTGACAGCTGAATCTCAATCTGCCTTATTCTCTTTCCACTCGTAGCTATACCGAAAGCTTCAATTGTTTCAGGCTTATCAACCAAAACATCACGCGCCCATTTTGCAGCTTTTATTCCATTTTCAAGACTTTCCTGGCCATCCTGTGGAACCTCACCAATCAAACGATCCAAAGAGTCCTTATCAAAAACCAAATTTACTTCTGAAACTGATGTTGTTTCTTCTTTGTTCAATTGATCAACCATGTTCATTAACTCTAGAACTCAAGAAGGAGTAAATCAACTGGTAACCGGAGGTTATATCTGAAGTAACTCAACTTTTTTCTTTTCTCCCATCGCCTCAATTTTGCCCACAAACTCGTCAGTAATTTCCTGAAGTTTCTTCTCACTACCGAACTTTTCGTCTTCCGTAACCTCTTTAGCCTCAAATTTCTTTTTTATTTCGTGCATTTCGTCTGCGCGTACTTGGCGGATTATTACTTTGCCGTTTTCAAGTTTTCCCGAAAGAATTTTGACATACTTTTCTCTATCCTCTGTGGTCATGGGTGGCATTGAGATTCTGATTATTTCACCGTCAATTGATGGGTTCATTCCGATTCCGGCTTCCAATATTCCTTTCCTGATATCTCCGATTATTGATTTATCCCAAGGGTTAATAATAATTTGGGATGGGTCCGGGGCACTGATCGTGGCAAGCTCCATTACTTTCAACCTTTGTGTTCCACCGTACGCGGGGCAAACAATATTTTCGACCAAGGAAGGAGTAGCACGCCCGGTTCTGATTCCGGCAATGTCGAAAGCCACAGCGTCCAGTGAAGACTGCATTTTGGATCTGACCGAAGCTTCATCCATTATTTACCCAATTCTACACGAAAAACACGCCCTACGCGAATATTTTCCCCCGTCTTGGCAATCGCCTCTTTAATCAAACCTGAGATGGTTTTACCGGGATCTTTAATGAATTCCTGTTCGAGAAGATTTTCATCTCCCATTGATGCGATCTGCATAGCAATATCTTTGCCCAAGGTCTCAAAAACATCAGTCTTGGCAACAAAGTCGGTCTCGCAAAGTAGTTCGGCTACGCTCACTATTTTTCCGGTATGATGAGAGTAAACAAATATCTTTCCCTGGCCGGTCTCTCTACCTTCACGCTTGGCGGCCTTTTCGACTCCTTCTTTTTTTAGAATGACCAGAGCTTTCTTTTCATCTCCACCAACTTCTTCGAGAACTTCCCGGATTCTAATTATTGCCACGCCGGTCTCCTCACGGAGTTTTTTTATTAGTCTTAAATCTATTTTTGACATATTATTTTTCGGTTTTGACCGTCTCAACCTTGCCCTTGCCGTTTTCGATGGCTTGACCCACTAAGTTTAGTATGTATTCCAACGCTTTACTGGCGTCATCATTCATGGGGATCGGATAATCAATAAGGTCAGGGTCGGAGTTGCTGTCAACAATAGCTACAACCGGCACTTTCCGTTCGTTTGCTTCATGTACCGCACCCGCTTCTCTTTTAGTATCAATTACGAAAAGTATATCCGGCACGTTTGTTAAAGTTTTTATTCCGCCAAAGAATCTATTAAGACGGGCAATTTCACGGTCAATAAGAAGTCTTTCTTTCTTGGTGTATTTGTTATAAAAACCGGAGGTCATGTTGACTCTCATTTCCTCCATCTTTTTAATAGACCTTCTCATCTGCTCAAAATTAGAGATCGTTCCCCCCAACCATCTTTCGTTGACGTAAGGGACACCGGCTTTTTCGGCGACTTCAGCAACCTTATCTTTAACCTGTTTTTTGGTTCCGAGGAGAAGAACGGTCTTTCCTTCTTTAACAGATCTGGTTATAAAATCCAAAGCCTCTTCAATAAGCGGTTTTGTTTTGGTTAGATCAAAAATATGAACACCGTTTTCGGATCCGTAAAGGTATTCCCCCATTTTTGGATTCCAACGGCGGGTCTGATGCCCAAAGTGAGCACCGGATTCCAAAAGTTCATCTAATGAAACATTAATCTTTGACATTATTAATTTGTTGTTTCCTTATTCCGCCGCAGATCGGAAGGTCCAGGAAACGTGACCTGCGTGTGTAGATGGGATTTTATCACATTGCTTGCAACGTGACAAGCTTTGCTTACAAGTTTTGTTTCAATTTCGCAAGCGCCTGTAAGGCTTTCTTGTTGATCTCAATATTTTCCTGAGCCGACTGGACCGCGGCAAAAGCCAGATGTTCCGCACTCGTAGCATCAGAGTGAGCATTGGAATTTCCCAATTCAGCCACGATTTCAGCCAGTTCACGAACATTCTCTGAGTATTCAGCGGTTTTTTCCGGAATCTCAATTGCCGATAAGAGCGCCCCTTTGATCTTTTCTTTATCCCGGGTTTTATAGGCTTCCATAACTTTCTCAAAAGCTTCGGAGTCGCGGTCTGCCAAATCCAGAAGTTTACCGGAAAGCTCGCTGGCTCTCTCAGCTATTCTTATCATTTCGTCCTGAACATCAGGATAATTTTTCTTACCGATCGTCAAGTTACAGACCATTTCGACTAATGAAGAGGCCATTGCGCCGGTTAGGGCTGCAATTGATCCACCACCGGGGGTTGGTGATTTCGAGGCAACGCTATCCAAAAAATTTTCAATTGTCTGGTCTTTGATCATCATATATAAACACTTTTCATTCGTATAATTTCTTTTCCAAAACCTGATCTGATTTAAAAGTATCTGCCTTGAAAGTGGTTTTGACTGCCGCCACCAGGGATTCAAGCGGAATCATACCATAAATTTCTGAACTTTTGACCTTAACTCCTAGCTTTTCGGCTTCCGTTTCTACGCCCCGATAAGCTACATCAAAGTTTGTTTTCTCATAATCGACCAAGTTCATGGAAACTTGAGCAAGCCCGTCAACTTCAAATCCCAAAGCTTTGACTCCCTGAAGACCGCCGTCTTTTTCCCTGATCTTTTTGGCAATTTTTTTGGCAATTTCAACATCGGGCGTATCCAAATTGACATTGAAAGCGACCAGATATTTTCTGGCTCCGATGACAACTGCCCCGGCCGTTGGGTGAATTTTATCCGGACCAAAATCCGGTTTGTTCATTTTAACTTTTAAGCCCTCGTATTCGCCCTTCCTGACATCCGCCAAATTGCGGTTTTCCGGTTTACTTGCAGCCTCCTCGTACAAAAAGACCGGGACCCCGAGTTCCTCACCAACCATTTTTCCCAATCTTTTGGCCAATTCAACACATTCATGCATTGTGACTCCGGAAACAGGAACAAAAGGCACAACGTCTGTAGCCCCAATTCTGGGATGTTCGCCTTTGTGTTTATTCATATCAATTAGTTTTGTGGCAATCTTGATAGATTCAAAAACTGAAGACAGAACTGCTTCGGGTTCCCCCACTATCGTAAAAAGACACCTGTTATGGTCTTTGTTGTACTCAAGTTCAAAAACCTTCACTGGTTTACCCTGAGCCTGCCGAAGGGCGGCATTAAAAATAGCATTAATAATTTTAAGATCCCGTCCTTCACTGAAGTTAGGAACACACTCAACAATTTTCTGCATGGTCAGATTATAGCCTAATTGACTCTATCTTTGAAGCTTCTTTTCAAAAATATCTTCCAAAACCCTAGCAACCGACTCCGAAACTATCTCCAACCTCGGCTCAGCATCAACAACGAACCAATTAAGTCCGCCCCAACCGGTTTTCGCCATTTCCCTATATCCGGCGATGAGTCTGTCAAAATATTCCGGCGTTTCTTTATCAAACGGATCTCCATCGACATCTTTACCACGCCTAAACATCGACGTTTCTCTCGAAATATCCAGAAGGACTACTGCGTCCGGTTTGTAATTTCCCAAAACCACGTTGGCTATTTCCAAAATTTGTTTCTGATCCCCTCCTTCAGCGTAACCCTGATATGCACCCGTTGAGGTGTGGCACCTGTCAGTCAGTACGTTAATTCCCTTGTCAATATTTGGTGCGATGACGTCTTTAACCCACAACTTTCTTGCCGCAAAGAAAAGAACCATTTGGCCCTCCGGACCGATCAGTTTTTTATCCCTAAGCGAAAACATAAGTTGTCGGATCTCTTCCGCCGGGGCCAAACCCCCCGGTTCTCTGGTATAAATAAACTGCAAGCCGTTTTCGGTTAGGAGATTCTTGGCACG
>Ga0182011_10002282_pt1 | contig 16284 bp, 14 predicted proteins | sample 711E1DmetaG_FD_120481 | JGI IMG/M metagenome (GOLD analysis project Ga0182011, IMG submission 120481) | Permafrost microbial communities from Stordalen Mire, Sweden - 711E1D metaG | ecosystem: Environmental > Terrestrial > Soil > Wetlands > Permafrost | place: Sweden: Stordalen | collected... | reverse complement strand
CGCAGCCGCCAGTTCATTCGCGAAGGCCAGCGTGAGTTTCCGTTCGCTGCCGAACCGGCTGCGCTCGGCAGTTACGAGGAGTTGATCGCGTCGAAGAGCGTGGACGCCGTTTACGTCCCGCTTCCGACCGGTCTGCGCAAGGAATGGGTTTTGCGCGCGGCGGCGGCGGGCAAGCACGTCATCTGCGAAAAACCGTGCGGTGTCAGTTTCGCTGACGTTCAGGAGATGGCGGCGGCCTGCCGGAAAAATCGCGTGCAGTTCATGGATGGCGTGATGTTCATGCACAGCCCGCGTTTGCCGCGCGTTCGTAAGGTGCTCGACGATGGGAAAAGCGTCGGGTCCATCCGGCGGATTTCATCGGCATTTAGTTTTTACGGCACCGATGAATTTTCCCGCGGCAACATTCGTTTGGACGGGCGGCTCGAGCCGGCCGGCTGCCTTGGCGATTTGGGCTGGTATTGCATCCGGTTCACACTTTGGACCATGAAATGGCAGTTGCCGCACACGGTCACCGGCCGGATTCTCTCGGAATCCGATCGAATCGGGGGTCGGGTGCCCGCGCCCACCGAATTTTCCGCCGAACTTTTTTTCGATGATAACGTTTCCGCCGAATTTTACTGCTCTTTCGTTGCCGCCGATCAGCAATGGGCTTTTATCAGTGGCCGGAAGGGCTGGCTGCGGCTTCCCGATTTCGTCCATCCGTTTAACAGCCGTGAGCCGGCTTTCGAGGTCAACCGGACGGAAATTCGTGTCCGGGAGGCTGGCGCGAGTCAAAGGCGGACGCGCATTCCGGAGTCAGCCGAGTTGGGCCATCCAACCGCTCAAAATACCATCATGTTCCGCAACTTCGCCCGCCAGGTTTTTTCCGGTAAACTTAACGGCGACTGGCCGATGTGGGTGCTGAAAACGCAGCAGGTGCAGGACGCGTGTTTCCGATCGGCACGAAAAGGCGGGAAGCCGATGAAGTTGGCGTCCAAGCTTTAGCTTGCTGCCCGGAACAGGCTGAAGCCTGAACTTCAACGCCGCACATCTGGGAGCGCCGGCGTCTCGCCGGCTCTTTGGTAACAGCGATGAACTGATTCGTTCGCCGGCGGGACGCCGGCGCTCCCAGGATTCGTGATTTCCATCTTTCATCCTCCATCCCCTATCCGCTATCTTCAGGGCGTGCTTTTTAGGAAAATCACCATCATCGGCGTCGGCTTGCTCGGCGGATCCATTGGGCTGGCCGTCAAACGCCGGAAACTCGCGCGCCAGACCGCGGGTTTAGTCCGCCGTACCGCCAGCCTCAAAGACTGTGAACGGGCGGGCGCGGTGGATTTTGCCACCACCGATTTGCCGGCGGCCGTTTGGGACGCCGACCTCGTCATCCTATGCACACCGCTCGCGCAAATGCGTTCGCGCGTCCGGGAAATGCTGCCGGCCTTGAAGCGCGGCGCCATCGTGACTGACGTTGGCAGCGTGAAAGCCAGCGTCGTGCGCGAACTCGAATCGCTGATCCAAAAATCCGGCGCGCATTTTGTCGGCAGTCATCCCATGGCCGGCGCGGAAAAAACCGGCGTGTGCGCAGCCCGCGCGGATTTGTTTGCCAACACGGTTTGCATAGTCACTCCGACAAAAGAAACAAACCGGGCCGCGCTGAAAAAAGTCGAACAGTTTTGGCGGGCGGTCGGTTCGCGAGTGTTGGAATTGAAGCCGGAAATCCACGACGCACTCGTGAGCCGGTCGAGCCACCTGCCGCATGTTGTCGCGGCGATGATGGCCACGCACGTTTTAAACCCGGCAAACTCCAGACACCAAACCGCGCTGTGCGCCAACGGATTTCGCGATACGACGCGCATCGCGTCCGGTTCGCCCGAAATGTGGCGCGACATCGCGCTGGCCAACCGGAAAAATCTCGGCCGGTCACTGGACGCCTTCATTGGCGATTTGCAAAAATTCCGGCGCGTGTTGGCCAAAGCTGATGTGAAGGCCATTGCGAAGTTTTTTGAAACGGCCAAAAAACGCCGCGACAACTGGTGCGCCGGCTGCGCCTCGCCTTCTCCCGAATGAATCAACCACCGATGAACACAGGTAAAACAAGCCAAATTGAACGTGCCCCTCGCCCCGGCCCTCTCCCCGCCTGGCGGGGAGAGGGTGGCCGCAGGCCGGGTGAGGGGAGTGTATTGAATCCGTGTCCATCCGTGTCCATCCGTGGTTAAAAATTTTGCATGCCGCTTCCCGAACTCATCGAAATCGTGCCGCTGGACAAACCGGTGCGGGCGGAAATTACCGTGCCCGGTTCGAAGAGCATCACGAGTCGCGCACTGATTCTGGCGGTGCTGGCGGATGGAGAAACGACCCTGACCGGCGCCCTCTGGAGCGAGGACACGCAAATCATGGTTGAAGCGCTCCAAAAACTTGAATTTCAAATCAAGGTTAAAACCGATTCGGAGGAATTTTGCAATCGCACCATTACCGTCAAAGGTCTTGGGGGAAAGATTCCGAATGCAGGCACCCCGACAAATATGTCGGGGCTGGAATTATTTGTCGGTAACGCGGGCACGGCGGCGCGATTTCTGTCGGCGCTGGTTTGTCTGGGCAAGGGAGTTTACCGGCTGCACGGCGTTCCGCGAATGCACGAGCGTCCGCAGGCGGCGCTGTTTCAAGCGCTGCGCGAATTGGGTTATCGCGTGGATTCATCAAACGACAAATTACCCGCCGTTATTCATGGCGCAGGTCCGCATCCGGGCAAATGCCGTGTGAGCATAGAAGAGAGTTCGCAGTTTGCGAGCGCATTGCTGATGTGCTCGGTGGTGGCCGGCTGGCAGGTTGAGATTGTTGGAGAGAACGCGGAGGAGTCGCCTTATGTCTACATGACTCGGGAAATGTGTTCGTATTTTCACTGGAGCAGGAAGCATAGCCCGCATCCCGAATACGGGATGAAGGATGGAATTTACCCCGTTGATCCTGACTCCTCCAACGGCAGTTATTTTTGGGCGGCGGGATGGATTACCGGCCATCCGGTCTCAAATAAACCGCATCCGGTCACCGTCGCACGCTGGCCGGTTCTTGGAGCGGGTTCTCAAATTGACACAAATTTTTCAAGTTACATGCCCCTTCCTGAAATGGTTTCCAGAAAAACCAGCCTTGGCGACAGTATCATGACGGCAATCGTGATTGCGCCATTCGCTGATCATCCCGTGAAATTTACCGATCTCGGTCATCTGCGCGTTCAGGAATGCGACCGGGTCGCGGCTTTATGCGCCGGATTAACCCAGTGCGGCGTGAAAGTCATCGAGGAAGGCGATACACTAACGGTTTATCCATCAAAATTGAAGAAACTTCACGGCGCGGAAATTGAAACTTACAACGACCATCGCATGGCGATGTGTTTTGCGATTCTGGGATTGAAGGTGCCGGGCATCAAAATCAAGAATCCGACGTGCGTAAAGAAGACATTTCCGAACTTTTTCCAGAAACTGGCCGCACCGCCGCCAAATGGTCTGGGCGCGACGATTCTGGATGCGAAAACGGGGCGGAAGCTGGAGTTGAAGGAATTGTTTGCGGATTGATTTCAGGCACAATCGTTGTTTCTCATCAGCACCCGGCTTCAGCCGGGTGACAGGCGACGGGCGAGCAGGAACCGTTTTAACGGTTTCCAGTTTTTCCACCGTGCGATCAAACCGTTAAAACGGTTTTCGGTCTGATTGGTCATTGCACCCGGCTGAAGCCGGGTGTTAATGAGAGAAGAAACAGCGGTATTACAATTTAACCAATGAAACAACTGATTGTCATTGCGATTGACGGGACGAGCGCGAGCGGCAAGAGCACGAACGCAAAACTGGTCGCGCAGGCGTTGGGCTACGTCTATGTGGACACCGGCTCAATGTATCGCACACTGGCGTGGCATTGTTTGAAAAACCGGATTGACGTGTCGGACGCCAAAGCCGTCGCCGCCGCGTGCCGCAAATGGAAAACGTCGCTGATCTGCGTGGATGGCCGCGTGCGATTGCTGGTGGGCGGTTATTATCCCGAAAGGGAAATCCGCACCGCCGAGACCAGCGCCGCCGTGCCGCACGTCGCGGCGATTCCCCAAGTGCGCAAATGGATGGTCAAACGCCAGCGCGAGTGCCTTCAATTCGGCAACCTCGTCATGGAAGGACGCGACATCGGGACGAATGTTTTTCCCGAAACCGATTTCAAATTTTATCTCGATGCAAAACTGGAGGAACGTTCACGCCGCCGCGAGGCCGACGGCGTCCAGGAAAATCTCGCGGCGCGCGACCAGCGTGACAGCCAGCGCGCCGTGGCGCCGTTGATGATCGCGCTCGGCGCGAAAGTCATCAATAATTCGAACCTGACTTCCGAGCAGACGAGCGGTTTGATTCTGGCGGAAATCCACCGCCGGCTGGCGCAGGGAAAATGACAAACAATCAACCTAATGACTAACGAATTCCAAAATCTCAAATACTTGCCGGCAGATTCTTTGGGGTGTGGGCTAAACAGCGCCAGAGGGCTGGCGCACTCCAAAACGCTTCGCGCTGTTCGTAATCCATCAAAATTCGCGGCAGCGTCTTGGAGTGCGGTGGCCCTCCACCGCTTTTCATTGTCCGCATGAATCTCTCCTATCGCCTCGGCTGGCTCGGTTTTCGGGCGATCTACCGGTTTTATTTCCGCTGGCGCGTGTTCAATGCGGAGCGCGTGCCGTTGACCGGCGCGGTCATTCTGGCCTCCAACCACGCGAGTTTTCTCGATCCGCCGCTGGTCGGGTCCGGCCTGCACCGGGGCATCAACTATCTGGCGCGTGAAAGTTTGTTCCGGTTTCCCGGGATGGGCGCGTTGTTGCGTTCATGGCAGGCCGTGCCGGTGGACCGCGACGGCGGCGGCGCAGCGGGATTGAAGGCCATTCTCGACCGGTTGCTTGCCGGCGGCGTCATCATATTGTTTCCCGAAGGCACGCGGACGTACGATGGCCGGTTGCAGCCCGCGCGCTCCGGCATCGGGCTGACGGTGATTAAATCCGACGCCGTGGTCGTACCGGTGCGGACGTTCGGGACGTTTGAGGCTTATGGGCGGCACATCAAATTTCCCCGGCCCAAACCCGTGGCGGTGAAGTATGGCCGGCCAATGAAGTTTGAACAATTGCGTGCCGAGGCGAAAACCTGTTCCAAGGCGCGGCTCAAGGAAATTTACCGGGAAATCGCCGGCGAAATCATGGCGGCGATTGCGGCATTGGAGCCGGGGGAAGACAAGTGAATGTCGGAGGGACGAGCGCTGCGAGTCCCTATCTTTCCACCAATTTAAAAAGTATGGGGCTCGTGTAACTCGCCCCTCCGATTAAATTCCCAGGTTCGACAGGGTATTGCTGATGGCGTTGACGATTTGGACGAGCTTGGGATGGGATTTCTCGAAGCCATCCACCGACGAGCGCAATCCCTGAAGTGAATGGTGAAGTGATTGCGGATTTTGATTGGCGCGCGTGGCTTCATGGGCGGAAAGCCGTGCGAAACCAGCAATGCTTTCGGCCTGTTCATCGTGGGTTTTCGCCAGCTTGCCGACCTCGGACTTGAGCGTGCCGAGCAACTGGAGCAACTCGTGTTTGCGCTCTTCGCTGACGGCGTCCGCGCCGCGAATCTTCGCCTCAATTTCGCCAATGGTTTTTTTGATCATACTTTAAAAGTATTCGTTGCTGAAAATTCAGCAAGCGCGTTTACCAGCGGCCAACGCGTGGTAAAATTGGCCGGATGAGTTCCCAGATTTCCGCACAGATAATGTCCACCGGTCTGACGCCGTTAATCAGGCGGACGCGTTGGGGTTCAGCGGCGGCAATGGCTTCAAAACCTTTCACCGCCCGTTCGAAGAAACTACGATCCGCCTCTTCCATTCGATCGCGCACCGGTTCGCTAAAAGGCAGTTTTGCGTGACTCTCCGGCTTTTTGCTTTGGGGTGGCACTTCAAGGAGCATGCTTTGTTTTCGAGCGAGGCGGCGCGATTCACTGACTTCAATGGGCACGGAAAGCAACAAGGTCAGATTCGGCCGCGTGTCGCCAATGGCAAAATCAGTCACGTTTTTCACAAATTGCAAATCCAATCCGCGTCCATAACCCTGATACGCCACGGTGGAGTCGTAAAAACGGTCGCATACAACAATTTCGCCGGCGGCCAGCGCGGGGCGAATCGTCTCGCGGACGAGTTGCGCGCGGCTGGCGTTCATCAAAAGCAATTCGGTTTCGGAAGTCATGGCCGCGTTGTTTTTACTGTGCTTGAGCGTGTGGCGGATTTCCTCGCCAATGGGCGTGCCGCCCGGTTCGCGCAGCGTGCGAATGCGGTAGCTCAACGCTCGCAACCGTTGCTCGAGCAATTCCACCTGCGTGGATTTGCCACAGCCTTCCGTGCCTTCAAAGGTGATGAACAGACCTTTCATAAACGTGACAGGTGACGTGTGGCACGTGACGCGAAAATTTTTCTGTGAATGCTCATGCCTTTTTCAATTTTGGACCTTTTGGCGTGTCTTCAATGACCCAGCCTTTGGCCTTCAACTCGCCGCGGATTGCGTCGGCGCGTTTGAAATCCTTCGCTTTCTTCGCGGCGGTCCGCGCTTCGGCCAGCGCCAGAATTTCAGCGGGAATCTCCGCCCCTGATTTTGTGCCGATTCCGAGGACGGAATCAACTTTATCCCACGCGGCCAGCGTGGCAGCGGCGTCGGTTGCGCCCAGGGAATTTTCCGCCAGGCGACGGTTGGTCTCGCGCACCCATTCAAAGACAGCCGCCCACGCGGCGGAAATGTTCAAATCGTCGTCAAGCGCGGCGGTGAAGGCCGCCAGCAGGTTTGGAGTTCCGCCTTTAGGCGGCGTCACCGGCGAACCGCCTGAAGGCGTAACTCCCAACGAGCCGATTTCGCGCAGCTTGCCGAGGCATTCGTCAATTCGCGCCAGCGCCGTGCGCGCGCCCTGCAGGCCGTCCAGCGTGAAATTGAACGTCTCGCGATAATGCGCGGTGAGCAGCAAATAACGGATTTCCCGGCCGGTGAACCCCTTGGCCAGCAAATCGCGCAGCGTGAAAAAGTTGCCGAGCGATTTGCTCATTTTCTTGCCTTCCACGAGCAGATGCGCGCCATGCAGCCAGTGTTTGACGAACGGTTTGCCGGTCGCGCCTTCGCTCTGCGCGATTTCATCCTCGTGATGCGGGAAAATCAGGTCCTCGCCGCCGACGTGCAGATCGAAACTCGGGCCAAGAATTTTCATGCTCATGGCGCTGCACTCGATGTGCCAGCCCGGACGGCCTTCGCCCCAGGGACTCGGCCAGAAAACATCGCCGTCCTCCGGCGCGCGCGCCTTCCAAAGCGCGAAGTCGGCGACCGATTCCTTGGCATATTCATCGCTTTTGACCCGTCTTTGCTCCGCTTCGACGCGGCCAGCACGTTCGCCGGGGCGGAGTTCGTCAAGGTTGAGTTTGAGCAACTGGCCGTAGGTGCAGCCGCAGCCGCGGTATTTCTCGATGCTGAAATAAACCGAGCCGTCGGCGGCTTTGTAGGCGATGCCGCGCGCGATGAGCTTTTCGATGAGCGCAATGATATCGGCGATGTGTTCGGTGGCGTGCGGTGTGTGATGGGGCGGAAGGCAATTCAGAGTTTTCAGATCTTCGAGAAACGCGGCTTCGTATTTGCCGGTAAAATCGCGCAAAGGCGTTAAATCGTTGAATCGTTGAATTGTTGAATCGTCTGACTTTGGACTTTGGACTCCCGCCTTCGCTTTGCTTTGGCGAGGCAAGTTGGACTTTGGACTTAAGGCATTGACGCGCTTGATGATTTTGTCCTCGACGTCGGTGATGTTCATCACGTGCGTAACGGCGTAGCCCTTGAATTCGAGGGTGCGCCGGACAAGGTCGCCGAAGACGAACGTGCGCCAGTTGCCAATATGCGCAAAGTCATAGACAGTCGGTCCGCAGCAATACATGCCGACCTCACCCTTGCGGGACGGTGTGAAATCCTGAATCGAGCGTGACAGTGTGTTGAAGAGCTTCAGGGCCATTTGCGTGTTGGCAAGTTAAGCCAGAGAGCGCGAAAGAAAAGAAATTTTGTCACGCGCTTGTCGCGCCGAAGCATTGCGAAGGCGGAAAGACGTAAAAACGCGAAGTTGGTGGAGGATTTGCCGCCTATCTAGGTGCTAGGTAGCATCAACCTCAACGACGTGGAAACATACCCATAAAAATATGCCGACAACCAAAATCTCTAACATGGCAACGCCAAATGAAACCGATTTTCGGGGTGACTTTAGCCTCGGATAAACAAATGCTCCAAACGGTACAAATGCGAGCAGCGAATAGGTAATGAATGCGACGACGACCAGCGCGTTTGCGCCTATCCTATGCACTGTAAAAAGGGGTATTGCGATAACCGCAAGACCATATGCACCGACTAAAGCACAAAGACATGCGCCGATTTGTAGCAATATTTTCATGCTTTCTAACAGTGAGTAGGCGGCGGATTTTGCAGCCTATCTCGTTTCATGGTTGCGACTTTATTTCGCACTTAAGTTTCTGTCCAGCGCGTTCTTGAATCGAAATGTAACGCAGGCGTCCCGCCTGCACGCAAATTAAATCCGCGTTGATTCGTAAAATCAGTGTCAAGAAGTCTCTTTTTTACTCCGATTCGATTTTTTGTTTTCGTGTCTTGCCATTTTTTCTTTTCAAGGCAGATTCCCCAAAACGAGAATTACCAAACAACAGAGGAGCACATGAGCAAAGAAGCGAAGCTGGAATTGAATGGAAAGGTCTACGCGCTGCCGATAGTCGAAGGCAGCGAGAATGAAAAGGCCGTGGACATTTCGTCACTGCGCGCCAACACAGGCTATATCACGCTTGACGACGGCTATGGCAACACCGGTTCGTGTGTCAGCAAGATCGCGTTTATTGACGGCGAGAAGGGGATTTTGCGTTATCGCGGGATTCCGATCGAGGAACTGGCGGAGAAATCCACATTCATTGAGACGGCCTATTTGCTCGTTTACGGCAATTTGCCGAATCGCGCGCAACTGCGGAATTTCTCCGATTTGTTCACGGAATATCAATTTCTCCACGAGGACATGAGGTATCATTTTGAGAGCTTCCCCATGGGCGCGCATCCGATGGCGATTCTCTCGTCGATGATTAACGCGACGAGTTGTTTTGATGATGAACTCATGCACTGGCACTGGGGCAAGTCGAACCAGTTTGACATTTATGCGGCGAAGTTGATGTCGCAGGTGCGCACCATTGCGGCGTATTCGTATCGCAAATCGCGCGGCCTGCCGCTGATTTATCCCAAAAAAGCCTACAAATACACCGCCAATTTTCTGCACATGCTGTTCTCGACACCGTATGAGGATTATGAATTGCAGCCGGAGGTGGTGAAGGCGCTGGACTTGATTTTTCTTTTGCATGCGGATCACGAACAAAACTGCTCCACCTCCACTGTGCGCATGGTGGCGTCAAGCCAGGCAAATTTATTTGCCAGTGCTGCCGCCGGTGTGTGCGCGCTTTGGGGGCCGCTTCATGGCGGTGCGAATCAGGCGGTGATCGAGATGCTCGCGGAGATACACGCTTCCGGCGACAACGGCTCGAAATTCATTGCGGCGGCGAAGGACAAGAGCAGCGGGAAGCGGCTCATGGGTTTTGGCCATCGCATTTACAAAAATTACGACCCTCGCGCCAAAATCATTAAAAAAGCCTGCGACGACGTTTTATTCAAACTGGACGTCACCGATCCTTTATTGGACATCGCCAAGCGTTTGGAAGAAGCGGCGCTCAAGGATCCTTATTTTATCGAACGCAAGTTGTATCCAAACGTGGATTTTTACAGTGGCATCATCATGCGCGCGCTTGGCATTCCGGTGGAAATGTTCCCCGTGATTTTCGCGATTGGCCGGATGCCCGGCTGGATCGCAAACTATAAGGAAATCATGGAAGACCCAAAGGGCCGGATTTGCCGGCCACGGCAAGTTTACATGGGGCGCACGCTTAATCATTATGTGCCGCTGGAGGAGCGAAAGTGAAAGTGAATTTCACCGGGTTTTGATTCGATGGGGTTGAACATGCCTTTGCGGGCTTTTGTAATGGAAGAGGTATGATTGTTGCTTTCAAAGTGCGACTGCTGTGAAAAAAATCCTGGTAATTGATGACGAAGAATGGTTGCGCGAGGTGATCCGTCTCGCGTTGAAGCAGAAGGGTTTTGAAGTCATCGAGGCTGCAAATGGCCTGGAAGGCATTGAAAAAGCCCGCAAGGAGTTCCCAGACCTCATTCTTTGCGACATCAACATGGAAAAGATGGACGGTTATGTGACACTCGCCACGTTGCGCGGCGAAGCGCCCACAGCCGCCATCCCGTTTATTTTTATGACCGGTCTTGCCGACGGTGCGGGCATGAGACGCGGCATGGAGTTGGGCGCGGACGATTATTTGTCCAAACCTTTCACCATCGCCGCGCTTTACGCAGCCGTGGAGGCTCGCCTGAAGAAGGCGCAGACTGTGCGCGACGAGGCCGAGCGCAAGCTGACCAGCCTGCGCGACAACATCAGCCTCATGTTGCCGCATGAAATGCGCACGCCGCTTAACGGAATTCTGGCCTATGGCGAAATACTGGCCTTCGATGCCGCCACGCTCAAGCCGGAGGAAGTCGTGGAAATGGGGCAGGCCATCCACCAATCCGGCAAACAACTTGAACGGCTCATCGAAAACTTTTTGATTTATGCGCAGCTCGAATTGGTTGCCAGCGATCTCAAGAATATTAACACCTTCCGCATTGGCCGGACGGAGCATCCCGTTTCATCGGTTAAAGAACATGCCACCGCGCAGGCTGCCCAAGCCAATCGTTCCCAGGATTTGTCTTTTGAATTGTCGGACGTTTCCGTGCCGATTAGCGGGGAATATCTCACCAAGATAGTGGATGAGATTGTCCAAAACGCCTTCAAGTTTTCGGAAGCCGGAACCCCCGTGCATGTTAAATTAAGCGAGTCCTCCAATTCCATTGCTCTCTCTGTCAGCGATCAAGGTCGTGGGTTTCCCAACGGACAAATCGCGCACATTGGCGCTTACATGCAATTCGACCGCAAAATGCACGAACAGCAGGGACAGGGGTTGGGGCTTACGATTATCAAACGGCTTGTCGAGCTGCACGGCGGCACGCTTTCCATTGAAAGCACAAAGAACGCCGGTTCAACTGTGACCGCCAAGCTGCCGAAAGCAAAAGTGGAGTAGCAAAGGCATTTGCGTTTACAGCGGGAGCCGCAAGTAAAGGGCGGCCAGACCGCGCCCGGCGAGTTCCGCGATCAAAAACACCAGGACAATCCCAACGACCGGCGCAAAATCCACCCTGCCGACGCACAGCGGCACGGCGCGCAGCGGCCGGAGCAGCGTCCGCGCCCCGGCATTCGCATAACTCCAGAACGGGTGCTTGCCGAAGTAAATATAGCTGTTTAACAGGTGCAATGCCAGCAGCGCGACGGCGATGTATTTCCACAACAGGTAACTGCCGAGTCCGATGACGAGTGATTCCTCGATTCGGTGAGCTGCTGAAACCGGACGTGGCACGATGTCCAGCCATGTCAGTATCCAACTTGCCAGCCACCACAACAGTCCTGTGAAAACGAGCGGCAAAAAAAGTTTTATCCCGCGCGGCAAGTAGTCCATTCGGCCCAGTTGCATCCGCACCAGACGGTGAAACGGCTCCGGCCCGGCCAGAATGGAAAGCAACAACAGCCAGAGATAAAACACACCCAGTGTCAGGCCGAAGCTGAAAAGGGAAAACAGCAAAATCCGCCCAAAGGAATCACTGCGAAAAGATAGTTCAATGACGCCCAGATCCAATTTTCCCGCGGCCCATCCAACTCCGGAACCGATTTGCCAGTAAAGCGCCGCGCGCAACAGCAGCAGCCCGCCGAGTGCCGCAAGCAAATGCCAGCGCTGCAATCGTCGGGGTTCGGCGCGCCGCAGCGTGCCAATCAACGTTGCGGGTGTCCGTCTGCCCAGCGGATCAAAGCGAATCGAACGCCAGTTCAGCCACAGCAACAAGCCTGCGAGATTCAGGATGAAATCAATCAGTCCCATGCAAATTCCGAGTCCAGAATGGCGAATTGTTGAAAATTCGCAACTCGTCATTCAAAAGGAATTGCCTTTGAAAGGCGACATTTAGGCGGATGAAATAAACCATTTCCCTTGAATCCACTGGCGAGTGCGGGCAGTTTGCGAGGCCATGAACCCAAAGTTCATACTGCCGATCGCTTTGTGCCTTGCGTTTTGCCTGACGCCGGCACACGCAGCTTTCATCAACGGCCAGAATTACGTGCCGATTACAGCTTGGGCGCGTGCGATTGGTTTGCATTGTTTGCAACTCAAGCGCGGTGATGAAATGATTGCAACCAATCGCATGACACGGTTGGTTTTCGACGTGAATTCGCACTATGCGGAAATCAATGGCGTCCAGGTTGCGCTTTCGTTTCCGGTGGCGAACGACAAAAGTGTCGTCCTCGTCGCGCAATTCGATCTGGATGCGACGGTTCGCCCGCTGCTTTTTCCGGAGCGATATGTTACTCCGAAGGCTCTCAAGACCATTTGTCTCGACCCCGGTCATGGCGGCAAGGACACCGGTAATCATACTTTCTGGCATAGCGAGAAAACGTACACGCTTGCGCTGGCGTCCGAATTGCGTGACCAGCTCCAAAAGGCCGGGTTCAATGTTGTTTTAACGCGCACCAAGGACGCCTATGTTGAATTATCCGACCGACCGGCGCTGGCAAACCGGCGCGGCGCGGATTTGTTTGTGAGCCTGCATTTCAACGCGACGGAATTCGGACGCGCCGAGGTTGAAGGTCCGGAAAGTTATTGCATTACACCCGTTGGCGCGAGTTCGACGAATGCGCGTGGTGAAGGGAGCAACTACGGCCCGACCATGGCAAATCGTTTTGAGCAGCGCAGCCTGCTGTTCGCGTATCAAGTTGAAAAATCGCTCGTGCAAAATCTGGGTGTTGACGATCGCGGCGTGCGGCGCGCGCGGTTTGCCGTGCTGCGCGACGCGGCAATGCCGGCAATTTTGATTGAATGCGGCTACATGACGCATCCGGTTGAAGGTAAAAAGATTTACGATGCCGCATATCGCCGCCAAATGGCGCAGGCAATTGTTAGAGGCATTTTGAATTACCAAAAGTTGACAGCGCCACCGGTTCCGCCGACGCTGCCTGCAACGAATCGGACGGCGGTGAAAAATCCGACGGCCACCGGGGCGGGCGCAAATAAAATTTCAACAGGGAATCATACACGGTAAACTTCCGGGGACAAAGACGAGAACGAGAACGAGAACGAGGATGAGGATGATTAAAAATTGAATGAGCATTACGACCAAAACCGGCGACGACGGGATGACGGCCTTGATGTATGGCCGGCGCGTTCCCAAAACCCATTCGCGTGTTGAGGCTTGCGGTTCAGTGGACGAATTGAACGCTGCGCTGGGTTTGGCGCGTGCCACTGCCGGACACGCTTTTGTTCGTGAAAATCTGCCGGCGATTCAAAAAGATTTGATTGTGTTGATGGGGGAGCTTTGTGTTCAGCCGGAGGATTTGGCGCGTTACGCAAAAGACGGCTACTCGCTTGTTGTGCCGGAAATGACGGCAAAACTCGACACGCTCATTCGTGAGATCGAATCGCAGAATGCCGGTTTGAAGGACTGGGCGATGCCGGGTAGGACGGTAAATGCCGCGGCGTTGGACGGGGCGCGGACCATTTGCCGTCGAGCCGAGCGGCGCGCGTGCGCGTTGAAGGAGTTGGGTGAACTGCGGAACGCGGAAATTATCATTTATCTTAATCGCTTGGGCGATTTGCTTTGGCTTTTTGCCCGTTGGGTGGAGGCAAAACCTGATCAGACGCAAAAATAAAAGCGCTGCTGTTGTGAAACAGACAAACTAATCCCTGATTAAGACGGTGAATAACTCATCGCCATTCCGGCCGGCGGATTTTAATCTAAAACGTTCTGCGGCGGCCAGATGACCAAACCCATGACCGTCAGCAATCGTCGGAGCACGGCGGCCGCCGAAAATTTTCGGGCAAATCGTCAGATGCAATTCGTTTACCAGACCGGCGCGGATTAAAGCGTCGTTTAATTCGCCACCGCCTTCGCAAAGCAGCCGTCTGACGCCCCATTTTTTTCGCAACCACCGGAGCGCAACCCTGAAGTTGATTTCTTGTCGGCCGCAAATTTTCACTTCGTCAGCCAGCGCGCGAAGTTGCTTAAGCCGGCTTGCCTTTGCCCGGCGTGTGGTCAGGATAATAATGGGAGAAAAACAGTGTTTGAATATTTTCGCGCGAGGATTGACCGAACCAGAGCCGCTGACAATGACGCGCAAATTGTATTCCGCCAGGCCGCGTTTGAGCCGTCGTTGCCGGAATCTTGCCGGGCCGGGCCCCATGCCGGTGGACGCCGAGTCAACCGTGCGCGCACCGGCCATCACCGCGTCCGCCGTGGCGCGCAGCTCCAGCAAATGCTCGCGATCACGCGGACTGCCAAACGACGTTACCATGCGATTCGCCGTCGTAATTTTTCCATCCGCCGTCATTGCCATATTCACCAGCACGAATGGCAATTTTGAGTTTTGAGTTTTTAATTTTAAGTTCACGGAACACTTCAAATTAAAACCAAAAATTCAAGACCAACAGCCTAAAGAATGAGCATTGCGTCGCCGTAACTAAAAAAGCGGTAACGCTCGCGGATCGCTTCGGTGTAAGCTGATAAAATGACATCGCGTCCGCTGATTTCACCGGGCGCGGCAAACGCGCTTGCGAGCATCAGCAGCGTTGAGCGCGGTAAATGGAAATTTGTCAACAAGGCGTCCGTGATTCGAAATGGGAATGGCGGATGAATAAAAATGCCCGTTTTCCCGATGTTTTTCACCAATTTCCCGTTATTTTGCGCTGCCACGCTTTCGAGCACGCGAACGGTTGTGGTGCCCACGGCAATGACGCGGCGTCCGGCTGCTTTCGCGCGATTGATTACGCTCACAGTTTCTTCGCCAAGTTCATAACTCTCCGTGTGCATTTTGTGCGCATCGAGGGTTTCAGTTTTGACAGGCAGGAATGTGCCGGGGCCGACGTGGAGTGTGACAAAGCAAATCTTCACGCCCCGTGAACGGATATCGTCGAGCAGTTTTTCAGTAAAATGAAGTCCTGCCGTTGGCGCGGCAACCGAGCCGTTGGTTTTGGCAAAAACAGTCTGGTAACGTTCTTTGTCCTCCAGCATGTCGCTGGAGTTTTGGCGTCTGATGTAAGGGGGCAGGGGAACTTCACCGAGTCGGTCGAGGTCATGTTTAATATCCATTGTGCCGGAAAAGTTCAATCGCCGGTGTCCTTCGTCATTCATCTCAACCACTGTTGCCTGTAAGTTGGTTGATTGACCATTTCCGTTATGAAAGGCGATTTGCGTTTTCAGGCGGGCTCGTTTGGCTGGACACAACATCGCCCACCAATCGTTTGTTGAATTTTCTTCAAGCAATAAGACTTCAAACCGGCCGCCGGTATGAGCGTTGACACCGCGCAAACGGGCGGGAATCACGCGGGAATTGTTCAGCACAAGCACATCGCCCTCCCGAAAAAAATCCAACACCTCGCGAAACTTCCGATGTTCAACCTGTCCACTGGCTCGATTTAACACCAAAAGCCGCGATTCATCCCGCCTCAAGGCGGGATGTTGGGCAATCAGCTCTTGCGGCAATTCAAAATTAAAATCGGCCGTTCGCATGCGGCTGAAGCGTAGCACGATAACGAGGGGAAAGACAGGATTGAGCAATTTCACGGCAATTTCATGGAACCAAGCTGTGAATAACTTTGTGATAACCCTCAAAATTTAATCCGAATTTTTGTTGACACGGGGTGGGTTAAAGTGTATGAAAGTGGGGTGTTGTGGGAAGGAAAGTGGTTTTGAGTCGTTTTGATTTTTTCCTGTGAACAAATGAGCGGAATTAAAAATAAAGAGCCGATCTACTACAATTCGCGCTTTCGGCATGGCGTGGATGTGAAACGGCGTGTGCAAATCCCGGCCAAGTGGCGGCCGCGAGGGACGGGTGTGGAGTTGACGTTGATCCTTTGGCCGCGGGAGAGCGCCGGGCCGTGTGTGCGCGTTTTGCCGCCGGCGCAGATGGCGAGGCTGATGCAGTCCATTGACGAGATGCCCCACAGCGATCCCAAGAAAGTGGTTTTGAAACGGATCATTGGCAGCGGTTCGGCGCAGGCAGGCGTGGACAAGGCCGGACGGATTTGTCTCCCGGAAGAAATGGCTCGTGGAGCTGG
>Ga0182011_10002281_pt1 | contig 16286 bp, 4 predicted proteins | sample 711E1DmetaG_FD_120481 | JGI IMG/M metagenome (GOLD analysis project Ga0182011, IMG submission 120481) | Permafrost microbial communities from Stordalen Mire, Sweden - 711E1D metaG | ecosystem: Environmental > Terrestrial > Soil > Wetlands > Permafrost | place: Sweden: Stordalen | collected... | reverse complement strand
CCGACTGTTGAAACGCTGCGTATAGGTTCCTTGCAGCCATTTCATCCCAGTCACCAAGTTGGCTTCCGGTGTCTCCACCAGCAGATGGTAATGGTTTCCCATCAGCACATAAGCATGAATACGCCATCCCGTCTTCTCACACACCTCAGCCAGCGTCTCAAGAAATCTCCGCCGGTCCTGGTCATCCTTAAAAATGGGGCGCCCCTGGTTGCCGCGCGCCATCGCGTGGTAAACCGCTCCCGCATATTCAATCCGCAGGCTTCGGGCCATTCCTCAGCCACTTTATAACCATCCCCTTCCCGCCGTCAACGCCTTTATGCTAATATTATAGGACCGACCCTTTTAGGTTACGGTGTTGATACTGCGCCAGAACCTGGCTCGCGCCGTTGTAATGCACCTCGTTGGTCAGGTGATTCATCCCGTCGTATTGATACACCGTCCAGGAGGTGCTGTTGGGGAAAATGTTCAATCTGGAAACGGTCGTTGCGTGTAGTAAATTGGCCACGGTGGTTGGTTAAGCTTTGCCATCCCCGAAGACACTTCCTTATAATTGATCTTCCCTTGAATATAAAAAAGATGAATCACTCCATTAAGCAATGCCACTTGGGCCTTGCCTGCTGTTAGCCCGTCCTTAAACCCATCTGTAACCTTCATAGGTTTAGCCCATGTATTGCCTCCGTCTTTGCTGGTTATGTAGTAGATGTCATTCGGCCAGTTTGAATCGTGACCGTCTTTATCATGCTGAACGCCAGACCATGCAACCACTATTTTTTCTCCTTCGGCGGACATCACGGGCTCATACGCGTAAAGTAAGCCTTTTGACAGAATAACGTCCTTGCTCCACTGTACGTCCGAGTCCTTTCGATGAGTATAGACCACCTCATAATTCTTACGCAATGGATTAAACGCATTAAATCGCTTCTTCTCATGCCTTCGATCCAACCAGCAAATGTGAATCGTGTCACCGTCCCCAACTGCTAAATTCCATGTTGCATACTGCTTTGTTACAACAACAGGAGAACTCCAAGCGCCTCCATCCACAGGTTTACGAGAGAACCATAGTTCATTTTCGTCAGTCCTGCCAGCCGTGAAATAGTAGAAGCGTTTCGTCCTACAAACGTAGGAACTTTCAGAGTAGGTGGAATCAATACTCTCCCTTTGCCAGCTCTTCCCGGAATCCAAACTAAAGAAGACGCCGTTGTCAAATGGTCCATCAGCCAGCATTAAACCTCCATCTCGGATGGTATTCCCTCGAATACAATAAGGGATGAATATCTCCGAGCCGTTGAATGTGCCGCCCCAATATGGTTCTAAAACAGGCCCGTTCTTGTTCCAAGATTCAAAGGAAACGTTCGTCCCTGTCTTGCTGAAGAATGCTGCCTTATCAGTCTTCCACGCTTCTTTCGCAGTTATCTGGAGATCCCCGTTGGGGCAGATCAAACCAGTGAAGAAACTGACGGTAAGATTGTCACCCAAACGCGAACCTTTACAGGTCACAAACCGGTTTCCAAAGGGATCAATATCTAAAGGAAGCCAATCTGATGGGGCACCTGCCCTTTCCATCCATGTCTTTCCATCTGCCTGAAGGAAATAGACCGAAAACGGTCCAGCATCATTATTCAACGCTATCACCGTATTGTTCCACTTGTAAATGGAGAAACTACTCCCAATGGAATCTTTGCTTTGGGAAACAACCTCCGGTTTTGACCAGTTCACAATGTCCACAGATGTAGGTTTATTGCACCCAACACCAACAAACAGAGTCACAATCAATAGGCTCGTTAGATTTCGCATAAGTTTATTGCAATCTGTTTCGCAGTGATGTCAACAGTCCGGGGTTGGTCCAGTATGCGGTGTGTTCGGGTAGAGACGGTCCACCGCTACCAGATGTGGTGATTATGGCCGGGGGATCCACTTGCGATGGGTTAAATGGTGTCTTGGAAAACTGTGGTATAGATACCGGCGACCAGTTTATCAATCCATTGGGATAAATATTAAAATACACTACTGGATCGCGTGTCGAATAGGCATTGACCCAACGTCCTTCATTCCACAGAGGTTTGCTAATGTCGTGATTCAAGGGCGACCCCATTGTTACCCAGTCGTGCATTTCAATGCCGCCTGAATTCAGCATGTCATAAGCCAGACACGTCCCCCAGCTATGGCTTATCACATTCATATCACTGTAACCCTTCATCCCGATAGTCAACTGGGCAATGGTTAGATTTATGAACGCAAATTGATGCACGCTCTTAACCGGTATAACCCCGATGACCAGTGGACCACTCATATCTGCACTAAAACCACCCCAGTTGAATTCATAAAAGTCGTGCGTTAGAGGGGAGCCGGTGACGTTCTTGGTAGGTGTCGAACCACTTGCGAGATTAAGATCTTTCTGAAAATCCTTTGACCATCCGTATTGATGACCGCCATGCATGTCAACCCCTTCGACTCCATGGATAATAATCGTGGCGGTATCTGACACCGAATCGTCGTCTTCGATGTGGCTGATCGATTCAGCCGAGGCTTCGGCTGAGGTCTGGAGCATATCTCCAACTTTTGAAATAGTAGCATTGTATAATCCCTCAACTGACATACCCATGTTCATGGCCATTGAGAGTCCAACCAACGTTTCATTCCCACTCGGATCGTGCATGTTCACCGGATTATTCTGACAATAGGCATATTTGTGCAGGCTCAACGGATCGTTCGGCGTTCCATCCTGCTGATCTTGTGCACCAAACCGACCGACCGTTGGATTGTAGTATCGGGCGCGGAGATAATACTGCTGCAGGTCGGAGTCAAACCGCTCGCCAGAATAGAGCATTGCCGTGCGCGGCGGAGTCAACGTGCCGAATGTGAAATCCAGCGCTGCCCCATACGCATCATAGCTGTAGCGGTCGCTGATGACACCGTTTGTATCGGTCAACAGCCGTGTTGATCCGTGACCGTCAGCCATGAAGTATGAGTTTGTTCCACCTTTCTCTTGTGAAATTATCTGGCTCCCCAGCGTGTATGTTGTCCTTGGCATCGCACCCGCCGCTGGCAATTCCTCTAAAACCTGACTGAACCCGGTCAGGTTTTGCGGGTCATTCAGGAAAATATTGGTCGAGTTTACCGAGCCCGTCATTTCTTCACGCACGCGAATGCCTGATTGGTTGTAGAAATACCGGTTCGTCTGCACGACTGCATTGCCACCTTCCGTGCGCCAGATTGTTGCGGTCGCCAACCGCCCTTCCAAATTATAGGAATAGACATTCACTTCCGAGGCGGAACTCCGGTTCGTCAGCGAACCGTTGGCATCATAACGGTTCGTAAAACTAACCGACCCGGTGCTTTCCACCAGCAACTGGTCGTTGGCATTGTAGGAATAGCTGGTTACGGTCATCACCGCCCCGACAACGTTCGTTTTCCAAAGCCGGTTTCCGGCGAGATCGTAAACGTATTTGTTGGTGAAGTTCAACGCCGCCAGCGTGGAACTTGACGCCTCGTTTGTCAACCGTCCAAGGTTGTCATAGCCCCACACCAATTGGTTCGTCACATAGGTGCCGTTGACTTGGCGCAATATTTCTGTGGCCGCCTGGCGCCAGCCGTTTGCGTTTGGAACATATTGGTATTGAGACAGTCCAATCGGCTTTAATCTGGAAACGGGCGTTGCGTGTAATAAATTGGCCACGGGGATTGGTTGAGCTTAACTAAACCTGGCGAAAGCTCTTTCAAATTCATTTTGCCTTGGATGTAGAATAAATGAATGACGCCGTTGAGCAATGCAACTTGTGGGCGACCTGCTGTCAAACCATCTTTCGCACCATTCGTAACCTGCATTGGTTTCGTCCATGCCTTACCGCCATCATTACTCGTCACATAATAAATGTCATTGGGATCAAATTCATAATGGCCGTCGGGAGCGGACTGCGCTCCTGCCCAGGCAATAACAATTTTGTCACCCTCCAATGACATCACAGGACAATAAGCATATTTCAAGCCTTTCGATAAAATAACGTCTTTGCTCCACTCTCCGTCTGAATCCCTGCAACGGCTGTAAGCAACCTCATAGTTTCCGTGATAGGCATCAATTAAAAGCAGGCGCTCGTTCAAATGTCGTCGGTCAAGCCAGCAAACATGAACAGTATCCCCAGCCCTGGTAGCAACACTGGTAAAATCGTCACCAAGAAGGATAATGTTTTTGGTTATTGTAACCGGCTTGCTCCACGGGTCTCCTTGAATTGCCTTTCGAGAATACCATAGTTCTAAGCGGTCGGCAGGTATTGTTGCAAAATAGTAGTAATACTTTTCCGACTTACAAATATGAGGACTCTCGGAAAACGATTTTGAAATATGCTCTATCTGCCAAGTTTTGCCGTCATCCTCACTGCAAAATACGCCGTTGTCGAACGGGCCTTCAGCCATAATCGTTCCCTTGCCGTGATGAGTTTCTCCCTGAATGCAATAGGGGATGTAAATTGCCGAACCATTGAATATCCCGCCTATGTAAGCTGATCCAAGGGAGCTATTGTAATAAGACGGCAGCGTTACATTTGTTCCTGTAAGTCCAAAAAATACGGTTTTGTCCGCTTGTAAAACAGACTTCCAGTTTATCAGTATATTTTTATCTTTTTCTATTGAACCGTTAATAAAAGGTAGCTCTAACTTGTCACCAATCAACTTTCCGTTAACGGAAATAAACCGATTCGAAACCGGGTCACAATTCAGCAAAGTGCATCGTGCTTCTTTACCGAAACTTGAGTCCTCGTTTACTCGCTCCCAATGCTGCCCGTCGCTTTGGAGAAGATACAGTTCTAATGACTTTGTATCATTGTTCAATGCCATCAAGCTGTTATTCCATTTGTAAAACATAAAGCTACTGCCAAGACTATCGTCACTGTGGGAAATAACCTCTGGCTTGCTCCAATTAGCCGTGTCCGACGCCACTGGCTTACTGCATCCAAAACAGAACAGCAAAGCTGCAAAGAGAGATAAGTTATACTTCATAACGTTTTAATCAGTGTTGTAAATCTTCCCTTATGGTATCAATAACTAGTGGCTTCAGTTTGTAGGACCAGTATGCCGTGTGTTCACTTAATGGGTATCCACTTCCAGGGGTGGTTACATCTTTATAATCATCAACCTGTGGAGGATTAAACGCATCATCGCTCCATTGCGGAGGTAAAAATGGTTGAGGATACATGTCGAAATGCGTAACCGGATCGCGCGTCGAGTAAAAATTGATCCATTTCCCCGTATTCCATACTGGTTTTGTAATGCCATGATTCAGCGGTGAGCCCATTGTAACCCAGTCACTCATCTCAATACCTCCTGAATTGAGCAAATCATAGGCAAGACACGTGCCCCAACTGTGGCTAATAACATTGATTTTGTCGTAACCCTTCATCCAGATGAGCATTTGTGCTGTTTGCAGATGGATGAATGCCATTTGGTGAACACTTTTGACAGGAACAAAGCCGAGGCCGGGACCAAGACCAAACCCGCCCCAGTCGAATTCATAAAAATCGTGATTAAGACCATTGTTAAGACGTAAATTATTTTGGAAAGGCTTTGACCATCCATTTGTGTGTCCACCGCCTATATCCACTCCTTCAACACCATGGACAATGATCGTAGCTGTATCTTTATCCGGTGAAGCATCCTGCTCCTCTATCTGCTCGATTGACTCGCCAGCAGCAAGCCCTTCTTCCTGCAATTTGTGTTCTATATACCCCATGCCAGCCTCATAACCAAGTTGTAAGCCTGTCCCTATGCTCATGGCGAACGAAAGTTCCACCATCGTCTCATTGCCACTTGGGTCAATGTTATTAACCGGATTATTATGCGTGTAAGTGTATTTATGGAGACTTAGCGGGTCAGTTGGAATACCATCCAGTTGGTCGGCAACTCCAAATCGCCCAACTGCTGGATTGTAATAGCGGGAACGCAAGTAGTATTGCTGTAAATCCGCGTCAAGCTGCTCGCCGGAATACAGTATGGCCGTTGCAGGCGGATTGAGTGTGCCGGGATTATATCCGAGTGTCTTGCCGTAAGCATCATAACTGTAGCGGTCAGTGATCGACCCGGTTGACCCTGTCAACAATCTGGTCGAACCATGCCCGTCAGAAAGCAGATGGCTTACCGTGCTGCTCTTTGACTGTGACAAAACCCGATTACCAATCGTATAAGTTACCATGGGTGTGCCACCGACTGCTGACAGCTTTTCAAGCACCTGATTAAAGCCGGTTAAATTCTGCGGATCATTCAAAAAAATGTTTGTCCCAGCCACCGTGCCTGACATTTCCTCGCGGGTTCGTATCCCCGACTGATTGTAGAAATACCGATTGGTTTGCTGCACCCACTGGCTGCCTTCCAATCGTTTCACCGCAGCGGTCGCCAATCTGCCCTCCAAATTGTAAGAGTAAACGCTTGCTTCAGAGGCTGAACTCCGGTTCGTCAAAGAACCGTTCGCATCATACCGATTCGTGACTACGCCATTGATTGTGGAACTTTCCTGCAACAGTTGGTCATTTGCATTGTAAGAATACGCGATGACTTCTCCACTTGCTCCATTGGTTCTCCACAACAGGTTTCCAGCAAGATCATAAACATAGTTGTTTGTGTAGTTCGCTTCTGCCAACAGCGAAACGGAGGCCTCTTTGATCAACCGACCGAGATTGTCGTAAGTGTATGCGATTTGATTGGTCGAGTAGGCTCCATTGCTTTCCAACCGTGATTCCGTCACCGCCTGCCTCAGACCGTTTGAACCCAGAGTGTATTGATAGCGGCTTAAAATCCCGTTAGTGCTATTGAAATTAACAACATTAGTCAACCGGTTCATTACGTCGTATTGATACACTGTCCAGGTGCCGTTGGGGAAGAAAACATTTTGCAGGCTGCCCAGCCGCGTGTAGGTGTTCGTTGTCACTTCCGGCGTGGCGAGCGTTGCGCCGTCGCGTTTCACGACACTGACGGTTTTCAACCGGCTCAATTCGTCGTAGCTGTAACGAATATCCGAGTTGGTTGTGTAAGCGCGGGTCAGCCAGCCCATGGTGGGATCATATTCGTAACTGATTGTGCCTTCCGGCGAGGTGATGTTCGTGACCGCGCCATCGAGATTATACTGGAACGTCGTGATGCCTTCCGGCCGGAGGGTCTGATACAACCGGCCATTGGCGTCGTAAACAAAAACATTTGTTTGGCTGGGCGCGGAGGCCCCCGCCGTATAAAGGAAATTTGTCGCCACGCGCCCGAGCGAATCATAAACAAAGCAATTGCTCTGGCCCAGAAAATCCACGGACATGGCGAGTTGGCCAAGCGCGTTGTAGGCATTGAAATTGGTTTGCAGTAGCGGCAGCGTGCGGCTGACAAGCTGGCCGAAGGCGTCGTAGGTAAATTTCGTCTCCCGGCCTTTGGGATCGCGAATGTCGAGGATGTTGCCGTAGGAATCATACTGGTATGCCCACTGCGGATTGGCATTGGCACCGCCTTCGGGATTGAACACCTGCGGTTTCGTGACATTGGTCATCCGGCCCAGGCTGTCGTATTGATAATCGGTTTCCAATCCCGCCTGATCCTTCACAAACATGAGCTGGCCGATTTCGTTGTAACTGTTGGTGGTGTAGCTGGTGTCCGGGAAGATGGTTTTGATGCGCCGGCCTTTGGGGTCGTATTGATATTCTGTCACTTGCTTGAGCGCATTGGTGGTAAACCGCAACTGGCCAGCGGCGTCATAAACAGAATCCATGCGATTGGTGAGCGCGTCAATCACCGCCGTCTGCCGGCCCGCCGCGTCATATTCGAAGCGTGTAATGTATCCCAAGGCATTTGTCGTTGCCAGCACCCGTCCCGCCGCGTCATAAGCCGTGGAGGAAGCGGACAACACCGCATCCGCGGACTTAAAGACGCTCTGTCCCATTGAGCCACTGGAGGCGACGTCAATTTGAACATTTGCCAGTCGTTCGGAGCGAATGACCCGGCCCAACGGATCATAAACATTGTGCGAGCCATTGGCAGCAGCGCCCGGCAAATGCCGGTCATCGCTGTATAATACCTGTGACCTTGCATCATAAACGTTCCGGGTAACTGATCCATCCGCATAGGTGGTTTGAATCACATTGCCCAAGGCATCATAAACGTAGGAATTGGTATTGCCCATGCGGTCAATGCTTTGCGCAACCCGGCCAGCCGGATCGTAGATGGTCATTCGAGACTGGCCATCCGGATCCGTCACGCGCGTGACGCGGTTGGCTGCGTCCAGTTCCGTAATGGTGGAGAGAGTTTGTGTCTGGCTATTGACCGGATTGACCCAGGCGAAGCTGGTGTTGGTGGTGTTGCCATTCAAATCATGGCCGAAATTCATTTGCAGGCCACCCACCTGGCTCACAAATTGCAAATTGCCCGAACTGTCAGAGCCAGCCGTTGCGCGAAGCTGGCTCAACGCGTTGGTGACGGCGTTTGGCCGACCATAAACGTCGTGACCGAAGGTCGTGGGATTTCCAAGTGCATCTGTCACCTTGGTTCGATGGCCTGCCGAGTCATATCCAAAGCTCGTGGCGTTCATAAGCGCATCGGTCTTGGAAAGCAACTGGCCATTCCCATCGAAGTTAAAATGCGTCGCTTGTCCCAGCGCATTGGTGCTGGCGATGCGACACCCATAGCCGTCGTAACCATACGAATTTGTATGACCCAGCGGATCAACGGAAACGAGCAGATAGTTATTATTGTCAAACGCAAATCGATTGGTCTGTCCCAGTGCATTGACCGTGGTGGTGACGTTCCCGCGCGAGTCGTAATAGTTGGTTGAGCCATAACCCAATTGGTCAATGACGACCTCCATGTTGTTGGCGGTGTTGTGGATGAACTGGGTGAGGTTGCCATTGGCGTCCTGCACGGCAATCAGCTTGCCGCTGTCGTCGTAATAATTCCGGGCGACGGGCACGCCGTTGCCGTTTTCGATGGAGGTGATGAAATGCGGGAAATAGGGATTGTCGTAGTGGTATTGATTGGTGGTGTAGGTGCCGGCATTGCGGTCCACGAGCTTGAGCACCTGGATGAGGTTGTCGTTGTCACGGTCGTAGATGTAGCGGACGGCAGGTTGACCAGCCGTCGCTCCGCTATGGCTCAGCAAGGAGATCGGGTCGTAGACGGCGGTGATGCGACCGGCATAATCGCGGTCAAAAGTGACGGAACGGGTCGGGTTGGAACCGCTGTAATTGGTAATGCCATTGTCGCCGATCTTGATGACATCACCAGAACGTTGGTGAATCTCAGTCAGTTTGGGCGGGCCGTAAACCTGCACACAGACAAAATGTTCATCTCTATCCGGATCGTAATAAACTGTGTTCACCGGGCCGCGCGTGATCTTATATTTCGTGCCGTCCGGTTGGGTGGTCAACCACCAACCGGGAACATCGTGGGTGTTGAAATCCGAGCCTGCGCCACCCTCCTTCCAGAAAGGTGGTTGTGGATAATAATCAATCTCAGGGTCCCCGATGGTTTCCAGCGTGGCATGGATCCACGCTGGAGCCTTCCATAAGGCTTGGCCTTCAGTCGGTCCAAGATAAGGTGTGAATGCAAAAGTGACGCGCTGACCGTTTGGCAGGGTGAGGGTGACATCGCGGTTGCCACCGGTGCGAATGTTTACAACCTGAAACGGGGTGTAATAGCCAGCATCATCTGAACATGACACCACGTCACCACCAATCATCTTATTCTGGCGCTGTTCATCCAATTGCACATCCATGCTGTTCATGGCATAAGTCCAGCAAGAGCCGAAGTCGCTGGAGCGGGGATTTTGCGAGTTATAGGTGCGGGTGATGGTGATGGGGATGCCGTTGACGGGCAGGACGAGGTCTTGTTCGCTGAAGCTGAACTGGCCGATCTTGAGCTGGGAATTAATCTGGACCTGAACCAGCGTGTTGGTTTCATCAGGGCCACCGCGAACCTTGAGCATGATTACATAGACTCCATCGGGAATGCCGGTGAGGTCCAGCCGGCCCAAGGCGCCATTGACGTCGCGCCCGTTGTGGTAGTCTTGTCCGTTCAAAGGTCCGGGTGTGAGGTTGGCAAAGGGGATATCGCCCAAATATTCGATGGCCGGATCGCCGTCTGTCATACCGGCATCGGGATCCGGCTGAAACAACAAAATCTGGTAGGCAACCGGGTTGGTGGCAATGGAATCAGCGGCCCGGCCCTGGAGATCAAACAGCCCGTCGCGGATGACGGGGTTTGTTTCAGATTCAAGCCCGCATTGTGAACTGACCGTTGAATTGAGGTTCGAGATAACGGCCGTGACGGTGTGGGACGGGGCGTTGGAATTACAGAGGGCGATGGTCACCGCCGGCGAGGAGTTGGTATAGCCATTGCCATCCGTGGTCACGGCGACAAAGGTATAGAAGCCCGACGTGCTGTTCATCCAGTTGAAGCTGAAGCCGCCGTTGATCGGGGTCTGGCTTGCCGACAGCATGCCGTTGGCGTCAATCACGTTGAGGGTCACGTTGGTGACAGATGCATTGGTGTCTGTGTTTGCGCTGGCAACCCAACCGGTAACGACGAGCGATGTGGCCAGGTTGGTGAATCGCTGTCCGTCCCACGGTGAAACGATGTTTACCTGCGGCAATGGGAGGATGTTGACCGTGACGGAGGCAGTATCGAGGGCACCGTCGGCATTGGTTACGGTGTAATAAATGGTGTCTATTCCGTAAACATTTGGAAACGGCGTGTATCTGATATATGCACCACCGAAACTGACCGTGGCACTACCCAAGTAATTGTGAAGTTTGGTAATCTGGCTGATTTTAAGGCTGGTAGGAGAAATGTCATTGGTCAACACATAGAAGGTTACCGGTGGGCTGTTGGCCGGAATCGTATATACGTCGTCCACGGCGGTGATGGAATTGGTCGGGTTTTTGACTTCGACCAATACGGGTTGGGACGGTTTGCTGGCAACCATGTTTGTATCGACAGCCACGGCTTTCAGAAGATACAAGCCGCCGGGCGGGTTGGTCCAGACTTTGGTAACAACAATATAACCGTTCGTATGCGGTCCAGGCACGGAAGCCAGAAGTTGGTCGTTCGTATAAAGCTTCACCGTTAAGATGTTGGTATAGCTCCAAGCTGTGGCGATGATGCTGATATTTGTTGTATGATCGAAATTGGTTTCAAAGGATATTCGAGGGTAGTCATTATAATTGGTAGTTATGGTTTGATACGGGTTGTAGACAATGGCAGGGCTGATGGGATTGGTAATGATGACGGTTGGCGGACCGGCCGGATAAGGCCGGCCAACGCTCCAACGAGCCAAGTCGTAGCTTGGCATTTGAGCCGAACCGGCGTTGTCGAAATAACCGCCGACGAACAGGTCATAGGAACCGGGGGTTGGCCCCTCCATGATGGCCGTGGCTGTCACCAAAGAGCCGCTACTTGGATTCAAACCCTGGTCCAAGTCGCTCCAAGTCCAGGTCTGACTTTGTTCCGACCACACTGCCTTGGCGATGTGATTCACATGGACCCGTCCGGTTCCCTGGCTGGCTTGGGTGAAATCTCCACCGACAAACAGGGTATTGCCCCGGGCGGAAATCGAAAGAACCCTCATACCGTTGATGGGATACGAGCGAACAAATGATCCATCAGCTATCCCTGTCCTGCCAAAATAAATATCACCTCCAGCCAGCCCGCCCTGGAGCGTAGTCCACTGTTTGCCATCCCATCTGGCAATGCCATTGGCATTGGTATTGCCGCCCGCCGTGGTGAAATCGCCGCCCACAAACAAGTTGCTGCCGCAAGCAGCCAGGGCATACACGGCGCCGTTTGATCCAGAAGAATTCAGGCCACCGACTCCCGTGCCCAGATTGGTCCATACGTTTCCGTCCAACTCGGCAATGTAATTGACGTTGGTATTACCGCCGGCAGCCGTAAATGTTCCACCCGCAAACAGTTTATTGCCAATGGATGCGAGCGCAAACACCGGTCCGTTTAGGCCGTTGCCGACACGCTCCCAATCTGAGGTTGCAGGATTCAACTTGGCGATATAAACGACATTGGTATCGAGAACACAGACCATACCATAGATGTTGGTAGTCCAGCGCATGAAGTCTCCACCGACATACACATCTGAACCCACAACAGCCAAGGCATCTACTTCTCCTTCGTATGCATCTGATCCGTATCCATATCCGGATACGTATCCATATCCGTATACATCTGCGTCGTAGTCGGTTGGCACAAGTCCTAAAAAGGGGTTCAATACCCAATTTGTTCCAACCAATTTAAGGAAAATTATATTATTCCCCGGACCCACAGGCCCCCCGCCCAAGTAAATGTTAGTGCCTTCCACTGCAATTGCATATGGAGTAAATATCTCTCCCCCATTTAAGACACCGCTCCCGCCATCCCCAACGGTAGCCCAATTTGTTCCATCCCATTTTGCTATGGAGATGAACCTGGTAACCGCCTCCGTACACTTGTTAGTGGTCATTATGCCATTCATTCCGACGTAAAGATCTGTTCCATGGACCGTCATAGCGGTAACTTGACAGAGATTTTGTTGTCCTGAAGTGAAATTCCAGAACGTTGGGTCCCAAAAACCATCTGCCGTCGGCGTTTCCCCCAGCACGACAATCTGCACGGGGTCGGAAACCGTGCTCATGCCACGATTGTCGGTGGCCCTGGCCACAAGCTGGTTGGTGCCCGAACTCCAGCAACACCGGGTCATGCTGTAAGGACTAGCCGGATCATTTCCCAGGCTAACCCCGTTGGCGAAGAATTCCACGTTGGTAATCGCCGCATTTGTGCTTGCCGCAGCCGTGGCGGTAATGGTGAGGTCGCAGCCGGCAGCGAAGGTTGCGCCATTTGTCGGATAGGTAATGGCGACGGCAGGGGGAACATTGGTTGAAATGACCTTGAAGATTTCAATGCGCGACCAACTGACTGCCCCGCGATTGTCCGTTGCCGTGGCGGTAATGGGGTAAAAGCCAGGCGGAAGATTATTCGTCGTGAAATTATAAAGGCCATTGGTCCCGGTGTTGGTGAACGTTCCCCACAGATTGGTGAAATAATAGAACTGCACCCGGGCGATGAAACCGTCGGAATCGGACGCGCTGGCAGAAAGGGTAACGTTCGTTGTTTGCAGGAAAGATTGAAAATTGGTGGGTATGGCGTTTGTGGGCTGAGTGATATAGACCACCGGCATGGCATTGACGGTGATGCTGACACCGTTGGTGGCCGTATTGCCGGCATCGTCGGAAGCTTTTACCGTGAGGGAATAACTTCCAGCAACAACATCGGTCCAGAGCAGTGTCCACATGTTGCTACTGGCCACGGTGACGTTACCCGGAAGGTTGGTTCCGTTGAAAAATTGCACGTTGGTGATGGTGCCGCTGGAATCGCTCGTTGCGGCCGTCAGCAAGATGTTTAACGGCGAGGTGACAAAGAGTTGATTCTTGGTCGGGTCGAGGAAACTGACGGTCAGCACCGGGGTTGGATTGTTTATTATAACAACAGTTGGAGGCGTCGAGGTTTGGGTCAGGCCATCGTTGTCGGTGGCGACGGCGGTGAGGATATTGGTTCCCAAGGGCGCATTGGTCCAGGGGAAGGTGTAGTTGGTGCCGACACCAATGGGTGTGGCCAGAAGATTGGTTCCATTGAAGAATTGCACGTTTGTTACGCTGCCATCCAGGTCATAGGCCACGGCGGTGATCGTGATGGGCGCGCCGGAGTTAAGTAACGCATTGTTGGTCGGGAAAATGATCTGAACGGTTGGCGGTTGATTTGTTGTTGCATATGTGAGACGACAACTGATTTGCACATCGGCGTATGTCACGACGCCACGATCACGGCCATGGACTGCCAACAGGTTGGTGCCAGCGGACCACACCGAATTGGAAATGCTCTCAAGCAACAGGCTGTCATTTGCGGCGCAACCTTCATGCATAAACCAGCCACCTTTGGTAAAGGCGTTAGTGGTTGAGATTCCATTTGTAAGGACACGCGCAGCATTTGTGATCAAAATCCCATTGAGGTAAATTTGTGCGTCATTATCAATGGCCAAACCGAGGTTAAGGTTTGTCGTTCCGGGCGGCACGTAGAAAAAACGGCGAAGTAGAAGGTCGGTGTTAGTTTTCCAATAAGTTTTGTAATTGGGATACAAGCCGCACGAACTATGAGTGCCGTCATTGGTGCCGAAAGCAGCCTGTCCGTTGATAAAGTTGGTATCAACAAAGTTGGTGGTGTAGAAACTTGTGTAGTAGTTGGTGGATTGGCTGGTATTGGTAACAATCAGATAGCGATAACCCGATGCTCCGTAAGGAAGATTGGTGAACGGAAAATTGACTGTCAGGGTGGCAACGGAACTGGTCAGGGAACCAAGACTGTTGGTGACGACAACGTAATAATTGCCGGCGTTGGTGGTTTGAACGTTATTCAGCGTCAGTATGGCGTTGATTGCACCCGTTAGTGGGGTGGAGTTAAAATACCATTGATAGCTCAATGGAAGCACGCCTGCCGCTGTCACGCTGAAGGTTGCGTTGCTCCCCTGAATTACCGTCTGGCTCTGCGGTTGCGACAGGATCGCAAGATTAAACACGTTCGGGTCGGTGTGGCTGACAAGTTTTTCGTAGGCATCGGTCAATCCGTCACCGTCTGTGTCGTTGGTCAAACCGAGCATGAAAAATCCATGCGTGCCGGTGAGGCCGGTCACAGTGAGATTGGTTTGTCCCGGCGTGCAACGCATCACGCACGTCCATGTGCTTGTCGGCGCAAGATTGGTCGTGTAGAACAAATCATAGACGCCGTCCGTCACATTCCACGGCGGATGGATTACCAGGCTCACCGTCGTATTGGTCCTCTGAACCTGCAACCACAGATTATTCGTCGAGGAAATTTGGGACGAGGCGATCATAAACACATCTGTCCCGGTATTGGTGTTGCTGACACCAGCGCCGCCCGGCAATTGGTTGCCCCCAAGGGCATCACTCTGAGTGGGGACCGTTACATTCAGGGAGGCGGCGACGCTGGCCAATAAAACGCTTTGTGCATGTGAGCAGACGAGTCGGGCTGCAAGCACAGCAACTACAATTAACAATGTTTTTGTTTCCAAGGCTGCGAGTTTTTTAATCACAAACCAAGCTCCGCCACGAATCCATCCAAGATTATTGTTTTTCATGGGAATTGAATTAAACGAAGGGAAGGAAAACAGAGCGCGCCGGGAATTCTGGCCGGGAGGAAATACACCTTACCTTCGGAAGCACTGGATGAGACCTGCCCCGCCAACCCATTATTCTGATTATTTACCCAAAACCCGCCCATATATTCCGCCCATCACAAAGCCGCCATGCCTTGCTTCACAGCAACGGTAAATTGCTTTGTGTTCAGTTTTTTTACCGAATCAGGATTTTCCCGTCCAGAAATACTTATTCACAATTTGAAACAGTCGCGAAATGGACGAATCTCACGCCGGGCACGATTGACATCATTTCTCAATGACGACCGGAACAACCCTCGGCAGGGCGGGCAGCCTGCTCGCGACCTGCTCGCGATTTATCGGAGTTCATCGGAGTCCTCTGCCCGCCGCTCGTCCGCACAACGATTGCGGCGCGCACGGAGTGAGACTGTCTGAAAAGTATCGGAGGTGCGAGTTATACGAGACCCTGACTCATCCAACGCCCCTGAAAATGGGGGCTCGTGTAACTCGCACCTCCGACGAGAAATTGTTTGGGAAAAGAACCTGCGCCGCCGGCCAATCCAAAACCTGCAATTGCACCGTGCGACCAGCCAGCCCCGGCCCCGGCAACCCGAAGATTATCCGCCTTGACTGACATGGGGCACTCCTTACAGTGCTGCGGCCTGCCTAAAGCTCAGTGGATCGGCATGCCCTGAAATTGTATGAATAGTCGTTGGGTGACCCTGGTCAGCGCATCACTGGTGGCTTTCGCCATCTTCGTGATATCTTGCCAGTTTCTTCATTGGGACGCGGTGGATTTTCCGTCCATAGCCGAATCCTACATGCTGGCGAAACACCTGCCGAAGATTTCCAGCATTGTGGAAAGGAACAAGCCATCCGCGGGACTGGGTCCTGCCCTCGATTTGGCGCTGCCAAAAGATGCGCGTGTTTTCATGCCGGATATGACTGGCCCCACCAACTACGGCAAGATGGGGTATTATTATTTCGAAACTTACTATCTCTTCCCGCGAGAAATCGGCGTAAGCGTGGACCAACCCGCCCGCCAGACCAAGGACGGCTTCCTGGGCAAGACCGCTGAGTCCGATCAGGAGATTCTCGCCCTGGGATTCGACGTAAGATT
>Ga0182011_10002279_pt1 | contig 16290 bp, 10 predicted proteins | sample 711E1DmetaG_FD_120481 | JGI IMG/M metagenome (GOLD analysis project Ga0182011, IMG submission 120481) | Permafrost microbial communities from Stordalen Mire, Sweden - 711E1D metaG | ecosystem: Environmental > Terrestrial > Soil > Wetlands > Permafrost | place: Sweden: Stordalen | collected... | reverse complement strand
GGCGGAGGCGGCGCGAACGTTGGGCAAGACTCAGGACGCGGCTTGGCTGGATCGCGAATACGCAGCGTTTACGCAGGCCATTCGCGCGTCGGTAGACCGGTCGGTGGGGCTGGAGAAGGCGGCGGTGCCTTATCTTCCGGCGCAGCCTACGCGACCGGATGCGGCTTATTCGCAGACCTTTCTAGCGATTTGGCCGACGGGAATCTACAGCCCAAGCGACCCGTTGGTCGGCGGGCTGCTAACGAAGATGGAGAGCGAAGAGGCGCAGGGGGTGCCGACGAACGTAGCATGGGCCGGACCGGCGGGCGTCTGGCCGGGCGAAGCGATGAATATGTCGGAGACCTATCTGCTGCGCGACGAGGTGAAGAAGAATGCGGCGATGCTGTTGGCTGCGCTGAACCACTCCTACACCACGAACGTCTTCAAGGAAGAGATTCTGACCGACGTGACCAAGGAGCGGGCCTGCGACACTCCGCATAGCAAGCGCGAAAACATGGAGGGCACGGGCGATATGCCGGAGGCATGGGGCAACGCCAATGCCATCGACTTGCTGCGCGACATGTTGGTGGAGGAGCGGACCGAGGCTTCGGCTGGCCCGGGGAGCAAGACTTCGCTGCATCTGCTGGCGGGGTTGCCGGGAGATTGGATTGCTCACGCAGGTGAAGTAGCGAGCGTGGACCGAGCCGCAACGACTCTGGGGACGGTGGTCTCATTGAAGCTGACGCGGATTTCAGAGACGAGGTTGCAATTGGAGTTCGATCCCGGGGCGAGAGCGACCGACGTGCTGGTGCATGTGCCGGTGACGGAGGGCTACACGTTCGTGTCGGCAAAGGTCGACGGGAAGGCCATCTCCGCCAAGGCGATTCGGAGTTCGGGCGTGAGCGGGGGCGAACGAGGAGCGGAGATTCTGTTGCCCGAACTCTCACATCCGGTGAGGCTGGAGATCTCGCTTGGCCGAAAGGATGAGACGGCTGGATTGCAGGGCAGCGATAAGGGCGGGGCGCGATGAACCGGCGGGAATTTTTGGCGGGAGCTGTGGCGGGAATAGCGGCCAGTTCCCTGCCCTCCTCTGCGCTTGGGACTACGTCGACTCGGCTGACGATTGATGCGGAGGCGAGTGGGGCAACGATTCCGCGCGACTTTGTAGGGCTGTCGTACGAGTCGGCTCAGTTGGCAAACCCTGCGTTTTTTTCTGTAGAGAATCGCGGACTGATTGATTTATTTCGTGGGCTCTCGCCGTGCGGAAATCTGCGGCTGGGAGGCGGGTCGAGCGAGTTTACGACTTACTCGAACGCTGAACCTACTGAGGCTCCACCGTTCGAGGCCTTCGGGCCAGACACCAGCAAAACGGTAAAGCATGGAACGGTGACGACAGCGCGTGCGCTAAGGAACCTGCGAGCGTTTCTGGATGCGACGGGTTGGAGCTGTCTGTACGGATTAAATCTGGGCCAAGGCACGAAGGAGAATGCGGCGGCAGAAGCGGCGGCGGTCCAACACACGTTGGGGCCACGACTGTTGGCGTTGCAGATCGGCAACGAGCCGGACTCGTTTCGCAATCGCTATCGCCCCGCCAGCTATGGACCTGCGGACTACTTGCAAGAGTGGAGGAGCTTTCACGATGCAATTGCGACAGCGGCTCCGGGAGCGCAGTTTGCGGGCCCGGACATATCGAACAAGCTGCCGTTTCTGACCGCGTTCGCCGAAGAAGCTCGCGCGCACAAAGACGTGATTCTGCTGACGGGGCATTACTACGCGATGGGACCGGCGCACAGTCCCGATGCGACGATGGAGCAGCTCTTCGATGCGGACCCAAAGCTGGCGACGGTTCGCGCGCACAGCCTGCCAACGATTGCGGAGGCGATGAAGACAGCAGGGCTACCGTTCCGCATGAGCGAGGGAAACTCCTGCTGGGATGGCGGCAAGCCGGGCGTGTCGGACACGCTGGCCTCGGCACTGTGGTGTGCGGAGATGATGCTGCGATTTGCCAAGATGGGATGGAGCGGCGTGAATCTGCACGGCGGCGGCAATGGTTTCTACACGCCGATTGCAGGTGCACCTTCAACGGGATTTACGCCGCGACCGGAATACTTCGGAATTCAGTTTGGGCAGAGCTTTGCCGGGGCGAAGTTTTTGTCGGCAACGCTGACGGGAGCAGAGTCACATGCAACGGCTTATGCGCTAGAGCAGGAGGGACGGCAAAGGGTTGCAATCTTTAACATGGACGCGGCTGCGATGAAGGTTGAGTTGCCCTCGCGCTGCCAAACCAAAGCGATGAAGCTGAGCGGGCCTTCGCTGGAGAGTACGGGCGGCACAACGTTTGTCGAGGTGCGCGTGGCTCGGTCGCGAGAGGTCTTGGTGGCAGGGCATACCGCGATGAGCTACTGGCTCTAGTCTTGAAGGCGAGGTGGAGCATGATTTCGATGAACCGGGTAAGTCGGCGACGTTTTCTGGCTGGATCAGCGGCAGCGGCAGCAATGATGGCAGAGCCCCACTCGTGGGCAAGCGCGTTAGTTTCTGATACCCCGTCTACAAAATATCTGCTGCACTTCGCGCAGCCAGCGGCTGCTTGGCCGGACGCACTGCCGGTGGGCAATGGACGGCTGGGCGCGATGGTCTTTGGCCATCCAACGTTGGATCGTGTGCAGTTGAACGAAGAGTCCATCTGGGATGGGGAACGGCGCGACCGGAACAATCCGCGAGCAGGCGCGGCAGTGCCAAAGATTCGCGAGCTGCTATTTGCCGGAAAGATTGCCGAGGCGGAGCAGATGGCTGCGTCCGACATGCTGTCGATTCCGCAGCGAATGCCCTGCTACCAAACGCTGGGCGATCTGCGGTTGGACTTTGCGGCGAGTGGATTGACGGCGCAGGTCGAGGACTATCGGCTGGAGTTGAATCTCGATACAGCGATTGCGACGACTCGCTTTCGCCACGCTGGGACGACCTATCTGCGCGAAGTTTTTAGTTCGGCTCCAAATCAGGTGATTGTGGTGCGGATGACGACCGAGGGACCGGGAAAGATCAGCTTCACGGCGCGGATGGATCGTCCTGCACACTTTGCAACGAACTCGCGCGGGAACGACCGGTTGGTGCTATCCGGTGAGGCGATTCCCGTAAACGACAATCCGAAGCTCCCGGTGAAGGAGAATCCCGTGGGGGTTCGCTTCTACAGCGAACTACTAGCGCAGGCACAGGGCGGATCGGTGACGAGCGAGGCCGGAGTGCTGACGGTTGCCGATGCGACGGCGGTGACTTTGCTGATCGATTGCGCGACGAGCTATCGCTATCCGACTAGCCTCGGCGCAATGCAGTCAGCGGTAGCGGGAAATCTGAAGGCGGCGAGTGGGAGAACGTACGAAGAGCTGCGGGCTCGGCATGTGGCCGATCATCAGCGGCTGTTTCGTCGTGCCGAGATACAGCTTGGTGAGGATGCGAACGCGGCGCTGCCAACCGATCTCCGTGTGCAGAGGATCAAGGACGGCGGCGAGGACGTGGCGCTGCTTCCGATTTACTTTCAGTTTGGGCGCTACCTGCTGATCTCCAGCAGCAGGCCGGGAACGTTGGCCGCCAATCTTCAGGGAATCTGGAACGAATCGGTCGATCCGCCGTGGGGCAGCAAGTACACGGTGAACATCAACGCGCAGATGAACTACTGGCTGGCAGAGCGGGCGAATCTGGCGGAGTGCCATCTGCCACTCTTTGATTTGCAGCAGGCGACGCGCGGGCCGGGTTCGGTGACAGCGAAGAAATATTACAACGCGCGCGGCATGGTGGTTCACCACAACACGGACCTCTGGGGCGACTCGGGGCCAATCGACGGGCTGGGCGGCGGAATCTGGGCGATGGGTGCGGCTTGGCTCTCGCTGCACACGTGGGATCACTTCGAGTACGGCGGCGACTTTGGATTTCTGCAAGCCGAGGCTTATCCGCTGCTGCGCGAGAATGCGCTGTTCCTACTCGACTACATGACGGTAGCTCCAGAGGGTACGCCATACGCGGGCAAGCTGGTAACGGGACCATCCTGCTCGCCGGAGAACAAGTACAGGCTGGCAGATGGTAAGTCGTTCAACCTCTGCATGGGGCCAACGATGGATCTGTCGATTGTGCGCGCAGTGCTGACGCGGTTGGTACAGGCGACGGAGTTGCTGGGCGCGCCGCACGAAGATGCGGAGTTGATTGCGCGAGCGAAAGCCGCGCTGGCGCATCTTCCAGCGTTTCGCATTACGCACGACGGACGGCTACAGGAGTGGCCGGAGGACTACGCAGATCAGGAGCCGGGGCATCGGCACATCTCGCATCTCTTCGGGCTCTTCCCGGAGGATCAAATTTCGCTGCGCGGAACGCCGGATTTGGCGAAGGCGGCGCGAGCGACGATCGACAAGCGGCTGGCAGCGGGCGGCGGCAGTACCGGCTGGTCGCGATCATGGATCATCAACTGCATGGCTCGGCTAGAGGACGGCGAAGCGGCCTACGCAAATGTGCTGCAACTGCTGCGGCAATCGACGCGGCACAATCTGTTCGACGTCTGCGGATTGAAGGAGAACGCGCCGTTCCAGATCGATGGCAATCTGGGCGGGCCGAGCGGGCTAATTGAGATGCTGCTGCAATCCCACGCGGGAGTCGTTCGGCTGCTGCCTGCCCTGCCAAAGGCTTGGCAGGAAGGCAGCTTTCGCGGCCTATGCGCGCGGGGTGGGCTGGAGGTCGATCTGGAGTGGAAGAATGGACGAGCCGCCAAGGGGGAGATGCGTGCCAGCCTCACTCGAACTCAAACGCTTGCAGTCGGCGATGGTCAGCGGATTGTGGGCATTACGCAGGGATCGAGGCAGGCAAAGTTCTTCACTCTACCAGACGGATCGATCAGCCTGCCTGTGACCCGAGGTGCGGCTTATTCACTCTATTTCCTCTAATGCCCCGCCCGTTCAAAACTTCGGCTGATGCAGAGGGCTCCCTAAACCGCCGCGGCCAGAGCCTGCTGTTGTGCCGCCAGAAGCTCGCGAATTCCCTTCTCTGCATAGTCCAGCATGGAGGCGAGTTGCGCGCGGCTGTAGGCGACACGCTCGGCCGTGGCCTGCGTCTCAACCAATCCGCCGTCAGCCAGCATCACGACGTTCATATCGACATCGGCTCGCGAATCCTCTTCATAAGCCAAGTCGAGCAGAATGTTTCCGTCGACAATTCCCACCGAGGTCGCAGCCAACATCTGGCGCAAAGGAGATGTCTTCAACGTTCCCGCCGCGACCAGCTTGCCCAGCGCGATCGCCAACGCCACCGCCGCGCCGGTAATTGCTGCCGTGCGTGTGCCGCCGTCGGCCTGTAACACGTCGCAGTCGAGGATGATGGTGCGCTCGCCCAAGGCCTTCATATCGACGATGGCACGCAGGCTGCGCCCGATCAGCCGCTGAATCTCGTGTGTGCGTCCGCCCACCTTGCCCCGCTCGCTCTCGCGGGCAGTACGCGTCAGGGTCGCACGCGGAAGCATTCCGTACTCAGCCGTAACCCACCCGCGGCCGGAGTTGCGCATCCAACCCGGAACACCGGTCTCTACCGTCGCGTTGCACAACACGCGCGTGTTGCCGGTTTCGACCAACACCGAACCCTCGGCCGTGGCGACAAAGTTCGGAGTGAAGCGGATAGGGCGCAGAGCGTCGGCGGCGCGACCGTCCGGGCGAAAGATCGAGCCAGGAACGGTAGAAGTATGGATTGAAGCGGAAGTCGAGACGGGGGAAGAAGCAGAAATTTGAGCCATCTCGCAATTATAGTGTTGCAATTCAACACAGGCGATGCCGAATGTGTCAATATGGTTTGCATTCGGAATATTGCAATTAAAATGGTGCAGAAAAAAGTCAGGTGAAAAAAAGGACGGACAACGAAGCAGCATTGCATTAATTGAAGCAGCATTGCATTAATTCGTTCCATAACGGGAAAAGTGATCCCATTTTGGGAATTGCATATATGTCGACTGCTATGTTACACATACACTAGTCGTCACCCTATTCATTAGTTCCATTTCGGGAATAATGTACCAGATCGGAACCATTGCTCCAAACAGGTACGGATTTATTATCAATCACTTAGAATCAACGTCCCAGTTTGGCACTAAAACTGATGTAGAGTTTGCGTTATCCACAGTAACGATTAGTTTTCCTCAGCAACTATTGGGAAGATCTACTCTTATGAAGCTCAGACGATTACGGGAGTAACAACCATGCGGGCCAAGCCGAGTTCCACTGCCTCAGGGATGTATAGCCGTTCCGATTCTTTCACGTCTGTAATGCCGATCTACGCCGTTACCAATCTTTCTGGATCGACGGAATCACACGGGGAGATCTTTTCCCGTCCCGCTCACCACCGACTTTCCCCTGACCCAGAAGGACCGCGCGACGAAGGTCTGCTGCACGACGCGCGCAATCTGATGGGAGCCATCGGCCTCTACTGCGACCTACTCTCGATGCCCGGAGTGCTTCATGCCGAACATCGCCAGTATGCCGACGAGTTGCGTCTTCTGGGCGCGCGCAGCGGTGCTCTAATCGAGCGTCTGCTCCAGTCCGCCCTCTCCCACCCTCGGGATTCGGTGAATCTGAGCGCGGGTACGGATTGGGATGGAGAGCCGAGCAACCCCGTCCAGTCAGACGAGACTCTTAGTAGAAATGTTGCCCCGCATCAGGATGGCTCCATGGCTAAGACATCCGATCTTGCCTCTAGCGTTACCTCGTCGGCACTGCCCGCACCTGTAAGTCTGTGCAACGTTGTCCAACGCTGCGCAGGCCTGCTCAGTCGGGTAGCAGGTGGACGAGTCATTGAGTTGAACTATGGAGAGGCAGCCTCGATCCCCGTCTCAGTCGACGAAGAGGCCCTCGAGCGAATTCTGGTCAATCTGGTACGCAACGCGGCGGCTGCTCTACGCGCGGCGGCTCAACCCGACACCCCAGAGGGAGATGCGATTTTGGGCGACGGACTGGGCGCTGTGCTGCAACGAGAGGCCGACCCAACCGCCGACGAAACGCCGGGAGCGATTCGCATTGGCATTGGTTTTCTGGTCAATCGCTCGAACGACCCAAAGCCTTGGCCGATCCGTCGTATGCGACTGACGGTCGAGGATTCCGGCTGCGGAATGACACAGCAACAACTAGAGCGAATTCTCAGCGGTACGCGCTCGCCCTCGCGCGGTAGCCACGGCATCGGCTTCCGCGTGGTGCGCGAGTTGGTCGCATCCTCCGGCGGCGATCTGCGCGTGATGAGCTCCCCAGGTATCGGCACACGGGTGCAGATCGAGTGGCCCTTCTCGTCGTCGACGGCGCTTGAGGACGCCGAGTCACGCAGGATGAGCGTCTCGGAGCGTTCGGAACCCGCATGTCTGGAACTCGCACGACCGGCAACCGCACTCCTTGCGACTGCATCTGGCGCGCCCGGACGGGAGCGCCGAGGGTTGACTCCACCCCAGAATGGGATGGAGAGTAAAGGCTCGCAAAAAGCTGCACCGGAGCCAGAGCCCGTTGCACTTTCAGGTCCGCGCGCAGATTCCCGCGCCGGGAGAGGAAGGATAACGGTATGCTGACAACGGATTCGTTTTTTCCTATGGCTTCTTCTAATAAATCGGGTTGCACGACAAGAGTGGTGACGACAGCATCCTCAGGGCAAAGTGATCCTCCCAGCAACGATCCGGCGCGAGAGCCCAAGGCTTCCGGCGTTCTGTCTAAGGCGCCAGACCAGCCCGAGACGAATCGCCTGAAGTTCGGAGAAAAGTATCCCCGCGAAAACAATCTCCACGAAAACAAGGACTGGAGAATCGCCGAGCGTCCGGCGGAAAAGTGGACCGACAAGCCCACGTCCGACACTGCTGTGACCATAACTCCTTCGGGAATGCTGGTCGGCGTCTCGGATCTGGAGCCCGCACAGCGCCTACAGCGCCTGCCGGAGGGCACCACGCCGCTGCGAATTTTGGTGGTGGACGACGATGCCTCGGTGCGCAAGGCCTGCTGCGAGATCACCGCCGGAATGGGCTTTGTGCCACTCGCGGCAGGCGACGTGAAGGAGGCTCTGACCGTCTTGCAACAGCAGCCGGTGGAGATGCTTCTGCTCGATCTAAAACTGCCCGGCGGCGGCGGACTCAAGCTCCTATCGGAGGTTAAGACCCTCTATCCAGAGATTGGTGTGGTGGTGATGACGGCCTTCGCCACTGTTTCCTCGGCAGTCGAGGCAATGCGCATTGGCGCGGGCGACTACCTGACCAAGCCCTTCGCGCTGGAGGAGCTGACCAGCGTTCTGACGCGATCCAGCCGACGACTTCACTTCGACATCGAGAGCCGCCAGTTGCGCGAGCGGCTACGCACCCAGACCGGTCTCGGCGGCTTGATCGGCACCTCGCCCGAGATGGAGAAGGTCTACCGCATTCTCTCCAAGGTCGCCCACTCGACACACCCGGTCCTCATCCTCGGCGAGAGCGGCACGGGCAAGGAGATGGTTGCGCGCTCCATCCACATGAACGGACCGAACGCATCCAAGCCTTTCATCCCGGTCGATTGCGGCTCTTTGGTGCCAACGCTGATCGAGAGCGAGCTCTTTGGCTACGTCAAGGAAGCCTTCACCGGAGCCAACCGAGCGAAGGAAGGCCTGCTCTCGGCCGCCGACGGTGGCACCGTATTCCTCGACGAGATCGGCGAGCTGCCGATGGATCTGCAGGCCAAGCTGCTGCGTGCTTTGCAGGAAAAAGAGGTTCGCCCGGTGGGCGCGACCCACGCCGTGCCAATCTCGGCGCGCGTTCTGGCCGCCACCAACCGCGACCTCAGCGCCATGGTGGTGCAGGGAACCTTCCGCAAGGATCTCTACTTTCGCCTCAGCGTGGTCAATCTCAAGCTGCCCCCCCTGCGCGAGCGTCGCAACGACATTCCGGTTCTGGCCGCGCATTTTTTGGAACGGATGCACCGCGAGAATGGCTCGTCGCATGTCTTCAGCGAAGAGGCGATTCGCCTGATGACCGAGTACGACTGGCCAGGCAATGTACGCGAGCTGGAGAACGCCATCGAGCGCGCCTGCGCCCTCTCGTCCGGGCCGATTCTTCACATGGCCGACCTGCCAACGCAGTTGCAGGACTTCCGCGCTCATAGCAATGAGGAGGCGCTCGCGTCGGCCGCGCGCGACGAGTTCGACCAAGCGGAGCCCGTCGGTCCGGCCCCCATCGTCTCGATCGCCGACATGGAGCGGCAGGCGATCCTCGGCACTATTCGCCAGTTGAACGGCGACAAGTTGATGGCAGCTAAACTCCTTGGCATCGGCAAGACCACACTTTACCGCAAACTCAAGGAGTACGGTCTCTCCGACACCGACGAAACTACCGACAATTAGGCGGCTAGCGGCGATTCTTCAATTTGCCTAATCCTCAACCGGCTCACTTGGCCGCCCACTTGCATGAATCACCCGGCAGGGGGCGGCCTATTACAGTCTCGGGTGCAATGCGAAGGGGCGGCGGGGGTAGGCGAGCGGGCGATGTTGATCCGGCAGTGACTTTTGCGGTTCGGGGAACGAGCTTGGCGGCCAGACGGGCAGGTCTGGCGAACGCTCGGACGAGCTTCGCAAACCGGCAAACGCCTTGCGATCAGTGGCATCCCATGCTGATCGAAGGAATGCGCCTGCACGGCGCGGGAAGGCTGGTCGAGGCGGCAGAGTGCTATCAGCAGGCACATCTGGCCAACACGGACGACCCCGAGACGCTGCTGATGCTGGGAATTCTGGCGCGCCAGTCGAACCAGGCGGATGCCGCAGTCGAGCTGACGACGCGGGCCGTGCGTCTACGACCACGACGAGCTCATTATCATCTGAATCTTGGGTTGGCCTACTTTGCCGCAGGAGACTATGCGGCGGCGGAGGATTGCTATCGGGACGCGCTGTTGCTGGACGGAAAACTGGCGCAGGCGTGGTGCAGTTTGGGCGAATTGGCGCAGGCGCGCAAGGATCCCAACACAGCGGAGGGTTGCTATCGGCTGGCCACCGCCGTCAATCCGGGCCACTGGCAGACGGCGTTGGACCACGGCAATCTGCTAGCGCGACAGGGAAAGTTCAGCGAGGCTGCGGCGGTTTATGCCACCGCGCTGACGCTGGCACCGGATAAACCGGAGCTACACTTGGCCGCTGGAGCCGCAAAAGCTGCGCTCAATCGACACCAGGAGGCGTTGGTACACTATTGCCGAGCCATCGAGCTGCATCCGCAGTTCGCCGAGGCCCACTTGATGAAGGGCAACTCGCTGTTCGCGTGCGACAACTTTATCGGCGCGGCGATTTGCTATCAGGAGGCGATTCGGCTGCGCCCCTACTACACCAAGGCGATCTGCAATCTGGGCAACTCGCTGTTCCGGCTGGAGCGTATGAAGGAGGCCGTGGGCTGCTACGAGCTTGCACTGGCGCTGGACCCAAAGATGGCCGCAATCCACAACAATCTGGGCAACGCGTTGGTGGAGAGGCGCGACTTTGCGCGCGCCGAGAAGTGCTTCCGCACGGCTCTTTCGCTGGATGCAAGCTGCCCGAAGTACCATCTTGGGGTGGGCAATGTGCTGCTGCGACGGCACGCTCTGGCCGAGGCCGAGGCGGCTTACCGAACCGCGCTGGCGCTAGACCCGCTCTACGCCATCGCGCATGTGAATCTGGCGACCGCGCTGATGAAGCAGGGACGCGCGGAGGAGATGTACAACCACTATCAGTGCGGGCTTGTGCTGGACCCGGATTCGCCCGGAGCGCGCTACAACCTGTCAATTGCCGACCTGCGCGCGGGGAAGTTTAGCAAGGCTTGGTCGGGCCATGAGTCGCGCTGGCAGTTTCACGAGCTGCACATGCCCCCACGCCCCTTCACGGTCGAATTCGGCAATACTCTGGCCGTGCCTCAGTGGAAGGGCGAGGACATTGCCGGAAAGACGATTCTGCTACACGCCGAGCAGGGCTTTGGCGATACGATCCAGTTTGTGCGCTACGCGCCGATGGTTGCGGCTAGAGGCGCGCACGTCGTGCTGGAGGTGCAGGCTCCGCTGCGCAGACTGATGAGCAACCTGCCCGGAATGGACCGTGTGATTAAGCACGGCGATCTGTTGCCTAAATTCGACCTGCACTGTTCGCTGATGAGCCTGCCGCTGGCCTTCAACACTGAGGTCGACACGATTCCGGGCGATGTTCCCTACCTAAGCGCGCCGTCGAGCGCTATCGCCGAAGCGCGGGAGAGATTTCCCAGTCGCGAGGAAGGCACGGGATCACTGCGCGTCGGCATCGTCTGGTCGGGCAATCCAGAGCACCGCGGGGACGCTCAGCGCTCGATCCACCTGAGTGCGCTGGAGCCGCTGGCGGGCATTCCCGGCGTTACGCTGATCTCGGTGCAGAAGGGAACGCCCGCAGCACAGATTCGCGAGGTGAGCGAAGAACTTCGTTCGCAGATCGTCGACGCGGATGCTGCGCTGAACGACTTCGCCGATACGGCGGCGCTGGTCTCGACGCTGGACCTCGTGATCTCGGTCGATACCGCAGTGGCGCATCTAGCCGGAGCACTGGGCGTTCCGGTGTGGCTGATTGTGCCATACCTCGCCGACTGGCGATGGTTGGAAAATCGCGAGGACAGCCCCTGGTACCCCACCGCGCGCCTCTTCCGACAGCCAACGCCAGGGGACTGGGGCGGGGCGGTCGCTCGAGTGATGCGGGCGCTACGCTCAGCTTGCTTGTAGATCTCTGTAGACGATTCTCATCCTTTATCCGCGAGCCTAACTTGCGTGGCTTTGATTCGCGCATTGGTCGAATTCCTTCGAGCCAAAGGCACCTCTTTCTAGCATTCCGCCTCATCCCACTAAAGTGGTAGATAAGTCCCCCTGTGTAGGCAAAAGTTTGCGCAATCCTATTTTCATCTCTGTGTAAGTGTTTGATTCCAGATAAATAAATTTGGTCTTCCAAATGCTAAACATACAGCACAACGGAGATTCATTCTGGCAAGCATTTGCTACGGAGCATGGCACAAAGAGTCTCCCGAAGGTTTTTGCAGCACAGATTCGCCCGCTCCCCAGCGGAACTTTCAGGAGGCTATATATGAAAATGAAGAATATCTGTAAGTGGTTATTGTTCAGTGGCTAGGATCGAATTTTCTTAATAGCACTTGCATTTTGGATTCCTGCCAAAAAAAATACCGGAAAAAATCTGAAACAGGTTCGGCTTCAACTAACTCCCACGCTGCGCAAACCACTATGAGGATCGCCATGAAGAAAACTGCCATTTTTACCGCTCTGCTACTGATTAGCTCGCTCGGAACTCTCGCTCGGGCCGATACCGTAAGCTATTCCACATCCGCCGATCTGTACATCTCCCCATCCACGCACTCTGGTCTTTTAAATGATGTGGTTCTATCTTTTATTGGAGTAGTATTGCCAAATACAGTCAACACACCCACCTATGCCTCGCTAGGCACGTTCTCAATCCTTGGAGGACTTTCGGGCACGGATCAGTTCGTAAACGTACCGTTCACACTAAAAATTGAACAATATCTTCCATCTTCTGGATCAGCGTCTCTCGAGTCATTGCTTAATGGCACGATCACGCTGGGCAGCAGCAGTGCAGTGGTCTCGTTTGCTGAGTCCTCTGTCCAGATTGGATATATTCTCTATACCTTGACAAATCAAAGTTACACGCTCAATGCGGATTCCACCGGAGGCATTAATCCTGGTCTCACTACCATAGAAGCGGATATTACGACCACTCCAGAGCCCAGCAGTCTCATTCTGCTTGGCACAGGTCTGGTAGGTGCCGCTGCAATGCTCTTCCGCAGGCGCAGGCCGGCTCAGGACCAGATGGCAGCCTAACTCTTCCCCTCCCTCCTACAACCACATGACGGAACGCTGCTTCGGCGGCGTTCCGTCTTTTTTGATGTACGGGGTAGTAAAGTGTTGGTATGAGCGACGGACAAGGAGCGCAGTTACAGCAGGCGGAGCGAACGCGAGCATCTGGTGTAGAGGCGAACTCAGCGACTAGAGCAGCGAAGCCGCTGGCCGAGGCGATCTCGATCATGGCACGACTGCGTGGACCGGACGGCTGTCCGTGGGACCGCGAGCAGAGCTTCGATTCAATCAAGCGGCACACGCTGGAGGAGACCTACGAGGTCTTCGACGCAATTGAGCGGCGCGCGTGGCCAGACCTGAAGGACGAGCTGGGCGACCTTCTGCTACAGGTTCTCTTCTACGCACAGATGGCAGATGAGGCGGGCTACTTCGATATCGCCGACGTTGCCGCCAATCTGAACGCCAAGCTGATAAGGCGACATCCCCACGTCTTCCCCGTCGACGGACGGCTTGCGGACGCGAGCGATTCGGACGCAGTGTTGCGTAACTGGGAGCAGATCAAGCGCAAAGAGAAAGAAGTGAATGGAACGGATGAGGTTACAGCAAGCTCCGCGCTAGAGGCGATTCCGCGGTCAATGCCGGCGGTGATGGAGGCCGGGAAGCTGGGGTCGAAGGCAGCAAAGGTGGGCTTCGACTGGCCCAACGCCGAGGGGCTCTTCGAGAAGCTACAGGAGGAGATTGGCGAGCTGAAAGCGGAGATTGCGAAGCGCGATCTGGCGGAGAAGGCGGCTGAGGATTCGACGCAGAACGGGAATGATTCGCCACAAAGTTTTGTAGAGGAAGAGATTGGAGATGTGCTGTTTACGGCGGTTAACCTCGCGCGGCACTTGAAGGTTGACGCGGAGTCTGCTTTGCGCAAAACGAATGCCAAGTTCCGCAAGAGATTTCGCTCAATGGAGGAGAACGCCGGAGGATTCGACGCGTTGGGAAGGCTCGCGCCCGACCAGTTGGAGGCACTGTGGAGTCGCGCAAAGCAGGAGGGCGAGGAGAAGGCTTGAACGACGTCTCGCAGATTCGAATTGCTCCGGTGACTCGCCTGGCGGACTTCGAGCGCGTGGTCGAGGTGCAGCGCGCAGTGTGGGGCGTCAGCGACGAAGATCTGGTTCCGAAGCGGATTTTTATGGTGGCGGAACACATCGGCGGACAGGTGCTGGGAGCCTTCGACGGGGGCTTACTGGTGGGGTTTGCGATGGCGTTTCCCGGCTACCGCGAGGGCCGCGCCTACCTGCACTCGCACATGCTGGCCGTGCTGCCGGAGTACCGAAACGCTGGTTTGGGACGGCGGCTGAAACTGGCGCAGAGAGACGACGCGATTGCGCGCGGAATCGAGCTAATGGAGTGGACCTTCGACCCGCTGGAGATCAAGAACGCGCACCTGAACATCGCGAGGCTAGGGGCGATTGCGCGACGCTACCGGAGGGACTTCTACGGACCTTCAACGTCGCCGCTACAGGGCGGGCTGCCGACGGATCGACTGGTGGTGGAGTGGTGGCTCGGGTCGGCGCGGGTGCGGCGGGCATTCGGCGAAGAAACTACGGAAATGGCGACGGCAACCGACCGCGTGGTCGAGCGAATTGACGTGCCTTGCATCATTCAGGACTGGAAACGTGACCCAGAGCGGCGTACTCTGGCTGTGTCACTACAAATGCGCAATCGGCTGGTGCTGGAATCGGCTTTCGCTCGCGGGCTGGCCGTCACCGGCTACGAACGTCAGCCGAATGGCGACGGGTTCTTTTTGCTGGGACGCGTTGGCGAAGTGTAGGACACAGATAGGGATCAGAATGAACAACGATAGGATGAGGCGAAGATTATGCTGACGATTGATGCGATTCATCTGCGCGAGATCAACATGCCGCTCGCATCTCCTTTTGAGACCAGCTTTGGCGTTACAACCGCGCGGCGGATTTTGCTGGTCGAGATCGAGTCGGACGGGGTGACGGCGTGGGGCGAGTGCGTGGCGGGCGAACATCCCTACTTCTCCGAAGAATGCATCGACACGGCGTGGTTCATCACCGAGACCGAGCTTGCGCCATGTCTTCTGGGCAAGGAACTGGTCGGCGGAGGCGCTTGTCCCAAACTCTTTCGTCAAGTGCGCGGGCATCGCATGGCCAAGGCCGCGCTGGAAAATGCGGTGTGGGATCTGGATGCGCAGCAGAAGCGCGTGCCGTTGGCGCAACTGTTGGGCGGAACGCGCGAGGTGATTCCGTGCGGCGTATCGATTGGGATTCAGCCGTCACAGGCGGCGTTGATGGAGAAGATCGCCAAGGCACTGGAGGCGGGCTACCAGCGCATCAAGCTAAAGTGCAAACCGGGCTGGGACACAAAAATATTCGCGGCTGTACGCGAATGTTGGCCGGAGATTCAGTTGAGCTGCGATGCCAACTCCGCCTATCGCATCGGCGACATCGAGCACATCGCCGAGTGGGACGAGTTCAAGCTGCTTATGATCGAGCAGCCGCTCTGGTACGACGATTTCTACTTCCACGCGATGTTGCAGAAGCGGCTGGAGACGGCGATCTGTCTGGACGAGGCGATTCGCAATCGGAGAGATGCGCTGGCCGCTATCGACATGGATTCTTGCCGGATTATCAACATCAAGGTGGGGCGCGTGGGCGGATTCAGCGAGGCCATCGCCGTACACAACGCAGCAGCCGAACGCGGCATTCCGGTCTGGTGCGGCGGAATGTTGGAGACCGGCATCGGACGCGCGCACAATATTGCTCTATCTTCGCTGGAGAATTTTTCGCTGCCGGGAGATGTTTCGGCGTCGGCGCGCTACTGGGACGAGGACATCATCGAGCCGGGGGTGACGGTCAGCCGCACGGGCGAGATCACCGTGCCGACCGGCATCGGATCGGGCTTCCGTGTGCAGCGGGATCGCATCGAGTCGCTGACCGTGCGCCGCAAGACGCTACGCGCAACGACTTGCGTGACGGCGTAACAGGCTGCCACGGCTGTAAAAGATTCCCCCGGCGGCTAGCGTCCTGAGAAGCAGCTAGACAAGATTCGGCGTTTGCTCTGGAGTGACGTACCTTGTAACATCATCTCTGCAACGATGATCCTCAAGATGGGCGCCCGTAGCTCAGTTGGATAGAGCATTTGGCTTCGAACCAAAGGGTCGGGAGTTCGAATCTCTCCGGGCGCACCATATAATCAACAACTTACAGCGAAACCGGAAAAACTCAACCCAACAGAACCCCACACTAACAGAAAATCATGCACATCTTGCCCTCACGGGCAGGATCATCTGCACCACTTTACTGTTGGCTTCCTGCTTTGCTTTCATGCTCGCCCTGCCATAGATATTCATGGTTGTTGAAACGTTGGCATGGCGCATCAGCCCCTGTTGCGTGCCGGTGTTGGCTCCCGTGTCATCCAACATTCCTCGGTAAGAATGGCGGAACGAGTGCCAACCAACGGCGTCGAGACCGACCTGCTT
>Ga0182011_10002278_pt1 | contig 16291 bp, 16 predicted proteins | sample 711E1DmetaG_FD_120481 | JGI IMG/M metagenome (GOLD analysis project Ga0182011, IMG submission 120481) | Permafrost microbial communities from Stordalen Mire, Sweden - 711E1D metaG | ecosystem: Environmental > Terrestrial > Soil > Wetlands > Permafrost | place: Sweden: Stordalen | collected... | reverse complement strand
CCAGAATCTGCCAGCTCACTTTGCCGTTCTCCGCCTGCCTGCCCTCGTTCTCGACCACCGTGCCCAGAGTCAGTGTGGCGGAGTCGCCATTCACCTCCGCGCGCACGGTGCTCTCCCACCTGCCCAGATGCAGCGCATCGGTTTTGGTCAGCCAGACATGGCGATAAATTCCCGCGCCCTCGTAAAACCAGCCGTCGCCGAAGCTGGCGTCCACCCGCGCCACAATGTAGTTCTTCGCGCCATAGCTCAAAAAGTCGGTCAGGTCGAAGCGGAAGGGCGCGTAGCCGTTGTCGTTGCGCCCGACGAAGCAGCCGTTCACAAAGACCAGCACGTCGCGGAAGGCACCGTCGAATTCGACCGATATCCGCCGGCCCAAGTCGCTGGCGGGAATCTCGAACTCGCGCCGGTACCAGCCCACGCTGGTCTCGGGATAACGGCGGCCGAGAGGTTTATACCCGTGTGAGCCCTGCGCCTCGTCATGCACAAAGGGCAGCTCGACCGCCCAGTCGTGGGGCAGGTTCAGCGCGCGCCACTTGGAGTCGTCGAATTTGGCCTTTGAGAAGGCGAATTCGCCGGTCTTGGCGAAGTCTCCCTGCCCGTTGCCGAAGCCCAGATCGCGGGCCGGGTCGTAGCCGTGGCCGAACTGGAACTTCCATCCGAAATCGAAGAGCAGTTGCTCGCGCGGCGCCACAGCCGCCAGCGCCCCCGCCGATGCGGCATCGGAAGAACCGGCCAGGAGCGCGGTGGCGCGCGCCCAGGCCGAGCGGGCCACCAGAGATGAAGCAGACAACGCAGCTCCGGAGCGAAGCATGTCGCGACGAGAGATGCCAGGCATAAAATCCTCTTTCGGATGATGTCCCTACCCACGCCGAGCCGGAACCCCGCGGGGCAAGCAAAGCCGAACTATACATCAGGCGGCGTTGCCGGGTAAACGCATTCAGAGAGATGCTGCAAAGACGGCGCGCCGCAAGCTGTTACCCTGAAAGCATGAAATTCGGGGTTCTGGTCTTTCCGGGTTCCAACTGCGACCACGACACGCACCACGTGATCGCCGAAGTGGCTCATCAGCCCGTCACCTTTCTCTGGCACGACTCGGAGGAGCTGGACAGCGTGGATGCGGTCCTGGTTCCAGGCGGCTTTGCGTACGGCGATTACCTGCGCACCGGCGCCATCGCCCGCTTCTCTCCCGTGATGCAGGCTGTAAAGCGGTTTGCCGAGGGCGGCGGACTAGTCCTGGGCATCTGCAACGGCTTCCAAATCCTGACCGAGGCCGGTTTGCTGCCCGGCGCTCTCATGCGCAATGCCGGGCTCAAGTACATCTGCAAGCAGGTTCATCTGCGCGTCGAAACCGCCGATAGTCCATTCACCAACAGGCTGATCAAGGGCGAAGTTCTGCGGATGCCGATCGGGCACATGGAGGGAAATTATTTCTGCACGCCGGAGGAGTTGGAACGGTTGGAGGCCGAGGACCGGATCGCGTTCCGCTACGCCGCTCCGGACGGCGAAATCACCGCGGAAGCGAACCCAAACGGTTCGTTAAGCAACATCGCGGGCATTCTGAACGCGAAGAGAAACGTACTGGGCATGATGCCCCATCCGGACCGGTCCAGCGAAGAGGTGCTGGGATCGGCGGATGGCTTAAAGGTTTTTGCCTCCATGGTCGAGGCTCTGGCGGCTCATTAATTTTCACGTTGCGGGGGTTGAAAGACGGACGCAATGATCGACATTCATCACCACCTGATCTATGGCGTGGATGACGGGCCCCCCGATCTGGAAAGCTCCCTGGCCATGGCCCGCGAGGCCGCCTCGGAAGGCGTAACGCATATCGTTTGCACCCCCCACGCAAGCGACGAGTATCCCTATCAGGCGGCCGTGGTCGCCGAGCGCCTGGCAGAGTTGCGCGAACTGCTGAAAGACACTATCCAATTAAGCCTGGGCTGCGACTTCCACCTGACCGCCGAGAACCTCTTCGATGCTGTGGCCAACCCACTGCGGTATTCCATCGACGGCAAAGGCTATCTGCTGATCGAATTCCCGAGCATGACCATCCCGCCGCAGTTCCCCGATGCCATGTACCGGCTCCAGTCAGCCGGCTATACCCTGATCGTCACGCATCCGGAGCGGTATCCGGTGCTGCATCGCGAGCCCGGGTTGCTGAGCGAGTGGATGCGCAAGGGGTGTCTGGTGCAGGTGACCGCCAGTTCGTTGTATGGGCGCTTCGGCAAGGCCGCGGAGGCCTTTTCCAATGAACTGCTGGAGCGCGACTGGATTCATTTTCTCGCCACCGACGCGCACCACATCCGGTGGCGGCCGCCGCACCTGCGGAAAGGCTACAACTACGTGGCCGAACGGGCCGGGGAGGAGACCGCGCGGCGTCTGTGCGTCGCCAATCCGCAAGCCGCCCTGCTGGGAGCCAGGTGGCCGGCGCAGCCCGAACCCGTGGGCCTGTGGGAAGATGTGCCCCTGAAATTCGACGTGAAGAAGTACCCCGCGGACCGGCGCCCCATCCCTGAAAAGTCCGGCCTGGTCCCAAGCGGCGCGGGAGCCTCCCCATCCGGCGCAAAAGGTCTTTGGGACCGTCTGTTTGACCGGTAGATGCCACGCAGCAGTCCAAAGAAGCCCTGTGCCCGCATGAGTCATCGCGTTGGAAGGTGAAAAGCCCGTTGTGCCGCAGATGGGTGCAATCCGGAAGCCCCGGTTCTCTTCCCGCCGCCGCCCGCTCCGGCCCGGTATACACTGAGCCAAGCCTATGTGTACCCGTCTCCTGCTCACCCTGTTGCTGCTCACGCTTCCGGCGCTCGCTTGCGCCCAAACCCCAGAAACTCCATCCCACAAAATGCCTGCCAAGACGCAAAGCCCCGAAGGGGTCCATCGCTCCGCCCTCGTCATCGACACCCACGCCGACACCCCGCTGCGCTTCGTGGACGAACACTTCGACCTGGCCGATCCGCTGGGCGGCGGCAACCTCAATCTGGAGTCCATCCACCAGGGCAACCTGGGCGCCGAGTTCTTCTCCATCTTGGTCGAGCCCGCGCAGTACAAGGGCCAATACGCCCGCCGGGCTCTGGAACTGATCGATTCCGTCAAGCAGCAGGCGGCCAAATACCCCGGCCAGATCGTATTCGTCGCCACGCCTGCCGGCATCGAGTATGCCCACAGGACGCACAAGTTTGCCGCGCTCATCGGCATCGAGGGCGGCCACGCAATCGAGAACTCCATCCCGCTGCTGCGCCAGTACTACGCCCTGGGCGCGCGCTATATGACGCTGACCTGGACCAACTCCAACGGCTGGGCCGACAGCTCCGGCGACATCGACGACAAGACCGTCCCCCACACCAAGGAAGGCTTGAGCGAGTTCGGCAAGGACGTGGTCTACGAGATGAATCGCCTGGGCATGATGGTGGACGTCTCCCACGTCTCGGACCGCACCTTCTATCGGACCCTGGTCATTACGCGGGCGCCGGTGATCGCCTCGCACTCGTCGTCGCGTGAGTTGTGCGACGCGCCCCGCAACATGACCGACGATATGCTCCGCGCCGTGGCCCGCTCCGGAGGACCCAACTCGAAGGGCGGCGTCGTCCAGGTCAACTTCTACTCCGGCTTCCTCTCCCCGGCCTGGCGCGACGCGCAACATGCGCTTGAACCCGAAGCCGAAAAGGCCGTCCAGGCCCTCAAAGACAACTCCAAGGCCGAAGGCAAGGACGTAACCTACTCCGAAATCGAGAAGCTCCAGCGCCGCTTCGCCGAGCGCATCCCGCGGCCGCCGCTCTCGGTACTCATCGATCACATCGACCACATCGCCAAGGTGGCCGGCGTGGACCACGTAGGCCTGGGCTCGGACTTCGACGGCATCGCCGGCCAGACGCCCGAGGGGATCGACTCCGCCGCCGACCTGCCCAAGATCACCGAAGCCCTGATGGCGCGCGGCTACTCCGCCGAAGATTGCCGCAAGATTCTGGGCGGCAACCTGCTGCGCGTCTTCCGCGAGGTCGAGCAGGTGGCCAGGGAGTTGCAAGCCGAAAGCCGCCCCCGGATCACGGAGAAGCAGCCCTTTGACAAGTGGCAGAAGTAGGCACAACATCGGGACCAGTCCAGAATATAGGGAGATTTGCATGGCAATCCCGCACGAAGAGAATGATGCTGTGTTCCTTCAACGGCGCTGATCCTCTCATTGACTCTCCCTCTGTAGGAAGAGACCTCTTGCACTTTAATTATGGTCCATGTATAATGGTCCATATTGGAGGTGACCATGCCGGCTCGATCAACAAACAAAACCATGATCGGCGTTACGGCCTTCAAGTCACAGTGCCTGGGGCTGATCGACGACGTGGCTCAAGGAAAGACCGATCGCATCGTTCTGCTCAAGCACAATCGCCCTGTCGCCGCAATCGTTTCTATCCGCGAAGAGTCCCATGACGCAACCGATCTTTGGGGCGCAATGCGCGGAACTGTCACTGTCGCTCCAGGTGTGGATCTGACCGAAAGCACGGGCGAAATCTGGGATGCGGAGCAGTAGATGGCCGATTCCGTTCTGCTAGACACCTGCGCCGCGCTCTGGCTGATGGGCGGCGAACCAATGTCCGTAGCCAGCCGCGCCGCCATACGCATAGCTCGTGAGGCCAATACAGGCGTCTACGTCTCGCCCTTCACCGCCTGGGAGATTGGCACACTTGTTGCCAAGGAACGCCTGCAACTCACGCTTTCTCCCGAGGTGTGGTTTGAAACTCTGCTTGCCTTACCCGGTATTCGAACGGCTATATTGACGCCACAGATTCTACTGGCCTCCACCGCGCTGCCTGGAACACCTCCCTCCGATCCGGCAGACCGCATCATCGCGGCCACCGCCCGCGAACATGGTCACATCGTCATTACGCGCGACCGGAAGCTGCTAGCGTATGCGCGGGAGCGTCACATCCGAGTCATAGCCTGCTGAGGCCCCGCAGCCTCCCCCGGCGTACTGGTTTTATACTGGCTTTTCACGCGAATTCCCCACTGGAGACTCCCAATGCGATTCACCCACGCCATCTCTGCCGCCCTGCTTGCGGCCTCTCTGCTGCTTCTCCCCTCACTCCTCAGCGCCGATGACGAGACGCCCGCGGCCAAGCCCGCAACCGCCGATAAACCCACGGACAAGGGCACCGAGAAGGCTCCGCCCGCCGATGCCACCACCCAGGGAACAGTGGACGTCGGTGGCCGGCGGATCGCCTATACCGCCGTCGCCGGCACAATCACAGTGGGATCGACCGACGTTCAGGACGCGCAACTAGGCCCCGACGGGAAGCCTCAGCCCGGCAGCCAGCTTGCGCTCTCCGAGCCCAAGGAGCCGAAGGACGCAACCCCAGTCGCGCGTATGTCTTACGTGGCTTACTTCAAAGGAGTCCCCGGCGACGGGGCTTCGCCGCTGGGGCAGAAGAAAGATGCGAAGTCCGAAGACCGCCCCGTCACCTTCTTCTACAACGGAGGCCCCGGCGCTTCCACCGTCTGGCTGCACATGGGCTCGCTCGGCCCCAAGCATGTGGTTACGGAAGGCGACCAGCACCTGCCCGCAGCCCCCTACAAGCTGGTCGATAACGCCTACTCGCTGCTCGATACAAGCGACCTGGTCTTCATCGATATGCCCGGCACCGGCTTTGGCCGTCTCATCGGCAAGGATGCCGAAAAGGCCTTCTGGGGCGTGGATGAGGACGCCAATGCCTTCGCCCGCTTTATCGCCCGCTTCATCACCAAGTACAACCGCTGGAACTCGCCCAAGTACATCTTCGGCGAGAGCTACGGCACCACCCGCTCCGCCGTCCTGGCCAACATTCTGGAAAACCGGAAAAGCATCGACCTGAACGGAGTCATTCTGCTCTCGCAGATCTTCAACTTCACCACCGACATCGACGGCCCCAGCGACAACCCCGGCGTGGATCTGCCTTACGTGCTGGCGCTGCCCACCTATGCCGCCACGGCCTGGTATCACAAAAAGCTGCCTCAGCAGCCGGCCGCGCTTGAGCCTTTCCTGAAGGACGCGGAAGACTTCGCGATGGGCCCATACGCTCACGCGCTGGCCCTGGGCACTGACCTGGGCGCAGCGGAGAAGCAGCAAGTGGCAGAAACGCTGCATGAGTACACCGGTCTGCCGGTGGCCTATCTGCTCAAGGCCAATCTGCGCGTCAGCGGCGGCGAGTTCGAGAAGACCCTGCAAGACGATCAGGACCTGACCACCGGGCGGCTCGATACGCGCTTCTCCGGCCCCCATCTCAACCCCCTGAGCGAAAACGCCGAGTACGATCCGCAAAGCTCGGCTATCTCATCGGCCTACGTCGCGCTCTTCAACGACTACGTCCGCCGCGAGTTGAAATACGGCGAGGGCCAGACCTTCCTGCCCGAAGCGCTCTTCAACGGCACACATTGGGATTGGGTGCATCGCCACAACCCCGTCAGCCTGAATGTTGCCAACGATCTGGCCGAAGCCCTCAAGACCAATCCCCGCCTGAAAATTATGGTCAACGGCGGCTACTACGATCTGGCCACGCCCTTCTTCACCGCGGTCTACGAGGAGAAGCACCTGCCCATTCCGCAGTCGCTGGCCAAGAACATCGAGTACGACTGGTACGAGTCCGGCCACATGGTCTACGTCCGCGACGAGAGCCTCAAACAACTCCACGACCGCGTGGCGGCGTTCATCAAGAGCACACAGGCAGACGACAAATAGAGGCGTATTGGTCCGGGTGATTGATATATCCCAGGTCCTAAAATCGGGACCTGGGACACCCGGCGGACAGCAAGCAGAGACCGCGGTCAACTACTTCAGGCCTCGATCCATCCGGTTGGAAGTTTCTACTACACTACTGACCGCCTTCGAGCCGCAACCTTTCTTTCAAGTTCTCAATGCGCAATAAGAGTTCCTTGAGTGTTCTGCTTGGGTTCCCAATTGCTTTTATAATTTCAATGGAGGTGATAAGTGCAATAAGCAATGAAACATAACCGATGAGAAAGGCAATGATCGACAGAACACTACCCGTTATCTTTGGGATACCTGCCTGGTGCATGGCAGCTGCAACGGTTAGAATAATTTGCACTATACTAAATAAGGTCATCGCGATCCCTAAAAAGAACAAAGTTACAAAACTGTAAAACACTAAGAACCGTAGGTCGTCACGCATCTTGAAATACCTGCGGAGTTTCAACTCGGCACTGGAAAGACGCGCCTTGATTATCCATATATTCAGCCGCTGCGGTGGAATTGCACAGAATTTCCAAAAGGTGATTGTCATCGGGGCAATCACGGGTCCTATGAAAAGAAACAGAATCCCAAAGATTAAATCGCGTGTAATGGGATGTACTGTGAGCCAAGAATGGATTGTTTCGATCATGGACAGTCCTTCTATTTGATTTGCAGGGTATATTAGCATAAACGCAGATGATTAGAATCCGCGACGGACATCTGTCCCGATTATGAGGCCTGAAAATTCGCCGTACCCACAGGCTATACGAGGTCGGTTGCCCAGTTCACGGTTGCATGAAGATCATCGACCTGGGCAAAGGCCTTGTCGTTCGTCACCAGCACGGCGCCCGCCGCGATGGCATGAGCCGCAATCTGCATATCCATATTCTCGAGGGTCTTGCCCGAGGACTCCAGCCTGGCTCGGAGCGCTCCATACGCCTTCGCCTCATCCCGGCCCCACGGCAGAATCTTCACCGCTGCGAGAAACCACTCCATGCGCTCCCGGAGCGCAGTTGCCTCGGGCCTCTTGGCCAGGCCATAGCGAATCTCCGCTTCGGTAATCGCCGAGAGGCAGACAACCTCATCCTTCTCCAGGTTCAGCATCCGGGTGCGAGCGACTTTGGAGTGACCTTTCGCGATGTAACTCACCATATTCGTGTCGAGCATATAAAGGGTGGTCATAACTCAGGCCGTTCCTGAGGCAGTCCCTGGGCGCGATCTGCCGGCGAAAGAAAATCCTCCGGCACTCCCACCGCATCGAGCGCGGCGAATATCTCCGCCAGGCTGGCCGGCGCCTGAGAGAGGATCAGGTCTCCGTTCTTCGGGTCACGGCGAATATAGACTTCGCGGTTGGAAAAACGGAACTGCGCCGGGATGCGAACGGCCTGGCTCCGTCCGCTCATAAAGACCTTTGCTTTTTCAAGAAGTGTCATCGTTCACCTCTGTCATATAGCATGATATATATCATAAGAAAAGTCAAATTGGTATCCTCCATGCGCGGAATGTCAAGAAGAATACATCGCAAGAAAGCAGACCTAACCTATTGGTGTTATTAGTGTTCTGGCGCAACTCCTCAGTTCGCGCTCCCGGCCCCCAGCAGCTTTGCATAGATCAGCGCCGCACGGCCCCGCGCATAGTAGTTCTCTTCCCTGCCCTCGCTGCGGTAACCGTTCGCCTCGTACAGGTGGATCGCGCCGGCGTTTGTGGCATCCACGTGCAGCCAGATCGCCTGAGCGCCCGCGGCCCGCGCCGAGCCTGAAAGAGCTCGGTCGAGCTGGGGTCGTCGGTCATGCCCAGCGAGAGCGATTTAAGCTGCTCGGCAAGCGGAGTTGTCGAGTTGTAGTTGACCCCGCCGATGCGCCCGCCGCCCTCATCGAGCACGGTGAGCGACTGCAAGACGTCGTTCAACTGCGGCGAGGTGAAGTCGATGGCCACGCGCTGGTTGCCCAGCACCGAGCCGGCGTGCTCAAAGTAGCCCACGCCGTTCTTGTAGAGGACCACCTTGCGCACGGGAAGGTCTTTGACCGCCTGCGGTGGGGCCATCTGCGCCTGCGGGGCGGATGCCTTGGGCCTGACAACCGGTACGGACGGGCTGGCTTTGGCCGTTGAGCCAGCCGGCGGCTGGGCGGCAACGGTCCATGTGCATGCGACAAGGCAGAAAACGGCGAAAGTTTGACGCATATGAATCTCCTTGAACCAACAATCCGGAATGCTACTCTCTTGGACCCCGGCAAGCACAAAATGGTTCCCGTAAAGGCAAAAAGATGCCGTAAAAGGCGCACAATGGAGGGTTGGCAATCACGGCTATCGGGCGGTCAGCCCGGTGGGCCGCAAGGAGAGACCGATTCATGCACGGAACTCGGATCAAGGTTGTTGCCTTCAACGGCAGCGCCCGCAAAGGCGGAAACACGGCGATTCTGCTGCGTTATGTTCTGAAGGAACTGGAGAACGATGGCATCGAGACCGAACTGATTGAATTAGGCGGGGCGAAGATTCACGGCTGCCTGGCCTGCCGCAAATGCTCGGTGAATAAAGACCGCCGCTGCTCGCAGACCGGCGACATGGGGAATGCCTATATCGAAAAGATGGAGCAGGCGGACGGCATTCTGCTCGGCTCGCCGACCTATGTGACCGACGTGACCCCGGAGATCAAGGCGTTGATGGACCGCGCCTGCCTGGTAGGAAAGACAAATGGGGGCATCTTCCGTCGCAAGGTGGGAGCGGCCGTGGTCGCGGTGCGCCGGGCGGGCGCGATCCACGCCTTCGATACCTTGAACCACTTCTTTCTCATCAGTGAGATGATCGTCCCCGGCTCGTCGTATTGGAATATCGGCATCGGCCTCGAGCCGGGCGATGTAGAGCGCGACGAGGAAGGCATCCGAACCATGAAAACCCTGGGCCAAAACATGGCCTGGCTGCTGAAGAGGGCCGGCGCCTGAGTAGTGAGCAAAACGAGGCATCCTGCCCGCGAGTATCGAATGAGACTATCCTGCATAGCAGGAGAAACCAATGGACACAACCGGACCAGACAAGTCGATCGAAGGCGATGTTCTGCATCTTGGCGGCAGCAAGCTGTCTGCCGAAGAGATCGCAAAGGCCCTCGCGCACCACAAGCGGCACCATAGCGAGGATCAGCCCCAGCAGGCCGCGGACAAGGCGGGCGGCGGCAAGAAGGGCAAGCCGCGCAAATAGCGCCTGGGAAGTATTATTCGCCTTCCTGACGGATCGCTTCAAGCGCGCGGCGATCTTCTTCGCTCAACACGGCCTTTTCCAGCAGATCGGGGCGGTTGGCCAGGGTCTTGCGCAACTGCTGTTCGCGGCGCCAGCGGCGAATCTGCAGGTGGTCACCGTTCAAGAGCACCTCCGGTGCGCGCAGCCCGCCAAACTCCGCCGGGCGGGTGTAGTGCGGGTAGTCCAGCAGGCCGCCGGCGCCGTGCTGCGAGCGTGGAACCCCGTCCACATCGGTGTCGATCTCTGCGTCGGCCACGCCAAAGCTCTCGAACTCGCTCGACGCCTCGTTGCCCAGCACACCCGGGATCAGCCGCATGACGGCGTCCACCACCACCGCGGCGGCCAGCTCGCCTCCGCTCAGCACGTAGTCGCCTATCGACAGTTCCATGTCGCAATAAAGCCGGTTGATGCGCTCGTCCACGCCCTCATAGCGGCCGCAGATGAGCGCCACGCGGTCCAGCGCGGCCAACTCGCGCGCCACCGCCTGTGTAAATGGCCGTCCCTGAGCCGAAAGAAGGATGACGGTCGCACGCTCTTTCTCCGGGGCTAAAGCCCTCGTCGATCCTATTGGCTGTATGCGGGGGTTGAACCCCCCGCATACCTCCGGCTGCGATATTTGGATGCCGGACTTGGGCTGGATTTCCATCGCCTCCAGCGCCTCGGCCAGCGGCTCGGGCTTCAGCACCATGCCTTCGCCGCCGCCAAAGGGGCGGTCGTCCACGGTCCGGTGCCGGTCGTGCGTAAAGTTCCGCAGATCGTGGATGCCCACCTCGACCAGCCCCTCGGCCAGCGCCCGCCGCACGATTCCCTGCTCGAAGATACCGGCAAAGAACTCCGGAAAGATGGTGACAATCTCGAATCGCATAGACCGATGATATAGGCCGAGGTTTCCGCGTACGATCCCCACGTTATGCCTACTTGCCCGTAAACTCATCCGCGATCTTCGTCATGGCATCCCACGCATCGGTGCGGAACGGGGCGGCGGGTAGGCTGGCGGCATTGAAGAGGTTGCAGCCGATGGGATAGTTGTCCCAGGCGTAGCGCACCGCGACCGGCTTGGCCACCTTCTCGCTCTTCACGATGACCGTCTTCCCAACGATGGTCGCCTCCGCGTCGACGAACTGGTGATCTTCGCCCGCGATCTGGAACCACTTCAGCGGCCCATCCTTGGCCACCAATCCTCCGTCCACGTGGGTAAAGCCGAGGCGGATGGCGTTGCCCTTCACCTTCATCGAGCGATAGCGCGGCCCGGAGTACTCCAGCTTGCGGCCGTATGCATTGGCCAGCGCAATCAGCGTCAGGCGCTCGCCCAATGGCGCTTTGTTCTTGGGATGCACGTTGTCGGGATCGCCGATGTCGATCGTCACAGCCAGTCCAGAGTTGGGCAGTGAGAGAATCTGCGCCTGCCCCTCGCGCACCAGGGGATTGTTGCTCACATTCTTCAGCGCCGGCAATTGCACCGCGTAGAACGGGAACTCTCCCTCGCCCCACAACTGGCGCCACTGGGTCACCATGGTCTCCATCACGTGCGGATAGAGCGCCAGCCCGGCCTTGCCGCCGACGATGGACTCGCCCTGGTACCAGATCGCGCCGCGGATTGCGTAAGGGATGACCGGATGCAGCATTCCATTGAAGAGCACCGTGGGCTCGTGCTGGTCCTGCACCGGGTCGCGCATCGGCCCCGGCCTCACCGCCGACCGGCCGTTGATCGTCTGCGGCGCGGGCGGCGCATCGGCCGCCTTGGCCTCCGGATGCGTCTTGTAGAAATTCTCCAGATCGTCGAATCGATCCAGCATCGGCTTCAGTTGCGGATCGGCGGCGACTGCCTCGCGCGGCGCCCATGCTTCGGCCGTGCTGGCGCCGTAGGCCACTGTCACAATTCCCACCGGCACATTCAACTTCGCTTCAAGGTTACGGGCAAAGAGGTAGCCGACCGCCGAGAAGCCGGGAACGGTCTCCGGGCTGCATATCTTCCACTCGCCGGCCACATCCTCCAGCGGCGTATAAGACTTCTTCTCCTTTACCGTGAACATGCGGATTGTGGGGTGATTCGCGGCTGCGATCTCCTTCTCCTCGTCGAGCATCCCGGCATACGGAGCCGCTTTCTTCGAGACGGTGAATGCCATATTCGACTGGCCGGAGCCAAGCCATACCTCGCCAACCAGAACATCCTTCACCGTAATCGTGTTCTTGCCTTGAATCTGCATCTCATAGGGCCCGCCCGCCTTCAACTTGCCCAGGCGCACCATCCACTTCCCGTCCTGCCCCGCGGTTGCGGACTGGCTCTGCCCCTTCAGCGTAACCTTCACCACTTCGCCGGGCTCCGCCTTGCCCCAAACCGGCACGGAGATGCCGCTCTGCAGAACCATGTGGTCGCTGAAGAGCGCCGAAGGCTTCACCTCGGCGGAAACAGCCGCCGCGAACAGCAGGAAAAGGGACGATACCGGTACAACGAAACGTCTTAGCATGATTCTCCTCATCTTCAATGAGCTGTCTCCGCGGCGGTTCATTGGCACACCAATTCCGTAGCCGCCAACGATCCGTAGCGAAGAAGGACGAGGCGAATATAATCACCGGCTCCTGGGGCGGTCAAATGCGGGATGAGCGACGCCGCAATGAGAGATTTACGCTCTAGGTCCGCTATAATTCCCCCGCAAAGGGATGGACTTTCACGATGCGATTGAAATGTTTTGCCGTTCTTCTACTTGTAGCCGTTTTGGGTTGCTCTCGCTGGGCGCAAGCGGCCCCGGAGCCGGTTAACCCTCATGCAACGCCGGAGGCGCGGGCGCTGCTCGCCTTTCTGGACTCCATCTCCGGCAAGGCGACGATCACCGGCCAGCACAACTATCCCAACGAAGGCTCGCGCTGGACCGACCTGGCCTACGACCTGACCGGCAAATATCCCGGGCTCTTCGGCCAGGACTTCGGCTTCTCGGCCGGCGACGACAAGGACTCCGTGCTCTCGCGCCCGGCGATGATCGCAGAGGCCGAGCGCCAATACGCGAATGGCGCGGTCATCGCGCTCACCTGGCACGAGGTGAGGCCCACGGACGACGAGCCCGTGACCTTCCGCGACAGCGTACAGGGCCATTTGACCGATTACGAGTGGCATGAGTTGCTCACCCCCGGCAGCCCGCTCAACAACCGCTGGTGCGCGCAGGTGGACGTAGTCGCCGGCTACCTGCGGCAACTGCGCGATGCGCATGTGCCGGTGCTCTTCCGCGCCTACCACGAGATCAACGGCAACTGGTTCTGGTGGACAGGCCGTCCCGGCAAGGATGGCTCGGCGGCGCTCTATCGCATGATCTACGATCGCTTCGTCAACGTGCATCATCTCGACAACCTGGTCTGGGTGTGGAATGTGAACGCGCCCGGCGGCAACGCTGGGCCGATTGCGGACTACTATCCCGGCCCGAACTTCGCCGATCTGGTCACCATGGACATCTACGGCGAGTTCAAGCAGGAGTACTACGACAGCATGATCGCGCTGGCCGGAGAGAAGCCCATCGCACTGGCCGAGGTGGGCGTACTGCCCACAGCCGAGGTGCTCGACCGCCAGCCGCGCTGGAGCTACTTCATGGTGTGGAGCGAGTGGATCCGCTTTGCAAACCCGCTGGAGTTGGCCAACGCCGTCTACCATGCGCAGCGCATGTTGAGCCGCGAGGATCCGCGTCTGGCCGGGCCGATGGAGGCTATCCGCAAGGCCACGGCTGAACGCGGCAGCGACAAGCCGAATGCCGAGCCTGTCACCGCAGGCGCAACCAAGGAGGCAAAGGCCCTGCTGGCCCGCCTATCCGCCTCTGCAAACAGCGTACTCAGCGGCCAGGAGAACGATCCGGCCGCCCCCGCCGCGGCGACCGCCGTGGTGGTTCAGGCGACGGGTAGACAGCCGGCCTTCTATGCCGCCGATCTGGGCAGCTCGCCGGAGGCCAGGCAAGCCATCGTAAAAGAGGCTCTGAAGGCGCACGGAAACCGCGCCGAGGTCAGCCTCAGTTGGCGTCCAGCGCTCCCTACCGGCGATGCGCCGGCCAGCGCGCATGGCCAATTGACCGATTTCGAGTGGAATGAGCTTCTCACTCCCGGAACAACTCTCCACCAGCGCTGGTCGGCGCAGGTGGACGAGGTGGCCGGCAGCCTGCGCGCACTGGAAAAGGCCGGCGTCGCTGTGCTTTGGAACCCTTATCCCGAGTCCAACGGCAAGGAGTTCTGGTGGGCCGGGCGCAAAGGCATTCACGGCTCGTCGCAGCTCTATCGCCAGCTCTTCGACCGCCTGGTGAACCGCGCTGGCCTGCGCAATCTGGTCTGGGTGTGGGAGGCCGACCCGCCGGATTTCCGTCCGGATGGCGCGGGAATGCTCAGTGACTACTTCCCCGGCTTGCTCGATGTCGATGCGCTGGAAGCCAGGCTGAGCCAGGCCGATTCTCGCCCGCATTCATTCCGCGCTTTCGGCCAACTGGCCGCGGGAAAGCCCGTCGGGGTTGAGCTGGCCACGGGAATCGCGCAACCGGAAGCCTTGACGGAGCATCCCGGCTGGGCATGGTTTCTGGCCGCACCGCCGGACTCATCACAGGCAGACTCCGCCGCCCGCCCGGAAGCCCTGCGCAAGCTCTACGGCGATCCGCAGATTGTCTCGCTTCCCGCGGCGCAATAGAAGCAGTGAGGCGCACCGGCATCGGCGCGCCTCGTCTGCCGTTCGCACATTACAGAAATTATTGTGGAACCGCTCCAGGAGCGGCCATCCGCGAACTCCTACCGTTCGCCCCAGCTCAGTTTTTTGCGCAAGGCCTCAAAGAAGCTGCTCTCGTTGAGCCGCACCAGCTTGACGGTGTGGCTGGAGCGCCGGCAGCGAACCTCGTCGCCCCGATGCAGTTCGACGGCCTGCTGCCCATCCACGGTCAGCAGCGCCAGATTCGGGATGCCCTCTACGCGGACCGTGAGCGAAGCGTCGCCGCGCACCACGATGGGCCGCAGCGTGAGCAGGTGCGGACAGATGGGAGTCACCACCATCGCGTCCACGTCGGGCGTCAGGATGGGGCCGTTGGCGGCCAGAGTGTAAGCCGTGGAGCCGGTCGGAGTGGAGACGATGACGCCGTCGGCGCGGAAGCGGGCCACCAGCTTGCCTTCCAGCTCGACCGTGAAATCCCCCATGCGCGCGATATCGCCCTTGGTGACCACAATATCGTTCAGCGCCCGATAGCGGGAGTGTTCCACGCCCTCTCGCCACAGGGCGGCATGAAGCATCGACCGCTCATCCTTCTGGTAGCATTCATTGCACCAGCCCTCCAGCGTCGAATAGAGGTCGGCGAGGCGGACCTCGGTCAAAAAGCCGAGATAGCCAAGATTCACGCTGAGAATGGGCGTGCCGGTGGCGGCAAAGATGCGGGCCACGGAGAGCAGCGTACCGTCCCCGCCCAAAACGATCACCAGCTCCGGCGCCCAGGAGGGCATCTCGGCGCGCTCCACGGCCGGAGCGGCCGCGGTGTACTGGCCGCCCTCCAGGTCCAGCAGCGGCTCATAGTCGTGCCGGCGCAGCCACCCGATCAGCTCGGGCAGAATCCTGGCCAGCTCTTCCTTCTGCGGTTTGCAAACGATCGCTACACGAACCATGCGGTCTCAGGGCTTTGACCGCTTGTATTTGTAGCAACGCTGGGTGCCCCAGGTTCCGATTCTGGGACCTGGGAAAGCACGGCGCCAACGCACAAAATCACGCGGTCAAAGACCTAGTGTACCGGATCAGGCTCGGAGCCGGTCCCGAGACTGTTCAAGCTGGCGTTACAGTCCTCAACGCCGCGCATAGAGCAGGAACTCCCGGTTGCCGGGTGCCCCACCCTCGCCACGTTCTTGTTTTTGTGGCTAGGGTGGGAAACCTCGAACCTCATCCGGCTTTGTTGTTTTAGAGACTTACGTTACACGCCCGCCGCGCATAGAGCAGGAACTCCCGGTTGCCCTCCGCGCCGGTGATGGGCGATGGAATGCTCTCTACCGCCTGCCATCCCAGCGACCGCACGCAATCGGCCACTCGATCGACCGCCAGCTTGTGCGCCTCGGGATCGCGCACGATCCCTCCCTTGCCCACATGCCCGCGCCCTGCCTCAAACTGCGGCTTGACTAGGATCACGGCTTCCGCAATGCCGGGAGCGGCCTCCAGCACCGGCCCCAGCAGCAGGGTAGCCGAGATAAACGAGACGTCCATCGTCAACAGTGTGAGCACAGGGCTTCCCTGCTCCGTTGCCAATGCGCCGGGCAAAAGAAAGCGGGCGTTGGTGCGCTCCAGCAGGCGGACGCGGGGGTCGTTGCGCAGCTTCATTGCGATCTGGCCGAAGCCGGTATCCACGGCCGTCACGTGCGCTG
>Ga0182011_10002277_pt1 | contig 16292 bp, 15 predicted proteins | sample 711E1DmetaG_FD_120481 | JGI IMG/M metagenome (GOLD analysis project Ga0182011, IMG submission 120481) | Permafrost microbial communities from Stordalen Mire, Sweden - 711E1D metaG | ecosystem: Environmental > Terrestrial > Soil > Wetlands > Permafrost | place: Sweden: Stordalen | collected... | reverse complement strand
GGTCAAAAATGATCCGGTAAATGAATGGATAGACAAGATGAAAGCCGCGGACGCTGTTATCCTGGGATCGCCGGTTTACTTCGCTGACCTTACCGCAGGGATCAAAGGATTTATTGAAAGAGCAGGCATGGCGTCAAGAGCAGGAGGTGACCTTCTCAAACGTAAAATCGGCGCTTCCGTTGTTACCATGCGCAGGGCAGGGGCCATCCATACCTTTGATTCGATGAACCATTTTTTTCTTATTACGCAGATGATTATTGTTGGCGCAAATTACTGGAATACAGGCATTGGAAGAAATATCGGGGAAGTTGAGGACGATACGGAAGGCATTGAGACCATGCGTGTTCTCGGCAGGAATATGGCCTGGCTCCTCAAAGAGCTCCACACGTAGTAAAAAGGGATGAGCATGAAAGAACATACAGAGATGAAAAAAACAGATGAATAAGCTATAATACATTTGCTATAATATTGAATTCAGATAGTATTGCTTTAACATAACGTTGCTGTCGATGGCGGCAACCGGACATAACACATAACTAGGACAGGCATGGATAAAAGAAGAATTTTTGCTACCATATGCTGCATTCTTGCATATACGGTTTTAATCTTCTTGGGAGGATGCAAATCAAAAGAAGAACCTGTGCAACTCACTGTAAACATTGAAGGTCAGAATTTTTCCAATGCTGAACTTTCTATCGACGGAAAGTCTCTCGGCCGTCTTACACAAACCGTCATTAAGTCGAATGGGGAGTTGTATATAGACGGGGTCCTGAGCGCTACGTTGCCGCCCGGTTCGCCTCAACGCACAGAGGAAGATGTCTATTCGGGGGCCTTGGATTCTATCAGGTTGAAACAGGGAGACCACACCATCACTCTTCTGGCATCAGAGGGAGAAAGTTTTCAGATCGCGGCCACTGTTTCCCCCGGGTATCATCTGATGACCTATTCCCAGGAAAAAGGAACGATAAAGTGGGATAACGAAACGTTCAAGGCAATACCCGGAGAGACGATAACAGTAAAACCAAAAACCGGCAAATAAAAGCCGTCATTCACAGACCGGGCAATCAAACGCACAGAAATAAAGATTATATTGAAATACGAAAGAACCTTTTTTTTCGTAACAAAAAAAGGAAGCGGTTATAAGCCGCTTCCTTTACAGTTTACTTTTCCTGCGTTGCTATTTCTTTTTGGCAGGCTTGTCTTTTATTGCTGCACGGGCAGCTGCAAGTTTTGCCACCGTCACTCTGTAAGGTGAACAACTTACGTAGTTGAGGCCGATCTTGTGGCAGAACTCTACGGAATTGGGCTCGCCGCCGTGTTCGCCGCAGATACCGCACTTCAGGTTCTTCCGTGTGTTTCTACCGAGGTCAACGCCCATCTTCATGAGTTTGCCTACGCCGCCTTCGTCGATCCTCTGGAAAGGATCGAAGGCGTATATCTCTTTCTCGACATAAGGAACCAGGAATTTGCCGGCATCGTCACGGCTCATGCCGAGGGTCGTCTGTGTCAGGTCGTTGGTGCCGAAGGAGAAGAATTCCGCTTCTTTCGCGATCTCATCGGCAGTAATGGCGGCCCTCGGTATTTCGATCATGGTGCCCACCATATAGTCGATCTTTGTCTTGTTCTTCTTGAAGACCTCTTCGGCGACTTTGACGACAACATCTTTCTGGAGTTTTAGTTCGTTGACATTGCCGACGAGCGGTATCATCACTTCCGGCTTCACATTGATGCCTTTCTTCTTCACTTCGCATGCGGCCTCAAAGATGGCCCGCGCCTGCATTTCGGTAATTTCAGGAAAGACAATGCCGAGCCTGCAGCCTCTGTGACCGAGCATGGGATTCGCCTCGTGGAGACTATCTATCTTTGCCTGAACCTTCCCAGCGGAAACACCCATCTTCTTCGCCAGGTCTTGCACTTCCCTGTCGGTATGAGGCAGGAATTCATGGAGCGGCGGATCAAGGGTTCTAATCGTAACAGGGAGGCCCTTCATAACCGTGAAGAGACCGACAAAATCTTTTTTCTGCATGGGGAGCAGTTTCTTGAGCGCTCTAACTCTTCCTGCTTCATCATCTGCGAGGATCATTTCACGGACCGAGTCGATCCTGTTACCCTCGAAGAACATATGCTCCGTCCGGCAGAGGCCGATACCTTCAGCGCCGAATGCCACGGCAACAGCCGCCTGATCGGGCTGATCGGCATTTGTCCTGATGCCGAGTTTTCTTGCTTCATCGGCCCATTTCATAAGGAGGGAGAAATCCTGATAGATTTTTGACTGCGCAGGTTTCAATGTCTTGTCCACGAGGACCCGGAGGATTTCGGACGGTATTGTTTTGATCTGTCCCGCGAAGACCTCGCCGGTAGACCCGTCGATGGAGACGAATTCTCCTTCTTTAATGGCCTTACCTTTGATGCGGATGACCTTCTTTCCGTAGTCGATGTCGAGTTCGCCGCAGCCGGCAACGCAGACCTTGCCCATCTGGCGGGCAACGAGGGCCGCGTGGCTTGTCATACCGCCACGAGATGTGAGGATGCCCTGTGCTGCGTTCATGCCCCGGATATCTTCCGGCGATGTGTCGATCCTCACGAGGATTACCTGTTCTCCTTTTGCCGCCCATGCCTCGGCGTCTTCGGCGCTAAAAACAACCTTACCTGCCGCCGCTCCGGGGCCTGCGTTCAATCCTTTGGCGACCATGTTACCGACCTTCAAGGCCTTCTCTTTTTCTTTCGGGTCAAAGATGGGGCGCAGAAGCTGGCTCAACTGATCGGGCTCAACACGCATGAGGGCTTCTTCTTTGGTGATGAGTTTCTCTTTTACCATATCGACGGCGATCTTGAACGCCGCAAAGGCCGTTCTTTTACCGGTCCTTGTCTGGAGCATCCAAAGCTTCCTGTTCTGGATCGTAAACTCCACGTCCTGCATGTCACGGTAGCTCTTTTCGAGGATGTTCCTGATTTTGATGACCTCTTTGTAGATATCCGGCCAGAGCTCTTCGAGAGACTTGACCGACTTATCGGTCTTCTGTTTTTTGTTGATAGGCAATGGCGTTCTTATACCTGCCACAACGTCCTCGCCTTGTGCATTGACAAGATACTCGCCATAGAATTCATTTTCACCGCCGGAAGGGTTCCGTGTAAAAGCAACGCCCGTGCCGCTTGTCTCGCCCATATTACCAAAGACCATGCACTGTACGTTGACGGCCGTTCCCCAGTCGCTGGGGATGCTATTAAGCTGCCGGTAGGCGATAGCCCTGTCAGTGTCCCATGATTTAAAGACGGCCCCGATGGCGCCCCAGAGCTGTTCGAAGGGTTCTTCGGGAAAGTCTATTTTTAATCTGTCTTTAATGGCCTTCTTGAAGCTCTTTACGAGGTCCTTCAGGTCGGCGACGGTAAGCTCCGTGTCGACTTTTATCCCTCTCGCCTTCTTTTTCGCATCGATAATGACTTCGAATGGGTCATGCTCTTCCTTATTTTCCGGCTTGAGGCCAAGAACAACATCGCCGTACATCTGCACAAAACGGCGGTAACAGTCATAGGCAAACCACTCGTTCCCGGAAAGTCGGGCAAGCCCTGCCACGGTCTTTTCGTTGAGACCGAGGTTGAGCACCGTGTCCATCATGCCGGGCATGCTGACCCGCGCGCCGGAGCGGACAGAGAAGAGAAGCGGATTAGCGGCGTCACCGAATGTGGCGCCCATGACCTTCTCCGTTTTTTTAAGGTTCTCCATGACTTGTTCTTTGAGGCCTGCCGGGAGCTTCGTGCCGCCTTTATAGAAAAGCGTGCACACATCAGTGGTAATGGTAAAACCTGGAGGAACAGGAATGCCGCGATTGACCATGTCGGCCAGCCCCGCTCCTTTACCGCCGAGCAGGTTCCTGAGACTCATGTTGCCTTCTGCCTTTTTGCCGCCAAAAAAATACACATACTTTGCTTTTGCCATAATTACCCCTCCTTATTCAATTTGAATTTTTGAAAAATCCGCAAAGGTTAAAAACATATCTTTTATCTTTTTGAGTAATGCAAGTCTGTTGTTTTTTATTGTTTCCTCTTTGTCCATAACAAAAACTTTGTCGAAATAATTGTCGATAGTCTCTTTGAAGCCCACGAGCTCCGTAAGGGAAGCGGCATATTTCCGTTCATCCATGAGTTTAAAAAAGTCCTCTCTTTTCGATTCGTAGAGGCTGTGGAGTTCCCTTTCTTCATTGAGCACAAATAATGACGGATTCACCGGAAGATCTTCCACAATCTGCTTCGTGATATTATATACCCGTCTGAAACCGACCATGAGCCTATCGAAATCTTCTTTCGACTGCTGTATTTCCAGGGCAATGAGCCGTTCATAGCCATCGTATACGTCCCGCGCGACACAAGGAAGCACACTCTCCACGTAGTCCTGGTTGTGGTTCTCTTCGAGCATGGAAAATTTGAAGCGCGTGGCAACGAAATCGAGGATGGCTGCTTTTACCTCTTCGAATTTGAGCCTCTTTGCAATTTTTGCTCCGCTTTTATAGGCGGTTTCCAAAAAGTCATCGAGGGGGATGTGGAACTTTTTGTCGATGACAATCTTGATAATCCCCAGGGACTGTCTGCGAAGCGCATATGGGTCGAGGTTCCCTGTGGGTGTAATATTGACGGAGAAAAAGGACATGATGGAGTCTATCTTGTCGGCGATGCTGAGGATCGCACCGGCAGATGTCTCCGGCAAGTTGCCATCGCCGCCTGTTGGCAGATAGTGTTCTTCAATGGCCAGCGCCACGCCTCTATCTTCACCCTCGATAAGAGCGTAGATTCTTCCCATGGTGCCCTGAAGCTCCGGGAATTCTCCGACCATGTGTGTTACAAGGTCGACTTTCATGATCCGCGCGGCCTTGGCGACTGTGGCTCCGGCGCTTTCATCAAGCACGGATGCAAGGTAGTCGGCAATGGCTATGACGCGCTCCGTTTTATCTTTCAGCGTGCCGAGCTTAACGTGAAAAACAATGGAGCCGAGCCGGTCATAGCGGTCAACAAGTTTTGTCTTTTTGTCTTCTTCGTAAAAGAACTGGGCGTCTGCAAGGCGCGCCCGCAATACCTTTTCGTTTCCTCTGATGACGTTCTTGTCCTCTTTGGGGACCGTGTTCGCAAAGAATATGAAGCAGGGCTTGAGACCGCCCTTTTCGTCCTCCATGGGGATGTAGCGCTGATGGCTCTTCATGACGTTGACGAGGACTTCCTTGGGGATATCCAGGTAGGTCTCCTCGAAGGAGCCAAGGAGCGGATAAGGATATTCCGTGATGTAGATGATCTCCTTGATGAGTTCCTCATCGCGAACGGCACGACCTTTGGTCTCGTCCTCGATACGCTTGATGCCCGCGCGGACTATCTCCAGCCGCTCGGCCTCATCGATGACGATATAGTTTGCCTTGAGTGTATCCAAGTATTCCGAAGGGTTCTTAATCGTTACCTTTCCGCCTGACAGGAACCGGTGGCAGAAGGTAGCGTTGCCGCTTTTCACATCGGCAACGGCAAATTCGACAGGTTCGTCGCCGAAGAGACAGAGGATCCACTGGATGGGCCTCGCGTACTCAAAGGTTTCGGCGCCCCAGCGCATCTTCTTCTGAAAGGGTACCTTGGCGATAATATCGGGAAGGATCGCTGAAAGAATGACCTTTGCTTCTTCACCCTTTTCAAATTTTTCGACGGTGACAAATTCGATGCCGTCCTTGATGCCCTTTTTTAACACGTCTGGTCCCATGCCCTGCGATTTTGCAAAACCCACGGCAGCCCTTGTAGGGTTCCCAGATTCGTCATAGGCCCTGTTCAAAGGAGGACCGAATTTTATGATCGTCGTCTCTTCCTGTTTTTCAGCTACATTTTCGATGATCGCGGTCATGCGGCGTGGCGTGGCCTGAATCGTCATATCGCCGAATGTAATCCGCGACTGAATGAGGCCCTCTTCGAGGAGTTTTCTGAATCCCTCTTTCGCGGGCGCGAGAAAACGGGCAGGAATCTCCTCCGTACCAATTTCAAGCAATAGCTTTTTCAATCCGAACTCCGTATTCAAAAGATGCGAACCTTACTTCTTTAGAAGCGGGAAACCAATCTCCTCTCTTTTCTGCACGTATAATTCCGCGCACATCTTTGCGAGATTGCGCACTCTGGCAATATAATTGGCCCGCTCAGTGACGCTGATGGCGCCCCGTGCGTCGAGGAGGTTAAAGACATGAGAACATTTCAAACAAAAATCATAGGAAGGATAAATGAGTCCTCTTCCTTTTATGAGTTTCTCCCCTTCGTGTTCAAAGGTATCAAAGAGGCCCCGGAGCATCGCGGGGTCCGATTCTTCAAAATTGTATATGGAAAACTCCCGCTCGGGATCGAGAAAGACATCCCCGTAAAGGATGTCTTTGTTCCACTTGATGCGAAAGACACTATCCACGTCCTGTAGATACATGGCGATGCGCTCGATACCGTAGGTGATCTCTACGGTGATTGGTGAAAGGTTGATGCCGCCCGCCTGCTGGAAATAGGTGAACTGTGTAATCTCCATGCCGTCAAGCCATACTTCCCATCCAAGGCCCCAGGCGCCGAGTGTCGGCGATTCCCAGTCATCTTCCACAAAGCGGATATCGTGATAGGATGTGTCGATACCGAAACTTTTCAAACTTTCGATATAGAGATTCTGAATGTCTTTCGGTGAAGGCTTCATGACAACCTGGAACTGATAGTAGTGCTGGAGCCGGTTCGGGTTTTCTCCGTAGCGCCCGTCGGCAGGCCGCCTTGAAGGCTGGACATATGCGGCGTTCCAGGGTTCGGGGCCGAGGCATCTTAAAAATGTGGCGGGATGGAATGTGCCCGCGCCGACTTCCATATCATAAGGTTGCTGCACGATACAGCCTCTATCAGCCCAGAATTTTTCCAGCGCAAGTATCAAGTCTTGAAAATACAATAATATGCAAACCTCTCTTTTCTATACCATAAACATGCGGTTTTTGCCAATAATTAAAATGCCTAAAACTATAGACTTTTATGGAGTTATCCTATATATTTACAGCATCGGGGCGTAGCGCAGCATGGTTTAGCGCACCTGCTTGGGGTGCAGGAGGTCGCAGGTTCAAATCCCGTCGCCCCGATATTTTTCTATTACTGGGGCTCACGTCGCCCCCTCCGGCAGCAAAGCTGTCGGAGCCACCCCGTCTGTCTCGCTGTGCGAGACGCAGGCTATGCTTGTTGCCGGGGCTTGGCACTCGTCCCCTCCACGAGCAAAGTCCGTGGAGCCTTCCCCTCATGCTCGCGGTGCTCGCAGGAGGGATACTTTTTCTGGTTGAGTGGTTTCGTGTTAATCCTTTTGACTAACGATGACGGTGTCCATTCTGAAGGGCTTCTGGTCCTCAGGGAGCATCTCGTCAAAACATGCAATGTGTGCGTTGTCGCCCCGGAGCGCGAAAGGACCTGCGTCGGCCACGCCATTACCTTGCATAAACCTCTGAGAATCAAGGAAGTGAGCAGTGGAGTCTACGCAACAAACGGGGCTCCTGCAGATTGTGTCTATCTTGCCATCAAAGTGATTCTTAAAAAGAAACCTGACATGATTATCTCAGGCATCAATAAAGGGCCCAATATGGGGCAGGATGTGAATTATTCAGGGACTGTAGCTGCAGCAAAAGAAGGCGCCTTTCTCGGGATACCGTCAATGGCGTTATCCATCGCAGCGCGAGAACATTTTCGTTTCAAAGATGCCACTCTCGTTACCCATGAAATTATCAAAAGTATCGGCGACAAGGCATTCCCTGAGGGTACCTTTTTAAACGTCAATATCCCAAATATGCCTTACAAAAAGTCAAAAGGTTTTATGGTGACAAGACTCGGGAAAAGGATATATAATGATGAAGTTCTCGAAAGAACAGACCCAAGGGGCGGGAAATACTACTGGATAGGCGGAAACGGCGAGAGTTACGAACATATCCGTGGCACTGATTTTTATGCCATAGAAAGAGGCTACACTTCAATAACCCCTCTGGGCCTGGATATGACACATATAGGTTCAATAAAAGACTATAAAAGCTATTTCAGGGTAAGCTCATGAAAACCATGTTATCCAGCATATACTGAGTTTGATATGAAATTTTGTATTGAAAATTTTGGCTGTCAGATGAACGAACACGATATGGAACGGATGAGCGAGCTCCTCATCGATAGCGGTTTTTCATGCGTGAGTGATACCCAACAAGCCGATGTGGTCATCGTCAATACCTGCTGTGTCCGCGCGAAGGCAGAACAAAAATTTTACAGCCGCATGGGCAGGCTCAGAAGCATGAAAAAGAAAAATGGCGCCATTCTGGGGGTAACGGGGTGCATCGCCCAGCTCGAAAAGGAGCATCTTTTTGAACGGCTTCCCTTCATCGACTTCGCGCTTGGTACTTCCAATATTCACAAAATCGCCGAGGCCGTTGAGCAGGCTACAAAACGAGCACCTTACTTCGATTTCTCTGAGAACGGCTGCAACGCCTCGTTTTTTGTAAAACCAAACAATATAAAAGGCTCTGTCAGGGCATATGTGACGATCATAAAAGGCTGCAACAACTTTTGCAGCTACTGCGTCGTACCCTATGTGCGCGGTCGAGAGGTGAGCAGGGAGAGCGCAGGGATCCTTAAGGAGATTAGAGAACTCGCAGCCACAGGCATTAAAGAGGTGACGCTTCTCGGTCAAAATGTAAATTCCTATAACAAGAACCGGGACGATATCTCTTTCCCGGAGCTTCTGCGTGGTATCAACAACATAGATGGCATCGAGAGAATACGGTTTGTTACCTCCCATCCGAAAGACCTCTCATCGGAGCTTATCGGTTGCTTCGGCACGCTGGATAAACTCTGTGAGTCAATTCACCTCCCTTTTCAGTCTGGTTCTGATAAAATCCTGAAACTCATGAACAGAAGTTATACGAGGAATGACTATCTGGAGAAAGTGGCCTTGCTGAAAAAAAGGCGCAGCGACATGGCCTTAACGGCAGACTGTATCGTTGGTTTCCCGGGAGAAAGCGAAAAGGACTTCCTCGACACCATTAACCTCATCGAAGAGATAAGGTTCGATGGCACATTCTCCTTTGTCTATTCACCGAGAAAATTTACACAGGCATCGGCATTGCCGGACGCGGTGCCGGGGGAACTCGGTTTGGAGAGGCTACGCCATTTCCAAAACATACAAAAATCAATAACGCTTGCAAAGAACAGGGAAATGGAAGGGAAAAGGGTCGAGATCCTCGTAGAAGATACAAGTAAGAACTCAGAAGAGGAACTGACGGGGAGAACGAGAACAAACAAGATCGTCAATTTCAAAGGAAACAGGGATATGATAAATAAATTGGTGGAGGTTGACATCATAAAAGGTTATGCTAATTCTCTATGGGGTGAAAACCCGAAAGCAAAAGGAGGTACATCATGTTGAAAGAAATGAAGGTCGCCGGCATTACCGTCGATCCTTTCACCAATACCCCCATTGTGCTTCTGAAAGATCTTGAAGACAAAGATGTTCTTCCCATTTGGATAGGTCTCCTTGAAGCCTCAAGCATCGCAACGGCGCTGGAGAATATCCAGACGCCGAGGCCCATGACCCATGACCTCTTGAAAAATATTCTTGATAGCCTCCACGTTAAAGTGATCAAAATAGAAGTGAATGACTTGAAAGACAACACGTACTATGCGCTTCTGCACCTTGAGGTAAACAAAAAAAGGTTTGTCGTCGATACGCGACCGAGCGATGCAATCGCTATTGCGCTTCGCACAGGAGCCTCAATATTCGTTGAGGAAAGCGTAATTCAGCGGTCTGCCAAGGTCGATCTTGCCCAGAAAGGCGATAAAGTGGTCACCGATACGACAGAGTGGGAGGAAATCTTGGAGAACCTCTCGCAGGACGATTTCGGAAAGTACAAGATGTAGCGCTATGATCGATTTTCACACACACACACTTTTGAGCGATGGCGAGCTATTACCTCTTGAGCTGGCAAGACGGGCAAAGGTAAAGGGCTATACCATACTTGGCATTTCCGACCACGTGGACGTGACAACTATCGAACACGTAGCTGCTTCTATACTCAAGCTCAGCCAAAAAGTAGAATATCATGAAGGGATCAAAGTTATCCCCGGCGTTGAGATAACACATAGTCCGGCACGTCTTGTCGGTGAAATGATCGCCCTTGCGCGAAAGCTCGGCATTCATTATGTTGTCGTTCACGGAGAGACTATTGTCGAGCCCGTAGAAGAAGGGACAAACAGGGCAGCCATCGAGGCCAAAGTGGACATACTGGCCCACCCGGGTCTCATCACTGAAGAGGATGTGATAAGGGCAAAAGAACAGGGCGTTCTCCTTGAGATCAGCGCGCGTAAAGGACACTCCCTCACAAACGGCCATGTGGCTGAGCTTGCGAAAAAGGTTGGGGCAAAGCTCATCTTTGATACCGATTCCCACAGTCCGTCAGATCTCGTAGACGATGAGAAGGCCCTCAAAATTAGCCGGGGAGCCGGACTATCACGAGAGGATTTTAGTCAGATGCAGCGGAACGCTTTTGAGCTGGTAAAGAAAATAACAAACGGCGTTATATGAAACTTACCATTGACGAGCTTATTAAAAACATCCCCTACTATCCGAAGGCCATGATGTATGGCCTCAAGGACGGATGGACAATCCTTTCTTCAAATGAAAATCCATTTCCTCCGTCACAGAAGGTGTTGACTGCGATCCTCGATGCGCTTCCCTCCATGAGCAGATATCCCGGTGGGGAGACAGAACTGAAGACTGCCATCGCGGGATTATACCGCTTAGCGCCCGAACAGATTGTCATCGGCAACGGGTCCAACGAGCTTATCGAGATGAGTCTCAAGGCCATGAAAGACGAGAGGAAAAACAGGGTCATCATTTCTGAACCTTCTTTTGCCTTCTATAAAATAGCAGCCCAGGTATACGGCTTTGAGGTAAAAAAAGCCCCTGTCAAAGATATGCATGTGGATTTAAAGGCCTTCAAAAACCTCATCGATGAAAAGACCCGGCTCATTTTTCTCAATAATCCCCTTAACCCTGCGGGGACGATCTTTGAAGAAAAGGCATTCGAAGATTTTGTGAAATCCATACCGGAGGGCATCCTAATAGTTGTTGATGAGGCTTATGCTGAGTTCGCTGAAAGCAAAGAATTTCCTCAATCGATAAAATATATAGAAAATTTTCCTGTTATCATACTGCGGACTTTTTCAAAGGCGTATGGTCTCGCAGGATTGCGGGTGGGCTACGGGCTGGGGGAAGCTTCGCTCATGTCTTTTCTTGAGCGTACCAAACAGCCTTTCAGCGTCAATATGGTCGCCCTCGTTGCGGCGCGAGCCGCCCTTTCCGACAATGAGCGTCTGGAAAAGGTGCTTGAGAACAATAAGAAAGGGAAGCAATTCTATTACAAAGCCTTCGAAGAACTCTCCCTTGAATATGTTCCCACAGAGGCCAATTTCCTCCTTGTAAAATTAGGCCCTGAAGCAGAGGCCATCACAAAAAAACTTTTCGACAAACAGATACTCGTGCGGTGGTTGGGGGGCTATGGGCTACCCGATTACATCCGGGTCACCATCGGTTTTATGGAAGAAAACACGCACCTCATCAACACCTTGAAAAGACTTCTCTAATACTGGGGCTCAGCGCCCCCTCTGCCAGCAAAGCTGTCAGAGTCTTCCCCCTCCGGCCTTATGGAAGAAAACACACGCTTCATCAACACCCTGAAAAGATTTCTCTAAACTCATAACATTCATAATCTGTTTTCGGCGGTAAACCCCCGATTGGAATTCTTTTGTCGTTTATTATATACTTGTAATCTTCTGATATATGAAGGGAGTACAGGGTGGTTTACAGAAAAAACCTCATTATCACCATCGATGGGCCAAGCGGTGCAGGCAAGAGCACCATCGCAAAAATGCTGGCGCAAAAACTGGGCTACTCATACATCGATACGGGAGCAATGTACCGGGGGGTCGCATATGCTTATAAAACACAGAAAAACAGCGAAACCATAGCAGATTTCCTGGAGGGCCTCTTTATCCGCTTCGAATTTAAAGGCGAGACAAGGGTCTTGCTTGATGACGTAAATATATCGAAAAAAATCCGGGATCCCGAGATATCACTTCTTGCCTCGTCCCTGTCCCAGCAAAAAATCGTCAGAGAGTATCTTTACAAGGTTCAGCGGAGAATCGGGAGGAATGGGGGCGTGGTGCTTGAAGGCAGAGACACGGGAAGCGTCGTCTTTCCCAACGCACAGATAAAGTTTTATCTTGATGCAGACCCCGAAGAAAGGGCAAAGAGAAGACACATTGAGCTTACCGCAAAAGGCGCCGCCGATGAATTAGCGAAGGTAAAGGAAGATATGATCCAGAGAGACAAAAACGACTCTGAGCGGGATATTGCCCCCCTCGTTATGCCTGAAGGCGCCACATATATCGACACGACAGGCATCGATATACAAGGTGTCCTCACTGTCCTCTTGGAACATGTTGCCGCAAAGGAAGCGTAATGAAGGTTCTCAAGGCAAAAAATATCGGATTCTGCTTCGGTGTAAAGAGGGCAATCAAGATGGCGCTCAAAGAGGCCGAAGGAAGTAAAGATAAGGTGTATACGATCGGGCCCATCATTCATAACCCTCAGATGGTGAACATCCTGAAGGAAAAAGGGGTCGTTCCCGTCGACGATGTGTTTCACATTAAAGAGGGGATTGTCGTATTCCGGACACATGGGATCAAAAAGGAAGAGGAAGAGTACATCGGAAAAAGTGGGCTCAAGGTCATCGATACGGTGTGCCCCTTTGTGAAGAGAGTGAGAAAACACGCTATGTATCTCAAAAGAAAGGGGTACACGGTGGTCATCGTGGGGGACAAAAACCACCCCGAGGTGAAAAGTGTCTTGAGTTATTTAGACAACGATGGTATTGTATTACAGAAACCTGTAAGACTTGATGAAAAAAAAGTGGGGGTTGTCAGCCAGACCACCCTTGATAAAGACACATTTGTGAACATCGTGAAGGAATTAATAGGAGGTGTCGAAGAACTCAGGGTTTACAATACAATCTGTGAAAGCACTGATCTCAGGCAGAAAGAAGCAGTTGCGCTTTCGGGTAAGGTGGGTATGATGCTGGTTGTGGGGGGAAAGAATAGTTCCAATACAACAAAACTCTACAAGGTCGTCCGTAAGGTACAACCCAACACCCATCATATTGAAACAGAAAATGATATTAAACCCAAGTGGTTCAAAGGCATTCATTCAGTGGGAATAACAGGGGGAGCATCGACCCCCGATCTTATTATAGATAGCGTGGAAAGGCGTGTAAAAAATCTTTAGGGGGCAGAGCATGGTAGACAGCGGAGATACAGGGGCACTAAAAGAGAACTCACAGGAGGAAATGAGGGTACTCTACGAAACTTCCATGAGAAGTTTGCAAGAAGGAAACGTTTTTAAAGGCAAGGTCATGAAGATCAATGGCGACTCGGTCATCGTCGATGTAGGTTTAAAATCGGAAGGCATCGTCTCTCTTCGTGAATTTGCACAAAAAGGTATAGAATCGGACGTCGTCGGTATAGGCGACGAGATTGAAGTCATGGTCGTAGGCAGGGACAGGGAATCGGGACTGCTTATCCTCTCAAAGCAGAGAGTGGACGAGATTAGAACGTGGGAAAAGATCGATAAATCCCTTACAGAGGGAATTCCAATAGATGGCGTCATCGTGCCGGAAGTAAAAGGTGGTTTTATTGTCAATGCAGGCGGCATAAGCGCCTTTTTGCCCCTCTCTCAGGTTGATATAAAACCGGTGAAAAATCCGGCTTCTTTTGTGGGAAGACACCTGAAGTTCAGGGCGATAAAGGTAAACAAGAGGAAAGGGGGCGTCATCGTTTCACGGAGGATGCTCCTCGAAGAAGAACGGGATAAGAAAAAACAGGAATTCTGGAAAAATGTGAAAGACGGTCAGGTGGTCTATGGGTTCGTCCGCAACATCATGGACTACGGTGTTTTTGTCGATCTTGGCGGTGTCGACGGTTTTCTCCACATAAACGATATCACCTGGGGTAAAATTAGCCATCCCAAAGAATATCTGCGGATAGGCGATGAGGTAAAGGTCAAAATTATTGCCATAGATAATGAAAAAGGACGCATATCGGTGGGTATCAAGCAGTTGAAACCCGACCCATGGGTGAACATAGAAGAAAAATATCCCATAGGCTCAAAAGTAAAAGGTAAGGTAATGGGTATTATCGATTACGGGGCATTCATTGAACTCGAACAGGGCCTCGAAGGGCTTCTCCATATTAGCGAGATGAGCTGGGACAGAAAGCTCAAAAATCCAGCCAAGATTGTAAAAAAGGGGGATTGGCTCGAGCTCGTCGTTTTGAAAATAGACACAGAAAAGAAAAGGGTATCCCTGGGGTTAAAACAACTGGCGCCTGATCCGTGGGATGAACTGGAAAAGACCTATCCGCCGGGGACCGTCATTACGGGAAGGGTGAAAAATTTTACCGATTTTGGTATGTTCGTGGGCATCGGCGCCGGTATAGACGGTCTGGTACACATGTCGGAACTTTCCTGGTCGAGAAGAAAAGGCATAACAGCGGAGCAGCTCAAGAAGGGAACTACCGTTGAGGCTCTCGTGCTTAATATCGACAAAACGCAGAAAAAATTTTCGCTGAGCATCAAACGGCTCAAAGATGACCCATGGAAAGGCGTGGCATCGCGATACCGTGTGAGCGATATCGTTGAGGGCTATGTCACGAGTATCACCGATTTTGGTGTATTTGTAGAAATAGAAGAGGGGATAGAAGGGCTAATCCACCTGTCCGAAATGGACGATACGCGTAGCAAGCAACCATCGGAAATCTTTCAGATAGATGACAAAATTCAGGCTGTGATCCTCAACATAGATGAGAAAGACAAAAGAATCGCCTTGAGTACCAAAGCGCTGAAGAAGACTGACGAGAAGGGACCAGCAGAATCTGTCCCCGATAATGGGAACACTTTTTCCACCCTCGGTGATATCCTTGAGCCGGCAATGAGGAAGAACAATGCGGAAGACACACCGGAGCAGGAGGCATAATGCCTATCAACGAGGAATTGCTGAAAATACTCTGCTGCCCTCAGTGCAAAGGAGATATCAAACTCAACAATACCCAGGATGGCCTCATCTGCGATGTATGTAAGCTTCTCTATCCCATTAAGAATGATATACCCATCATGCTCATAGAAGAAGCGCTCCCGTTAAGCCCTGCCGCTTCGTCATAGGTACCCGTGTTTGTCGACCTCCTCCTGATTTTTATCATCAAAACCTCGCAACAGCTCCTACGTATTTTGCCGGAAAAGTCACAGCTCTTTACCGGGAAAGCCCTGGGGAGGTTCGCATTTATCTTTCTGAAAAGCAGAAGAAGGGTGGCGATCTCAAATATCAAGAGGGTTTTCGGTAACCTCTCTGACAAAGAAATCGCTGCTATCGCAAAAAGCAATTTCAAGAAATTGGGGATTAATGTTATTGAATTCCTCCTCATGCCATACCTTGGTACTGAACAAATCGTCGAAAGATTTTCCGTCGAAGGAAGAGAATTTGTCGAAGAAGCCTTTAAAAAGGGCAGGGGTGTAATCGCCCTCGGTTTTCACTTCGGCAACTGGGAGGTCACCGGTATTGTATCGAGGCTTCTGGAACATAATATTATTGCCCTTGCGCGTCCTTTAAAAAAACACCTCCTGTTAAATAGCTCCCTTAACAGCCTCAGAGAATTGACAGGTCTTACCATCATCGTCAATGAAAACACGGGCAAAGAGGTGATGAAGCTCCTCAAGGAAAATAAAATCGTTGCCATCCTCGGCGACCAGCGGGAAAAACGATCCCGTGGGGTATTTGTAGAGCTCTTCGGTACAAAAGTGCCCACATCAAAAGGAGTGGCCATGATCGGCATGAAGACCGGCGCTGCGGTTCTCCCTATATATGCTGTAAGAAAGGGCTTTTTACGGTATACTTTCGTATGCGGCAAACCTCTCGAGATGGAACGGGCTGGAAACATTGAATGTCTCGTCGCAAAAAATACACGAAAAATCAACGCGTTTCTTGAAACCATCATTCTGAAATATCCCGACGAATGGTTCTGGGTCCACAGACGGTGGGGAAGACGCAGTAAAAATAATAACCGATAATCAGGCCACCTTCTTGGCCTATGAATCATACAAAAAAAAGCGTTACCTATGTTCCCAGAATAATCTTTTACCTATCCCCCCGTTCGTTCATTTCGGTCCGTCCAGCACCTACGTCTTGTCTGCC
>Ga0182011_10002274_pt1 | contig 16302 bp, 12 predicted proteins | sample 711E1DmetaG_FD_120481 | JGI IMG/M metagenome (GOLD analysis project Ga0182011, IMG submission 120481) | Permafrost microbial communities from Stordalen Mire, Sweden - 711E1D metaG | ecosystem: Environmental > Terrestrial > Soil > Wetlands > Permafrost | place: Sweden: Stordalen | collected... | reverse complement strand
TGGGCAGTTTCCAGAATCCTGTAGCGGGAATCCATCTCCACCAGCGCCCACCGGAGAACCGCCAACATGCGTTCGATTTCAGTCTCGACTTTGCCGAGCAAATGCGGCATGCCATTGTAACGCACCAGTTCGACCATCTTTGGGTCGAGCATAACCAACTTCAAATTGTCGGGAGTATTGTTCATCACCAGGCAGGCTGTAATTGCCGTGATACACACGGATTTTCCCGAATTCGTTGTCCCGGCAATCAACAAATGCGGCATTTTTGCCAGGTCGGCAACGACCGGTTCCCCGGAAACGTTTCGGCCCAGGGCTAGAGCCAGCGGGGAATCAAGTCGTTTGAATTCGTTGGATTCCAGGATGGATCTTAACCGGACGATCTCGCTATTGGAGTTGGGAACTTCGATACCCACGTAGGATCGTCCGGGGACAGGCGTCTCGATCCGCAATCGTGAGGCAGATAATGAAAGCGTAAGATCACGAGTCAATGCGGATATTTGCGACACGCGTACTTTTTGCCGCACAACCTCACCATCAATTCCCTGGCGTTCTATATAGCCAGGTTCCAGTGCATACTGGGTGACAGTCGGGCCGACGCGAAATCCGATCACCCGGGCAGGAACCCCAAATTCTGCCAGGGTTTTTTCAATCGTCCTGGCATTAGCGCGGATTTGCTGTTCGTCCGGAACGGAGCCGATATCTTCCATCAATAAATTCAAGGGAGGCAATTGGTCATCCCTCCAAGGGACCTTGGGGGAGACTCCCTGAGGTAACGTGTCAACTTCGCTGACTGGTTTTGTCGGAACCGTCTTGAACGCCGGGACTTGTTGAGGCTTACGATTCGTGGCTGAATCAGCCCAATCCAATAACCAGCGGTAAATCGGTCGTACAAGTCCAAGCCCGAGGAATAAAAAGGCTACGGTTAAAATAACAAAAATGAAACCATCCAGAAATAACGGTAAGGTCGGCCACAAAATACTGGCTAACCCCCAACCTAACCTTCCCCCGTCCAGCCCTTGTTCGGCGCGGCTCAGGTCTACCCCGTTAAAAATGGAAAACAATGCCAACAGGCTAAAAAAACCACATTCCAAGGCCACCAGACGACCAAAGGTGATGCCGGTTTTTTTACCCGCCAGGTACAGAAAACAGGCCACTCCCAAATATCCCAGAGTAATGACGAAAAGGTAACTTCCCCATCCCAGCGATTGCTGCACAAATTGAACCCAGGGATTGAGCAACGCCCCTTGTGAGATTCCGAACAAGCCCAGAAATGTAAGGACAACGATCAGCAGCAGGAATGTACCCAGCAAATCCCATCCAAAGCGCCGGATTTGGCGAAAGAAAGCAGCCAAATTATCCTTCCAGGTGGGTTTGAGCGGAACCTTATTCATCTCACGATTTGATGGAGAACCAGTCTGGCGGATCATTCCGGTATAACCAGTCCCAGCCCCAATCTTCGTCTTTCAGAATCAATGTGCAAGATTTTCACGTCGATCGCCTGGCCAGGTTCAAAATGTTCAGCCAGGTTGGACACATCCATCTCTTCAGGCATGGAGGATACGTGAATCAACCCTTCGATCCCTTCGTTCAAGCGGGCAAATACGCCAAATTTCATGATGGAAGTAACCTCTGCAGGGACGATATCCCCCGGTTTGTAATTCTTTTGGATTTCTTCCCACGGGTTTGGGGTCAACCTTTTGATGCTCAGGGCAATACGTGAATTTTCTTCCTGAACCTGTAAAATAATTACTTTTACACTTTGGCCGATGGTTAATATTTCGGTCGGTTTTCCGACCCTTCCCCACGACATTTCAGAAACGTGGATTAATCCTTCCACCCCACCTAGGTCGACAAAAGCGCCAAAATCGGTGACATTCGTGATGATGCCACAGGCGATGACTCCCGGTTTCAACGAATCAAAGAGCTCTTTCCTTTTCCCCTTTCCTGCCTGGGCAGCCCGTTCAGACAGAACGACTCTCTCGCTGGAAGGCTCACATTCGATCACCTTCAAATAAATGGATTTGTTAACATAATGCTCCAGGAATCGATAACGTTCTTCTTCTGCCAGATTGGTGGGAGCATCCACGATATGAGATATGGGTACGAACCCTTGGATCCCCTCTCCCTGGACGAGCAGCCCTCCACGGTTGAACCCCTGTACTTGTAGCAACACGATTTCGTCCTTTTCGAACAGGTCTTGAATGCAATTCCAGTCCACCCCGGTAGTATTTGCCTGTTGACAAGGTTTGCAATTGATCTGTTTTGGTTCTGAGGAAATTGCGTTTTCATCGGAAAGAACTGAATTCCACCAACCCTCATCTAATTCTGGAAGATCACAGCCGCCTTCTTCAATTTCATTCTTCTCGAACATTTAGCCTCCCCTGCTCTACGAATAATACACCTGTGAATTATTCCGGCTTTTCGTATTTTGTTGTGGATTCCATTTTTGCGATTTCTGTTGCCACTGCATCGATCGCAATCCGTTGTTTTCGGTAAAGATCCGCTTCGGACATGGCTAATCTCATGGCAATTTCGCGTACTTTTTTCCCTTCGAGAAATTTGAGGTCAAGAATATTATACAGGATCCACTCACTAGTGTACTTCCTTTCGCCCTCCGGTTTTAATTTCTCGATGGCACGTTTTAAGACGCTTCGTAATGCATTGGCGGGGTTGTCTTCATGGTCATCTAGAGTTTGCTTTACCACTTCCAGGGTGAGCAAGGGATTTTCCGTCAATTTTGGCCCGCCCCAGTAATGGGTCAAAGCATCCTTGATCCATTGATTCATTTCTTTACTTTCCAAAGACTGGTCATCAGTCAGTACGCCCTGGCGGTTATAACGGCCAACCGCGCGTAATGCCTGGATCATTGCTACCTGCGGGTCCATATTCTCCAACGTGGTAAATACCTGTTCTTGAATTTCACGGTCACGTAGTGCAATTGCCGCACGATGATTGAGTAAATGTACAGCAGACAGAACTTCCTCCTCGGCAATTAACAGTTGGTTTGCCTTTCGCACACCCAGATAGCCTACCAAAGCAGGAGTTTCCCCGCCATCTTTCAATGGAAAGATCGCATCGTCGTTCCAAATAACCATCTCTTCAGGATTGTCGAGCGAAAGGACAAATTTCTCCAACTCATCAGCAAAATCTGGCGCTTGTTTCTGAATCCCCGTTGAAGCAATGATTTCGAAATTCCCCTCGGTGTTCGTAGCCAGGTAGGCTCCAGGAGCCTGCAGTTGATCGCAAATCGTCGCCAGGATCATTTCCAGAAACTGGCTCAAGTCGCTCCGGGTGATCAAGCGTTCTTCCAGGGAACGCAATTGGATCAACTCATGCTGGTCCTTACCAAACAGGAACGCTTGCTCGAATTTGGGATAAAAGAGCGTGATGGAATACTCCAATAGCAGCACAGTGACGATCATGGAGATAGGTACGAGCGCCGTATAAGGATTTCCGAACACATCTCCTGCCCGGCGGATGATGGTGACCAAAGCCAGGGTCAAACTGGCCGTCAGCGGACCGCGTAAAAGCCATTTTATCAAACGATTTTTCACGACCCGGTCCGGCCAAGGGACTCCAAAAAAAGCCACCGCATAAGCCATGATCACGATTAATACCCCCGTGAACAGATTCACCAGGATAGCCATCAGCCAGAAGGCCAGGGAATATTGGGCAACCAAAGTAGAACTGTACAACAATAATGGGAAACATCCGATGGCAGGCGCCAGAGCACTAACGACCAGATAGGTCATCCTTCTGCGGCTGGTTTGCGTGATAGTCCTGCGAAATGCCCGAATAAAATTGATCCAGGATAGTACCATGATCACCAGGTAATACCCCATAAATACTTCGGTGAGGATGGTCGGTTGGTTGTAAGGAACGGGGATTTGGCTCGTGACCACCGGTCCCAGCAACCATTTGGTGGGAAGCAAAGCCAGTAATATTAGTGTGAGGGTATAAGAAACCCTGACAGCCCACTTTCGGCGCCAGCGGGAAGGTTTGCCGGTGGTTGAAAGCAAAGCATCTGAAAAATGTAAATAGGCCGATGGCAAGAAAATGATGCCGATCCATTGTACATGCAACCAGAAATTGATCATATCGGTGGTCGTTGCAGTAGACTCCAGCGCTTCAGCCGAAAAAATGACGACCACACATAATAAGATTACGGCAAAAGAACTGGCAACCCGATTCCTTAAATTAAATGTGAGGGCATAGAGGAGTAGAGAAAATGCAGTGATGGCAATCCCCGCCGTCAGGATTTCGTTGATGGTGACCAGAATCTTTGTAATACCCACGATCCAAATCGACAAAACGCTATCCTTTTCCTGCTAGGCTTTTATATTCGCCATGAAAAAAACTGCAATATCGTGGTTTGCAAAATAATCGTCGCAATAGCCACAGAATTCATATCCCAATTTCCGCGCCAATTGAATGGCAGCGTGATTCTTGGCTTGCATCTCGAAGATGCCCCTTTTGATATTCCGTTGTCCTGCCCAATCGCTGGCTGCCAACAATAAAGCCGTCGCGATCCCCTGCTTTCGGTTTCTTTCCCCAACGACCAGGTCGGTGATCCTCGCGACCTTGTTTTGTCCAATTTCGATCGTCAGATATGCAATTGGCTGGCTTTGTATCGTAGCTGCTAAAAAAAGGCTCTTCCTCGTCCAGGTTCCTGCCAATTCCTGTATATTTTGCGGATATTCCAAAATGACAGGGCGTGGTAACCGAATTTCCCGAAAACGTGTTTCGATTTCGGCCTGGTCTGATGTTGAATCCATCTGCCAGACATGGGTGGTCTCGACCGAGTGGTCCAACTTTAATAAAATGGAAAGATCGGATGAGATTGCCGGCCTGATTTCAATTTCGGGCATTCGTCCTCCTCAGAGCTACGATGTAATCGTTATCTGGATCGTGCATTCTGGTAACTGGTTATTCTGATGGTCAGTGACCACTAGCCTCAACTGGTAATCACCCGGAGTCAGTTCTGATGTATCCCAGGTTCCCCCTAAGGGTTGATCGACAATTTTCGTATTTCCTGCCGCAATGGTCGTCCAGGTATCGCTCCCAGCGGTAGCATATTCATATTTATAATACCCCAAATCGGTTACGTTGACCGTCCCTTGCAATGTGACCGTTCCGCTGATTTTATCCCCATCCACCGGGTAGGTCCATTCAATCTGGCCGGGAACACAGCCTTTTGAAAAGAAGGAAGCCAGTGTTGGCATCAATCCTGTGGTCGTTTGGGTGATCAACTCCTCGATACCCTCCGTCGCCGTAGGTTGTTGAGTGAGATCTACGGTCGGTGTGACGATTTCTTGAACTCCAGGAACTGAGGGGGTAACGAAGGTATTGACGATGAACAGGCTCAGCCCCAAAAAACCAGCAAGGATCAAGATCGTCATTCCCTGGTTGAATGTATGCTGTGAGGTTTCCTTCTCCATCCCGAAAACGGCTGCCCGCCACTTTCTCCAGGCCATGAGTACACTTCGTAATGAGATCACCACCACGATTGCCAGTAAAAAATAAAAGAGAACTTCGTATCTTGATAAAAAGCGCAATAATGTTTGCATGATTCGCTAAGGCTACCTAAAGGACGAGCTTTTCAATCACACCCCGGATGATTCCGGACAATTTTGGTACGATGACTTCCCCGGCTGCCAGGACTTCTTCATGTTTAGTTTCTGTGCTTCCATCCAGGTTGGCTTTGTTACTGATACCAGAAATACCCAAGACGCGGGTATGGCCGTGCCTGGCCACGATCGTCTCCGGTACCGTGGACATGCCCACAGCATCAGCCCCGATGGTGCGCAGGAAACGGAGGTCGGCCGGCGATTCGAACGATGGGCCGGAAAGGCAAATATAGATACCTTTGTGATAAGCAATGCCTTTTTCTTTGGCTGACTTTTCAGCCAGTTTTATTAATTCGTGGTCATAAGGTTGGCTCATATCCGGGAATCGGTCCCCGAACTCATCCAGGTTTGGCCCGCGCAGTGGGTTCAAACCGGACATTCCCACCATATTGATATGGTCAGTGATCAACATTACGTCCCCGGGCTTGAAATCGGGAGAAATGGCGCCGGCTGCATTGGTCAGGATGATCATCTCCACCCCCAAACGTTGCATGACCCGGATGGGAAAAGTCACCTGACCCATGGTATACCCTTCGTAATAATGTATTCGGCCCTGCATGACCATGGCAGGTTTGCCAAATAAAGTTCCGATCAATAATCGCCCGGCATGCCCCTGGATCGTGGACACAGGCCAATTGGGAATCTCTTTAAATGGGAGCACCACCGCGTTTTCGACACTATCAGCCAGCCCGCCCAGCCCTGAACCTAATACCACAGCGATCTTTGGGGTGAGCTTGACTTTACCCCGAATATAATTCGCCGCAGCATCAATTTGCTCAATGGTCACAAATTCACTCATGGAATTAATCCTCATCTATGGAATTATGGTTAATCAGACCGACTCATCAGTAATTAACACTTAAATTATATCAATGAAAGCCAGAACCCTGGCTGACCAGTTTATTTACTTAATAAATGGTCGAAACTTTGGACCGTCTTTTGTACATCGGCATCGCTGATCCAGTAATGTGTTACCAGCCTGAAAAGCCGGCCTGAAACAGTATCCACCTTAATACCTTCCTTTGAAAGCGCTTTTTCCATCTCAAAGGTCGACTCTTTCACTGACTTTGCCAGAGCTGGAAATACCATATTTGTCTGGGGCATTCCGATTTCAAAGACAACTCCCTGGATTTTTGCCAATCCATTCGCCAGATCTCTGGCGCGTCGATGATCTTCAGCAAGTCGTTCTGTCATCTGTTCCAGAGCAATGATCCCGGCCGCGGCTAAAATACCTGCCTGGCGCATCCCTCCGCCCAGCATTTTTCGTAATCGTCTTGCCCGTTGGATGAATTCTTCATCCCCACACAGGACTGACCCCACTGGAGCGCATAATCCCTTGCTCAAACAGAATGTCACACTATCCGCAGAATGCACCAGATCTTTGGCCGGTATTTTCAAAGCTGCTGCAGCATTGAAAATGCGTGCACCATCGATATGCACTTTCAATCCGTATTTATGCGCAAGGCGAGCTGCTGCATCTGTATATTCTCGGCTCAATGGGATACCTCCGCAACGGTTTTGCGTATTTTCCAGAACCAACAACCGCGAAGGAGGTTCATGAATATCATCAGAACGAATGCCACCTTCGATATCTTCCAATTTTAAAGTGCCATCTGCTTGATTCGGTATTGTATGGACGAAAACGCCTCCCAAAGCGGAAACACCTCCCGCTTCATGTAAAAAGGTATGGCCCATCCCGCCCATCATAACTTCATCCCCGCGCTGACAATGGGACATCACCGCCAGTAAATTCCCCATGGTTCCGGAGGGAACAAAAAGACCGGCCGCTTTTCCCATTTTTTCTGCGGCCAGCTTCTGCAGCCGGTTGATGGTCGGATCTTCGCCGTAAACGTCGTCCCCGACTTCGGCGGCAGCCATTGCTTCGCGCATGGCCGGCGTGGGATGCGTCACAGTATCCGAGCGTAGATCGATGATATTCATATTCACCTCTTTATCGTCGTAAAAGGGTCAGTACTGCTTCAAGTTCGGGGGGCAAGGGGGCTTCAAATGTATGCGCTTCCTTTTCGCCCGGAAAAACGATGCTCAGTTTTTCCGCATGCAGAAAATGCCGGTTCAGTTCGATGGTGGCTCGTTTTTTCCCGTAAATGGTATCGCCCACGATTGGACAACCCAAAAAAGCCAGGTGCAGACGGATCTGGTGGGTGCGTCCGGTTAGCGGATGGGCTTCGATCAACGTGTACTGGTCAAACTGTTCCAGAGTGCGGTATTCGGTCGTCGCTGGACGTCCCCGTCCCGTGGAAACAACTGCCATTTGTTTGCGGTGGGAGGGGTCGCGTGCGATCTCTGCTTCTATTCTCCCGACCGGTGTGGGCGGACGCCCATCTACCAGTGCCAGGTAGATCTTGTTCACTTTGCGCAGCCGAAATTGATCTTGCAGCCAGCGGTGAGCCTGTTCATTTTTCGCCAACACGATCAACCCCGAAGTCATTTTATCCAGACGATGTACGATGCCGGGTCTTTCTTCGCCATTGATCCCTTGCAAATCCGGCAGTGCTGCGAGAGCGGCCTGGACCAATGTGCCTGTGGCATGCCCGGCTGATGGATGCACGACCATTCCGGCTGCCTTGTTGATGACAGCCAGGTCGTCATTTTCGAAAATGATATCCAGGGGAATATTCTCAGGGATCAAACCGCTGGGCACGATCTCAGGAATTGTGACGACGATCTGGTACCCGGTTTCCAGACGGTAGCCAGTCTTGGTCACTTCCTGACCATTTACTTGTACCCGACCTTGTTTGATTAAATCCTGTAATCTGGCTCTGGATTGACCCGGAAAATGGGTGACTAAAAATTTATCCAGGCGATCTGTTTCTGAAACATGGACAATAAAATTGCGTCGAGTTTCACTCAAGGGTTAGATCGATTCAAATCATCTGCAGGTTGTTCCAGGGAGGTAGCCAGTTTCTTTTGCGCTTTTTCACGTTTATCTTCCAACCAGATACCGATCAGGAGGACGATGACACCCACTGTGATGAAGGAATCGGCCACGTTGAAAACGAAAAAATTTCCCACCGAAATAAAATCGGTTACCTGACCGCCCTGAAAAACACGGTCGATTAAATTACCCAGCGCTCCCCCCAATTGCATGGCAAGGGCAAAGCGTAAGACTTTATCCTGTGAGGGAATCTGGGGGTAATAATAAATGATGGCTACCACTACGATTGCCGCCAGAATGGCAAACAAGGGGCTTTTCCCCTGGAACATGCCAAAGGCCACCCCGGTATTCGAAATATGGAAAAGACGAACATAAGGTGCCAACCAGGACCACGGGCTCCAAAAACTGCCTTCCGGAATTAAATTCCTCACCAGGGCTTTGCTGACCTGGTCAAGAATGACGATGATCGCTGCCACAATGTACAACCAGCGGGTTTTCTGTATGTAAGCCTTCAAATTTTCCTCCGGAATTCAAGTCAATAAATTTTACCCCAATTTCCCCGCTTGCGTAAAAAAGTGGACTCCCTATTGCGAGGAGTCCACCATCACAGGTTAAGCTTTCTTGACGCTGATACACACTTTTTCATGGTCGAATTCATCTTCGATCATCGGCAACCCATCGGGATTCGAACCTGCGACCAGGTCGAGTGCCAGCGTTTCGCCCACGATATATTCTTTGAAGGCATTGATCGCCTCCAGTAATCCGGGAGTGGCGCTGTAATAAAGGTGGATACGATCTGCGATTTCCAGGTCAGCCGATCTGCGTAGATCTTGTACACGTCGTACAAACTCCCTCGCCAATCCCTCCTGGATCAATGCCGGGGTCAGTTCAGTCACCAGTGCTGCCAGGTAAGCGCCATCGGCGGCTACCGAATAGCCACTCTTCGCCTGAACTCGGACTTCAACTTCCTCCGGCAGAATTTCGTAATCCTGTCCTGTCACTTCCACGTGAATGGTTTGCCCGGATAATAAAATTGTCGCTGTCTTTTCTATGTCCAAAGCCAGAATAGCTTTGCGCAGTTCCGGGAAGAGTGGGCCATATTTTTGTCCCAGTTGTTTAGGCAACGGGTTCAAAGCAAAGCTGACCGCTTCACCGGCTGCATTCAATAGACGAACTTCTTTAACATTCAGCTCGTCTTCCAGCAAATCCATGTGCTCGAGGACGACCTTTCCTTCCTCATGGTTGCTGACTGCAAAGGCCACCTCGGCTAATGGTTGGCGTACTTTGCGGTTGGCTTTATTGCGTGCGGCATGTCCCAGTGAGGCTAGGCGCATCACCAGAGCCATTTCATGGTTGAGTTTGTCATTGATGACCGCAGGATCATATTCCGGCCAGAAACATAGGTGGACGGATTCTTTGGCGTTCGGATCCATGCTGCGCACCAGATTCTGGTACAGCGTTTCTGCCATGAAGGGCATGGTCGGAGCAAACAACTTGCTCAAAGCGACCAGTGCTTCGTAGAGAGTGGTATAAGCTGCCTGTTTATCAGCATCCGAACCGCTCTTCCAGAAACGGCGGCGGGAGCGACGCAGGTACCAGTTCGAAAGTGTATCCACAAAGGCTTCGATGGGCCGGGTGGCGTTTAAGACGTCGTAGTTTTCCAGCGCGTTGGTCACATCACGGATCAATGCATGCAGCGAAGAACGCAGCCACTGATCCAGCGGACTGTACTCGATCTTGGCGTTCGGGTCGGGTTTCCACCCATCCAGGTTGGCGTAGGTGACTAAGAAAGAGTAAGTATTCCACAGCGTGAGGGTAAAGTTACGCAACACTTCACCGACCAGATCGCTGGAGAAACGCCGCTCCTGCCCCGGAGGACTGGCAGTATACAGGTACCAGCGCATGGCGTCGGCCCCGTTTTTATCCAGGACTTCCCAGGGTGAGACAACGTTGCCCTTGGATTTCGACATCTTCTGGCCGTTGCCATCCAGGATCAACCCCAGGCAAATGACATTCTTGAAACATACCTGATCGAATAAAAGTGCACTGATGGCATGCAGCGAATAGAACCAACCGCGTGTTTGATCCACGGCTTCACAGATATAATCTGCCGGGAACTGTTGTTTGAATTCTGCCTGATGTTCGAACGGATAATGCCACTGTGCCACCGGCATCGAGCCTGAATCAAACCACACGTCGATCAATTCAGGAACCCGGTGCATCTTGCCACCGCACTCAGTGCATTTGAAAGTGATCGCATCCACGTACGGACGGTGCAGATCGGAATTGGTCAAATCCTGTCCGGCTTTTTCTGATAATTCCTTCACCGAACCAATGCAGACCTGGCTATGGCAATCTTCGCATTCCCAGATCGGGAGTGGTGTTCCCCAATAGCGTTCCCGCCCCAATGCCCAATCGATGTTGTTCGCCAGCCAGTTACCAAAGCGGCCATTCTTGATGTGATCGGGGTACCAGTTGATCTGGTCATTGAGAACTACCAGACGATCTTTGAATTTGCTGGTACGGACGTACCAGGTCGGGCGCGCGTAATACAACAAAGGCGTTCCACAACGCCAGCAGAAGGGATAAGTATGCACGTGTTTCTCTGCCCTGAAGAGCAACCCGCGTTCATGTAAATCTTTCGTGATCATCGGGTCGGCATCTTTCACAAAAACACCCGCCCACGGTTTCACATCTGAGATGAAAGTCCCGTCCTCAGCTACAGTTGTCAGTATGGGCAGATCATATTCGAGCGAGACCGCCATATCATCTTCGCCGAATGCTGGGGCAATATGCACCAATCCGGAACCATCTTCTGTAGTGACAAAATTTCCGTTCACCACGTAATGCGCAGCTTTTCCAAGTGGCATAAAAGTATACAACGGGGAATATTTCTTGCCCTTTAGGGTTTTGCCCTTGAAGTGGTCAAGCACTTTCACGGGTTCGTCACCAAATATTTTACCTACGAGAGATTCAGCCAGGATCAGTTTTTCACTGCCGCCTTCGGCCATTTCGTGCTCGATCTTCATATACTCCACATCAGCCCCGGCCGCCACTGCCACGTTTGCCGGCAAGGTCCACGGAGTAGTGGTCCAGACCAATAAAGACGTTCCGGGTTCATCCACCAGCGGCATGCGTACGAAAACTGAGGGATCGCTGACTTCTTTGTATCCCAGCGCTACTTCGTGATCGGAGAGGGGGGTTCCGCAACGTGGGCAATAGGGCACTACTTTATACCCCTGGTAAAGCAAATCGTTCTCCCAAAAGTTCTTTAAGATCCACCACACCGATTCCATGTATTCATTTTTATATGTGATATAGGCCGTATCCAGATCCACCCAGTAGGCGATCCGGTCAGTCATTTTTTCCCATTCCTGAATATAGGTAAAAGCTGACTCCCGGCATAGCTTATTGAATTTCTCGATTCCGTATGCTTCGATTTGCTTTTTGTTAGTAAAGCCCAGCTTCTTTTCGACCTCGATTTCTACGGGCAGTCCATGCGTATCCCAGCCGCCACGGCGCAAAACATGATAACCACGCATCGTCTTGTAGCGCGGAAAGATGTCTTTAAAGGCCCTGGCAAGTACGTGATGTACGCCCGGTTTTCCGTTCGCGGTCGGTGGACCTTCGAAGAAGACGTATTCCGGTCCCCCCTCCCGTTGCTTCATGGTCTCGTGAAAAATGTCTTTTTGCTTCCAGAATCGCAACACTTCTTCTTCAGTCACGGTGACGTTGAGTCTGGGAGAGACTGGCTTGAACATACGGCCTCCTGTTAAATAAAAAATCGCCCTCATTCAGGGGCGAGATAAATATCCCGTGGTACCACCCTGCTTCCCATCGATAGGACGCTTGGTCAGGTTCGTTACGCACTAAATCTGTTTCAGGATAACGGTAGAAAAACCGGCTCACTTACTCGTCAATGATGACTTTTAGTTTGCAACTCCAGAAGGATTTTCGACCCAGCGCTCTTGCCCGCTCACACCAATACCGGGTTCGCTGAAAGAATTGCTGGGGCTACTCGTTTCTATCTTCGCTTGTAGGATACGATTATCTCACAATATTTTTGATAAAGCAAATTATATCGGATCAGCGTGTCGAAAATGGAACTGAATTTCCGCAGAAACGGAGTTTCTTCACTGAGAGCTACGGGCGAATCGACATGACCAGCGACCGTCAACGCATCGACCAAATCTACAATGGCATCGGCGCGTTTCCGCATACTTTGGTATACTGCTTTTCGGAATTGTTGGGTTAGCATGGTTTTTGTCGACGATGCTTTTACCAGCAATTCAACTTTTTGTTAAGGTGCTATTTTTGTCTGAACTCTAAAGTCAAGAATCTCTGCAAAGAGCTATATTAATAAAAACTCAAATGTAAACAGCTTCGTTGCGCCGTAAAGGATAACGTTTTACCCTCCCCCTCCGGGAGACGCCAAGGGCGCGCCTTCGGTTGGTGAGGGTGAGAGGTGTTATCGCCAGAATGCAGCACCCATTTTTGATAACAAAACAGGGTACTGTACCCGGTTGAGCACAGCACCCTGTTCTTAGTAGACTTTTTAATCCACTGAGCTTAGATCAATCTTAATGGAACCATCCTTGATCCCGTCGCTTGCCTTCTGGATCTGGGCTTTCAGAGCGGCTGGGATCTTGCTGTCCCAATCATGGAAGGGAGCCAAGCCGACGCCGCCGTTTTGCAGGGTGGTGGTGCTGATGCCAGCTTTGACAGAACCATCTCAACCGATTTCAGGTAGTTGTAGACTGCGACGTTAACGTTCTTCATCGCACGGGTGATCAACGCCGACTGGGCCTCGGGATAGGTGTTGTACTCGTCGACATCGGCACCGATGGCCGGCAGGTCGTTTTCCTTGGCGGCCAGCAGAACACCGTTAACGGTGTTGCCGCCAACGCCGAAGACAACGTCGCAGCCCTGGCCGATCAGTTTCAGAGCAGTTTCCTTCCCGTGGGTGGAGTCGGTGAAGGAAGGAACGTTATTATTCGTAGTCTGAATATTAATGTAATTATTCATCATCTTCATTGTAGGGCCGGCTTGCCAGACGGCTCCCGCACGGAAACTGATCACGTAACGTTCGACTTTGAGGGGTCTGCATACTGGAGACGGAGCAAACGAAGCCTGACCTGGACATGCCGCCCGCCAGGAAACCAGCCTGGTCTTCCGCAAACATCAGGCTAGTGACATTGGCCAGATCGCTAATGGCGTAGGCGTTGTCGACGATGGCAAATTTGATGTCCGGATATTGTTTGGCTTTCGAAGCTGTGGCATCGCCCATCGAGGACCGACGGTGATGATGACATTGTAGCCTTCGCTCGTGAGCGCATCGATGTCCGTCTCGTAGTCGCCGGGCTGCCCGGATTCAAGGAATTTCCTCTGGAAACCCATCTCCGCGGCGGCTTTCGGCCAACGATCAAATCAATTTACTGAGAACCGTTTTACTGCCGTGACTGAGTTTATGGAACTATTCCATTGCAGACCACAACAGTATATGCGGTAAAGCTACCATCAGGATTTGGGCCCCCGACGAGCGTTACCCTGTAGCCTACTTTCAAATCGGATAGCGATGCGGAGCCGGCTGAAGTTTTGATTGTTGCCTGGCCCGTAAGGTGAACGACCTGATCACTGCCGTCGTCGGTTCGCTTCATAGTAAATTCGTTGTTTCCTACGCTGACAATCTGCCCGTTGCCGCCGGTGCCTTCGCAAAGATCTCCGCTTTGGGGAATTTCACCCGGAGTGGTCGTTGGCTGAACCGGCGCTGCGGTCGCAGCCAGAGCGGTCGTTGGCTGAACTGGTACTGCGGTTGCAGCCGGAGCGGTAGTTGGTTGAACCGGCGCCGCCGCGGGCGCGCAGGCGGCGAGAAGCATAGTGGCCATTAATATAATGGACAGAACAAGACAATGTTTCTTTTGCATTTTGATTTCCTCTTTCAAAATTCTGGTAAAACCTGGAACACTAATTTCCAGGTTTTACCATTCTTTTCCAAGTGGCTGATCACAAATTTTCTTCTTTGATCGTATCCACGATGTTGTCGTTGCGGATCATGGAGCCGGAGACCATCATGGTGGCGAAGACGATGGCCAGGACACCGGCGATGCAGGCCTCGATCGCTCCCCAGGGCAGGCTGAAGGCAAAGCTACTCACCCCGCCGAACTGGAGGTAGATGATGACGCTCACAGCGATCCCCAGCGGAAGACCATACAGCAGGGCGGTCAGCCCGTAGAACAGGCTCTCGTAGCGCAGCATGCGCAGCAAGCCACCCGGCGTCAGCCCGACCGACCTGAGCATCGCGATCTCGCGTCGGCGCAATTTGATGTTGGAATCCAGGGTGTTGATGATGTTGGTCACCCCGATCAGCGTGATCAACGCCAGAAACCCGTAAAAGAACAGGTTGGTCATCAGCGCCTGCAGGTTTCGGTTCTTATTGATCTCAGCCGTCGAATTGTACGAGAAGTTGCCCCCGACCGTACCCTGGTAGAGCCGTTGGAGGGCTGCCACCGCCGCGTCCGGGGTCCTGCTCTGGATGTACATGGCGCCGGGATTGCTCGGGCCTAACTGCAGCAGCTGGTCGCTCAAACCATCGAAGACGGCGTCCGAGACGATCAAATTCGGAACCAGCGTTGCCCCCAGAAAACCCAAAGGAAACTCTTGGGTGACCGCGCCCACCCTCCACGTCAGGCTGGCCGGTGTTTCGTTACCAGTTTGGGGGGCGGAGTAGCCAGACATCTTGGAGACAGTCATCGTATCGCCAGGCTTCAGGTTGAACATGTCGAAATCATACAGCTTGCCGCCCTGGCGCAGGGTGGTGTGGTTGATCAGGATCCCCAGCGGCGTGGATGGATCGGAATACTGTTGCACGTTCAGACCGAGCTGCGCGGCGTAGTGAGCAAACTCGGACGGCCCCACTGCACACACCTGAAGCACAAACTGGTATGTACCGCCTGCTACAGGGGAGGGTATATTTTCAAGTTTAAGGTTATTCAGCTCTTGCAGGGCCTGGTTAGCCGGATCGGTAATCACCGCGCGGGGGGGGACGTACTGCTCGTAGGCGCAGCGCCTATAGGCAACCCTCTGCACTTCTGGCAGCTGGCTGGCCATGTCGGCAAAATCCAGAGCGTGGCTTTGGCGGTAGTCCAGGGAGATTATCAGGTCGAAGTTCATCGCTTTGCTAGCCATGCTGGTGGTGGTGTTGGTATACAGCATCAGAGCGTTGAAGGCCACGAACATGATGATGCTGATCATGAGCGAGAGCAGAGTGGTGAGGTATCTCTTGCGGTCACGTTGGAGGGATTTGAGCGCCAGCTCACCCTCGAACCCGAATATACGCCGGATCATCGGGCTGATCTTGAAATTGAGCGGCACCCCCTCCTGGATCTCGCCGCCCTGGCGGATGGCATCGATGGGTGAAACCCGAGCGGCGCGCCGGGCGGGGATCCAGGCCGAAAGCAGGATGGTCGCCGCGGAGAACAGCACAGTCAGTCCGATGACCAGCGGCGAGACCACCAGCGGCATTCCCTGGGTCGCGTCAATGATCAACTGGGAGACGATCCCCTGGGTGACCCTCAGCAAGATCCCGACCCCGGCGATGGCGCCCAGGATACCCACCGGGATGCCGATCGCCGCGATAGCCCCGGCTTCGGTCAGCACGATGCGGCGGATTTGCGCGGCGGTGGCGCCCACGCTGGCAAACATGCCAAACTGCTTTTTACGCTCGCCGATCGAGATGGCGAAAGCGTTGTAAATTACCAATGCCGAGCCGCACACGATCAG
>Ga0182011_10002273_pt1 | contig 16303 bp, 14 predicted proteins | sample 711E1DmetaG_FD_120481 | JGI IMG/M metagenome (GOLD analysis project Ga0182011, IMG submission 120481) | Permafrost microbial communities from Stordalen Mire, Sweden - 711E1D metaG | ecosystem: Environmental > Terrestrial > Soil > Wetlands > Permafrost | place: Sweden: Stordalen | collected... | reverse complement strand
CGGGAAACGCTGTTTCGGTGGCCTCAGCCATTAACGCCGTCAATCTTGATCTCATTGGGTCAAATGTGGTTTTGGCGATTATCAATATCCTGGGAGATTATTCGGGTAATATCATTCTGCCGGACGGTCAAACTTTTTCTTTAGCCTCTTTAGGATCGGTAAACGCCAACGTTACTTCCAATCAAAGCGCAGATGTTAACTCAAATACGAATGCGGTTTCAAATACGGGAGGTAATACCCAAACAGGAGGTACGGCTGAAATGACAACCGGCACCGCAACAGGCAGTTCAAACAGTAATTCGTTTGTTAACCTCATACAAATCGGTGGCGGCTTGGGCTACCTCATTATTAATAATTCAGGAAATTGGACCGGAAATCTTGTAAATTGGACCGCTCCGGGATCTGTTGAAACTTTACCTCAGGGAACCACAAATCTTTCCTCAGCTTGGCAGAGCGGGGGAGCCGGCGGAGAGGGAACTTCAAATATCACTTCCAATCAAACCGCAACCGTTTCAACTAATGTTTCCGCAAATGCCAATACGGGAGGTAATACCCAAACCGCCGCAAATTCCAATTTGACCACGGGGAACGCTTTTTCTCTTGCCAACAATCTTACTTTGGCAAATATTACCGGAGTCGGCACAAACTTTTTCTTCGGAATAATAAATATCTTCGGCAAATGGACCGGAAATATTGTTTCAGGTCCCAACACTCCGCCTGCTGTAAGCGATCCGGCACCCGATCCTGCTGCGGCAACCGACTCCGCACCCGACACAAGAACACCGGATTTACAGATTGATACCTGGAACAATGTCGGAGCTTTTGTTTATCCGGGTGATACGGTTTTGGCAAAGATTACGGTTACAAACCAGGGCGGTTTTACGGCCCACAACGTCGAGGTAAAGGGACAACTGACAAACGATCATCCCATGCCGGCAATTCCCATGGATTGGAAAATAGGGGATCTTAAACCGGGTGGAAAAGCAAAAATCAGTTTCTCTATTACCCTGACATCTAATTTGCCTCAAGGGCAATATGAAATTTCGGCGACCGCAACAGGGGACGGCGATAGTGGAAATGAGAGTTCGGTAGGCTCCACCAGTTCTTTCTGGGTTAAGGTAAAAGGCGTCATAACGGAACTCACAGCACCACAAGCTTTAGCCGAATCGACTGCAAACGCCGGGGGTAACGTACTTGGCGCAACAACAAGCAGTAAATCCCCGCTTGACATAAACAAATACTTGCCTTATATTCTCGCTAGTCTTGCCGCTGCCTATATATTTATATTTTTTGCAAGAAGAAAACTAAAAGAACATGAAGAAGTTTAAAACGGCAGTTATCATCTTTTCATTAATTTTTATCGCTTCACTTGGATTGGTTGGAAAAGCTCATGCAAGCATAATTAACACCTTAAATATTTCCATTCAAAATCCACCGACTCCTCCCACAAAACCGGAACCCCCGCTTCCGCCAACTATTCCAACGCCTACACCCAGACCCACCACCAGGCCAACACCCACTCCGACACCTAGTCCCGAAAATAATCAGGGTGGTTCCTCATCGGGTGGTGGAGGTGCCCCCTATTGTGGTGCAACCAAACCCGGAACACCGACTATTATTTCTTCAATCCGCAAAGGAAATAGCCAAACATTAACATGGAGTTCCGTTGCCAACGCAACTTACTACTCAATTGTTTACGGTGATAAGCCCGGAGTTTACCAGTACGGCGTAGCTAACACCGGAAATGTCACTTCCTATACTATTAATGATCTTGCTCCCAGAGTTACCTATCACTTTGCAGTTAACGCCGTTAATGATTGTATGCCGGGAGATCCCAGCGGCACAGGCGGTCAGGTACTCGGAGCCTCAACAATGGCGGGTACAGGATCCTTTGCAGAAAACTTATACTTGGCTATAATGACAATAGGTGGCATTATTACAACGCTCGGTATCAAAAACTTCAAAAAGGATCGTAGACTGGTTAAATAACCGTCCCCTCTTAATTATCTTCCTGGGCCTCTGCATCTTCCTTTACGGTGCTTTTCATTATTATCAAATACGTATTCTTTCTTTTACAAAACCGGTAGCAGTTGCCTCAACTGCTCAAACGGGGGAGTTGCCGATTAACATTTCAATTCCCTCGATAGGAATCAACCTCCCGATTGATTTGGGTGAAATCAAGAATGGTGTCTGGCAAATTTCCTACAACCATCCAACTTTCCTGAACACGTCCGCAAGACCCGCAACAGGAGGAAATATTGTCATTTACGGACATAATAAGAAGGCAATATTCGGCAATTTGCCTTACTTAAGTGTCGGACAAAAGATTTATATCCAAACTACGGGCGCTAAAATATATACATATCTTGTTTATGAGAAAGACTTTGTGAGTCCCGATAGGGTAGACCTGGTTTCCCCGACAAAAACTGACGAACTTACTGTTTATACCTGCTGGGGACTTTTTGATAGTCAGCGTGCCGTAATTAAAGCAAGACCCATTTAGATAAATTACTCAAAATATTCTTAATCACTCCGGCATTTTGGGTTAGGGCTTACCTACGGCTTTTCTCCTTGTCAAACCTATCCGGAAAGGATACAATGTTGTGAGGCTGAATTAGCCTCATTATTATGTCTACAGATATTGGTAAATTACTATCCACTGAAATAACTTCTGAACTTTCTAAATCTTACCTTGATTACGCAATGAGTGTAATTGTTGCCCGTGCTCTTCCTGACGTCCGTGACGGCCTCAAGCCCGTTCACAGACGCATTCTCTATGCGATGCACCTCATGGGTCTTCATTATTCGCAATCGGGGACTACAAAATCGGCAAAAGTTGTCGGAGAAGTTTTAGGTAAATATCATCCACATGGAGACATGGCAGTTTATGATGCCATGGTACGTCTGGCGCAAACTTTTTCCATGCGATATCCCTTGGTTCACGGACAGGGAAACTTCGGCTCGGTTGACGGCGATCCACCGGCTGCTATGCGTTACACCGAAGTAAAACTTGCTAAGATTGCAGACAATATTCTGGTCGATATGGAGAAAGAAACGGTCGATTTCACCGACACGTTTGATGCCACACTTAAAGAACCTGTTTATCTACCCGCGCTTCTACCCAATTTACTCCTTATGGGCAGCGAGGGAATTGCCGTGGGAATGGCCACCAAAATTCCTCCCCACAATCTTACGGAGGTGGTTGATGCAGTTATTGAAACCATTAACAAAGGCCGTGTAATACGAACCGGAATCGAAAGGGAGGAAGCTAAAACCCACGAAGACCATACGGATTTTATTATTAAAAAAATTAATCTGGTCGCTTCAGGCGCCGAAAAAGCGCTGACTCAGGAAGAAGTTACCCCCGCTCAGCTCAGTTTTGAAAGTGATACCACAATAGACGATCTGATTAAAATTATTCCCGGCCCGGATTTCCCTACAGGCGGTGCAATTTATGATGCGGCTTCAATGAATGAAGTATACGCAACCGGCCGGGGACGGATCGTTGTTCGGGGTATTGCCGAAATAACCGAAGGCGTTAAAGGTAAACAGCAAATAATAATAACGGAACTTCCTTATCAGGTAAATAAGGCCGAACTTGTGGCCAAAATAGCCGAACTTGTCAAAGATAAAAAAGTTGTCGGCATTGCGGACCTTAGGGATGAAAGCGACAAGGACGGAATGAGGGTTGCGGTTGATCTTAAAAGGGACGCAAAACCAAAGTCGGTTCTTAATAATCTATTTAAACACACCAAACTTCAAAGCAGCTTTCCGGCAAATTTTGTCGCACTTGTTGACGGCACGCCCCACACCTTAAACCTCAAAACAATTCTGGTTGAATATGTAAAACACAGACAAAGAGTTGTGACGAGGAGAACAATTTTCGATCTGACCGAGGCCAAGAAACGCGCTCACATTTTGGAGGGCCTCATTATTGCGCTTGATAATCTTGATGCCGTAATTAAAACCATTAGAGAAAGTAAAACCCAAGAAGACGCCAAGGTGAATTTGATGAGCAGGTTTAAACTTAGCGACATCCAGGCCACCGCAATTTTGGATATGCAGCTCAGACGCTTGGCGGCTCTTGAGCGCGAAAAGATAGAAAAAGAATATGCAGAGATCAAGAAACTCATTGACGAACTGACTATGATTTTGAAGGATCCTCAAAGAGTTTTACAAATTATTTCCAAAGAACTTGCCGAACTCAAGGAAAAATACGGCGATGCCAGACGGACCAAAATTTATAAACACGCCATCGGGGAATTCAGCGAGGAAGATCTGGTAGCCAAAGAAGAAACTTTGATTACGGTCACCAGAACCGGCTACATCAAAAGACTTTCGGCGGGGGCGTACAGAGCCCAAAGAAGAGGGGGTAAAGGAGTTATCGGTATGGCTACTAAAGAAGAAGATGAAATAGAACATCTGATTGATGCTACAACTCACGATACGATTTTGTTTTTTACCAATAAAGGCCGTGTTTTCGGTCTAAAAGCTTACGAAATTCCGGAGTCATCGCGTCAAGCCAAAGGACAGGCCCTGGTAAATCTCCTAAACCTTGAACAGGGAGAGGAAATTAAATCCTTGGTACCGCTTACTAAAGAATTAGGAATTAAGCATCTGATTATGGCCACTCAAACCGGAATCATCAAAAAGACGGCTCTTTCGGAGTTTGAAAACCTAAGGGCTTCGGGACTCATTGCCATCAAACTTAGAACCGACGACCAACTTGTTTCGGTGCATCCGACTACAGGCGATGACCACATAATCCTTCTGACCAGAAATGCAAAGTCAATAAGATTCCCGGAAGCAAATGTCAGACCGATGGGCAGAGCCACTACGGGTGTAACCGGAATAAAACTTGAGGCGGGGGATGAACTTATCGGCATGGAGGTCTTCCCCGGCAAAGAACAAATTCCTGCCGATAAAAGAAAGAAATATTTCAGGGACATTTTAACAATCGCAGAAAAAGGGCTTGGGAAAAGGACCCCGATCCATCTTTTCCCTGTGCAGAAAAGAGCCGGCAAAGGTGTCAAAGCTTCTGTGATTAGCCCCAAAACCGGAAATTTAAAAACCGCGATTATGGTCACTCAGGTTTTTGATCAGGTGATAATAACCAGCAAGATGGGACAGGTAATAAAACTTCCTCTTAAAAATATTCCTGAACTTGGCCGCGCCACACAGGGAGTAATTCTTATGCGCTTTGCCGATAAATCCGATTCCGTTGCCGCAGCCGCAGTCCTCGAAAAGGGCGGGGATGAAGAGGAAGAGGTTTAGTGTTATATTTAATAGATGGAAGACAATAAGAAATGTTGTGAGGGAAAGCAGTGTTTCCGCTGCAACCAAATTTGCGGTCCGGTAATCATTTTTTTTATTCTTCTCTTCGCCTTTGCCAAATGGGGACCTCCGATTAATTTTAGCTCTACAACTCAAACCAAGGGTGAACCTTTTGTGGTTCAGGGAACCGGTAAATCTTTTGTAGCACCGGATATCGCCAAGGTCGATTTGGGGATTCAGGATTCAGGCACCAACCTAAAAACGGTTCAGGATTCTGTAAATAAAAAATCACAAGACCTTGTAAATCAAATTAAAAAATTGGGGATAGATGCGAAAGATATCAAAACAATTTCGTATGACGTCTACCCGCAATATGACTACACAGCCCCGACTCAAAACATAACAGGCTATCAGGTTTCAACCAGCTATGAAGTTACTATCCGTGATTTTACCAAGATAAATGAACTATTGGCATCAGCCACAAGTTACGGCGCAAACACGGTGGGAAGCGTTAATTTTGATTTAAGCGACGACCTTAAAAACCAAAAACTTGATGAGGCAAGAGTCGAAGCTGTAACGGAAGCAAAAACCAAAGCTTCGGGCCTCGCAAAAGCCGCGGGGATTACGTTAGGCAAAATAATTAATGTGTCTGAAGAAACTCCTTCAAATATACAGCCTCTGATGCTTCCGGTTTCCGGCGGAGGAACGGTAAACGAAAAATCCGTCACGCCCCCGAGTGTTCAGTCGGGAACCACCGAGCTCGACGTCACAGTTTCCCTCTCGTATGAAATTCGCTAAATAGCTTCTTTCGTTATACAATGCGCGTGCCTCTTTGTTTGTATCGCACCTTAACCAAAAAGAAAGGAGAATGGAATGAAAAAGGTGGTTTTGCTAATCGCCATGATCTTATCGGCAGCATGCGCTCCTGCACCAAATATTTATGTGGCACCAACTGAAACAGTTTTAGTCTCGCCAGTAATCTCACAAACTGCTCCCGCACCAACTGCAACACCGACACAAATTCCGACCGCAACTTCCACCCCGACTCCGACCATAATTCCGACAGCAGAAGGAACTTACACTGTCCAGCCGGGTGAGACGCTCGGGGAAATTGCCGCAAAATTCGGGATGCCCTACGGATACCTGGCGGATGCAAATAACATTCCCGACCCAAACTTGATTTACATAGGACAAGTATTAACTATTCCCCCTTGGCCGCCGATTCCAAATACTGATGACGGTAAACTAATAGTTGTCGTTCTGTCGGAACAGAAAGTTTATGTATACCAAAGCGGAATACTAATAAACACATTTATCGTTTCTACAGGAGTTGCCGCACACCCAACCGTAACGGGCCATTACAAAATTTACGTAAAATATGTTTCCGACACAATGAGCGGCGATGGATACTACTTGCCGAATGTTCCATGGATTATGTATTTTTACCAAGGTTACAGCTTCCACGGAACGTACTGGCATCACAATTTCGGTCACCCGATGAGTCACGGTTGTGTCAATATGTACACGCCCGACGCAGAATGGCTATTTAATTGGGCCCATGTGGGAACTGAAGTATGGATCTATCAATAGATCTTTCTTTACAAAGAGGCAAATTTGAGGGAACCCGAAGGTTTACTTAATATCGTAAACAAGACGGTTCCCTCAGGTAATTCTTTCTTCGGTCTCTCAGGATATTAAAAATTCTCTAAACTCCTCAAAGTAGGGGTATTCGTGATCATCTCTATTCTTTAAAATTACTTTAATATCCGGACAGATTCCGGCTAAAAAACTTTTGGCTTGACCAAAATCTCCATGGGGATCTTCTTCGTTTTGAAAGCAAATAATATTTTCCGGAGAAATTAATTTCAATGCAGACTTTAAATTCTCTTTTTCACCCTCATTAAGATCGTTGAGACAAATCCCGTTTAGAATAACTTTGCGGATTTTTTCAGGGCTTTTTTGGATAATGCAGCCCGCCACAAAAGTTCCGATCGATTTAGCGACAATATCGACCACACGCTTACCGGCCACGCCGTCCAGGAGCCTGGCTTTTTCTTTTGGATCAAATTTACTTTCGGAGTCTGTCCAATGTTTCCAATAAATAGGCCTTATTTCACCATCAACTCCGATTTTCTGAGCTGTTTCTTCCAACCATTCTTTATTGTGAATAGAATAGCCGGGCAATATCACCGTAACCATGAACTAATTATACCGTTTTTTCTTCTTGACATGATAAGTTCATAAGCTAAAATAAAACATATATCAAGAGTGCGGAGAGGGAACTAGCCTGATGATCCGCCGACAACCACGAAGATAGTGCTTCGGAAGGTGCCAAAGCTAGAATCGATATGAGTAATATTTTTTTAAATACCTTCAGAAATCACACAGTAGAATCCGTAACTTGCGGACATCCTGACAAAATTTGTGATCAAGTATCTGACGCAATACTGGATGAGTGTCTAAGGCAAGACCCCAAAAGCCGCGTTGCCATGGAAAGTTTCGGAGCTCACGGACTTTTCGTTATTGGCGGAGAAGTTACCACAAATGCTGAATTTGATGCCCCCAAAATCGCCAGGAAAGTTTACAAAGACATAGGTCATACAGATGAACTCAAGATCATTACCAACATCGTTAAACAATCCCCTGATATCGCAATGGGGGTTGACACGGGAGGAGCGGGAGACCAGGGAATTATGTATGGTTATGCAACCGATGAAACACCGGAGTATCTTCCGGCCGCGGTTGCCATGGTCCACAAACTTACAAAAGGTTTAGAGGAAGCCAGAAGAAGCGCTGAAATAGCTTGGCTTATGCCGGACGGTAAAGCCCAAATTACAATGCTCGAAGGCCATATCAAAGCAGTTGTTGTTTCAACTCAACATAAAAAAGATATCCCGATCGAAACCATTAGGAAAGAGGTTACCGGGAAAATTATTAAAAAGGTTGTGGGGGATATATCGGGGGTTGATATATTTATTAATCCAACCGGTAAATTTGAAACCGGAGGATTTATGGGAGATACAGGACTAACCGGAAGAAAAATTATGGTCGATACCTATGGCGGTTTAATTCCTCATGGCGGCGGCTGTTTTTCCGGAAAAGATCCAACAAAAGTCGATAGAAGCGGTGCTTATATGTGCCGTTTTGCGGCCAAGAATATTGTGGCCAAAGGACTTGCCAAAAGCTGTCTGGTTTCCGTTGCCTATGCTATCGGGAGAGCAGAACCGTTGATGTTAACCGGAACCGATGGCGACGGAAAAGATTTATCAGATTATGTAGCCAAAAACTTTGATTTTAGACCAAGGGCAATTATTGAAAGGCTGGATTTATTAAGACCCATTTACCAAGCTACAGCTTCATACGGCCATTTCGGCCGCCCCGGCTTTCCTTGGGAAGTAGTTGAAAAGTAAATTTTACCGGTATATAATCACCGTAATGAAGAATAAGAAAGTTTTGGCAGTCGTCGCAGCCTTAGTTGTGATTATTGGCATTTATGGAGTTTATAGAGTTTATAAACACTTCAAAAGACTTTCCGGTACTCCCGCCCCTGGCCAAACACAGACTGCAACCCCTGTTAGTACACTCGGCAGCCTTAAAGACTTAATCGCCAAAGGAGCTTCCCAAGTTTGTACTTATACTACCGATAAGAGCAACGGAACAGTATATATGAGCGGCGGAAAAGTCTATGCAGACATCGACACAACAGTAGGAAGTGTAGTCGAGAAAGCTCACATGATAATTATGGATAACTCTTTTTATCTTTGGACGGACGGAAAGACTTCCGGCTACAAAATGGCTTACAATCCGGATGCAACTCCAGCCCCGGCTGGTGCAAAAACCAATAATGCCAGTGGAATAATTGATCCGAGTACACAAATGAATTTCAGTTGTAGTCCTTGGTTAATTGTTGATAACAGCAGATTTGTGCTTCCAACCGGAGTGACATTCTCTGCAATTTCTTTACCACAAGCTACGCCGGCTGCGGTTGGAACGCCTACGGCAGGGGATGCCAACTCACAGTGTTCATATTGCGACAGTCTCACAGGCGATAATAAAACCCAGTGCCTTACAGCTTTGAAGTGTAAATAGTTTCTTCAGATCAGTCCTTTATTTCTTTTTTGGAAGATGACGAAAATTCTTTTGCCCTCAAATTAATCCGTTCCAACATAGCTTCTAAGACGTCCCCTGTGAGAGCAACTCCCTCAATCGACTGGCCGCATTCGGGGCAAGTTATAGCCTCGTCGTTTACTTTTCCCTGAAAACCGCAATTTTGACATCCTGCGTCATGTGTAGCTCTGCTCATAGAGTGGAATTGTATTGCAAAGATCAAATTCTTGCAAGCAAGTAATATTGTTTTACTTTCCCAGAATTTTCCGGAGAATGATTTCGGGGGATATGTTGTCACCGATTTCTTCCGCATCATTCGGACAGCTCTCCGGTCGGTATCTGGCAACATTAAGTATTAGTGATTTTCCATCCAGTTTAGATGTGTCACAACAATAACTGCCACTAACAAACACCCTTGCGGGACAAGTAAAGCAAGTTCGAGGAAAATGACCGTCTAAATCTGATAAACGTTCCACTAATTGCCGCCCTTTCCATGGAAGGCTTCGTGGATGTCGCGGAGTTGTTTATTGGTAACATGGGTATAAATTTGAGTCGTTGAAATATTTTTATGCCCCAACATTTCCTGGACACTCCTGATATCTGCGCCTGCCATAAGTAGATCTGTTGCAAAACTATGACGCATTACATGCGGGGTAACTTCAACCGGTAGTTTCATTTTATGGGAGTACTTTTTTACCATTCTCTGAACCGATCGGGGAGTAAGACGCATTTTTGAGTCCGGTGTGCCGGGACCGGAGGCCCCTTTATGGTGAATAAAAAGCGGTTTAAAGTGGTCCTGGCGTTCGTTAAGATATTTAATCAACCAATCAGCCGCTCTTTGCGACAGAAAAACAACTCTAGCTTTTCCCCCTTTGCCGATTATTCCGAATTCACGCCTATCAAGATCAATATTGTCTCTATCAAGTTTAGTCAGTTCCGAAACACGAAGTCCTGTTGAAAAAAGCACTTCCAAAATAGCTTTATCTCTTTTACCTTGAATTGTAGATTGGCTCGGTGCATTAAGAAGCCTATCCACCTGTTCACCGTTTAAAAATTTGACCTGTCTTTCCTCTACTTTGGGGAGTTCAATCTTATCGGGTGCCATAACCGCATAATCATTTTTTAACAGCCATTTAAGAAAACTCCTCATAGCTATAGCGTGATACCCTTGAGTACGTCTGCTCAATTGGGCCTTGTTCTCTCCCGGTAAATTGGAAAGGAAAACTCTGAAGCTTCGTATAACCTCAGGATTAATATCGGTTAGGTTCTCACGGATATGTTTTGAGTCCATCCATAAAATAAAACGGGAAAGATAGTGACGGTAGTTTCTGATTGTCAGGGGAGAGCATCCACGCTCCACTTGAAGATATTCCAAAAATTGGTTGACTTTTGAAGCTATTTCAGACTGATTCCGGACAGTATCAGCCATCTACAAGAAAAGTTTACTCTGGGCTTGCCGAAGAGTCAATATGATTGTGCGACCTATATATATTTACCAATGCACGCCCAATTTGATAACCGACTCTGTCAACCGTTTCATGAGTATTCCAGGTGGGCATTCCCAAATAAAGTTTGTGTCTCAAAATTTCACTGGCCTGTGCGGTATACGGATATATCACATCACACACCAATTGTTTCGCACTGTTAACTATACCAACGTCCAGATTTTCTTCCCTACTGATCCCTGCAAGAGTTCCAAACCAAAAATGGTACGTATCACCCGTGGCATCCTCAAGCCCTCTGCCGTAACCGAACGGTGCAAAAGCACGCTTTAACGAGTAAACAGATTCGTCAGATAACCTAGTTCCCAAAATACGGAAGTCCGAGTTTCTGGCTATCATCCTGGTTGCCAGGGAAAGACTTATAACCGCAGGGCTAATGTCACCTTCCGATATACCCATCGCCATTTCCAACTGTTCAGAAATTCCCATCGGTATTTCACTTTCTCTAAACATTTTTTCAATTATATTAATCAGGGACATTGCGCCTTCAACGTATGGCCGGAAAACACCAACCCTATCGATATCGTGATGGTCGGTAAAACTGGCATAAAGAATCATTATTTCAGATCTGGATATTCCCAAATCCGATTTAAGCCCGGACAATTTAATATTTTGTTCTGATTCAAGAGATTGAATAATTTCCGGTAATATCTCCTCGGGTAGGGGATTATATTTTATGTGTTCAAACGGAGGAGGACGGGTATCAACTATCTTTTTAAAATTGTCATCTGCGGGGGAGGTTATACCTTTATAAACTGACTTAATTACTTTTTTATATCTGTCGAGTTCGGGAGACATATAATATTGTACGACTAACCGTCTATATCTGACCGGCCATCGATAGCAGTAAGTACGGCGCACATAAATGGATACATTGCCTGATACTTCTCGGGATATCTATTAATAACAACAAGGCGTTCATGCTTAAAACCCGGTATTATTTTGCCCTGGGGAACGTTTATCACCAGACAGTTCTGTATTCCGTCAGTGAGGACCGCATGCACAAAATCCGTTGAATCGTCTACAAAAACTACCCAAGGTGCTTTTTTGCTAAGTTCACGGAGTCTGTCTACTTTAAACTTAGCTGAATCTACCAGATCTGTTCCGCCATTTTCCCTGATAAGTATGTTTTCCGGTTTGATCTCCGGAAACTCTTTGGCAAGCCAGTTGACTGTTGAGAACTTTAAATCCGGATTTCTGGACGTTAAGACAAAGTTTCGGTCGGCGCCGTAATAATTTGCGGTTCTTAGAACAACAGGACGAACATAAAGACAGCGTTTGACCTCCTGTAGTACCTCAGGATTGAACCAATCGTCCTCAACGTGAGTGATTACATCACTACTTAAACCCGCGGTTTTGGCTATCTCCGACAAATAATTCCATCTGTCTATATCCCGTGCATCTGTCTTAATACAGAATTTTTCTGAAAATCTCTTTAGAACTATTTCCGCCGTGTCGGCTAAAATTCCGTCAATATCATAAACAAAAATTGTTCCGGGATTTCTTAGAACTTTCTGAAATAAATCCCGATCACCGTCAAAATATTCCGACCAGTTAAATAAAAGCGTTTCCGGGGTTACTGAGATTCTTTCCATGATGCATCGTTTTATCACAAAAAAAGGTTAAATTCCATGCCTAAACTAAGGCTAAGGCGTCACCTAATCGATTGTGGCACGTTATTATCCGAAAGATGATTAACTGATCGTCTGATTAGGCCGAAAATACGGGAATTAACGGAAAATGACAAAAATGTCTTCTTATGTCAAGACTTCGACGCATAGAGGGGGAGTCGGGGAAAAGGGCATAATTTCTTTTCGGTATTTGTTCGGAAAAGGATAAATGGACATTAATTAAAAATAGAGGAATTATAAGTAAAACGGTTGATAGATAATTTTAAATTTTAAATTGTAAATTTTTAATTGCATAAGAACACTACTCCCACCCACAGATTCAACATGCGTCGCAAAAATTACATTGTGCGACACTATATACTTTGATCCTCTAAGGAAGCGCCTCACACAAAAAACGAAAACCCTTACTGGGGAGAACCGGGTTCTTCTACTTATAAGGGTTCCGGACAAGTCCACAACCTCCCGGGAAGAAGCGTTGTTACTTAATAACCTTCATATTACTTATCCACACCGAAGGGTATTGTCTGCCTGAGAAGTGTTAACTTGAAGCTGGCAACTATATCAAACTATACATATCCTCTGTAAATTTTGTATTCGGTTTATCTTCGTCTGCGCACTTACGTCGCATATCGTGAAAACTACCCATAATATTCGTGAAAACTATCCTGCCGGAAGACCGTCATGTCCTATAATTATAGGGTGTCTACCTCCCCCTCCTCCCCCTTTGCGTGTCTGTCCGGTTTCTTTGTCGCAACTTTCTTTTTAAAAGAAAGTGCGGAAAGATTATCCGCCCCAATGAGTTGCAAAAAACATTGCAATAAAAACTAAAGTTCCTACCATTAGGTGTTCTTTGACAACTGAACCAAAAAGCCGCCCATCAAGTTTTGCCTGACCGAGCCCCAATAGCATATAAAAAGTTACAGTTAGAAATAGCGAACCGACAACAACAGTGACAGGCCAAAAATATAAAATTCCGGCTACCTCTGCTGTCAAAAGTGAGGAAATTAAACTCAAGATTAAAAGATCTTTTGAAAGTTTAGTATCCAAAAGCATGGTCCAGTAACCCTGAAGATATAGCAGGAAGGAGACGGTTAATACCAAAGGAAGTAAAATATATATCTCTGTTTTTATGGATAAAAATGCGTCAAATACCAGGAAAGAAGTTAGTAAACTGAGTACAAAACCTACTCCCCTAGCCGCACGTAGAAGTGCTATGGTCCGGATCGCGGCAACCGAATAAATATTCGCAGTTAGACATAAGACATAGAGTCCAACTCCGTAAAATATAACTACTGGGATACGGGCAAAAATATTGGCCGGGAGCAGGAACCAAAATACACCAACACCAAGTGTAAATATAACGGGAAGTACCAATGTCAAAAGCGCCATCTTACCCTTCAGGCTTTCCATCAGTGACCAGTAAAATAAAACAACCGTTAGTAGACCCAAAACTCCGATGGCCCAAAAACGGTTTTGATCATTTAGAAATTGGATAGCAACAAATCCCAGTGAGAGAAGTGCGGATGTAATTACAAAACGGCGGCGCTTACTCATAATCCTTGGTCTAGCTGGCAGACTCTATTTTTTGCATAACCTCATCAGGAATATCCAAATTGGTAAAAACCTTTTGCACATCATCGAGGCTTTCCATTTCATCTAAAAACTTCAACGCTCTTGCGGCTGTACCGGGATCGGTAACGGCTTGAAAATTTTTTGGTTTCATTTGAAGTTCTGTCTCGGTCACCTCAAAACCACCTTCGACCAATTTCTTGTGGATCTGGCCCAACATCTCCGACGCTACATAAACCTCCAGCCCGTCAGGCGAATCCTGGATGTCCTCTGCCCCGGCATCGATCAATTGCAACGTCTGAGCATCGGGATCTGCATTCTTTTTAATAAGCATGAAGCCTTTACTTTCAAAATTAAAAGCAACCGCATTCGGTCCGGCCAGACTCCCCCCTCCCCTTTCAAAAACATTTTTAATCTCTTGCGCAGTTCTATTCTTATTATCACTCATCACCTCAACCATGACACCAAATCCTCCGGGTCCAAAGCCCTCATAGGTTATTTCCTCCAGATTGGCAGCATCCGTTGTGGCCTTGGCAATGGCCCTGTCAATATTTTCCTTAGGCATGCTGATCGCTCTGGCTTTATCTATTTCAAAACGGAGTCTGAAATTCATGTCGGGGTCTGCCCCATTTTTAGCGGCAATCATTATAGCCCGGGCCATCTTGGAGAAAAGATTACCTTTAGCCGCGTCGTTTGTGGCCTTCTGACGTTTAATTGTTGCGTAATGCGAATGTCCGCTCATATCGTCCTGATTACTGGTATTATATCAAATATTTACGTTCCTATGGAGCCACTTCTTGCCAGTTCATAGAATGAACCCCGAGAACCGTGGGGAAAAGGAGTTCCTGATCGGGGGCAAACTCAAAAAGTTCTGCGGGAGTTGTTGGATTATTCACCCCAAGATCGCGTTGAAGATTAAATCCACCGTAGGCTGCCACTGATCCGCGGACCCAAAGCTGAAGGTCACCGCCGCCGCTATTTGTTCCTGTATCGAATATTCCGTCTGCAACATATATTCCCTTAAGATTAGCAGACCCGCCTCCCCCGACACCCGGATCGACTGTAATATTACCGGAAGTGACAAGCAAGAAGAATCCTGTGCCATCAGTCAGAGTAATATTCCCTTTCAAACTAACATCGGCGCCTTTAACTATCAGAACAACTTTTCTTGCCAACAAACTTGCATTGGAGTTAATTGTCAGGAGTGGCCCGGCCGTAGCAGCGTCATACTCGTACCAACTGTACCCGTAACTGTCCAAGGTACCCCCTGAGGTAAAATAACTTCCCGGTTCCGAATTTTGTGGAATCTGGGCAGGCACCAAGTTTGAAGGAATTGCATTAATAAAGTAGGCCGAGTTATAAACTTTCGTTGCATTGTAGCCTGATTTAGCCAACCATCCGTTCACTGAAACATTGTCCTGTGTCAAGGTTGTTGAACCACCGTATGCGGGAACGCCCGGATATCCTCCCGGTCCAATATCTTCAAAATATGGTATGGTTGCTACAGGCGAAACGGGACTATCTAAATCACTGTTCGTAGTAACATCCCCATCTTTCACCTGCAACCAAGCAGGGTTAGAGCCGACATTTACAGTTGCGGTGCCCTGACATTTTGAGACTCCACCAAATTTGGCAGAGGCAGTTAGGATTGAGGATCCGATAGAAGCTGCAGTTCCTGTGGTGAAATAGGGCGAAGGAGGAAGAGTATCACCGGGCGGACCCAAAGTAACATGACCTGTATTTGAAGAAAAAGTAACATTAGTCGGTATAATGTTAGTCAAAGTTGCACTAAACGGCTGAGTTTGCCCTACAGTCATAGATGTTGGATTGGGAGGCGCCCCGGGGGTCAGGGTAACAGTACAGGCAGGAACTGTAACAAGCGTACTGGCAGGGGTACACACAATCCCTCCGGTCATTGTTGCCGTTGCGGTAACGGTAGAAGTACCTGCTGAAAGACCACTGACTGTAGTTGTGGCGGGTGAAGAAGAAAATGAAGAAGGACTTACCGTTGCAACACCGGTTGTTCCCGAGGAAAAGGTAATATTTGTAATTGAACCGACACCGCCGGTTACCGTCGCAGTTGCGGTGAGATCAGTGGTATCTCCAATATCAACAGTGCCGGTTGCAGGAAGGGTAACGGCGCAGGTGGAAAGTGAGGTATAATGCCACCAAAGGTCGGCGTAACCGTTACTACCGCAGGCCGGAACAGTAACTGTACGG